>Ga0207123_1045_pt1 | contig 23918 bp, 22 predicted proteins | sample Alteio_BWMinHeat_39_FD_153503 | JGI IMG/M metagenome (GOLD analysis project Ga0207123, IMG submission 153503) | Enriched cells from forest soil in Barre Woods Harvard Forest LTER site, Petersham, Massachusetts, United States -... | ecosystem: Environmental > Terrestrial > Soil > Temperate forest >... | reverse complement strand
CTTCGCAGGCTCTGCTAGCACTGCGCGGTGCAAAAACGGTACACTGAACTTCCTATTGCACTATTAAAATCCCGCAAAAACCAGTAGCATTTATTCCGGAAACCGTTTATTGTAAGACTCATAGCGAATGGATGTTGCTGGATAATGAGGCTTTCCCTCTCACTTTTAATGAGAGAGTCGATGGTTCGAGTCGATTAAGGCTTAATTTTTTAAGGTCTTAAGAATATATAATATAAGCTATAACCATTTTGGTTTAGCTTCGTCGGAAAGTGCATAACCCAACATGCAATCCAGTTATTTATACAAAAAATGATCTATCTTTATCCCACTCATAAATTTAGCGGTTTCTTATGAAAAAATTCAGCTTAGAAATACATGAAGAAAAAATCCGACGTCATTGGTATATATGTCTGTGGATTTTAACGCTTTATCCGGTTGTAGTCGCATTATTTGGTTTAATATTGGGTACAACAACTCACATACTAGATAAAGAATCCATTCGTGATATTATAAAAAGCTTGATAAACAGCTTTGCATCACTGCCATTTGCTTATCTACTCTATTTCTGCGCATATAAAAAACCAGGAACAGTATTTTTAACCCTAAACTTGATTTGCACACCTTTACTGTTATGCTGGGATTTGTCGAAAAAGACGCTCCCGACAGACAATTTTGGGTTTTATCTCTCTCTAATTATAATTAGCCTTGATGTAGGCCTAACTGCTTGGTGGTTCGTATTGAGTTTAAAATTGCGTAAAATTAACAAAAAAATCCAAAACCAGATTTTAAAATCATCCCCAGCCTATTCTCATGCATTATCGATTTTATCAGCTGCTGTAAATCTTGAAGACCTCCAAAGCAAATTTTTAATATTACTTAATGAATCTCCACAAATTGAACCAGCTCTGACCGAAATCTTTAATGAAAAAAAAGAATCGATGACGTCGTCTAACAACTGAATTACATCGACTTACAAAGCTTTTTTCAGAGATAGTCCAGTAAAAGAAGCTAATATATGCAATCAAATATAATATATGTGAATTTATGAGTGTAAATTGTATTACAAGATGTTTAACTGATTTTTTTGGATGTCTATTCAACCAACATCCAGAAGTCCAAACTTCAATTTCACCGATTGCTTCTATGTCCCTCCCTATCATTTCATCAACCTCGTCCATAGCTGATAGACCCATCAAACCAAGCCTTCATGAGAGGGGCTATCATCTAAAGCCACATAAACAACCGGAGGCACCAACAGCCCTCGATTGGTCAACAGGCAAGGTTATCCGCCGAGCAGCTTTTGATTTCGGTTCGGGCTCGATTAAAATGGAAATTGCGGATGTTGATATTAAGACGAATACCATTATAAGAACGCTCAAATTTGACAAGGGTGAAAACATTAAAAAAATACCCTTTATAGAGCCAATTAAGGATCCAGCATACTTTTGTGATACCAAGGTGAAATTTTCTGAAACGGTTATTCAGAAAAGCGTAACAGCAATGACCCAGCTCATGAAATTAGCTAAAGAAAATGGAGCCACACAATTCAGTGGATTTTCCACGTTCATGTTCCGTTTAGCTGGAAAAAGTTCTAAAAGGCTATTAAGAGTCGTAAAGAAAAAATGCAACATCAGCATCGAAACAGTTTCAGCAAAAAGAGAAGGTATTTTAGGATTTCAAACTGCCGTCCATCTTCTTTCTCAAAAAATCCCTAAGGCTTCAAAAAGGGACATCATTGTTTGGGATATCGGTACTGGAAGTTCCCAAATTTCTGAATGTATAGCTAATAAAATTCAAGTTTTAACGATGGAATCGAGTAGTGGAATTCTTTTAGCCGCTTCTATGAGACAAATCCTGGAGCGTAATGAGAAGGCCCCGCTTCATCCAATTCTTAATGACAAAGACTATCCAGAATATCAGGATATAAAAAATTTTCTTAAAATCCTACTTTCTGGAGGAAAAAGCTTATCAAAGAAATCCATCTATGTGATTGGAGGGTTTCCTAAAGAGCTTCGCAACCTTGGGGTAATTACGCAGGAACAGATTGAAAAAATTGTCCTTAAAAGACTATGTAAAACAGAAGCGGAACTAAAAGTAGACTTCCCTGAGGAAAGCGATCCTGATCTTTACACTGGAATTACTTTTCTTCTTCAAGCATTTATGGAAAAAAAAGGGATAGCTGAAGTTAGGTACCTACCAGCTCCATCGGGAAATACGCCAGCTTGGCTGGTAAATTCCAAAAAATGGGCATCATTTTAGTTCCTTGAAAACAGCTCAATCACTCTAAAAAACAAACAATACAGATTTATGAACTTATTACGCTCAGTCAATTCAATTTGCGATCATTCTGATTACATAATGGTATATGGATACAGTCATTGCAAATATGCCGGTCTTAAGAATTCACTTTCTATATTACAAAAAAAGGTTTCTGCCTGGCAACTTGACAAACATACAAGTGAACGGAATTTCAATAATGGCCAAAATACAGAGCTGCTAGAAAGTAAAAGAGATGATGTAAAAAGTCGTTGGAAAACTGATATGACAAATATTGTCGCTGAAAACTTCAAAAGATCAAAAGAAAAAGGACAGAAATTCATTTCAATTATATTTTGCGTTGATATTGATCACAATCCATATACATATAGTTACGAGTCTGTAGCTTTAAGTTCGCGCATAACAGACTCTGAATTGCGTCGCGCCTATAAATTATGCCATGAGTTTGAAGATAAAGAACTAAAAGCCATTGCTCAACGGACATTCAAGTTTGTTAAAGTTAAGATGGAGGGTCTTAACATCATCGACGTTGAACCCATAAATGCTCCTTGGGTACACCAAAATTGGGCAGCCTCTTGGAAAAAACGAAAAGAGCAAAAAAAGACCGGTTGGTGGGATTCCATTTTGACAAGATTTTCAAATCCAACAATTACGGAATCTCAAAAAAGTGGCTGGAGAGATCAGCTTAAAGAAGCTCAAGCCCAATATCGAACAACATTAACCCATGTTTAACGGCCTACACTGTAGAAATTACAATGAAGTTTAGCCCATTCGTCACTACATCTTTTTCGCCCAGATTACAGGGTGGCTTTCTTGCAAATGTGTTCAAAGTATCTGGAAATCGTAGTCGGTACATCCTGGTTCCTGTCGCCGTTTCACGGCTTGATGTGTTGGTTGGATTTACCCCATGCTTACGCATGGGGCTATTTGCTGCCACCGCATTCGCGGTTATTTAAGTCGCAGCAAAACCGCGAAGCGGTGACAGCATATAGCCCCATGCGTAAGCATGGAGCTGTTTACTGCCACCGCATTCGCGGTTGTTTCAGTCGCAGCAAAACCGCGAAGCGGTGACAGCATATAGCCCCATGCGTAAGCATGGGGTAAATCCAACCAACACATCAAGCCGTGAAACGGCGACAGAAACCAGGATGTGCCTACTATGAATCCCAGGCAGTATGCAAAAAATTATTGATTTTGGAATGGATAAATGTACATAAATTTCAAACAAATAAGTCATATTAATAAGAAAATCACCCTTTAGAGGAAGTTGAACCTCGTGTTTGATAGAAAGCATATCCAGGAAAAAAAGTTCGCGCTGCGTTCCGACGTTATAGTCCCCTAAAGCTAAAGCACGCATTTGATTTGGATTATCTAAATACACTTTTTCCTGTGAGGATGCTTGGGATAATTTTTAAGTATCTTTACTCATACAACAAAGGAGATGCCCTTAAATAATAAGATGCCAAGCGCAGTTAGGCCTGCTCTTGCAGACCATCAGACGAAGAAATCATCTCAAAATCATCTTCAACCGTCTTTGGTGACTTTAACTTTTTAAAATCGTCCAAATCAATACCCATAGCAGCTGCTTGAGGAACAGATTTAGCGGAAACACAAGAGGATAATAGACTTCTGCCCTGATTGGCAAGATTACAAAGACCGCGTGCCACCGGCAAAGTAAAATAGGGGGCATTTGGGATGATTTTGGCAGAAGAGAGAGCATAAGCAATTGCCCCTGGATACGAAGAGGTTTTGGTGTTTAATTGCTGACAAGCCGTATCTAAAAGCACAGCTTTTATCATATTCCTACCATGACGATAGATTAGCGCCGTATCCGGATTTCCTGTAAGCAAAGAGAAGAGAAGTTTTATGAGGTCAACATTATTGACGTAAAAGTCTTTTGTAACTTGTAATAACGTCGCAAGTTCTGCCTGGGGTGCTCCACCAATAAGCATATATTTAGTCACTTGGCCCACTCTATCGGCGACATATGGATATGTGATTGCTATGACGAGGGAGGTTGGACCCGAAGCATAGGCTCCTGCAAGATTTTTAAATTGATTGATCACAACTTCTGAAGTGGCTGTTCTGATTACCATAGGTCCATAATAATCGAAAACCGGCTGTGTTAGCGCCTGGGCGTAGTTTGTCATTAGTACTGGTACTGTGCTCATATAAACACTCCATTTACTTTTCTTGAAAGTACTGAATCTGCCTCACTTTTTTCAAGAACAAACTGTTTTTTTTAATAAATGTTGGGGAAATGACCTCTTTTTAAGGAAAATAAACGGACTGGAATAGTCCAATTTTTATAAATTAATGCAATAACATAAAAAAACACAGCAAACTAACAAACAAAAACAAATTAAATTGTTTATTAATTACTTTTACACCTATAATTAATTATTAATAACAAAGGGGTCATGTATGTCTCTTTCTAATTTTCCATTAAATTTTTCAGACGATGCAATCAAACATAACATTCTTTTTCTAGAGGAAAACAAAGGAAAGGAAAAGTTTACCTTTGATGCGGATGGAAAAATGAAAAAGATGAATTTTTTAGAAAAATTAATTTACACTTTTTCTCCGACAAAACAAAAATCCTTGAAAACCGCCTTTAATCAGTTTACTCGTTCCATAAAAATCACTGATCAGACCACATCCGATGACAAAGGAGCTATCAAGAGATTATTTTTCGAAGCTTTACCTGGAATGAACCGCAAATTTTATGAAAGAGAGATCGATAAAGAAGTCTTGCATTATCTAGAAGACGAAATTGCTGCTTTAAATCCAAATCCCCATAAGATCAAATCTGATAAATTATTAGACTTCTTGACGAGTCCGTCTGAACCCGACGATTTATTTGCAGGAATAAAGATTGAAGAAAAGCAAGAACGTGTTCTTCATAGCGTGGCAATTACAGCCCAGGTTTGGGCCAAGATGGGGAGTTATACTGCTTCAGAGGGAGGCAGCAGCATTTCGTATCGAATTATAGCAGGAGGGAAAGAAGGAAAGCCTGTTGGCATTTTTAAAGCATCCAGTGAAGAACCTTTGGGAGAAAAAAATACAAAGCCGGGACAACGCATCAAAAAAATAGTCATCAGTGCTTTATCAAAGCTATATCCACCCATGGTGGGATCATTAAATGAAACAGCTGCTGGGCAAGGATATGTTGCCGAAGTTGTTCAAATGAAAGTTGCAGATAGGGTCTTGCAAATTGTGGGTGATTATGAAATAGCATTAAGAAAGAAAGGCCCTCTTGAACATAACATTGCTGAGACTCTAGAAAAAATTAAAACGGGGTTAGTCCCCCGCACAAACGTTGTAAATTTTCAAATGGGCGGAAAAGATGCAGAAAAAGGATCTTTTCAAGAATGGATTCACGAAGAGCATGAAGAAGCATATAAATTTTTCCAATTAAAAAACAAACATTATAAAGGGTCGGAGAAGGTATCTGAAGACGAAATTCCGCCTGAACTTTATGATCTTCTAGCAATAGTCGATTATGCAACGGCAAATAGCGATAGGCATGGTGAAAACTGGTTTATCATGACAAAAAAAGATTCGGAAATGAAAAGTCGCGTAACAGGGATAAGATTGATTGACGGAGGATGGTCAATGGCTCCGAAGCATGCTCTTAGTGAAAAAGCGTTTGAGTTAAATAGTCAATATAAATGGAGAGTTCTGCCCTTTGCAAATAAGCCATTTACGCCTCTTGGACAATATGTGATAGAACAATTATATGCCGAACGCAATGAATTAAAAAGCGGACTATCAAAGCTTTATAATGAGCATCTTTCTTCTGAGAATGATAAAAAAAATCTCACTCCTCAACGTCTCAATATGATGGATGAACGTTTGGCTGTCATGAATCTCTACAAAGACCGGACAAAAAGGGAATTAGCAAATATCCGCACACAAACTCAAATAGCCGCAGCCCTTGAGATAATTCCCAACCCGTCAACAGATCATTAGCTGATGGATACGCGGAGCTTTTTCCGCAAAACGACCAATTTTTTTGATTCTGTCTTTCGAGAACTTAACTATTTCATTTCTGTTCGGCAGCACAGAAAAATCTCTGAAGATGACTTCAGGCAATATTTAACTAAAAAAATTAAAGAACCAAATGTAGAAAGAGTCATGCCGGCCTATGATCTATGCGATCGTGATTTACCAATAAAATGGAAAGATAATAGTGAAGGTTTACACGTTCTTATTCATGGTCTAAATGGACATCCTTCCATATGGGATGGGCATTTGTCTACTTTACAGAGAGAAAGTCCCCAGATGGATACTTTTGTTCCTTTTGTCCCACTCAAGGGCCAATGTACCCTTAAAGAAGCAGCTGATCCCATTTTGGAAAAAATTAAAACATTTATTGAACAAAATCGAGGGAAGCCTGTCATTCTTTCCGGCGTGTCAAATGGAGGGAGGATTGCGGCTTTCATCGAATACCAATTGAGAACTCTTTATCCTGATACTCCCATCATGATAAATGCCATTGCGGCCCCTATGTATGGGACTCAATCCCCCTCCGAAACAAGTTTTGCACAGAAAAAATTCCAAAACTATTCAGTGCACATTCAAAGAAGTTTAGCCTTTGGCAGCCTCGAGTCAAAACAGCTATTAGCTAATATGAATGAATCTTTAAATCGCGATGTAAAGAGAAAATTCGTATTTTTCGGCTCAAGAAACGATTGGCATGTCACACACTTAGGAAGCACTATTCCAAAAGTCATACACGCTTGCGAACACCATATTACTCAAGGTTATATGCATAGTGGAATTGTTGAGGGGGTTAAACGGCAACATCTAGCTATCGCAGCAAGGTGGATACGCGAAAACGACTCTTGATTCGAGCCAGCGCATGCGACAATAATATAATAGAGCCGTAGTAGCGTGCATTAGGCTAAGCACAAGCCAAAATTGATCTGCTGCAATATTGAATTTCACGATGGCCACGTACATCAGAAGAAAGCCATTGAACCAGTTCATTACACCCATAAAAAAGAAAAATTTCGCGTCTTTGAATGCCAAAACATGACTGATTGGCAAAAAAACGTAATTAAAGAAAGCAAAAGACAACCACACTCCAAAAAAAACTTTTCTTATTGTCGCTTCATCAAGATGCATGCCTGTAAATAAATAGGAAAAGGTCACCGTCGGAAACACAAGAAAAGGGATGGCAGTGATCCCGGTTGTTATGAGCACAAGAATCAGTCCCGAACGAAACGCACGTCTTAAGAGGTCATATTGACCCGCTCCCAGAATCTGCGAGGCTATTGTCGTTTGAGCTTGGCATAATGCATCAGATAAAAATGAAACAAATAGGAATAGTGAACCTCCGATAGAGACAAATAAAAGATAATCTCCTCCCTTAACTGACATGAGATGGGCGATTGCAGCCCAACTCAGAAATGTTAACATGCGGCAGGATGCTCGGGAGAGTCCGGGATAAATGCAGTTCCAAAAGAGCCTGGGCTTAAAATGCCAATTTCGAGTGTCATAAACAAGGGCATGCTTGCTATTGAGAAAGACTGCAAACAGCACTACACAAAGGCCCCCTTGAGCGATTAGCGTACTGATCGCGCCGCCCATCAATCCCATTGAAGGAATCCAGCTGCTCCACCCTAGAATGAGGATATAGGCCAGTCCAATTTTTGTTACTTGAGCCGCCAGGGTCGACCATAAAACTAAACGTGTTTTCCCTTGTCCAATATAAAAACTGGCCAGACACACTGCCAGAGGAAAAAGAAAGTTAATGACGAGAAGGAAATAATAGTATGGCAGGACGACCCCTTCGATCTCCGTGCCCTTAAAATAAAAATATCCGAATAGACAACCCATTGGAACTGTGATCAATATGGAAAAAAATGAAAACCATATGAATTGCCAAATTCCCGGTCCGATAGACTTTTCATCGTTTGCCCCCCACCATCTCCCCACATAAACTTGGGCTGTCATTGCAAGCGCCAAGCAAGAACCTTGAAAGATCTGCCAAGCATAAACAGCATTTACAGCTGCTTCGAAGTCAATTTTTGAGAGGTGAGCTAAAAAGAGTTTTTCAACAAGCAAAAAGAGGCAATTTGAAAATGAGACGGCAACAAGAGGAAAGAACAATAAAAGTAATTCTTTGAATCCTCCCGTTGCCTGCTTTGTCTTGCAAAGGGCTACACTCATTGATTCCCTAAGAGATTAATGGGAAACATTCCCCTTTTTGACAGTGCATGATCAAGTATAAAATATCTTCAAGATTTGTTTCAGCGGATATTGGACCACCACCAGTATTCTCATAATACCAACCAGTTTCTGTCATTCCAATAATGAATGGGCGATGGCTGATGGTTAGATCAGGGAGAATAAATGTCACATAATAGTCTCCATCATTTTCACCTTCACGGAGGACATAAAGATAAGGGGTTTTATAACCTCTGAGCATTTTTTCAGCTTTCAATCCAGAAAGAGATCCCTGCCAAGCGGTGTTCGCGCGAATGTCTTGCTCAACAGGACACTTCAATAATAATAAGTTTGATGTTGATTTTAGATAAGCTGTCATATTAAACCCCTTGGTTATTTGGTTTATAATAACTTAACGACACATTAAAAGGCAACGAGAATGACTGATTATCCAGCTGCAAATCCTTTCTCACTAAAGCTTGACTAGGAAGATAATACAAAGGGATAACCGGCATGTCGAATCCTAAAATTTGCTCCGCTTTTAATAAATATGCAAGGCGTTTTTTAGGATCTACTTCCTGTTCGCTGTGTTCGATTAAATTTTGAAATTCGGGATGCTCCCATCTCGAGAAGTTAAGCACATGCTTGGAGGATTTAAAGAAGTCGAGGGTATAGATGGGGTCTTTGATGTATGAGCTCCAGTTCACTAATCCCATCTCAAAGGAGCCAGCCACCATTTGTTTAAATTGATCACCCCAAAGCATGGGTTTTAGATCTATTTCGATTCCAAAGCATTCCTGAAGTTGAAGCTTTAGGCAAGTTGCAGTGTATTTTTGCAGCCCCATTTCACCACATAGCAAACTGATGCGGAAGTTTTCTTTAGGGATTTCCAACTCATGCAGGGCTTCATGAAATAATTGTCTAGCTTTTTCCATATCAAATTCGGGAAATACGGGAGGGGTATTGTCCCTATCACGAGGCAATAAAGGAGCATAGGCTGCATTAAGAGGAATAAAGGCCCCAGCTACGATTTGAGCGCGTTGAATCGCATAAGAGATGGCCAAGCGAAGCTTATGATGGTTGAAGGGGGCGCTTGCTACATTAAATGCGCACCAACATACACGACAGTCAGGAATAGAAATGGTTTGACTTTCCTTATTAGCGTCATAAGCAGAATCCCAAAGGCCAAAAGGATTTCCTATCCAGTCAATTTCTTTTTTGTTGAAGGCTTGAATAGCTTGAGTTGGATTCATAAAGGTAAAGAGAACTTCATCCATATGAATATGGCAGGAATCTTTGTAATAAGGGTTCTTGACAAGCTGAAACCCTTGATTTGGCCTATTGATTTTTAGCTGAAATGGTCCATTGCATGGATAATTTTTCTCACTTTGATAAGGCCATTCCGGATGCTGCTGATCTATTGTCCGATGAATCGGAGAATAGAGAGGATAGGATGTCAATTGTAGAAAATAGGGAGTGGGATGACTGAGCTCAACTTTTAGTGTCAATGCATCCTGAACATGAATTCCAATTTCATCAGGAGACACAAAGCCTTCTTTAGCTTCCTTGGCATTTTTTATTGGATAAAAAAGGTAGGCGTAAGCTGTTTTAAACGAAACAGATAAGATTTTTTTCCATGCGTATTCAAAATCGAAAGCAGAAACCGGTGATCCATCGCTCCAGAAGCTTGGCCGCAGTTTAAATGTGTAATGCTTTAAATCGGAGGAAATCTCTATCGATTCAGCAATGGCATTTTCAACTTCTCCCAATTGATTAAATCGAGTAAGCCCTTCAAATAAAAGCCTGATGATATCGATAGAAGGGATAGCCCCTCCTATTCGAGGATCTAAAGAGACTGCGGAATAGTCCATACCTATTCGCAAAACCTGCTGACCGAGCATTTTTTTATGGCGCTCATCCAAAACTTTCTGGAGAGCTATTATAAAAGGCTCTGCTTTTGTGATGCCGCTTTGCACAAAACAAGTGAAAAAAGTGCCTTCCTCGGTTTCAAGGAAGTTATAAGCAATATCTTCCTTTTCAAAGGCCTGCTCTTTAAGAACGGTAGAGATTACATCTTTAAATGAAAAGTGTTTCCAATGCACCACGAGGAAGATATGTCTGGCCTGTCGATATGTTTTAAATGCAAAGGTTGCACCACTGGCCAATTCATGCTTGCGATTCTCCAAAAAGTAAGTAAAGAGCTTACAGAGAACATCCAGCTCTAAGACAACTTGCTTTACTATAGGGGTGATTGCATAAAAAAAAGATTCTATTAATTCAGGGTCATATTTTGTGATTTCAGGAAATAGTTCTTTAAATCCGTGCAGCAGCTCTTGCCGCTTAATGATAATACCGCCGTTATAATCGCGAAACTCACCGATAGCCCCTTTAATCAAAGCTGCCGCTTTTTGTCTGGCGGAATAAAAATCCAAGGATCCATCAGACCGCAAAAGAGAGGCATCGCGATGCATATGGATACGGAAGATGTTAGCCTCTACCGGCTGGTTTTTTAATTTTTTCACCGTAACAGTGCGTTCTGAAACAAATGCTCCTTCGGGAAAATGCTTATTTAAAGCAAAACCTTGTAAGGGGGATGTATAAACTAAGGTGATCAAAAAAACGATTTCTTTTCCTGTTTGGCCTTCAAAAGTGATATAGGCTTGAGGAATTGTTTGAAGGGATCGAATTTCTTGGCTTAGCACCAGGATATTTTTATATACCTCTTCCTCATTATGAGTCATGAAAATAGCTGGAGAGAGTATTTGAATTGTGTTTTTGACTTTTTCTTCCAAGTTTTGCTTTAAGATCTTTTGTTCTTGTAAGGAAAACGGCAACCCATCTTTTTTTTCAATTTCAAGATAAAATAGCTTCAGGTTTTTATGCTGAGATGCGTGACAGTAGGAACTATCCTTGACTAAATGCAATTCAGGAAGATACTTTTGAAGAGTCAATAAGATATTTTCCTCATCAAATAACTCATACCTGTCCATCACATTAAATCCGATGAGACATCCCAAAACAGACTTTGAAGAAAACGGAAAATGCAGAGTGGTAGGCAGCCAACGAATCTCTAAACTTCTCTGATTTGGTAGAAAAGTTGCTGACCGGTAGAGCTTTTTCTGCATGAAATGAATCGACAAAACTAGACGAAAAAAATGAACATGTTCACGATGATCGAGAAATTTTTTTGAAGAGATTAAATAAAAAATAAGGAGATCGCTAAAAATCGAGGAATCATCGGCATGAGAAAACCTGATCGCCCATCTTTTAAGTTTTTCTTTAACCTGATAAAAAGAAGGGCAAAATGTAACAGGAAGGCTGTTTTCCTCACAGTCACAATCTCTAATTTGCTCTAATTCAAAACCTGATTTTAACATATTTATTACGCCAACTTTTAATCACGTTCGGTATATACCACGCGCGGTTAGGTTATGCAATTTTTTCTCAGTTTCGTAATTATAACGGTGCAATGTTTGCCTCTTAATATCAAGAAAAAAATCTCTTGCTCTTGCTTTATAACTGCTGATACTTTAAGGTATTGAGGCACCTTACCTATATACCTGCCTTTTCTTGAAGAAAATAACCTGGGATTTTCGAAAGGATTTTTAATGTCTAGCCTACACGTTGCAAGCTCACTACATAATTATCAATATTCATTAATGAGCAATACTCAATCTCCTACCTCCTCTTCAGCTTCGACTCCCGTTTTGTCTTCTCCTTCGACTTCACCTGTTTGTTCTGATTCAGATGAAGGTAGCACTAGCTCAACCCAAGATTTAGACTCAAGAAATGGAGATGGTTCCCAATTTCAAAACAGAACATCCTCTCCCATCCTGACTTCCTCACCTGCCCTGTTATCTTTCCTTGGTTTTTTTCCCCGCCCGATCTCGCCCCTCAATTTGTATGAAGAATTTGGACCATCGTTTGCGTCAGGATTATCAATTCCATCTTTCAGCTTTCAACCATGTGAAAAAAAAGAACCTCCTTCTAATGACACACAGTTATCATGCGAGACGAGGAGCCCATCCACTAGTGATTCGCAAATATTATCAAATTTATACACCCCCCTCTTCATTCGAGTCTGGCAGATTATCTATGGGTCAAGAGGAATTATATCTCAGGGAGGGGCAAATTCGATCGATGACATGTTTTCAGGTATTAAGCTTACAGGAAAAAAAGTTCTCGATGTGGGTTGCGGTTTGGGGGGAGTCAATTTCTATTTGGCCCAAAAATACAATGTTGATGTTGTAGGGGTTGACAAAGAAAAATATATGATTGATCAAGCTAATAAATTGTTAGCTGAAGTCCAAAGCTCCCTCATAGGACGAGTCTCATTCAAGACACTAACAACGCCTACAAGCCTGAAAGAATTTAAGGATAATTCTTTTGACGTGCTTTACTGCAAAGAGATGCTTTATCACGTGCCTTTTCGTAAAAAACTGCCTTATCTTTGCGAAATGTTTAGAGTTTTAAGTCCTGGAGGTATTCTTGTAGTAGGGGATTGGTATTCCAAAACAGACGTGCCTGGAAATGTTCTTAAAAACGCTGTAAGAAGGGATGGCTTTTGTCACTTTGTCACGAAAACAAAGTTCAGAGCTATGGTGAAAACCGCTCATTTTACCAACATAACCTACAGAGACACCTCTGCCAAGCATATTGAATACTCTCAACAAGATATTAACAGGTTAAACAACTCAGTCACACAGATTTGCGAAATAGGTGGAAATGATACTGTGACTCGAGTTTCAACTGGCTGGAATTCATGGCTTGAAGCTTTAAAATCCGGTCAATTAAAGGCGAGCATCTTGGTAGCCACTAAGCCAAAAGCTAAAGCAACCACTAGTACACTGTTAAGGTAGAATTTGCTGTTTTGGCTAGCGTGCATCCTCTTTCAGGCTTGATTAAAGATAAAAATATTCGGTATTAGTCCTGATCTTTTCTTTGCGCTTATATCATTGTTCTCTTATAGTAAAATTTATACTGTGAAAAAGAGAAAACACAATGGTAGATAAAGAAATTCAACATGATGAGAATGAGGAAGAAAAACTTCCCGATCGTCCATTGGAATGCAGTGAATGCAAAAAACCCGTCTCTTACATTTACACTGAAATCATTGGCGAAGCTCTCACTCGAACAGGTATGTGCGCTGATTGTCCGGAACTCCAACGCCGTCTGCATGGTACTGCACAGCAGACAGACAGGAAATTCCAGGGCGAAAAAAAAACAGGGCTGGCATGCGGCAACTGTGGTACCACACTCGAGTCGCTACGAGTAGGCCTTCCCATTGGCTGCAGTGTTTGTTATGAAGTATTTGATGATGTTCTTATTAGTGAAATGCTTACTTCAGAAAAAATCCCACCACGCATCACAACATCAAAAAAATCAATCCCAATCCACATAGGCCGGGCTCCTGGCGAAAGCAAGGAAATGAACCCGTCATTGCGCCTCTTGGCTTTGAATGAAGCATTAAATGAAACCCTGAAACGAGAAGATTACGAACAAGCGGCATTGCTGCGCGATCAAATTAAAGCGTTGACAGAGAATCCGGAGAAGAATCCCGATGAAGGCAAATGATAATCCACAATCCACTCTCAGTCCGAAAAAGCCATGGAGCGATAACGCAAATCCAATCTGGCTGGCATCGTCAGTCACTCTGATTCGAAATATCGAAAAATATAAATTTCCAGGAAAATTAGATACAGACCGCAAAAAGCAAATCATCTCTCTTGTCAGCAAAGATCTATTAGGTTTAGGAGAATTGTTCAATCCGATTCTCGTTAAAGGAGAAGATATTGGATTTCTTGAAAAAGAATTTTTGGTTGAACATTTTCTTTCCACACATAACTTAAATCAAGCCCAAGCAGGCGAAGGATTCATTTTAGATGCTTCTGGAGAATTGCTCGTCACATTGAACTTACGCGATCATATCCACTTTCAATTAATTGATTGCAAAGGGGAATTAGAAAACACATGGTCCAGGCTTGTCAAAATTGAAACCAATCTTGGCAAAACGATAAGCTATTCATTTTCACCTAAATTTGGTTTTCTTACAGCAGATCCTACTCAATGCGGCACAGGTTTGGTCGTGCAGGTCTATTTACAACTACCTGGACTAATCCACAATGGCACCATTGATGACATGATAGAAAAGCATCTCGACGAATCTCTTATGATCTCAGGCATACAGGGTAGTCCAACCGAGATCATCGGCGATGTAATAGTGGTCCAAAATAACTACACACTAGGTATTACCGAAGAAAATATAGTCTCTTCCCTTAGAAATTTCACAACAAAGATTCTTATGGAAGAAAGCAGTGCCAGAGCAAAAATTTTCCGTGAAGATAGTTCCGACTTCAAAGACAAAGTCAGCCGTGCTTTTGGGATCCTGATTCATTCCTATCAAATTGAAGCTATTGAAGCTCTAAATGCCTTAAGCCTTTTAAAACTAGGTGCTGAAGCTAAATGGATTAAAGGCATAGATAATCAGCAAATCAATGAACTCTTCTTCAATTGTCGCAGAGCCCATCTTCTAGCACAATTTAAAGATAAAATCGAACAGGAAGAAATTACACATAAACGCTCGGAATACATTCATAAAATCCTCAAAGACGTTACCTTATTGATATGAGTTCTCTGAAAAAACAAGAAAAAATCGAGAGAAAAGGAGTCTGCCTAAATCCACTCTCCAATATTCATTATATTGACCATCTAGCTGTCATTTCCATCATCATGGGAACCCCTATCATTTTTCTCGAGCCTAATGATTATGAGATAGGCACGCATTACTATCCGCAGATTAATCCCCTCCTTGTCGATTTTCATGAACTTTCTCCTGAATATCTCATCGCTAGCTATGACGTCCTATTTTTTTCTGATCTTTGGGATAAAGTTACATTCCATGAAAAATATAAACAACTCGAAATGAAATATGGCAAAACTTTACGTCATGTGCACTGTCCTCATGGCTTCTCAGATAAAGGTTTTTACCTTAAAAAATGTGCAAATGAAGACATCGCTTTAATTTACGGACAAAACATGCTTGATTTACTTAAGCATGAAGGTGTTTTGAATAAACTTACCAATTATGTCATAAGCGGTAACTATCGCTACACCTACTTTAAACAGCACCGTCAGTTTTTTGATGAAATTATCAAAACAGAAGTCTTGCCGCGCTTTGTGAAACAACAGCCAATCATCCTTTATGCCCCTACATGGTTGGATATGCTTCAATCAACAACATTTTTTGAATGCTTCGAGGACGTTTTGGGGAATTTACCAGACAGCTACAACATGATTATCAAACTACATCCGCACCTAGAGCTGGATGATGCCGGACTATATTACAAAATCATGGGACAATTTGAAAAGAAACCTAACGTCCTTTTTTTAAAAGATTTTCCCCTCGTCTATCCTTTGTTAGCCCTTGCCGATATCTATTTGGGCGATACATCATCTGTGGGCTACGATTTTCTGTCTTTTAATAAACCCATGTTCTTTTTAAATAAAAGACGGGCTAACCCTATGTCGGAAAGGGATCTATACCTTTTTCGCTGCGGTGTAGATGTCAAGCCAGAAGCCTTCCCTCTCTTATATCAATTAATTGAAAACAATTTACAGAATGATCAAGAGCGCTTTGGTAAGATCCGAGCTGAAGTCTATGAATACACCTTTGGACCAGAAAGGCCTTTTGCTGATATCAAAGCCGACATCATCGCGGCTTACAATAAACCCCTCGACCTAACTCACGCTAGACCATAAGTCCAATTTATGACTCAAAATCAACTAATAGATAAATTCCAGCGAGTACACAACTACCTTAGAGTTTCCCTTACCGATGCTTGCAACTTCCGTTGCCAGTATTGTGTGGCTTCCTTTGGAGAGAGCCATCATCCATCTCCTCATTTGATGAGTGCCGAGGAAATAGAAGGGATCGTCGGCATTTTTGCCGAGATGGGAATCGATCGCGTGCGCTTCACTGGTGGCGAGCCTCTTGTCCGAAGAGATTCTCTCGATATCTTCCGGCGTATCGGACGACTCCCTCTAAAGCTTTCCCTCACCACCAACGGCTTCAACCTTGAAAAATTTTTGAGTTGCTTCGAGGAAATAGGTCTCAGATCGATCAATGTCAGTTTGGACACACTACACCCCTCAAAGTTTTTGCAGATAACCCGCGTAGACGGCTTTTCTCGGGTGAAAAAGAACATCGATACACTACTGAAAATGAATTTTCATGTAAAACTCAATGTGGTGGTGATGAATGGCATTAACAACAATGAGCTCTGTGACTTCGTCGAATGGACACGGGACGTCCCTATCCAGATCCGCTTCATTGAGTTTATGCCCTTCAAAGGCAATGCATGGGAGAAGGAAAAAGTATTCAGCCTCAAACAGATGCTAGAAGAGATCGGCACAAAGTTTGAATTCGAAAAGCTCCATGATAACCCCAATGACACGGACAAAAAATACCAGGTTAAAGGCTTTAAAGGTTCCTTCGGGATAATAAGCTCCGTCACAGAACCCTTCTGCAGTGGCTGCAACCGTCTGCGCATCACCGCCGACGGAAAGATGAAGAACTGCTTATTTTCGCAGGGAGAGACAGACCTGATTACAGCCTATCGAAATGGGGAGGACCTCCGTCCACTGATTAAGCAGACTGTGGAGGCAAAATTTGCCCGCTTTGGCGGACAGGATCTAAACTCACAGATGAATAACCGTACAATGATTTCAATCGGAGGATGATATGATCAACGTCGCTGAAGCCGCGCAACTGATCAAAAGCCATCTACCAACGTTCAAGTCAGAAAAGATAGCAATCGACAAGTCTATTGGACTTCTTTCATCCTTATCCATTTATGCACCCTTGTCCCTTCCTCCCTTTGTTCAATCTTCCGTCGATGGATATGCTATCCGATTTCACGATCTTGATAACTCCGACGTCCTCTCATTGGCCGATGAGGTTGCCGCCGGTTGTTCCAAAACCTCTTTGTTAAAACAGGGTTCTGCCATTCGCATATATACTGGCGCCCCAGTACCTTTTGGCGCCGATACAATAGTGATGCAGGAATTTGCTAGACAGAATCCAAGAGGCATATCCTTCGACCCCAAACCAGAAAAAAAGGGAACACATGTACGCGAAGTAGGTTCGCACATCAAAAAAGGAGAGTTGGTCCTTTTAAAGGGAGAGTGCATCACCGTGGCGATGGTTGGACATCTCTCGGGTCTGGGCATCAGCGAAGTGGAAGTCATCCAAAGACCATCTGTGGCTATTGTGACAACAGGAAGCGAAGTGATGGAACCTGGCACACCATTAAGCGATGGCAAGATCTACGACTCCAACAAAGCAGCTCTTTCGGCCGCTCTAAAAGAGCATGGGATATCTCCGGTCTCGGTAACGCATGTTTTCGACAACCCCGAGCAAATCCTTGCAGAAATAGAGAAAGGATTGGAAACATGCGATCTTTTGATTATCACTGGAGGAGTCTCTGTCGGCGAATACGACTACGTCATTCCAATGCTCGAGAAAGCAGGGGTAACAAAGATCTTCCATGGAGTGAAGCAAAAACCCGGTAAACCGCTCTTCTTTGGAAAAAAAGGCTCTAAACTAGTCTTTGGGCTGCCTGGAAATCCAGTCTCAACTCTGGCTTGTTTCCATCTATATATTTCTTCAGTTGTGCAAAACAAAAGCCCCCTATTACTGCAACTTCCTCTGGCTAACCACTTTCATAAGAAAGCAGGCCTCACACACTTTTTAAGAGGATTTGCAAATGGTCATCAAGTGGAAATCCTCTCAGGACAAGATTCTTATATGCTGCACACCTTTACTAAAGCCAACTGCCTTGTCTCAATCCCTGAAGCAGTTGAAACAGTCAACAAAGGAGAACTTGTCGATGTTAGAATCTTTTGATATTTGGATGCTCATTCTGATGGGGTTTATCTCGATGCTTTATGCCTCAGTCGGCCATGGAGGTGCAAGCGGCTTTATCGCTGTGATGGCAATCTGGTCGATGCCCACAAATACTATGAGGGTCATCGCTTTAGCACTCAATGTAATGGTTTCTATCGTCTCCTTTGGTCATTACTACGTAAATAAACACTTCAAATGGCAGCAATTTTATCCTTTTGCTCTAGCTTCTATCCCCGCGGCTATCTTAGGTTCGACGATAACTTTAGATCCCACCCTTTTTAAGAAGTTGCTCGGTATCGTGCTCTTGGTGCCTACTATCAGACTATTAGGCGCTGTGAAGCTAAAAAGCCTTCAGCTTGCACCCGTCACAGGTATAATTGAGGAGGTACAAGAGGATGGAAGCGAGAGCTTCCGAATCAAAGCAGCCTCAGCTGCAATTGGTGGAATGATAGGCTTTCTTTCAGGACTGCTTGGTATAGGCGGGGGCATCTTGTTGAGCCCTGTGATCCTCTTCTTTGGATGGGCTTCAGTGAAAGAGACAGCCGCTATCACCGCTCTATTTACTTTCGCCAACTCCATTGTAGGCCTGCTTACCCAGATGCATCGCTGGAAAGATTTTGCTTTTTTTCCAGAAGAAACTGTGCTACTCTTCGGTGTGGTCCTGATTGGAGGATGGCTCGGCTCCTGGTGGGGTAGCGGTCCTGCGCAAGAGATATGGATAAAACGGGCATTGGCATTAGTTTTAGGGATAGCATCATGGAAACTCATTACCGTGTAACCTTTTATGGGATTCTGCAAGAACAGATAGCAAGTGAACTATCCTTGAATGTCTCGCTAAAAAATGTGTCTGAGATGCGCTCCCATTTGGAAAAAAATTACCCCATACTGCGAAATATTCCATATCTAGTGGCTGTCAATAGAACTATCTCATCCCCTGAGAACCCTCTCACCACAAATGATGACATTGCAATTCTTCCACCCTTTTCTGGGGGCTAAATATGTCACGATATATCCGGCAAACCTGCCTTGCAGAATTTGGACTCGAGGGGCAGAAGCGGCTGAAAGATGCCTCAGTAGTCGTTGTAGGAGCTGGTGGGATGGGTTGTCCAGTACTCCAGTACCTTGCAGCTGCCGGATTGGGTACCATAGGCATCGTCGATGGCGATACTGTTGAGGAGAGTAATCTTCAAAGACAGGTGCTCTTCGGCACCTCCACGCTAGGTAAAAATAAGGCAGTGGCTGCTGCTGCCTTCATCAACAATTTAAATCCCCAAGTATTTGCCGAAGTCTATTCTTATCGACTCACTAGTGATAATGCCTCTTCAATACTTTCAAAACATGATTTTGTTATCGACTGTACAGACAACTTTGAAACGCGATATCTAATCGACGATTGCTGTGAAGCGCTAAAGAAACCTTGGATTTATGGGGCTATTCATCGTTATGAGGCGCAGGTAGCGATCTTTAACTATCATGGAAGTCCAACCTACCGTCAACTATTTCCTGAACAGAGTATTGAAAAGATCCCCGACTGCGCTGATAACGGAGTTTTGGGGGTACTGCCTGGATTGACAGGGATGCTACAAGCTACAGAATGCATCAAGTTGATTACAGGGATTGGCGAGCCATTAGTCGGGCAACTGCTTGTTTTCAATGTGTTGAAAATGCAGTTTGTTACATTTTCCTTCGCTGCCAAGAAACCCAAAACTTCAAGTAATAGCCAATGCCTTGTTCATCTACTTTCAGCCAGTGAATATAAAGATAACGTTGAACGCTACCTTCTGATAGATGTACGCGAGCTTAATGAGGTTCCTGACTTCCCTATGGCCAAGCGCATTCCTCTCTCAGAGCTCCAGCTAAGGATAGATGAACTTACCACTGATAAAAAGATAGCTTTCGTCTGTCGATCAGGAAATCGCAGCCAGCAGGCAGCGGCAATGCTAGCCAAGACAAACCGTTTTAACCAACTCTATGCTATCTATGAAGCTCTTTAATGAAGGACCTATCGACCAATCCATAATAGTCAATGCTCTGACGCAGCTCAGCCTCGACAGTGAAAATGGCGCCCATGAGATCTTTTTAGGACAAGTGCGTGCCGATCAGATCGATGGCCAAACTGTTGCTGCAATAGAATACAGCGCTTTTGAAGAAATGGTTGAAGAACAGTTAAAGAAAATTACGGATCAGATCTTTGATCAGTTTCCCATCAAATCTCTTTATATTCGCCACAGCATAGGGCTTGTCCCGACTGGGGGCATCTCTTTATTTGTCCTGACCTCGGCGCCCCATAGACAGGCAGCTTTTGATGCCACACGCTCTTTAGTCGACAGATTAAAAGCAGAACTTCCCATCTGGGGTAAAGAGATTTTTGAAAATCAAAATTCACAATGGAAAGTAAACCGATGATTGATATCTCCCAGAAAATTACGACACAACGCACCTCTACGGCAGTAGCAACTGTAAAAGTAGGAAAAGATGAGACGCTAGTAGCCGTCCGCAATAAAACCGTACCAAAGGGAGATGTGCTAGAAGTAAGCCGCACGGCCGGTCTTTTTGCCGTCAAACGAACGGCAGATATGATCCCCGACTGCCATCCCCTCCCTATAGAATATACAAAGATCTCGTTCGAGCTACTTGAAAAAGAAATCATAATACAGTGTGAAGTGAAGACAATCTACAAGACCGGTGTAGAGGTAGAAGCTATGCATGGGGCTTCCGTGACCGCACTCACCATCTACGATATGTTGAAGCCGATCGACAAAGAGATCGAGATAGGTCAGATAAAGCTTTTAGAGAAGTCAGGAGGCAAATCAGACTACCGCTTGAAGGGTTCAGGCTTACGCGCAATCGTAATCGTCTGTTCCGACAGCGTTTCTGCAGGACATAAGGAAGACACTTCGGGAAAGATCATCGTAGATCGATTATCAGATTTGGATGTAGACTACCTTGTTCTTCCCGATGATGAAAAATTGATTCGAGAAAAAGTGGAAAGTCTCATCACACAAAAATATGATCTAGTGATTACCACAGGAGGGACCGGTCTATCGAAACGGGACCGCACTCCCGAAGCTCTGCGCCCTCTGATCGATCGCGAGATCCCAGGATTGATGGAAGCAGGGCGCCACTTTGGCCAGCAACGCACTCCCTACGCGATGCTATCGAGAGGTGTGGCCGGCTTTGCCTCTGACACTCTGATCATCACCTTGCCTGGATCTTCTCGCGCCGTTGCTGAAAGTATGGATGTTCTTTTTCCTTATATTCTACACTTGTTCCCCATTAAAGATGGAGCTTCTCATTATCCTTTAAACGATAATGGAAATTGACCCCAAATTTAATGCAGAGAAGGGAAGACATTAGCTAAATCGTACCCAAAGGTACGCGAAGCGTTTGGAGTGCGCAGCCCCCGCTGCGCTTTTCATAGAAAGCCTGTCAAACAAAATGCAATATGAGAAAGATTCATGCACCCGCAATATTTGAAATATGTTTTAATCTCTCGGTTCATTATACCCTCGTATATTCTATGGAAAGCGCAGCAGGGGCTGCGCACTCCAAACGCTTCGCGTACATTTGAATACGATTTAGCTAATGTCGTAACTCATTAAAGTATATTTAGTCGCTGCTTCCGCCACGCTCGTGGATTGACACAAGGAACTTATGAATTCTTCGCTTGATGCGTATGTATACCGGTCGTGGTTCATCTTTTTGAAAAAATGATTTGTCTTTATATGCTAAAATTTGACAGAATCCAAATAAGCTAGACTGTATAAATGATCGAATAATTAAAAAAAACAAGCTCCTAACAAAGAGAGTTTTATGAAAATTTCAACCTATCTAATTCTTTCAGCTGTATTCACATCAAATTTTGGCATAGCCGATGAAATCTCAAATGTCCCGGCATTTATGCAGTCGTTTGTCATAGATCCGAGCAAACCTGTTCCTAAAGACAAAATAGCTTTTAACAATATGCTAACTCTCAATGACGATATGTTTACCGTCTACGACAAATCGTTAGGGATTTATAAAAATGATTTCTTAAATAAACATCCGCTAATCATGGGCCTGTTTAGCGGAAAGGGTGGCCGATTTATACTATACCGACCTGGACAGCCACCCTTGGAGGCGGAATCAGTCCCTCAAGTATACCAGGCAGCAAAATCAATCGGACATTGCGCAATGGGTACTTTCGTTTTGCTGTCTCCCTATAGTGCTAATCCCTCGGCAAACTTAGCGTGGCTGGGAAGTTTATCAGCTTATCGCACTGATGTACAAACGTCCATAGACTCGCTAGACACATTGGATGTAAAACCTGAAGTGCGCGATCTATTCCGAGTTACCCTCAAACAAATAGCCGTTTTTATGGATAATTGTCTAAAGAACCGCACCTATACTTTTGATGAACTTCAATCCTGGGCACGAAATATCAAACCTGATTTAGCTAAACTGATTGATGTGGCTACAAACGCCCAGGTAAAACACTGGTGGGGAGTGCTGGAAGAATGGAAAAAAATGATCGGTAAAGACTGGGATACCACTTATGGTTTAAGTAATTCAATTTATGTAGCTCGTCAGAATAATATCTTGTTTTCAACCCTTGTCCAATTTTTTGGACAAGAAGCGATAAACGACCGTCTGATGTTGTTGGAAACCACGGATTTTACTACTACTCCTGAATTAATGATGGATGCTTTCATGCGCATCGTATCAGATCGATTGATTGGTGAAGTCTTCTTTAAAAATCCTCGTTTAATGGATTTTGAACTTCTGGGAGGCAGTGCACGCAAAGTGATCGAAGCTGAAGCGGCCGATCACGGCACCAAAGCAATCTTACCGCCTCAAGTTCCATTCAACAGTACTGCTTGGCCTTGGAAAACAGACCCTACTACAGGTACAGGACCAAGTAATATGGATCAAATTAAATGATAACCAAGGAATCGGTGCAACCGATTCCTTTCTTTACATGGCTGGGCTTTTAAATGATTGCATCATATTCAAATCAGTTAATCTTCTGGCTAAATGGCGCCAAAGTTGAAATATTGAATCCAGACCCCTCTGTAAAGTTAACTGATTATTTGTCCCAAGTAGGGTTGACAGGCACTAAGGTGTGTTGTGGACAAGGGGGATGCGGCGCTTGCACAGTCATGCTCTCGCAGAAGAAACCTGACGGCACAATAATCCATCGGCCGATAAATTCTTGTTTACGCCTGTTATGCACACTGGATGGAATGTTGGTAACGACGACTGAAGGGATTGGCAGTGTTCATAAAGGGTTGGATCCTACGCAAGTATGCATTGCACGCTATAATGGAAGCCAGTGCGGTTTTTGCACGCCCGGTTTTGTTATGAACACTCATGCATTCCTGCAACAGAAGCCTTCGGCATGCGAAAAGGAAATTGAAGACATTTATGGCGGCAACCTTTGTCGCTGCACAGGATATCGCCCCATACTCCATAGCATGCGTACATTAGCTTCTGACTATGACGCTAGCTCAGATAAGACTCAAGGATGCCTGATCGATCCAAGTTTTTATGTTAATTTCAAAAACGAGATGACACCAATTAAGTT
>Ga0207123_1044_pt1 | contig 25072 bp, 29 predicted proteins | sample Alteio_BWMinHeat_39_FD_153503 | JGI IMG/M metagenome (GOLD analysis project Ga0207123, IMG submission 153503) | Enriched cells from forest soil in Barre Woods Harvard Forest LTER site, Petersham, Massachusetts, United States -... | ecosystem: Environmental > Terrestrial > Soil > Temperate forest >... | reverse complement strand
TGTTTTTCATACATGCTGACGTGCGAGCGAGCCGGCGTGGCATCGAGTCTGTTTCCGTTGTTAAAATGCGGTTCCATCCTATGCTGACAAGAGGTTGCGATATGCGGATACAACGACGGGCTTCGCTACCCGCATCTGGAACGCGAGTGAAGCGGGCCAGCGCGTCGAAGTCAGATTCTCACATCCCGGAATTAACACAGGCCTAAATGAGAGGCCATCGAGCCAGCCGTCTCCTTCCTTCTGAAATTGAAGAGTACCGCGATGCGCATTGGCGCCGTGAAAATGCGGCGTGCATCGAAACGGTCGCACAGGCCGAGGAGTTTATCGAACGCGTCGGTTTTGCGGCGTGCCTGACTGATGCGCGCCAGCCTGGGCCGTCACTTTATGTGGCTGTCTGCGGTCGGCGCGACGCCACTCTGCCGCGCAATGTACAGAAGGATCCGGAAACCTCTCATACCTGGATATTGAAAGATGAAGTGATGCGGCGCGGTCGGGTTTACTACGGCAAACTTGCTCGCGGCAAAGCAATGTTCCTCGCACCACGAATGATTCCGTATTTCAAAGCACTCTGGGGGGTACCGAGGCGTGATGAGAAGAAGCTCTTGAGCAAGTCGGCGCTCGGAGTGTTGCGAGTCTTGCGCAAGGAGTGGGAAATGGGAACATTTGACCTGCGCCTCGAATCAGGCCTATCGGATCGTAAAGGGTTCACGCAAGCGTTGGACGAACTGCAAAGGGCGATGATTGTCGTGCCGAACGAGGTGGTTTACCAACCGCGATTCAGTTACCTGTGGGGTTTGGCTGAGGAGCGTTTCCCGAAAGAGTTGGCAACGAAAGTAGATCGTCACACAGCTCTACACGAAATCGCCCGCTGCTTTCTTGCGGGAGCAGGTATGACGGTTCCGGGAGAACTGGCGCGTGTCACTGCGTTGACGCGTCCGGAAGCGGGCCTCGGCAACCGAGCGTTAGTTGAGGAAGGCTATGCGGTGAAGGTAGCTCACGGTACTTATCGGCTGGCCGCGTTAGATACAACTCGTTCGACGATTCCTTTCCTCAAGGATGAAGTGTCTGTAGATCCGAGACGCATGGTCGTTTGAGGCAAGAGCCCATGATGTGCGCGGAGAGGCTTGTGATAGACTCCGCGCATGCGCGCGTGGAGTGGCTTGAACCGAGTCTCCTGGGTCGCCATCGCAGTTGTTTTCTCGGCCGTGTGGATGCCCGCACAGGATACTGCGTCCAAGGCATCGGGCGAAGTGGTATACAAGCAGCGATGCGCGGGTTGTCATGACCAAGTCAGCGAACGTATCCCGCCAAAGACTTCTCTCAATCAAATGCCGTCGGCGCGCATTCTCCGCGCGCTCGATTGGGGCGCAATGATGACGGTCGCCTATCCGATGAGTCGGGAGGAGCGCCAGGCCGTGGCAGCTTACCTCGGCACGAACGCGCCAGCGTTCAACTTTCCCGCAAGCGCCTACTGCAGCAATCGCCACGTGACCGTTTCCGACCATTCGAAATTCTCCTGGAACGGCTGGAGCCCCGGTCCGAACAATGCACGTTATCAGTCTGCCGAAGCTGCGCAGCTCAGCGTTGCCCAAGTCCGCCATCTCAAACTGAAGTGGGCCTTCGGCTTCGATGGCGACGTGACTGCTTTCGCGCAGCCGACCGTAGTCGATGGCGAGGTGTTTGTCGGTAGCGCAGGCGGCGTCATACAAGCGCTGAGAGCGGAAACAGGCTGCCTACAATGGACGTTCCAGGCAAACGGGCCCGTGCGATCCGCGATTCTCGCGGTGCCGATGGGCGCCAAGCACTCCCTTCTGTTCGGGGATCAGAATGGATGGTTCTATGCGGTTGAGGCGGAAACCGGGACGCTGCTTTGGAAGAAAAAGATCGAAGAGCACGATGCCGCGCGCTTAACAGGCGCCCCCGTGGCATACAACGGAAACGTCTTCGTGCCCATCGCCTCATGGGAGGAGACCCGTTCCCTGGACCCGGCGTATCCCTGCTGTACATTCCGGGGGAGCGTGGTCGCGCTGCGCATTCGCGATGGGGAGCAGGTCTGGAAATCCTACCTCGTCCCCGAGCCGAAGCTGACCGGCAAAACCAAACGCGGTACGCCGCAGTACGGTCCTTCCGGCGCAGGTGTGTGGGCCGCTCCCACCATCGATGCGAAACGCGGGGTGATGTACATCGGGACGGGCGACAATTACTCATCGCCTCCGACTCCATTGAGTGACGCGGTTCTCGCCATGGAAATCGCGACGGGGCGTGTCGTATGGTCGAAGCAAATGACGCCGGGCGACGCGTACAACTCTTCCTGCGGTACGGATAAACAGAATTGTCCGGATGAAGATGGTCCGGACTACGATTTCGGTTCTTCAGTGATCCTGACACAAGGGCCCGGTGGCCGAGACGTGTTGCTGGCGGGACAGAAGTCCGGCATGGTCTACGCGCTGGATCCGGAGAAAAATGGCGAGATTGTGTGGCAAACGCGCATTGCGAGCCCATCGTCCAATGTAGCCACGTCCGTCGGTGTACTGTGGGGCATGGCGAACGACGGCCAAAAGGTTTATGCAGCGACGGCGTCCTCGGGCAGAACGAACCCCACTGATCCGAGAGATACTCGGAGATACATTCTGGACCCGAAGGTTGGCGGCGGCCTCAGTGCGTTGCGCATCACGGACGGCGCGAAGGTCTGGTATGCTCCGCCGATCGTTTGCCCCGACGGAGCGCCGGTAGGATGCAGCCCGGCTCAGTCTGCCGCGGTGACGGGCATTCCCGGCATCGTGTTTTCCGGATCGCTCGATGGTCATATTCGCGGCTACAGCGCCGAAGACGGTACGGTTCTTTGGGATTTTTATACCGGGCGCGAATTCCAGACGGTGAACGGCGTAAAGGCCAAAGGTGGCTCGGTGGATGGGCCGGGCGCCGTGGTCGTCAATGGCATGCTGTTTGTGAATTCGGGTTACTCGCGCTTCGGAGGCATACCCGGCAACGTGTTGCTTGCGTTCGCACCCTAGCCGTATTTCCGCATCCATCGGGACTTTGGAAGCGCTTCAACATGAAACCCTTACAGTTTCCGCTAACAGTCGCAGGCAGGAGAATCCTAGAAATCGTCGTAAGTTATTGAAAAAGTGGTGAGCCGCGGAGGACTCGAACCTCCAACCCGCTGATTAAGAGTCAGCTGCTCTACCATTGAGCTAGCGGCCCAGCGATGAACGTCACAAGCGGCGGGGAGAAACTCCGCGCGAATTCCAGTGACTATAGCTTACATGTCGCGGGGCCGCAACTCTGGGCGTCGGCGCTGCTCAGCCGAAGACGGAGGCCTTTTACGCCGGAGCAGCCTTTGGCAAATACATTTCGGTTTCCCGTGCTAACGATCGGTGACGACGACTAGAGCAGGAAAAAAGTATCTTCTTTCTCAACACCAGGCAGATTCTCAAGGGGAGAACGAGAGGGTAGCTGCTGCTTTTCGGCATTGCTGCGTTTTACAACATCCATTCGTTCCTGCAGGGCCGGGAAATTCTTCGGTAGTCTTTCAACTTCGTTCGTTTGACTCACTCTTCTCGATAACATAATTCCTCTCCGTCTACGATCTCGAGGGATGATCACGTCAGGCAGCGAGGATAGCAGTCCCGCATCTGTCAGCAAATGCTCTTTTCCCGTATTTTAGGGTCGGGGGTTTGCTGTATGGAGCGGCCGTGGCGCTCCAACCTCGGCGCTCAATCGGGGGAATACACCACGCTAAAGTCAGCTGCGAAGCTCTGCAGCGATTTCACGTGCTATCTTGCGTGCGCGATCAATATCCGAAGGATTTAGAGATATGGCGGCCACCCGGGGATGCCCGCCTCCGCCGAACTTTTCCGCAAGCGAAGCCAGATTCTTTTCCGCGGACGCGGCATTCCAGGGATTGGAACCAATCGAAATTTTCGCACGCACGGGCGACGCGCTGATACCTACCGAATAGCGGCTCTGCGGAAAGAGCAGATAGGGGATGAACTTGTTGTAGCCCTCCAAATCCAGATCACTCACGTCAAAAAATATAACGCCATCCTGGGCCTCCGCCCGCTGCCGCAGTACGTCGATGGAGCGCTTGTGCCGTTCGAGCAGTGGGCCGAGATACCGCGCAATAATTGGAAGTTTCACCACTTCCGCCATTGGCCGCGACGCGAGCTCCGGAATTATCCGGGGAACAAGCCCCGATTCGGGTGCCGCTTCGATCACCAGCGCTACTTGCGTTGAAGGTTCAGTCAGAGCCACCGCCGATTCAGGAGTAGGGAACTGCGCTCCGTCGATCACGTCGCCCCAATGAATTAATTCCGCCAGAGGTTGAATATTGAATCCAAACTTGCTGCTGGTCACGTCAGCGAGCAGTTTCGTGCAGGACTTGTACTCGGGATCGTAAAACTTATGTCCTGAGTGATCGGAACGGAAGTGGGCGGCGTCGGCGGCTGTCAAAAATGCGCTTTGATGGTGGTCGAACCACCACGTTACCCGCGGCGAGCTCGAATACTTGAAGTCGACGATGACATTCTCATCGCCGTCAAATAGCCCGTCCTCGAAAGGCTGCACCGCGCGATGCGTCATGCCCGAGTAACAGAAAACTGCCTGCGCGTTCACGCACTCCCGATAGAAGCGCGAAAAAAGAGCCGCAGAAGCTGCGCCGTCGAAACAACGATCGTGGAAGCAGAGACGGACCTTGGTGGTGTCGGGCAAAAGATCCTCGCCAGCGGAAAAACGAGAGGAAATATTCCTCTAGCAAAGCCATTTAAGATGGACGTGCTCTTATCGATTGTCAAGGGGAAAGGCGTCTCCAATGAGTCCGCACCGCCCTCTAAACTTGCAACTTTTACTGAGAATAGCGATGCTAAACGGGACCACGTGTGCGGAAGTGGCGGAATTGGCAGACGCGCAGGACTTAGGATAGTCGGCAGACCCCAAGCAAACACAGGGCCTTTCGCTCATTTCTCGCCACTTGCTATTTGGGCTGTGCGGGTCTGTGAGGGAGAAGTAAGACCGTGCGGTCATAGTTTGGTTATAGCGGCGCAGGCCATAACGCTCAACGCCTTACACACTGCGCTGTGACGCTACTCAGAATGCTAATGCGGGATTTGACGGGCTGGTGGGCTGCAACCGCCCTCGATTTCTCGGGGGCTGGCGTCCCCGCAGCTTTCCAACCCGCCGCTTATATGATTGCTGTCTGAAACGCAAATCCCAATGGACCGTTGGCGCTAGAGTGGAGGTACTTGAGTACGGTTAGCCATAGATAGCGGCAAAATGCATCCAGGGCCAATCTGTATCGCCGTGTTATATTTTTATTGACGGTTAATTAAATGAAGTGCTTCGTCGGGCGTGATCGGTAAGGCTGGCTAGTTCGACGCGCCTGTAAATAGTAACCTGCGCAGTTTACCTGCCCGGTTCGCCTCCACCGCTAAGAGGCTCGGCCAGCAATCGAACGATCAATCTGTGTACACGCTCCCGTGGAGGTGTGTGCACTTAACCAGCTCGGAGGGGCACGATGCCTATTAGCGACAGCACGGCCACACAGCACCTTCACCGGAGCAACTCACGGCACCGCTTACGGGCGAAGTTGCACAGAGGCATGCAAACACGCGGCACTGCATCACGAGAGTCCTTGCAAATGCGACCCCAGTACGGCCCAATTTTCTACGCCATCTCTACGGTGATTTGGCTGAATTTCGCTGGTACGCCGCTAGTTCAGTCAGCAGTCCCGATTACAAAGTGCAAACCTAGTCGGCGCGGTCGTAAAACTCTTAACCTCGATTACAAACCCCGCAGGATTTCGTTTAGCCAGTTATCAGAAGTAGGGCGCGACAGTGTGACCTTCCGATGGTGGGAGCAGAAGCGCGGCTCTGAAAGTGAAGAGGCGCGTAATGAGTGGGAACTGGCGGCGGGCAAGATAAGCCTAGCCCCTATCCTCGAACAAGCCCCAAAGGACTGCTCTAGCTGCGGTAATTCAATTCCAGGCGAGGCCAAGCGCCATCAAATTCTCAGCGTTGAGCAACCAAGCGTAGGACTCGCCGTAAACACAATCGAATGGCTTGAAGTCCAATGTGAGAAGTGCCACGGCGCTGAGACGGTCCGCAGTGATAGTGAGCCGAGCGCACAAGATGAGTCGTGGATGGAAAAGTTAACCGCCGATGAACGCTTCGCATACTCCCTGTCCGAACGCAATATGAACCAAACACAGATAGCCGAAAAGATGGGTAAATCTCAACAGACTGTCAGCCGGTTATTGAGTCGTATAGAAGGCAAGCGGAAAGCAGCCCAATTGCAGAAGCTGCAAGCCACTGGTGGCGCGTGAGTAAAACTAATTGCTTATTCTTGAAGGAGTTGAAAGCCAAAATGAGTAAAACGACAAATTCGATAGGGATAGTGAGGATCACATGATTAGCAGAGCTAAAACGAAAGAGCCGAGATTGCGAATCGTGGTTAGTCCCGAAGGCATTGAACGTGTCGAAATATGGGTATTGACCGTCCCGACCGGGAAGTTGCCGAGCGGCTTTATTATGGGTTGACCGATCCTATCCGCAACCTAGGCGATGCCTGCAAAGGTTTATCGAAGCGGTCTTCACGATCTTGAGTCCCTGATGCCCCCGCAACGTATTGGTCTACCCTGTTTGCCAGGATTTGATCCGCACTGCGAAGTGTTGGGGAGTCAGCCAATCGGCTCAAAGCGTCTTGCATTTTTGTCTTGTCACACTGTCACCTTTGTCAGCGGTTCCAACCCAGGCTTCCTGCTGTATCGGCGACGGGCGAGCTTGCATAGTGCCGGGCGCTTTGACCGACCAAATTCTGTGAAGTGGAATAAACCCCTCTAGTCGTTAACTTCTGTCGATTACCCCTATCGGGTTTTCACAGTTAAAAAAACTTAGCTCATCAGAGCATTGGAGAATACAGAATGTCCGTCAACCCATCAGTCAACCCGATCAGTAATCCCACCGCCAGCAATCCGGGCTATTCCATAAGTGTAACTGTCCCGACAGTAAAGACCGCCATTGGCAAGCGCAAGCCTCGCAAGTTTAATTATCGCCCTATTGCTAAGAAGCGCTGGCCCAAAGCCGCAAAAAGTCGTTACCGCCTCAATCGAATAGGGGGCAATGGTCGTTTCGCGGTAGTTACCCCTTGTAGAGAGCTAGAGGTTTCATTACACGAGACGCTGGAGTCGGCACAATCTTGTAAGGCTCGCCTTGATAGCTGTGGTTGCTGCGGAGCCTGCAACAAATACGAGCACGAAATTGTTGATTTAGGGGAGCAATCGTGACCTTCTCGACCGACAACCTGCAATTCGCCATATATCTTCACGCCAGCAAAAGGTTGGAATTCGAGCACTGCGAGCTTGTTCGCGCTGGCAAGGTACATTTTATATTCGCTGATCCGCACCATATTGGCGACGAATTAGAGTTGCAATTCGAGCAGGGTGGGCAGCTGTCAGCCGTTGCTTTATTTGCGAGTCAAAAGTTCCTGCGCCGCAAGATGTCTGAGGCACTACACGACCGCTACGAACATACGAATCATAATTGGAGAACAAATGAGCACTTTACCAGTTAGCCAAACAATTCCCGATAGCCCAGCGGCAGACATCATTAGCGTCATTCCGGCCTCTATTCAGGCAAAAACGAAACCTGCGAAACGAGCAGCAGTTACTGGTATTGATCTGCTGCATAGATTCGAGCGAGACGCGGAGATGAGCGGCTTAATTGGCGAGAAGAACAACGCCAAAGTAATCCTGATAGTCGCAGCAAGCGCCAAACTAGAAAAGCCCCTCAATGTGAACGTGGCGGGGTCAAGCTCTGCTGGCAAAAATCACCTGATTAATTGCGTAGCGAGGTTCATTCCCGATGAGGACAAGAAGTATCTGACCGGAATGAGTCCCAAAGTGCTGATGCACTCGGAAGAAAACGAATTTCGCCACAAGGCCGTCTTGATCACCGAATATGAGGGCGTCTCAGGCGCAGATTATGCCATTCGCACCATGCAATCGGAGCGCGGCATTGATTGGGAGTTTGTCGAGTCATCGACTGCCGGGATTCAGAAAAAGAAAAAGCGCGTCAATGGGCCGGTTGCATTCGTCCAGGCCACAACGCGTGTGACCTTGCATCCAGAGAACGAAACCCGCTTGCTGTTCCTTCAAATGGACGAGTCGGAAGCTCAGACCCACGCCATCAATGAACGGCAGGCAATGGAAGCAGAGGGGCTAATTGCGCCCGTGTCGCCGGATCTCTTCACACGTTGGCATGATTTCTTTCGGAGTTTGAAGGCGGCTCCGGTCCGTATCCCGTTTGCTAGACAGCTTTCAACATTCTTTCCTGATGGTCGCGTCAGATCACGCCGTGACTTCCCGAAGTTGTTAGGGCTAATCGAAGTGTCAGCATATTTGCACCAACACCACCGCAACCACGTCAGCGGCAGCATAATTGCAGCACCGTATGATTACGCGGTCGCGAGGGAGCTATTTGAGCACTGCTACTCCACAGGGCCAGATAAGACCATCGGTGAGCTTCTGGATGCAGCCGAAGTCGCGTACGAGTTTACCGTTGCTGACCTGATCGAGCGGCTCAAGTGGGGAAAGACCAAAGCCTATCAAGTGTTAGACCGCGCTCAAGAACACGGCTGTATTGTCGAGTCGGAAAGGCGCGGCTGGTACCGGCTAGTCCGCAAGAAGACTGAACCACCGCTGAATCTACCGGCCAAGATCAGGCTGACAGCTGACAATTTCCGCATTTCCGCGCAGGTACACCCCCTCTCAAACAACATGAATGAAGGACATAAAGAAGCAGGGAATGATTTTGGAATAGTGGAAAGAGAGCTAAGGGGGCACTTTGGCGGAAAAACGGAAAATGGTGCCATTCCAAAGGACTTAGCTTATTTGCCTGAAATCGAGCCTCAGATCATGCCTGTCAGTGGGGAATATGAATGGCTGAGGCAACAGGGTCGAGTGCAGTAACCTGCTGGCCTCGCGGGTATTTCCTCCATCCCAGGATAAAGTGGTTCGCCCTCACACCAGCGAAAGAAGTGTGGTAACCGTGGTTGCTAACCACAGAACACCAGAAGTTAAAGCCAATAAACACTGACAACTACGCGATACCACGGATAAAAAAGTGGTGCGTTGAGGGGGCGATTCCGAGCCGACAAGGGGCAATAGAGCCTGTGTCAGCGGCTAAGAGCCCCCAATGCTGCATCGCGATTGTATAGATGGAGGCTAGGTTTTGGCCTATCCAAAGAACACCCGGAACGCCAGCAGGCCAACCCGATCCCACGTCAAGTGCAGGAGTCTCGCGCAGCGCCTTGTGGAGTTGGCAAGCGAACATGGGCAGATACTAAAACCTGGAACCATCTGATCTGAGGTTGCAAAACAAGAACTGCCCCAGCCAAACCCACCTGATTTTCGTCCCATAAACTCCGCAGTTTTCAAAACAGTCCCGCGCTATAAGTTCACAGGAGACAATTTTTGATATCATCCGCGTGCTTCGTACCTCAAAAACACGGCATTGGTATGAGATTCGTTCTTACTTATTCCGGTCCGCTGCCTCCCAACGGGGGCACATCCGACAAACATCGCATTCGTAGGGCGCTTTTACCCCAACTGAAAGAGCAATGGAACATCGATCCCGCGTTACACTCCATCGCTGAAAGCACTAAGCTACAGGAAATCGGTACAAGATTTGCTCGCGGCGGTTTTTGTTTTGTCCCGCTGGTGATGCGGGAATATAACCTAGTGTGCTATCTCGAAGTCGTGATGCTGCGAGCAGAAGAGCCAGGCAATGTGCTTCAATCAGGGGGTGATATCGACAATCGAATCAAAACTCTCTTCGACAGTTTGAGTATCCCCGTACACCCAAATCAAGTCTCGGGCATTAGCCCACAAGCTGGCGAGAACCCGTTTTACTGTCTGCTGGAGGACGATTCTCTCGTCACTGGCGTTGAGATCAAAACTGAAAGGCTACTGGAGTCACCAGGAAATCCTAACGATGTAAGGCTCACGATCACCGCAACAGTCAGGCCCACGAAAGTCACCATCGAGACTTTGGCTTTTCTGGGCGGATGGCTCTGATGTGCTAACGCCGGTCATAAATTATGAAGATGCCATGTTTCGGGGTGTCATTAGGTCTCCCTTCTGTTACCAAGTCAGAAATCATCAACCCGTCCGCGCCAACCAATTCAGCCTCGTAGTCCCCAGGGACTATCGTAAAACAATTGCTAGAAAGCACCGGATTACATCCGATCAGATACGTCCACACCGACGATTTCGCATACATCGCCGCCAGATTGTACAGAGAATAGCTCGATGTCCCAGCATTCGGCACTGCACAATTCATTTCCATAGATTCTATGGCGTGACAAACGTACTCAGTGCCTCCAATGCTAAGAGCTTTGTTAAAACCGCTCGGCAACGGACTGATCGTGACCTTAATGAAGTTGGGCCGGTTACCGGAGGAAGCGGGTGCTGAAACCGGGGTGCTTGGGCTGGGAATTGAACTTGGGTTGCTAGAGTTTGCCGCCAGTAGGTCGTTGTATTTCTTTTGGAAACTAGCATTTGCTGATTCTAGCTGTGTGATCTTCTGGTCATCTATTGCATACCGCACCCACTCAAGGACAAACGCGGCTGTTCTCAAATCCCGCCTAGAAAGTTGCAGGTATGCGTCATTAACACAGTCGCCCACGGAGTTCTCAATCTTTTCTAATTCGTCTTCATTCATCGCCGCAAAATCGCTCAAGCTGTCCTTACTCAACTCTGCAAGCTGCGAGTGGCACTTAATCGGCGAAATTAGAGCAGGTGCGTTCGATTTGGCCGCTGGTGCCTGCGCATGGCCAATCAAGGGCACGGTCACGATGAATACAAGCAACAGAGAGGCCAGTGCCGACTTATGTAACCGAGGTCCCATTTGAACCTCGCTGCTTCGACTAGCGGCTCGTGAGCTGCGTCGGATAGCGGTGCATTTCACGATGCCGAATCTATCACACCATCGTGTGCCACACCATCGTGTATGGACTCATAGTGAGCACGCCGCCACGATAGGCGCGTGAAAACTGATGCCCTCGCTCAATTCGGAATGCGCGTGCGACAGCTCAGAATCGAACGGCATTTAAGCCAAGAGGATTTAGCAGAATTGGCAGATCTGCACCGGAATTATGTGTCGCAGATCGAGGGTGGACGGCGCAATATTTCGCTGCTAAATATCCTTAAGTTGGCCCACGGTCTCAAGGTTAGGCCCACGAAGTTGATCGAAACTCTTCGGTGAAACGATGGAAAAACTCCGTACCAAAATTTATCCGCAGATTTGGGCTAAGTTTGCGCCGCCCGAGTTACCTTTTCCCGCTGCGCAGAGGACAAGCAGTGATAGCCTCACGGCCCGGTGCCGGGACAAGCGGATTTACACCTTGGGCCTGCGGAGCTTTACTCAGATTTCCCTGATCGGCCCAACTGGTCTCACGTGTTTGAGGTAGGAATACACACAAGATGATCTTAGGGAGTTTCCGTACACACCTGCCGAATGAAGATACAGTGCAGTTCCTAGTGGAATCGTTCTCTAATAACGAAATCTCATTGCAGCCCCTTAGGGTATTCTAAACTCTGCCTCGAAATAAGTCGTTTATTTGCGATAGTATAGAATGGCTTTCGAAAGCCTGCAGCTATGTCACAGCCCTATCTGCCTTTTGCAGCTGGATTCTTTATGTCCGCCGATGAGATATGGGATCGGGCTGATCAGCAACTTTTGCAACAACTAAGAGAAGACAGGCGCATAGAGTTGAAGCCTGCTGGTATCCAACCAAGGGAGCTCTCCGCATATTTTTCCATGTGGGCCAATACCAGACCGGACGGCGGACTGATCGCCGTGGGCATAGCCGATGATGGGACCATTAAGGGCCTGTCATCGGTGGGGATCAACAAGATTAACGATCTTGAGAAAACTGGCGTGAATTTTTGCCCTGAAGCTAAGTGCGAAAGTAAGCGTGTATCCGTCACGATAGATGGGAGGCAAGATTGCGTTTTGTTGTTTCGGATTAAGTATAGGCGCGAGCGAGTAGTGCGAGATGTTCAAGGAAACGCCTACGCCCGTATCGGAGATTCGAAGAGGAAGCTGTCCTCGGCGGAAATCTCCGAGATGGAAGTGAATAAGGGGCAGGTCGATTTCGAACAAGAGCCGGTGGGCCTAAAGTTCCCCGATGATTACAATATAGAGAATTTGGTCAAGCCATTCGTCGCTGGCGTACAACAGAGAAAAGAGCTAAGTGGACAGCATAGTACCGAGGAGATTTTGGAACAGCGGCACTTGGGTAAGCGTACCCAAAACGGCTTCCTTCCCAACGTGGCATGCACTCTGCTATTTGCTAACGACCCAGCCGCTACTTTTCCGGGTTGCAAGATTCGTTTCCTTAGGTTTGACGGAGAGCAGGAAGGCACCGGGGAAAAATTCAATGCCGTGAAGGATATTTGGATTGAAGGACCAGTCCCGCACCTGATTGAGGAAGCGGAACACGTCCTTGATTCTCAGCTTCGGACTTTTTCTCGTTTAGGACCAGACAGGAAATTCTACACCGCGCCCGAATACCCTAAGGCTGCTTGGTACGAAGCGGTCGTTAATGCATGTGTCCATCGCTCATATGTGCTCAGGAATATGAGCATTGCCATCAAAATGTTTGATGATCGATTAGTGATAGAAAGTCCCGGCGGATTCCCACCATTCGTGACGCCGGACAATATTTTCGATATTCATCACCCTGTAAATCCCCATCTCATGGATGCTATGTACTATTTGGAGTTCGTTAAAGCAGCCAATGAAGGCACTCGCCGAATCAGAGACACGATGTCGGAAATGAGTCTACCTAAGCCGGAGTTTGAGCAAAAGGATTTCGGGCACACGATGGTGCGCGTAATCCTCAGAAATAACATCAAACAGCGAAAGGTATGGGTGGACAGAGATGCCAGTGAAATTATTGGCGCATCAATTCTCCGAGGGCTTAATGAGAATCAAAAGCGGGCGATAAATTTTGCAGCAGAGAATGGATCTATTGGGGTTAGTCAACTGCAACGATTGACCGGCTTAAGTTGGCCGACGTGCAAGAGAATGCTGGATGGTTTAGCTGGACAGGGCATTTTGGAGCACAGATCACGCGCCGGAGTAGAACGTGACCCAGGCTCTAGGTATTTTCTTAAGAGGTGACGAATTATGGGGAAGGGGAAACTAGCGAATGCCCGTGTGCTCTCGAAAACCATCAAACATTTCCCGCCTACCGCGCTTCTGGCTGTAGTTAGGATTCAGCACTTTGAACCAAACAGCGGGACTGGTGGTATAGGGCGCGAGCTTGTGTTTGGCAAACAATGCTTTCAAGGTCTTCACGGCAGATTACTCGGTATACTCAATCGTCTTTTTGCTTCGCTCTGATGTGGTGGTCACTCACTAGGAAACTGCGTAATCCGCCTTCCACTTTTCCACCTGTTGTCGGCACCGGGCCAAACAGAATGGGTTTTTCCTTCATGCGCGTGTAGGCGGCATATTGGGCGTCGAATTGGGTTGCGTATACAGGCTCAGAGGCTTCGAGCACTTCATCATCTTTGCCCAAAATTTCGTAGTACCAAGCCATGTATTCCTTCTGTTGGCATTTTAACAAACGTTGAGCGCTCACCCGCGACAGCTAATCCGCCTTCATGGGATAGAATCGGCGCATCACCATGGTGATTTACGTTGTGGGATGCAATCACGGCATTCAGGTTGAGCCAGGCGATCCGTGGGCGGCTTTCGATAGCTCGGAGCAGCAAGAGCAGAGAAACCACTTTGCGGGCTTGCTTGAAGACATCATCAAAGAAAATCGAATTCATCGGTGAAGAGGGGGGAGGCGTAGAGGAAACGAGTGCTGGACGCCTTACAAATAAGTACAAGATTACGGCCACGAATATCAACACAACTAACGCGGACAAAGACAAGATGGGCATACCAAAAAGCTACGCGACTGGGCTTTACCGTATCGAGCAGAAAGAAAATTGGCACCGCAAGCGAGAACAGTTCATGCTTCAGCGGATTCGGAAGCATCGAGGAGAAGCGAAGAATCTGCTCATAATCTGCGGCTTCGAACATTTCGACAGGTTGTCCGGGCTCCTGCGGAAAGATGGAGATGTACAGCAGATTGACTATCGCAAATTCGGGTGGTATCGGGCAGACGCTTTTGTGGGCTAACTCAAGGAAACGAGAGAAACTTTACGAATTCGCAACCGCCATGAAATCGTCGAGTGGCTATCGCGTATTCGAGTTCTTCCATAAATGTTGTATATCGGGACTGCAACGTCCCTGCCCTATCACGAAGTGGAGTCACCGCCTCGTTCTCTGATCGCTGGAGTTTATTCAAATCGGCAATCAAAGTATCTATCTGCTCAGGGGTACCAGCGGCCAACGTGTACGGGTCTCCCTTCAACCAACAATGTGCCGATTGACTATCATTTTCTTCTTTTCGTAAAACCACTGTTGGGAAATGGAACAGGCGGTTGTAAAGAAAAACGGCCAGTTGATAGTGCATAACATATGGCCCGCGTGGATCGGAATTTGGGAACGGCGGTAAACCGGACCCTTCCGGAATTTTCCGAGCGACCTTCATTGCCCATATGTGGCAATCGGCGCAGTACGTCATCCAGTCCCGGTCGATTTGATCGAATTTTGCAAACAATTTCCGTAAGTGATTTGTCCTCGCGTCGTGCAGAAGCGCGGAATCGATTGGTCCAAATACAAACGCGGTCGGAAACTTTGCTACGAGCACAGGGCCGTATTTCTCAGGGGCATCAGTTACACTGGCATCGAAGTCAAATCCCGTTGCAGCGTGTTCAGTGACAAGGATCGGCGCTTGGCCGCACAGAAATGGGCTGATGTATTTCACTAAGCCCATTCGCATTGGCTGCAATACTTTTTCCCGTAGCTCGTCCCTGTGATCTTTCCACTCCTGCTGATAATTATGAAATCTGCTGCTGATCCATGCCCCCGCAGTCGTTGTAGCAACACCACCGATCCATACGAAGAAGGTACTCATTTGCATTTCCTTACCTAGTCATATCGTGGCCCAAAATTTCCCGCACCCGAGCACGTGCTGTGACTTCCCTCGGACTTCTCCCGTGTTGTTCGAGCCATTTCTGAAACGCACGAAATTCGACAGTGTGCTCGACCGGGGTATCTCTGGCCAACACGCGAATCGTGAAATTCTGGCCGACATCCTCGACCCAACTGCACTGGCGGATGGCCCGCAGCCCCAACGCGACCGCTTCATAGAGGGATTCCGCTGTGACTTCAGCCGTATGCTCGATTCCTTCGGTATCGCGGATACTGACGCGGCAGGAACGGACCGACATAGCCGGAGGGTAGCATATTCGCTTTAGTTTCGCTATGCTGTTTTTACATCCATGTTCACGGTTTATGTCGATGATAGCGGCACGAGTCCAGACCAAAAAGTGGCCGTAGCTACAGCCCTGATCGTACCGGCAAAACAGGTTCCGGCTATGGAGCATGAGTAGGCGAATCTCAAGGCTAAAGAGCAGTTCTCCTGCTTTCACATGTCGGAATTTGTAGCCAGGAATCCCAAAACCGAATTTGCCGGTTGGGATGATGAGAAGCAGCAGCGCGTTTTTGCCAGAGTAAAGCAAATCATGAGCAAATATGGAGTAAGAGGATTCTCGTTCACTGTCAACAAGCAGGATTATGACGAAATCGTTGTGGGCGACTGGCGTGCGTGTTTCGGAGGCCATCAACACACATGGGCTCTTCGGCACGCATTGGGTTTTGCTGACGATTGGCGTGAGGCGCGAAACATTCCGGCACTTGAATATATTTTTGATTGGATGGGTAAACCTTCCGATCCACACAGGAAAGAAGTTCAGGAAATAATGAAGTTGGCCGAATCCCTAGCCTTGGAAGCCGGCTGAGATGGCTCTGTCTGTTCGCTCACAGTAACCGATTTGCCCGATGCCTCTTCTTCTTGCCTCTTTTTCTGAATTTGAACTCGTATCCTACTGACGAAATAACCATCACAGAGCGCCTTAAGCCCGAGGGCATTCTCCAAAGTGATCGGTCTTGAAGGCGGCTCCTTCTTTTCCAGCGCATCGGCGGAATCGAGTAGAGCCTTAAATTCGGCTACGACTCGGGGATCGTTATAAATTGAGGAGAGCACTTGATCGAACGTTTCCGGGGTTCCATCCCAATCCCCAAAACTCGAAAGTCCCATACGAAATGACTGGGCGAAATCCACGAAGGCCAATCCTGTAAAGTCTCCAAAGATATCGTTCTTTGACAGATGTGCTATGCCGCCCATATACCGGTGACAGGCTAGGGACTGCTCTTTCGTTGCCCACATCATGATATAGGTGAGGACCATCGCGGCAATCTGTAGCTGATTGGCCTTCAATGCTGTTCGTTTCCAGCTACCCATAACGGGCTGCTTGTATCCGACGCCCAGTTTTGTCTTGGTTTCTAGATCAACCAACTCCTCATAGAATGTGGTCACGAATTCTGGCAAATACCACCAGAAATAGCCCACCGTCGCCATGTTAAGAGATACTGCAAAGGCCCCACACATATGCATACCTGCCTGCCAAAGATCGGTAAGCGGAATCTTGGCGGGCAGCAGGAATTCAACGAGCAGTTCAGTCTTGTCTGTGGTGGGATACAGCTTTACCCACTTCACCTGTTCATTCCAGCCATTCAACTCCTTATGTCGTATTGAGTGCGACAGTGAATGGAGTTTGATCTTGATCCGCCACTTGGGTTTGTTGGCTAAGACACCGGTAGGCGCGAGTCGGTTGATCTCCTTCTCGGTTAGTTCCTTGGCCTTCTCCTCAGCCGTGTTGATTTCATCGCGGAGCCAAGTCATCCATTTTCGCGCATCATCACCAAATTCAATCAATTTCTGACGGCTCGGCTCACTGAAAAGAATAGGTTGCAACTCAGGGTCAGATAGCCCTGCCATGAACCAATCCAACAAGCCTTGCGCATCTGCATCCAACTGACGAATTTCTTTGAGTTTTTCCAAACCCAAACGCGCTTCCGTCAACTCGATGATCCGCGTGAGTTCCTCGTCCGAAATGTCGGTTTGGGAGCCCGGATCATCGGTGTTGGCGTAAAGGCTAGTGATCCGCCGAATATGGATATCGTTGGCGATTTCCTTTAGCCTGGTGAAATCCTGCGGTGAAATAATTCCTTTCCCGGGAAACATCATCGCCCAAAACAGCTTCTTTTTGTGATCAGCAAGATCGTCTGAAGTCCTCGATATGCCTGAGTCTTCCTGGTCTTCAGTGTGGGGAAACACTGTCCGGGCCAGAAACAACGAAGCCTTGCCAACTTCCTCCAGCGCCAAAACAGTCAGATGAAAAGCAATGTTTTTTCGGTTCTTAGCCCGGATGTCTTTCGCCGAGTCCAGTAAGGCTTCAGCGTTGTCCAGACACTTCTGAACCAAGAGCTTTACAGTTTCTAAATCAACTGTGGTGTTCATATAGGCTACCGTTTCTTCTGACCGCATTCGGGACAGTATCGTCCATGCGAAGCAGCGGAAGATGGCCGCTGAGATACAGGAGTAGGTTTCATTTTAAAGTGCTTCTTTGTCTTCTTACGTACAGGAGAGATCGGGCGCGGGATTTCTAAAACGATGTAAGTTGAGTGGCGTTCGTGATACTCAGACCACAAGCCGTAAAACCACTTGGCAGCATCATTCGCAAAAGCCTTGAGAATAAAAGCGGCAGCTTTTTCCATCTGTTCCATGACTCTCCGCCTGACAGCAGTATTTGGCCCACAGCGGATACACCTGGGCCTTCCTGCTCTTCAGCCAGAGTGATCACTTCGAGATGTATAACCTGATCCCGAGCAGCAGTTTCGACACGCTCCTGTTCGTGACGAGGAACAAGGAACGGCAGATGGCCGTGCTTCGAAACTCCGCTAGATCGGATATTGTTTCGATAGAATCGCTTCCAAAACTTGCGGGTCTTGCGTTCAGACTCGAAGATGTAATCAGCTATTGCATCTACCGCAGTGGCGACTACGCTACAACTCCAGTCGAAGAAGCTCTCCGGCTGTGCTGGTATCGCAACAAGTTTTCCATTCTCGGAGACAACCCACGAAGTCTTGGGCTGAACAGCGACGATGTCTGTGTCGCCGTTCACCAGGACCGGAGAGGACTGAATCCGAAAGAACGTGAAGCTTTCCGCCGCATATGCATTTTCTAGCGGAATCGAAGGCGGAGCCAAGTTCTCATTTGCGACGGCGTAGGCACAGTTGATTAGATTGAAATCTATGGAATGCGCGAAATCAGCGAGTGCTGGCAACTGAGGGAAAAGGTTGTTTATAGCCAACTGATCGCAAGCATAAAAGGCGGTATTGTGCTGAACGTTCGGGACGTTCACATAGGCCAGGATTTGGTCCGTATCAAACATCATCACCCTAGCTCTGACTGCCCTGCAGCCCACCCACGACAATTATACCAGCGCTTGCAAGGATTCAGCCCATCGATCCGTCAATCACAACACGTCGCTATCCTTCCCCTCATTCCCGGTTCGCCTCGCCTTTGTCAGGCCATTTTGAGAACGAACACGCCATATTTGTGAGTACCAGGAGAGCGTAGCCGAAGAGCAGAGTGCCAGCTACGTGTGCCACAGAAAAATCCGTGGTTTCGCAGGGACTCGGTGCTCCGAGAGGGCGAGCCAAGAACATAAGGCCAAAAGCCACGAGTATGTCGAGGAGCGGGTCTTTAGGTGCTAGTAGAGTGCCATCGCTGCTTATCCCATCCTTCCCTGAGGCAACCATGCCCGCTCGCTGTGACTTCTGGCGAAGATACCAAACGAACCAGTGGGCGCATTCTATGAGAGCAATCGCGGCAAATAATTGAAGTACAAACTCAGTCGCTTCCGTCCATCCACCACTGCAAGGTCTGAGGGGCCATACACCGAGTCCGAGACCGTGTACTCTCAGAATGATTAAGGGTCCTGTTAGAGCGGCGAGGAAGATTCTCGGTAGTGCGCGATGCCAGTCGTATTCAATTGGCCCCGATGACATTTCGCCAGAGGCACCGTTTGGCTTGTCTGCAACAGGTTCATCTGGAATAGGAAAAGACGAAAGATTTTGTGTCCGTTTTCGCGGAAAGAGGTCGAGCGAGATAACATCGGACTCTGTTGAATCCCTAGCTAGATTTGGCGGAAATATAAATTCCAGCACAAGTGTTGCGACGAACATAATAAGGATTGACGCGAAGAACCAGCCTGCAGCATTCACATTAAGCTCGCCAGTGCTCATTCCAACGACCAAGAGGACCGCGAAACCGACAAGCCAGAGCCAGCGTATGGCTTCTCGGTATTCCGGCGTAACACTCAATCGCTCATGGCAGTTTGGGCAGACGAAGATGTGACTTGTTTCGATGTCCATCCATCTGAGCCGCGTGCCGCACGCCGGACAACTCGATTTTCGCGCAATCATTGGACTGCTTCGCCCATTTTTACACCGATGTTCTACGGATTCTATTAGCAGATGAACCTCGAATGAATCATCCGTGTCAAGGGTTTGGGTAAGTTGACATCGCGGCTTCGGCTGGGATAAATACGCGCTCACCGGGCACCGTGACGGCCTTCAACTCTGAGAGGTTAAGGTCACAGTTCTTCGGAACCTCACGGTGCCCTTACCTCGATGCATCTCCAACGCAAATCTAAGTGGCAATGCCCGGAATGCGGACGCTCGTTAAACTGGTCGCTGCACAGATCGACGAAGCCTAGACCCGGCGAACCTAGCATTTGCGGCCATTGTGCCGCCTTCGTGATCTTCACGGACGAGTTGACGCTGCGTACGATGGATTGGCCGGACTGGTGTTTGCTGACGCACGCGAAGAAGAGAAATTTGGTGATGACGCAGACGATCATACAGGCACGCATTCGCGCAGCACGACAGTAGAATGCTCCAAGTATTCGCCAGTCGTTTCGAATTTCAACAGAGGACATGGTTCATCTTCGGAATTTTCTGTGTTGGCCTCTCCTGTTATTGGTTTGACCCACAAAATTCCGGTGTGGTCCTCGCCAGAGTGTTGCACTCGCATGTTCCGCTGTTCCAAGCACTGAGTCTGCGAAGCAGTATCCGCCTCGTTTTTCTCGTTGGCGCTTCTGTTGTGGCTCTCGGAGGTGTTCTTCGGGCCTGGGGAGCAGCTTACCTTCGCGCTGAGGTTGTGCAGGATTCGAGAGTGCGCACGGAAAAGTTGGTTGCTGATGGGCCATTTCGTTACACACGGAATCCCCTCTATTTTGGGCTATTGATTGGCGTCTTTGGAGCCGGGCTTTTGTGCAGCCGCACGGGTTGGGTGGTTCAGATTATTCTTGCGTTTGCGTTTTGCTACCGCCTAATCCGTCGCGAAGAAGCACACCTTGTCCTAGTTCAGGGCGAGCGATTCGTCACGTATTTCCAGTCCGTGCCGAGGCTGCTGCCTGCTCTTAGGGCGCGGGTTTCAGCTTCCGGCGCACTCCCACATTGGCAGGAAGCGTTCGCAGCACAGACGCCTTGGTGGGCGATTGCAGCAAGCGAAATCGCCTACGCTGTCACGTTGCGGCCAAACATCGCTCTCTTCGTAGCTCTCGCGGGTGTGCCCGTCCACGTGGCGCAGAAGCGAGCGAGGTCTATTCGGCTCGCCGCTACTAAAGCGGTGCGTTAGTCTCCCCTACACGACCGCCGTCTTGGTGTAGAATCCGCCGCAAGAGGGCAACGCGTGTCAATCAAGTGGGGACGCCTCCTACTCGCCGGTTCGGCGCTTTTGAGTCTAGTTCTAGCCGCATCAGTGACGATGTTGGCTCAAACTCAAAAAGACGCCCACATAGGAACTTGGAAACTGAACGCCGCAAAATCAAAATTTAACCCAGGGCCGGGGTACAAGAGTGAAACGAGAACTTATACACCCACAGCGGATGGCTACAAATTCGAGGGAGAACGCGTCAACCAGGATGGGAGCACCCAAAAATATGGGTTCACCGTCAAGTACGACAATAAAGATTATCCCGTAACTGGAAAGGACCCTGGTGGTGCCGATAGTATCGCTGTAAAACTCGTTGACGCCAGCAATATTGAATCAACTTCTAAGAAGGGCCGTGATGTCCTGTACACGTCGAAAGTCGAGGTATCCCGAGATGGAAAAGTGATGACGATAACGACGAGGGGAAAGAATCCGGACGGCGAGCCTTTCGACAACGTGCAGGTCTACGATAGGCAGTAAAGTCAAAGGAGCTACCTTGAAGAAACTGTATGTGGGCAATTTACCATTCCAGGCTACGCAAGAAGACATAAGCAATTGGTTCAAACAGGCGGGCGCAACAGGAGCGAGCGTGAGCCTGGTGACGGACCGCGAGACTGGACAGCCGCGTGGGTTCGCCTTCGTTGAAATCAACAACGATGAAGAAGCGGCCCGCGTTATCCAGGCCCTCAACGGCCAGGATTTCATGGGCCGCAATGTGGTAGTCAATGAAGCCCGGCCACGTGAAGGTGGTGGTGGTGCTGGTCGTGGCGGCTACGGCGGTGGAGGGCGCGGACGTGAGGGCGGAGGGCGAGGCGGTGACCGAGGTGGACGAGGGCGCTACTAATCTGAAATGGGCAGACAGGTAGCTAACGTGCTTTACGTGGTGGCGATGGTAGCCGTCATCGTCGGTGTAGATTTCGCGTTCTTCAGAAACCGATTATGGGAACGGCTGGCAGTGAATATTGGCATCGTCTTGGTCTTCGTAGCCTTCTACTTCAGATTCCTCGGGCGTCCATGAACAAGGCCGGGCCGTACACGTCCTCGCCATTGTCGTGTGCGGCCATGAATGTTTAGCGGCGTGCGAGTAGTGGCGCGGATGCAAATACAGTAAGTAGCCCGAGGATCATATATCCCGGACTTACCGTCTTAACGCCCAAACCTAAGACGGCTATACCTAAAAGCGCGATTAGAAATGAGCCGATGGTTCGTACTCTTCGGAGGGCGTGTTGCATCGTGGGAGTTTACACCAGTGCGCCACGTGTAGGTCTTGAATCCTGACTACAGCCAAGCTCGCGGACGCAAGGAAATGTTCGACAAATTGCGAGAGCGGAGTGAGACTACTTCTCAAGAGGGGAGAACCGTTTGATGTTCAAATATCAGCCTCTACGAGAATTTCTCAGCAGACAACTGGCCGACAGAGTTGAACGCAGCTTCGAGCAACTTAGAGATGAAGATATTATCGGAATAGAGCTACCGGAGTCGGCTTACACGCATGTTCAGTGGTGGTCAAACGAGCACTCGGAAGTAACCCGACACGTGCAATGCCGGGCTTGGCTCGATGCGGGTTGGCGCGTCGATAGTGTGGACCTCGCCGCCCAACGAGTAACGTTTGTCCGCGTGAGCTACGCGAAGACCCACGCCTAAAGCCTCTGTGAATCGCAAAATCCTCCGTGAACTACAGCAGGCTCTCGATTACCTTGGAGCAGACCGTGCTCTAGCAAATATCGGTCCCGTCGATCTGTACAAAAAGCTTGAAGCGCTGGGAGCCGACCGCGAGCTTCTCGCTGTTGTAGGTTCCTGGGGCGACACGTTAGAGGATGAAGAAGTGCTGAAGCAATGGAACGCAGCCGAACGCAGGCTTCGAAATTAGGCGACGTTTCGCGGCGTGCGCTTCACGTTGAGTTAGCGGTTTTAGTCTTGGATTCTTCTTCATTGGCAGGCGTTGTAGCCTTGGGGTCCGCCTCCACAACCACGTCCACATCCGCGTGCTCTTTCAGTTTCACTTTATAGCCCTGCTCATCTTCCAAGACATTGTCTATACGAATTTCGCGGTAGAGATGGTCGGCGTCATGAATTTCAATCCGCCTGTTCCGGGAAACTAGGGTGAATGGGTTTGATGATTTTGCGAACCCGACCCCGTTTAATGGTCGTGGGTTTCCTTTTCATGTGTGCCCCTGATTGTTCGATGCGGCTCAAGAGAAAGAGTACTATGCGGAGGAGCCTCGAACGGAAGCTGAAGATGGCGAAACTTAAGTGCGAACATTACGCTCAAGCCACTCGTGATTATCTTGCTTGTGTTCACGTTATGAACGGTGCGCCAATTTCGCTTTTTCGAGAGGCAACGGAACGCTTGCCTTTGAAAGATGGAGAGGCCGGATTCATGGTTTGTGCCGTTTGTGTCGAACTTGAGGAAGAGGGTTTGGTAGAGAACACCACGTTGATCTGCGGCAACTGTGCTGATCGGCTAATGGCGGATCAAGATTTTGTCCGGTGATGATAGATATGCCGGTCAATTTATGCAGTCGCGGTCGCGTGATGAAGAGACGGATAAAATGTCCTGGGGAAATAGCGTGCGACCGAAAGCTTTACTGTGCCAACCCAATTCGCGTTAGCACTTGCTTGAATCGAGGATCGGAACGAAGCGGGTCGAGGCGCGGCTCCCACTTGCTGTAAGCAAGAAAGCTAGAGTGCTCCGTCGCAGCCTTGTCCAACCACGCGAAGGCTTTGTCTTTCTCTCCCAAACCTGCATAAATCGTGGCCATATCAAAGGCGGAAACGTAGCCTTTGTTAGCCTGCTGCGAGAGGGTCTGAAGTACGTGCTCGGCATCGGCTTTGCGTCCAGCCATCGCGTAAGCGTGTCCAAGTGCAGCTGCGTAGAAGGCACGTCCATGAGTAGCGCCGACCGCCTTTTGAAACTCCGCAATGGCTTGATCGGGCATTCGCTTCTGCTCGTAAGTCCAGCCGAGTATGGTGTGTTCCCAGGCATTATTGGGATGAGCGGCGAGGAAATTGGTGGCAAGCCGGACTGCGTCGTCGTATTTCCGGTCTGCAAAGCTATGCCAGCAGAGGCACGAAGTTAGGGTGGTGCCAATCGGATCGAGTTCGACAGCGCGTTTGGTCTCCGCCGCTGACTCATCCACTCTGCCCATGGCCATCAGGTAATGAGCATAGTCATGACGGATATCGGCATCACTAGGGTTGAGTTCGAGCCCGCGCTTGAATTCGCGCTCTGCGCCAGCAAAATCCCATTCGTAGTGCATCTTCTCAAGCGCCAGCGCGCCATGAGCCTCGGGTACCGTTTCGTCCTTTTCAAGCGCCAGCGTAGCCATTTGCTTTACATTACCCCAGCCTTCCTGCGGTGAAAGCGCCCCGAAAAAGGCCATGAAGAAATAGGCGCGGGCCATGTGGGCATACGTGGGCGCGTAGTTTGGATCAAGTTTGACGGCCTCGTTGTAATAATCGATGCTTTTGGGAAGCTCCCCATTATCGAACTCATAGTTGCCTTGCAGATAGGTTTCGTAAGCCTCGGGATTTACAGTTGCAACTTTGGGCGGCATCAAAGGCGTCGGCCCTCCGAGCCGCGTCTCAATCTGCTGAGCGATGGCCGAGGCTACCTCGTCCTGCAGAGCAAGGATGTCCCGCGAATTCCGTTCGTAGCTTTCAGCCCAAAGGTGCTTGTCGGTAGCTGCACGGATCAGTTGCGCAGTGATTCGTACCTGGTTGCCGGAGCGTTCGACGGAGCCTTCTACAATCGCATCTGCCTTGAGTTCACTAGCAATCGTGGGGAGGGGTTTGTTCGCGGTCTTGTATTGCATCGCGGAGGTAACGGAAATAACTTGAAGATTCTCCATCCTCGCAAGTTCGGTAGTCAGGGCGTCGGTCACACCATCAGCGAAATAATCCTGTGACGGATCGCCGGAAAGGTTTCGCAGCGGGAGCACGGCGAGCGTTCGCACAGGCGCTGCCGAGCCCAGCCAAAGCGAGCGCCCTCGGGCCATAAAGAGGCCAGCTATCACTAATACGAGGGCGATTGATACGAAAGCTGCCAATCGCCAAGACCGAATTGGTACTTGGTCACGATTCCCAACCTGCGCCTTTTCAAGCCGCCCACGGTCTTGTTGCCACCAGGCGTCGATTTCACCCTTGTACGCATAAATTCCCGCTTTCGTCTTGTGAGTATGGCGGTGGACCGGCAAACCTTCGGTCTCCCAACGGCGCACGGTACGCTCGCTACACTTCAAATAAGCAGCGATTTCTTTCCAGGAGCCCAGACGTTCGCGAGAAGAAGCATCAGATTGCGGGAAGCTGTTGATTTGATTAGCCATATGCA
>Ga0207123_1043_pt1 | contig 25228 bp, 9 predicted proteins | sample Alteio_BWMinHeat_39_FD_153503 | JGI IMG/M metagenome (GOLD analysis project Ga0207123, IMG submission 153503) | Enriched cells from forest soil in Barre Woods Harvard Forest LTER site, Petersham, Massachusetts, United States -... | ecosystem: Environmental > Terrestrial > Soil > Temperate forest >... | reverse complement strand
CATCGCCTGGCCTATGGCGCCAGCGTTGCAGGCCGACCCGCCGGCGTTCTGGCAAGATCCGCCCAACCCGTGATGGTGCGTGAAGCATGAAACGAAGACTCAATTTGCGCTTTCTGGCAATCCTGGTGGGCGTGACGGCATGCTTGGTCGTCGGCTGCCACTTCCTGCACGGCTTTCAAGTCAAACGTACCGCGGGCGATTTGAAGGCCAAAGCCCTGCGAGAGAATGCCGCTGGAGAATACTCCGAGGCGGAAAAGGACTTCCACCGCTTTCTCCTGTTGGTGCCCCGGGACGGTAATGCCAGGGCCGATTATGGATTGTGCATCGCCCGTGATGCCAAGAGCGACTACCAACGCGCCCTCTTGGCTGCGAATGCGCTTGAGGCTGCCTTACTGCACAACCCGGAACGTGAAGACGCTCGACAGAAACTGGTGGAAATCGAAACAGCGCTCAGGCACTACAAGGCAGCCTATCATCATGTGACAATCCTGCTCAGCGGGCCAACAAAACAACCAGGACCGAAATATGCAGAGCTGGCGTACTTGCGAGCGCGCTGCCTCGATGAGGCTGGCCGAAATGAACCCGAGAATGAAGACAAACCAAACGACGATTTCGAGCAAGACAGCGCCGCCTTCTGGTATCGCGAAGCCAAGGAGCACGACCCCGGCCGAATCGACAGCTATGTCAGGCTCGCCGACCTGTATCGGCGCCAACTGAAAAACCCCCGCAATGCCGAGGATGTGACCCGCAAGCCCGAGCATGTGATGAAGGAGATGGTTGAAGCCAACAAATCATCTTACGAAGCTTATTTGGCGCGGGCTCGCTATTACCGAACCGGCGGCTCGGGTATCGACATGAACAAGGATCATCTCACCCAAGCGCTGCTCGCGTCGCAATTGTGTTCTTTGATGGGGTCCAATGGCATAAGCCCCGGCGCCTTGTTGGCTGGCGAGGTCGCCTTTGTCGGCAGCGGCCCCGATCTGCTGCTGCTAGCCGAGCAGGATTTGCTGGCCGCGCTGAATTGCGCACCCAAAGACGCACCCCCTGCCGATGTATTGTTGGAAGCCGCGGCAGTCGCACGTGCCCGCGGCTGGGTGGACCAGGCTGAGAAGTTCGTCGCGCTCGGATTGCAGGAGGATAAGTACCCACCCGACGCTCGCATGTACATGCTAGCGGCGGAACTCGCCGTTCAGGTTGGGCAGCGGGACAAGGCACTAACACTGCTCGGTGACGGAGTGAGAGCCCTGGCTGGCACGCCGGATCAGCTGGAATTGACTTTCCGGCTTGCCGAGTTGTTGATCGCCGGCGGCAAAGAGGATGAGCTGGAGGAAGCCCAGCGCTACCTGACGGATTTGGCAAAACAAGGCGCAGTGGACCCCGCGATACTTGCCTACATGCACGGGCAGCGACTAGTTGCGAAGGAAAAATGGCTGGAAGCAACTCAGAGCCTTGAAACCGCCAAGGATGGCTTGGTTCAACGGCCTGACGTGCTGCGCAAATGCTACCTGCTCTTGGGCAAATGTTACGAGCAGCTCCAGGATCCCGACCAGCAACTCACCGCTTATAAGCTTGCTTACACCGAGGACACCTCAAACTCGTCGTGGTTGCCGGCCGCAGAAGGCGTGGCTCGTGCACTGCTGGCACTGAATAAAGGTGATGAGGCGCTGGACGCTTATCGCAAACTAATTCCCCGGGTTCCTGGCGCGCGGGTCGTCGTCGCCCGATTAATTCTGGCCCAAAAGCTCTCACTTCCCCCCGCGCAGCGCGATTGGAAGGACGTCGATGATTTGCTTGAGAATGCTGTTCGAACCATGCCGGACTCGGTCGACGTGGCGGTCCTTCGCGCTCAAGTGCTTACGGCAAAAGCCGCCCAAAACCCGCAGGACGCTGGCCGCATGTGGGACCAAGCGGCCAACATCTTAGAAGCGGCCAAGAAGCTCAAACCCCGCGACCCGCAGCTGTGGATCGCCCAAGCGGGCTTGGCGAGTGTGCGCCCTTCAGGAAGACCTGAGGAAGCCCTGAACAAATTGGATCAAGGCAAGGACGCACTTGGCGACTTGGTCGAGTTGCGACTCGCCCGCATCCGGTTCCTGCTTCTTGGCGCCAACAAGGACAAGGTGGCGGCGGATCTGGAAACCCTAAACAAAGACAAGGACAAGCTGAGTTCAGCGGACCAGACACGGCTCGGGGCTGGTCTGGCGGAGGCCTATACCGCACTGGGCGACAACTATCGACACAAAGCCCGCGACCAATGGGAGGCAATCGCCGACAACAATCTTCGGGCGCGCCTCCGCTTGTTCGACCTGGCCCTGCTGGACAGCGACGATTCTGCGATGAAAGACCAGGAAAACGAGATTCGGAGCTTGGAAGGCGACAACGGCACGCTATGGCGCTATGCTCGCGCGGCACGACTTCTTAGCGAGGCGGAGCACAAGCCGCAGCCGCCGGACTGGCAGAACAAATTGGCAGATGCGCGATCGCTGCTAAAAGTCGTGGGCGACCACCGCAAGAATTGGTCCCGCGTCCCGGTCTGTCAGGCGCGAATCGAGCTTTTGGCAGGCGATCTAGACGCCGCCATTAGATATTATTTGAGCGCGATCAACGACAAGGGCGAGCGCGATCCGGCGGTCCTTTTGGATACAGTCCGGCTGTTACGGCAACGCGGCCGCGATCGCGAAGCCATTGCGGTGCTTCAGAAAGTGCCCGATCAGTCGCCGCTGCGTCAAAAGCTAAGCGACGTGGACATCGACCTTGCGCTGCGGGTCAACGACCCCAATCGCGCCCTGGCTTTGGCAAAAGAGGCAGTGCAAGCGCAACCAGACGATTACCGCGCATTGCTCACATTAGGCCAGGTCCACGCCGCCCGAGGTGAATTGGAGGAAGCCGAGACAGCAATCCGTGCGGCCAAGTGGAAAAAAGATGATGTCGCCGAAACGTGGTCGACCCTCATCCTCTTCCTTGTCCAAAGCAAGCAAACGGAGAAAGCCAAGGACACAATTAAAGAGGCCAAAGACAAGCTGCCTGTAGATGCGAACCTTCTTGCATACGCGCGCTGCTACGCAGCCGTGGGTGAGGTGAAAATTGCTGGAGAGCTGTACGATGCGGCTCTAAAAAAGGCGCCGACGGACCCTGCGACCCTCCGCGACGCTGCCACCTTTGAGCTTGCAAACGGCAAGCGCGAAGAGGCCAAGCTCCACCTGCAAGAACTGATGAAACTCAAAGACAAGGATTCCGAAGCCGCGACTGCCGCTTGGCGCCTTCTGGGATACGTGCTGGCAAGTGAGCCCGGCGATTTTGGCAAAAGGAAAAAGCTCTTGGAGGATTGGGAAAACAACAAACCCAACGCCACCGGCCCGGAATCGCCTGATGACAAGCGAGCGCGGGCCGTGCTCCTCGTGGTCAAAGGCGGCCGCCGCGACCACCGGGAAAAAGCCATCGCTATTATCCAGAGCATTAGCGATGCCCAGCCGCTAACCACTTCCGATCAATTCTTGCAATCCCAGCTGCACGAATCACTTGGACAGGCACTAGACGATCCGCAGCGCCACCTCGACAAGGCCTTGGACCTACTCCGCCTTGTGGCGGACAAAGAACCCGATAATCCTCAATACCTCGAAACCTACGCTCGCACATTGCTGGCACGGAACAATCCCAAGGCAGCTGGCGCTGTGCTTGCCAGGCTTAAGGAACTGGAGAAAACCACCAAGCCCCAATCACCCTGGCGCACGGTCGAACTCACAGCCCGTATCCTCCATGCTCAGGGGGAAGCGGATGAAGCCGAAGCCGTTCTGGAACACTACGCCGGTGAGCCCGATGCACCGCTGCTGGCGGTGGGGACGCTGCTGGAGGAGATCGAGCGGACCGACATGAAGACAAAGGCCGAAAAGGTCTACAAGAGGTGGGTCGAAGCGAACTCAACGAAACAGGAAGCCGACCTGATCCTGGCAGGTTTTTATAGCCGGAGGAACAATCTACGAAAAGCATTCGAGTTCTGCGAAAACGTCCATGCCCTTTCCAAAACTTCGCCCAAGATGGTCGAGACTGTCATCAGCGTTGCCCTGGAAATCCTTTACCGGACGGACGCAGACAAGAATGAGCAGGTGCGGGCACATCAGCACATCGAAGGCTGGATCGCCGGGGCGCTCAATGCGACCAAGGGGGACCCCAACCGCCAAGCCGCCCTCCTACAAAGCAGGGCGACGCTGTACAACCTGCAGGGGAGCTTTGATGATGCAGAGAAAGCCTACGAGGCCTGTCTGAAACAACAGCCCGACGACATTCTGTCAAAAAACAATTTGGCTTGGCTGTTGGCCATCCGGCGCAAAACGCCGGCCCAGGCACTTGCCTTAATTGAGCAAGCGATCGCAAAGGCAGGGCCCCAACGCGAATTGTTGGATACTCTCGCCATCGTCTATCTTGCCCAGGGCAAGCAAGAGTACACCGAGCGGGCGATAACCGAGCTCAAAGAGGTTGTAGCCGATCGACCGACGGCGGCGGGATACTTTCACTTGGCTCAAGCTTACGATCAGGTGAACCGGTCTGAGGATGCCACTGCGAGCCTTCGCAACGCGCTGAAACTCGGCCTCAAGGAAAAGGTAAAGGACCTTCACCCGCTCGAACGTGACCGCATGAAGGATCTTCTCGACAAGTATCCCAAAGCACGTGACCCCGGCGTGGGTATTGACCCGTGAAGCGCCAGCCCGGCCCGCCGTTGGGATGCCCATGCTCGGGCGGCTCATTTTGGACCGCGTCGTCATGGGGTTTCAAGCATCCCTGGCCAAAGGCCAGGCAAATCTCTTGACGACGTCCCGTGTGCGACCCCGACTTTTTGCCGTTTTCTGTGATTATTTGGAATTATTTGCTTGCCTCGTAATTCTACCGTTCGTATAAAAGGCCTTCGATGTGAGGTTGCTCGACTGAGCGTAGTGGAGAACGCGCCGTCCAAGCGATTGCACGGATGGCGATCGGGTTGCGCTCGATCTCATTCCTCAACCTCACCAAACCCGACGGCGTTTGCGGGAACTCGCTGGTCTCCGCGGAGACACTGCAAACGCATGTTCGGTCAATAACCCCGCAGTGGCGGCCATTGCAGACGCGAAGCGCTTGGGCACCTCGTAGCCAGGTTTTGTCCAAGAATTGCTGCGCAAGGAAGTGTTTGCGCGCCGCGTTACCGAGCCGGCGAGCAGCACCGCATTTGGCCATTGGCGGCGGTAGTTTGTTTTTGGGAACTTTTTTGTCCGGTCGAGGAGTCAAAAGGAGATCACACTTGTAGCGCGGAAGCGTTCGACCAACGCTGCCAGGCGGCCCGGCTGACCAATACCGCGCGCGAGTTCAGACAAGGGATGTAGCGAATCTACTGTTCGCCAACCGCCCTCCCTCCTGCAGACTTAACCATTTGCCGGCTCGCTCGGACCCTTAATCGACGCAAACCCTAGGCACCATTGCAAGGTTGCATCCCGAGGCTTTGACGGAAAGGAGGAATGCCGTGGCGCCCTTCGCTCGCGCTTTGTCCGCGGCCTTGGGGACCGTACGGTTCCGACAAGCTCAACTTGTCCGTCTGGTATGGTTCGCCGCGTTTATTTGGCGTCACCTTTGTGCTTATCCAGCGCCATTGTGGCGCCCAATTGCCGTTTGCGGCACGAATCCCCGTACAAATCGGCGCCAATCGCTCCGCGCAGTCTTGGCCCTTAGCAGGGTTGCGCCGGGCGGTAGGCCCGTCAATTCGGTATTTTGCTTACCTTATTCGACTTAGGTCGACTTGTGAGTTGCGCTGCCGTGTTCAGAATCTTGATTGTTCCGGTTTAGGAAAACCGACTTATGCGACAACCTGTAGCGCTGTTAGTTTGCCGTTGCACGCGAATCGCGGAAGCCGTCCGGGAGGTCCTCGGTACGCTTGACCATCTTCAACTCGAAGTGTGTTTAGAAGGAGAGGACGCTTGCAGGGAAATAAAGCGCAAGGAAGTCGTCCTGGTGCTGGCCCATTTGGGTAGCCTTGGCGGCGTAGCCGAAGCGACAAAGTTTCTTTGGGCCGTTGCAGCCACGCGGCGGGCTTGCCCGACCCTTGTCCTGGCGGAGCAATATCACGAACAGCATGCCGCGGCCTTGCTAAGGGCTGGGGCAGCTGATTTCTTAGCAGTGCCGCCGGAATTGGAGAAACTGGCGCAACACATCAATGCGCTGACGCTCCGAATGCAATTCCTCGCCGGTGAACCCACCACCTCCGCTTCCGATCCGGCAGACGCGCAAGATACACCGTCTCCGGATTTGATTACGGCAGGCATGGGCGAGTTGATCAATCAAGTCCGGCGCGTCGCCCCCCAAGACACCACGTTGCTCCTCACCGGCGAGACAGGAACAGGCAAAACGGTTGTGGCGCGCCTGATTCATGACCTGTCGCCGCGGCGCGCATTACCATTCATCGTGGTCGATTGTGCCACATTATCCTCGGGCGTGGTCGAAAGCGAGTTGTTCGGGCATGTCAAAGGCGCATTCACCGGCGCCGATCGGGACCGACCCGGCAAACTAACTGCAGCAGGGGCTGGGACCATCTTTTTGGACGAGGTCAACGCTCTGCCCCTTACTATGCAGGCTAAACTGCTCCGCGCCATGGGTGAGCGGCGCGTCGAGCCTGTTGGAGCGGTGCAGTCCCTGGCCGTGCGCGCACGCGTGATCGCTGCCAGCAACATTTGCCTCGAAAATGAGGTGGCCGATGGTCGCTTCCGCGCAGACCTGTTTTATCGGCTGAATGTCGTCCGCTTTCATATGCCGCCGCTGCGGGGACGTCCGCTGGCGATCGCTCCCCTGGCTCACCGTTTTTTGTTGGATTACGCCAAGCGCAACCGGCTAACGGTCCGCGACTTCCGGCCGGAGGTTCTCGAGGTGATGGAATGCTATGATTGGCCAGGCAACATTCGCGAACTCCGCAACGTAGTGGAGCGCGCGGCTGCCCTGTGCGAGTGGGGGGAAATCGGCTTGGACGATTTACCGACCCCTCTGCAAGGCCTGATTCCGCACGCGCGCCCGGTCTCCAAGGCCAGCGCACCTCTGCACCGGAGCCGGGAGGAGGCCGAGATTAGTCAGATCAAGGGTGCGCTGCAGAAACATGGCAACAACCGGTTACGTGCCGCCGAAGAACTCGGCATCAGCCGGATGGGATTGTACAAGAAACTGCACAAGTACGGACTTATTTGAGGTGATGAGTTGTCACCAATGGGTAAATGTTCGGCGTTGCGTGTAGCGGAACGTTTACATGTGCTGCGCGCCGGTGTAAACATTCCGATCCAAGCGCCGATCGACCCAGACGATCTAAGTAGTTATTTAAAAAGGGGATGAATCCGCGTCGCATGACCATTGGTTTCAGCAGACAATGGTGGGCACAGTGTTTGCAAGCGTTTACGCTCAGACGACTCGAATGGCAAGAAACTTGGTCCTGTGTCCCGACTAGGTGCGTGGCGCGCTCGCGGCCGGGCTTGATTTCGGGCCGGGTGGTTTGTTAGCGACTCAGCACGGAAACGATCGCGGCTTTTTGACAATTGTTTCCATTCGTACCCCTGCTCTGCTTTGGTATTTGATATGGGCTCGCGTTAACGATTCGCCGCAGGACGCGTCTTGCCGCACAGGAACTTGGTTCCCAGAAACGGATCGCAATGATTTCATCGACCCGAATCGTGCAAGCTTTGACGGTGGGCCTGGGTATCGTCCTCGTCTGGAGCTTTTGGCCGACATTGGTCGGGGTCGTTGAGCGCTGGACGATTGATCCCAAATACTCCCACGGCTATATTGTGCCGCTGTTTGCGTTATGGCTTTTGGGGAGTCGCTGCCTGCGCGTCAACAAGCCAGCGGTCAAGGATACCTGCGCTGGTTCGCCCCGCGGCCTCACAGCTTCGTTGGTTGACGGCGCGTTGGCGATTGCTCGGGAACTCTCCTTCGTCGATAGAAATGCCCCTAAAGCTGCCACCACTCCCTCGGCAGGATCTTGGTGGGGCTTAGCAATGGTCTTCAGCAGCGTCGCCTTGCACATGGCCGGCGAGTATTTTTACATCGGTTGGTTGTCCGGGGTCGCACTCTTACCGGGCCTCGCGGGTCTTTGCCTGTGTCTTGGCGGCTGGCGACTATTGCTGCTGGCAGGTCCATCGATCGCCTTCCTCGCTTTCATGCTGCCTTTGCCATTCAGTATCGAGGTAGCGCTTGCCAACCCATTACAGAGGCTGGCGACTGTGGCAAGCACATACCTCCTCCAAACGATCGGGTTTTCGGCATCCGCCGACGGCAACACGATTGTTCTTAACCACCCGCCTCCGCTTAACGTAGCGGAAGCGTGCAGCGGCTTGGGAATGATGATGACCTTTTCGGCCATGGCCACAGCAGTCGCCATTGTCCTAAAGCGCCCCGTGCTTGACAAACTGGTGGTTGTGGTCAGTGCTCTGCCCATCGCAGTGGCATCCAACGTTTTCCGGATTACAGTGACGGGAATTCTGTATGAGACAGTGGGGACCCAGGTTGGGAGTTTCATTTATCATGACCTCATGGGTTTGGTTATCATGATGCCTGTGGCTCTCTTCCTCATCTGGCTTGAGCTGAAAATCCTATCGCACTTATTAGTCGAACCCGAGCCCAAAGCCCCGATTGCTTTCGGTCTGGGGTTGGGCCAATCGCCCGTGGCCGCCGCGAATGGGCACCACAAACAAAACCCCGCAATTGTCAGGGCTGGCAGCATCGAAGACCCGCGCGGCGCTCAATTCCAGTTACCACAACGGACTCGCAAGCGCGGCAGGGCCAAATAGGAGTTAATCGATGGAGTCTCCAAACTTCCCGGTCGGACCATTGCATCCAAGTGGGCGCTTAGAGACGTCTGGCGCACGCCCCTCTACTGGCTTCCCTATGTTGCCCGCATCGCCGCCGGCCATTCTGACTGGCAAGCCCAACGTGTGGAGTTTGTTGGCCGCATTTCGCCGGCGCTGGCTGCTGGCTATATGCCTCGGATTGTTAGTCGGCGGCGTCGCTGGAGTTGTGGCTTGGTACTGGGCCGTGGCCTATAGCTACACTGCTGTCAGTGTCGTGCGCGTTGATTCGCAGAAGCCCAAGATCGCGTTCGACCTGTTGGACGGCCGCAATGACTTTTCGACCTACCAAAGGGGTCAGGCCGCCTACATCAAAAGCCGTGCAGTGCTATTCCCGGTTCTTGAGGAGCCTGAGGTCGCGCAACTACAGGAAGTGAAGGAGCAGGGCGACGCCGCCCAGTGGCTAGAGAGTCAAGTGGCGGTCGATTTTACCATGGGTCCGGAGTTGCTTCGGATCAGCATGAGTGGTAAGGATCAGCGCACCGTAAATACAATCGTCCAGGCGATTCAGAAAGTCTACCTTCGGCAGGTGTTCCAGGCTGAAACTGAGCAGCGAACTGCACGACTGAAAGAATTGGACCTGGCCTACCGGGAAATACTTGGAAAGCTGGATCTCCAACGTGCTAAGTTGACTGGCATTGCCAATGAAAACCAACTTCCTTTGCGTGACCCCAAAGTAATTGCCCGTACCGTGGAGTTGGCGCTAGAGGCGCAGAGTGCCTTGGAAGAGGAACTACGTAAAATCCAGATGGAGATCGACCGTCTAAAGAGAATTGCACCGATCTCGGAAACTCCACAAGTAGTGGGTTTGGCAACCGGTACCATAGGGATTGGTGGGATTCAGGGCGCTAAAGCCCTCGAACTTACGCCAGTCCCCCCCGCCATGGTTGAGGAGCGATTAAGAAAAGACTCAGTTGTCGACGGCTTCCAAAAGGACATCGCGCGGTTGGAGGTGACCCTCGCCGAATATAAGAAGAAGTCACCGAATCCGTCCCTCGAACCGGGTTACCGGCGCGCCCAGGCGGACCTGGACGCCACTCGTAACGCATTAGCCGCTCGCTGCGCCGATGCGAAACCCAGGATTGAGTCCCAATGTCGTGAAGAGTTGTTGCAAGAACTCTGGCACAAGCAGGCACTGCATGAACAAGACGTGGCCAGACGCCAAGACCTTGAAGCCTTCATCGCCAAACAACTCAAGGCGAAGGCCGACCTCATTGCCAACTTGCGCAAAGGCGCCGACAACGCGGAATTTGCGCATGAGGACCTTGCATTGGTTCTGACAATGCGCGCAAAAATCAACGCGGAAATCGAAGCACTTAAGGTGGAACTCCACGCCCCAAGCCGCGTGACTGCATGGACTGAAAAGCCCGTCGTTATCAAACGGGAGGGCATGGCCTTCAAGGCTGCGCCGCTTGCCGGACTCCTTGGTTTCCTCCTCGCGGCACTCGGTATCGCGCTATTGGAGTTCCGTGCCCGCCGAGTGAACGAGGCAGCCGAAATCTCGAGTGGCTTGCACCTGCCCGTTGTCGGGGCCCTACCCCTGGTTCAATCACGAGCCGGGGAGGGGCTGACGAAGCGCGGCCATTCGGCCAACATCCGCCAGCAGATCCTGATCGAATCTGTGGACTCCGCCCGGACCATGTTGCTTCATGAATTCCGGCGCAAAAACCTCCGCACCGTCATGGTCGCCAGTGCCGGCGCCGGTGAAGGCAAAACGGTCCTGTCGGCCCACCTTTCCGCTAGTCTGGCTCGGGCGGGTTGGCGCGTCTTGTTGGTGGACGGCGACCTGCGTCGACCCTCCCTGCACAAAGTGTTTGGTTTCGAGCCAGGCGCAGGCTTGGCCGAAGCTTTGCGCGATGACATCAACATCCGCGGTGCCATTCAGCCAGGGCCTGCGCCGGGACTGTGGGTTGTCCCTGCCGGCCTCGCTGACACTCTTTCGTTGCGTGCGTTGGCCCAAGGCAAGCTCACCACTCTGTTTGACGAGATCCGAGACGAGTTTGACTTCATCATCCTCGATTCGGCGCCGGTCTTGCCAGTGGCCGACGCCCAACTCATGGCCCAATCTGTCGATGGCGTGATCTTGTCCGTACTACAGAACGTGAGCCGATTGCCGCTGGTCTACGCCGCGTTTGAGCGGCTGGCGCTGCTTCAGGCGAACGTGATCGGCGCTGTCATTCATGGGTCGGCCGCAGGACCGTTTGACTCCAAATACACGTATCTGGCCCTACCCGCGTCCCAAACCGAGACATCGAAGAAAGCTGAGTAATTGTGCATGAGCCGTTACTTCATCCTCCTGATCGCCGCCGGGGTGCTGCTCGTCGATGGCTATTTGTGCGGCCGGTGCAACGGTCGCTGGCACGAGGCCGCGGAGTTGACCCAGGCAGCGAAGGTTCGCGAGCGTCTGCCATTGACGTGTGGGACGCGGGACGAATGGCAAGGCAAGGACCTAGAGCCGCTTGACGCCCGCACCTTCCAAATCGCCGGCTTCAATGGCTACTTGATGCGACAATATCAGAATCAACGCACCCGCGCCGTCGTAAGCGTTTTTGTGGCTTGGGGACGCCCGGGCCCGCTTTCGGTGCACACCCCCGAAGTGTGTTACGGGGGAGTCGGCTATGCGTTAGAAGCAACAAAGCGGTGGAGCCCTCGCGTTGACGCCGGAGATCGCATCAGCGGGGATTTCTGGACTTCCACATTCTCTAAAAATGATTCGGGCGCGCCCAAAAGGCTCAAGTTGATTTGGTCTCTGAACAAGCACGGAGTCTGGCTAGCCCCTGATCATCCCCGGTGGACACTCGCCGACGCGCCTGTGGTCTTCAAGGTGTACGTTTCGCAGGAGTACTTCCAGCGTGGCAATGCTACAGACCGCGCGCCCGAGGCACCGGAGGATTTTCTGCGGGCATTCCTGCCCCAATTGAACCAGGCGCTGGCCAATGAGTCGTGAGCGCCCCAACCACACGTGTGCAACGGTTTGCCGCGCGCCCCTTTGACCCCTTGCCTTGGCATCGATTCGCACCCAGGGTTGTAAAGGGCGTTCGACCCAGCCGCCGTGCCCGATTTGCTAGCCGTGAAACTGGGCGTGTGCCAATCCCTGAACGCAACACAGCTTTCGTGGCGCAATCCGACTCGGATAATACGACGCACATCCAGTGCACGTAACGGCGCATCGATAGTTCAGCTGTCTGAGCAAAAAGTGATCGCATTAAAGATGAGAATAATGAGAAAAAGTGGTGGCATTTACTTGCAGCGGACTCAACCGCCACGGTACAATCCCACCCGCAGACTCGGAATTGACTCGCAAGAGGCGGTTTCCGCGATTACCGCTTTTCCCCTCCTCTATTGGTGTCGCCATGCCCTCCCGGTTAGGTGTTGGTCAAGGTTTTCAGGCCCGAAGTAAGAACAAGGCCTCCAACAAAAGCAATCGATTTAAGACTCGCTTAAGTCTGGAATTCCTTGAAGATCGCAACTTGTTTTCGGCCACCGCCATCCTCGCCGAGAATCAGCTGCCCGGCACCCCGCAAAGTGTTTGGGACATCCAGTACAGCGGAGGCGGAGCTGGCGACCCTACTATCGAAGGGTACTCCACCGACATCAGCGTCAATCACGGCCAGACTGTCTCCTTCAAAATCAATGACACTCAAAACGCGCCCTATCACCTCGATATCTACCGCATGGGCTACTACCAGGGCAACGGCGCCCGGTTGATCACCACCATCTCCTCCGCTCAGACGATCAAAAAGGTCCAGCCCAATGCAATTTTCGACTCAACCACCGGGCTACTCGACGCCGGCAACTGGAGTGTTACAGCCACTTGGGCCGTCCCGGCAAACGCCGTTTCCGGCATCTACTTCGCCCACGTGATCCGCGATGACACCGGCGGGGATTTCCACATTCCCTTCGTCGTCCGCGACGACAATGACGCCAATCCTAGCAACATCCTCTTTCAGACGGACGACACGACCTGGGAGGCTTACAACCAGTGGGGCAACCAGAGCCTCTACTTCAGTAACACCCAGGCAGCCGGCCGCGCCTACAAGGTCAGCTACAACCGGCCGTTTGAAACGCGCACGACGGCAGCAGTTAATTGGGTCTTTGCCGACGAATACCCAATGGTGCGCTGGCTGGAGGCCAATGGCTACGATGTTAGCTATTTCACCGGCATGGATGCCGAACGCAACGGCGCCCAGATCCTGCAGCACAAGATGTACCTGACGGCAGGTCACGACGAATACTGGTCCGGCCAGCAACGGGCTAACGTCGAGGCTGCCGTGGCTCAAGGCGTCAACATGAGCTTCCTTACCGGCAACGACATCTTCTGGAAGACCCGTTGGGAGAACAGCACAGACGGCACGAACACACCGTACCGTACCCTCGTGAGTTACAAGGAGACATGGCCGGAGCAAAAGATCGACCCCCAAGACCCTCCGACCTGGACAGGCACCTGGCGCGACCCAACCTTTAGCCCACCGGCGGACGGTGGCCGCCCGGAGAATGGCTTGACCGGTACGCTTTTCATGGTCAACGGCAACCAGGGGGATCAGAACAGCTACCACTCGATTCTGGTACCCGCTCAATATGCTGGACTCCGTTTCTGGCGCAACACCGCCGTCGCCAACCTCCAGGCAGGACAGACATATGCCCTACCGGCTGGCACGCTCGGCTTCGAATGGAACGTCGTGCCGGACAATGGCTTCGAGCCGGCCGGCTCCATCAATATGTCCAGTACGACCCTTGACGTGTCGCCCAATTTCCTGCTGAACTACGGCACGGTTTTCGGCAGCGGAACGGCGACACATAGTCTGCACCTTTACCGTAATCAAACCAGCAAGGCATTGGTTTTCAGCGCCGGCACAGTCGATTACGCTTGGGGTTTGGACAGCAACCACGACTTCAACGGCATCATGAGCACGCCGGACATGGGCGACCAGTCCGACATCAACTTGCAGCAAGCAACAGTGAACCTGTTTGCCGACATGAACGTCCAACCAGGCAGCCTCCAACCGGGCCTGGTTAGTGCTACAGCCTCTACGATTACCACGCCACCCACGTCGGTCGTCACCGCCCCGCCCAGCGGCACGAAATTCCTGACGGGCAGCCAGGTAACCATCAGTGGTACGGCAAAGGCCGTCACCGGCGCGGTGGTCGCCGGCGTGGAGGTGTCGTTGGACGGCGGCGCCACCTGGCACCCTGTGTCCATCGCCTCGGTTGCCAACAGCACGACGTGGTCGTTGAGCTGGACACCTGCCGTGCCGGGCAGCGTCACCATCCGCAGCCGCGCCGTCGATGACAACGGCAACCTGGAGACGCCCTCGGCTGGGGTCACAGTGACGGTGATCGAGCAAGGATGGACCATCTTTAGCGGTGCGGCCGCACCCAGAGTCATTTCCAGCGACTCGCAATCCGTCGAGTTGGGGGTAAAGTTCACTTCCGACACCGCCGGGCAGATCGCGGCCATCCGCTTCTACAAGGGCAGCAACAGCGTCAGCACGCACAGCGTCCATCTCTGGTCCAGCACGGGCCAACTACTGGCCACCGGCACCTCCTCCGGAGAGACGGCCGCCGGCTGGCAACAAGTCAATTTCGCCAGCCCCGTATCGATCAGCGCCAACACCACCTACGTGGCTTCCTACTTCACCCCCGTAGGGCAGTATGCAGCCGACGCGAACTACTTCAGCACAGCCGGAGTGGATTCTCCGCCCTTGCACGCCCTTTCGAACGCCACCCAAGGGGGCGACGGCGTCTACGCGTACAGCACAAGCAGCACCTTCCCCAACCAGACGTTTGCCGCGGCCAACTACTGGGTCGATGTGGTGCTGACCAACCCCAACACTGCCAACCCAATCATCTACTCGGTCGGCCCCGCTCCCGGCGCCAGTCTGGTCAGCACCTCGACTCGGGTCATTGCCACTTTCAACAAAGCGATGGACCCGACGACTATCAATACCAACACTTTCCTGCTGAAAGACCCCAACGGAAACGTGGTCGCCGCCACGGTGACCTACGACTCCGGCACCCAAACCGCCTTCCTCACTCCGACAGCCGCGCTCGCACCCGCCACCTACTACACCCTTTCCGTGCTGGGTGGCGTCGCCGGCCCGGTGGTCAAGGATACGTCAGGCAACGCCCTGGCAAGCACGTACTCCTCGTCATTCCTAACTGACGGACCAGCTCCGGTGATCAGCTCGACGAGCCCCACGGCTGGCGCGACCGGGGTTAGCAATGCGGCCACCGTTTCCGTGACTTTCAGCCACGCAATGGACCCGACCACCCTCACCAACAACACGCTCTTCCTCAAGGACAGTTCGGGCAACCTGCTCCCGGCAACGATCAGCTACAACAGCGGCACCGCCACGTCCACCATTACGACGCGGAGTTTCCTGCTGACATCGACCACCTACACCGCTACCGTAATCGGCGGGAGCACGGGTACGGTCGTCAAAGACCTCAATGGCCGACCGCTGGCCGCAACCTACACCTGGTCGTTTACCACAAGCGCCAACGGGAGTATTTATCCGTCCCTTTGGCACCCCAGTTCGACGCCGGTTGCGGCTTCGGCTGGCGGGGCCGGCGGCCCCTTGGAGATCGGGGTCAAGTTCCGGTCCGACCTCGGCGGTGCCGTCACTGGGATCCGCTTCTACAAGGGCACCAGCAACACCGGCAGCCATATTGGCAATCTGTGGACTGTCGGCGGCCAGCTACTCGCGACGGCCAATTTCACCGCGGAGACCGCGTCCGGCTGGCAGCAGGTGAATTTTGCCAACCCCGTAACCATCAGCCCTAACACAATCTACGTCGCCTCTTACTTCTCCCCGTCTGGTTTCTTTGCCCAGGACTTGAACTACTTCTCCACGACAGGCATGGACGGCTCGCCATTGCACGCGCCGGCAACCGGCGCGGTCGCCGGCGGCAACGGCGTCTACAATTACAGCACTTCGAGTTCGTTCCCCAACCAGACCTACAACGGCTCCAATTACTGGGTCGATGTGGTGTTCCAGGTCGTCCCGTCAATCACCTCGGTAAGCCCGGCGGCTGGGGCGACGATGGTCAGCACAGCGTCTCCGTTCACGGTTACTTTTAGCGAGGCGATGGACCCAACCACGATCACCACCAGCACGTTCTTGCTTAAGGATCCGACGGGCACTGTCGTGCCTGCGACCGTTAGTTACAACTCGACGACCTTCACTGCTACCCTGACGCCCAATGCCGCACTAAACCCCGACATCACCTACACTGCCTCCGTTCTGGGCGGCAGCTCCGGCCCCGTCATCAAGGACCAGGGCGGTAACGCATTGCTTGCGACGTACTCATGGTCGTTTCTCACCGACGGGCCAGCCCCCGTGGTGAGTTCGACCGCGCCGGCCGCGGGGGCGACGGGGGTCGGCACCGCGGCGAACGTCACGGTCACCTTTAGCCATGGCATGGATCCCACCACGATTACGAACAGCACGATCCTGATCAAAGATCCCAGCGGCAACGTCGTTCCGGCCAACATCTCATACGACCCGGTTGCTTACACGGCAACACTTACGCCCACAGGCTTCTTCTCCACCTCCTCGACCTACACCGGAACCGTCGTTGGCGGGACTTCCGGCACCGTCGTGAAGGACGTCAACGGCCATGCCCTTGCTGCCAACTACACCTGGTCGTTCACCACGACGGCCCAGCCTTCGCTGTTTCCTTCGTTGTGGCGCTCCTCGTCGACTCCGCAGGTCTTCTCGAGTGACACTAGCTCCTTGGAGTTGGGCGTAAAGTTCTACTCTTCTCTGCCCGGCTTCATCACCGGTGTCCGGTTCTACAAGGCCAGTGGCAGCACGGGCACCCATATAGGCAATCTGTGGACTGCGGGCGGTCAGCTGCTCGCCACGGCCAACTTCACCGGGGAAACGGCGTCCGGCTGGCAGCAGGTCAATTTCTCCACTCCCGTGGGCATCAGCGCCAACACCACGTACGTCGCCTCATACTTTGTGCCCGCCGGCCACTACGCTGCGGACGCCAACTATTTCACCAACGTGGGAGTGGACTCCTACCCGCTTCACGCCCCGGCCTCGGGTGCTGTCGCCGGCGGCAACGGCGTCTACGCCTACACCTCGACCAGTGCGTTCCCCGGCCAGAGTTACACCGGTTCCAACTACTGGGCCGATGTGGTTTTCAGCGCGGGCGCCGCAGTTACCTCAACGACGCCGATTGCTGGCGCGGGCGGGGTAGCTGTCACCGCTTCAGTCACGGTCACGTTTACCAAGGCGATGGACCCGACCACGATCACGACCAACACGATTCAGCTGAAGGATCCCAGTGGCAACGTTGTAGCCGCGAGCGTCAGCTATAACTCCAGTACTTTCACGGCCACCTTGACCCCCAACGCCGCACTCAACACTGACACCACCTACACAGGTTTGGTAGTAGGCGGAAGTTCGGGCGTCAAAGACACTAGTGGCAACGCGATGGCCGCAAACTACACGTGGTCGTTCTTCACCGACGGCCCCGCCCCAGTGGTGAACTCCGTCGCGCCGGCTGCCACATCGACGGGGATAGCCCCCACTGTCACGGTTTCGGTCACGTTTAGCCATATCATGGACTCGACGACGATCAGCAGCAGCACTTTCTTCCTTAAAGGGCCGAGTGGCACTACGGTGGCAGCAACCGTCACCTACAACGCCGGCACCAACACGGCCACGTTAACGCCCAACGGGCCGCTTAATCTCGCCAACACCTACACTGCGACTGTCCTGGCCGGCAGCACCGGCGCCAAGGATCCCAACGGCCGGTCTTTGGCTGCCAACTATTCCTGGTCGTTCACTATCGCCCCACAGACCTCCCTGTGGGCGCCGACGGCGACACCGCAGACGATCTCCACCGACTCTCACTCAGTCGAGCTGGGAGTCAAGTTCTACTCCAGCGTCAGCGGGTACATTTCCGGCATCCGTTTCTACAAGGGAAGCGGCAATACCGGAACCCACATCGGGAACCTGTGGACCACCGGCGGCCAGCTGTTGGCGACAGCCACCTTCACAGGAGAGACGGCCACCGGCTGGCAGCAGGTCAACTTCGCAACTCCGGTGTCCATCACTGCTAACACCACTTATCTCGCCTCTTACTTCGCCCCCGTCGGCCGTTACGCCGTGGACGCGGGTTTCTTTAACACTGCGGGGCTGGACACCGCTTTCCTGCACGCACCGTCTAGCCCATCCTCCGGGGGCAACGGCGTCTATAAGTACAGCGGCAGCAGTTCCTTCCCCGGCCTGAGCTATAACGGCTCCAATTACTGGGTGGATGTCGTGTTCAGCACGCCCCCCAGCGTCATCGCGACAACACCGGCTGCAGGCGCGACCGGCGTCAGCAGCACCACTGCGATCACCATCACCTTCGACCGAGCCTTGGACCCGACGACGATCAACAGCAGCACGTTTGTGCTGAAGGATTCCGCCGGCAACGTGGTGGCGGCGACCGTTACTTACAATGCGAGCACTAACACGGTCACGTTGACCCCCACGGCCCGGCTGAACTTGGCGTCGACGTACAACGTTTTCGTCTTTGGCGGCAGCTCCGGACCACGCGTCCGGGATCAGTATGGCAATTACCTGGCGTCGACCTTCTCCTGGTCGTTTACGACGGGCAACTCCTGACCGGTCGGCAGTGCCCCACGTAGGGCTCGTTTAGTGAGGCTTTGTACGGCAACGGACAGACGCAGCCGATTGGGGAATTGCACCTGCAACGTTTATTTTGGCCAAGGATTTCTCTTGCAATTCAGATCGGCCGCAATACCATTAGACGCGGCTCGCACCATCATTAGATCGTTACGCCCATTTTCGCGGAACACGGGAAGCGGCGCTGGCATGTCTTTGTCATTTATTCTCCCCGGAGGTTGTGATGTTTGGGCTTTCATCCTTGCGGTCATCCCTTGGCCGCAAGCGCATTTCATCCTTTAGCACTCGCTTGTTTTTGGAACGTCTAGAAGAGCGCACCTTGTTGTCGGCGAACCCGATCGTCGACGAGAACAAACTGGCCGGCACTCCCCAAAGCCAATGGGACATTCAATTCAGCGGCAACGCCTCCGGCGACCCCGCCATTCAAGGCTTCGCGACCGACATCAGCGTCAACCACGGCAACACCGTTTCCTTCAAGATCAACGACACCAAGCTAGCCCCCTACCACCTCGATATCTACCGCATGGGGTATTACCAGGGCAATGGCGCCCGTTTGATCACAACCGTCGCCTCCTCCAAGACCACCAAAACGGTCCAGCCAAATCCCTTAACCGACTCCACAACCGGGTTGGTGGATTGCGGCAATTGGTCCGTGACGGCCACCTGGGCTGTGCCCAGTACCGCTGTCTCCGGCATTTATTTCGCACACGTCGTACGCGAGGACACCGGTGGCGACAGTCAGATTTTCTTCATCGTCCGCGACGACAATGACCCCAACCCTTCCGACCTGCTTTTCCAGACGAGCGACACGACCTGGCAGGCCTACAACGACTACGGTGGCGTCGACCTCTATACGGGATCGCTCGACGGTCGCTCCTACAAAGTCAGTTATAACCGCCCCTTCACCACGCGCACCAACAGCCCATTTAGCTGGGTCTTCAATGCAGAGTACCCGATGGTGCGTTGGATAGAGCAAAACGGCTACAACGTCAGCTATTTCACCGGCGTGGATGCTGATCGTTACGGCTCCCAAATCCTTCAACACAAAGTCTACCTGTCAGTCGGTCACGACGAATACTGGTCCGCGCAGCAGCGCAGCAACGTCGAAGCTGCCCTTGCCAGTGGCGTTAATCTCGCGTTCTTCAGTGGCAATGAGGTTTTCTGGAAAACTCGGTGGGAGAACAGCACTGACACGTCCAATACTCCTTACCGCACGCTGGTAACGTACAAAGAGACTCATGCCAACGCAAAGATCGACCCGGTGGCCGTGTGGACGGGCACGTGGCGCGACCCGCGTTTCAGTCCACCCTACGACGGCGGCCGACCGGAAAACGGGTTGACGGGCACGCTGTTTGTGATCAATGGGGAACAAGACAGCGCGATTAAGGTACCGGCAAGTGATGCGTCACTGCGCTTTTGGCGAAATACCGCCGTCGCCAAGCTTACGGGCACTCAGACATATACGATGCCCACGGGTACACTTGGCTACGAGTGGGACGTGGTTCCCGATAATGGGTTTGAGCCGGCTGGTTCGATCAATCTGTCCAGCACGACGCAGAATATCGTTGGGGCATACCTCCTCGATGATGGTTCAACATACGGCAATGGAACTGCGACCCACAGCCTCCACCTTTATAGGAATACCACCAGCAAAGCGCTCGTATTCTCCGCCGGCACTGTGCAATACTCATGGGGCCTGGACGCCAATCACGACCGGTCCAGTCAGGGCAGTACGACTGACGTCAACTTGCAACAGGCCACGGCCAACCTGTTCGCCGACATGGGCGTGCAGCCTGGCTCCATCCAGTCGAATCTCACGCCGGCCACCGCCACTACCGACACGGCACCCCCAACCTCGACGATTACCGCTCCAGTCGCGGGTAGTACCATCCAAACCGGGACGACGATCATCATCACCGGCACCGCGACTGACGCTGGAGGGGGTGTGGTGGCGGGCGTCGAGGTGTCGGTGGACGGAGGGACAACCTGGCATCCCGCAACGGGATCGGCAAGTTGGTCGTACAGCTGGACGCCGGCCGTACCGGGAAGCTTCAACATCCTGAGCCGCGCGGTTGATGATAGCGGGAATCTGGAGACGCCGTCGCAAGGCATCACGGTTGTGGTGATCGCAAAGGGTTTCACCCTCTGGACCCCCTCGGCGAAACCCGCGGTCATCTCATACGACAACAAATCCGTCGAACTCGGTGTAAAAATCAGGTCCGACGTCAGCGGCAGCGTGACCGGCATCCGCTACTATGACGGCTATGACGGGTCGATTCCAAGCGGCCCGCACAGCGTTCACCTGTGGAGCAGCTCCGGCACGTTGCTGGCCTCTGCAACGTCAAAGGGAGAGACGGGCACCGGTTGGCAGCAGGTCAATTTCGCCAGCCCCGTGGCCATCAGCGCCAACACCACCTATGTGGTCTCCTACTTCGCCGCCGGCGGCCATTACCCCGCCGACGTCAACTACTTCTCCAACTCGGGCGTGGACGCAAACCCGCTGCACGCGCCGTCCAACGATGGCGTGACGGGCGGTAATGGGGTTTATGTTTACAGTTCCACAAGCGCTTTCCCCAACCAGACGTACAGCGCCTCCAACTACTGGGTCGACGTGGTCCTGTCGAGCGCCAACACGTCCACCCCGCAGGTCTATTCCGTTGGCCCAGCCAACGGCGCTGCCTTGGTTAACAGCAAGACCAAGGTGACGGTGACCTTCAATAAGGCAATGGACCCAACGACGCTGAATACCAGCACTGTCCTGCTACAAAACCCCAGCGGCGCCACTGTGGCCGCAACCGTGGCTTACGATTCCGTCAACTTCACAGCCATTTTGACGCCCACTTCCGCCCTTGCCAGTGCGACATATTACACGGTCACCGTGCTGGGCGGCACCGGAACGGTGGTCAAGGACTCGGGCGGCAACGCGCTCGCCAACACGTTCACGGCGTCGTTCTTTACCGATGGCCCCGCCCCGGTGGTGAATTCGGTCAGCCCAGCGAACGGGGCATCGGGCGTGGCAACGACCGCCGTTGCGTCGGTCACCTTCAGCCACCCCATGGATGCGACGACATTTACCAGCACAACCTTCATCTTGAAAGATTCTTCCGGGAACGTCGTCAGCGCCAGTGTCAGCTACGACGCCGGGAGCAACACAGCCTCGGTGACATCGCGGAATTCTCTGCTGACCTCGGCCACCTACACCGCGACCGTGCTCGGCGGCAGTCAAGGTGTCAAGGACGTAAACGGTCGTGCCCTTGCCGCCAATTACGCCTGGTCGTTTTCCACATCTTCCCAGGCCTCATTCTACCCCTCCTTGTGGCGGCCCACGGCTGCGCCCCAGTCGATCTCGACTGACACCGGCTCGACGGAGGTGGGTGTACTCTTCAGCTCCACCCAAAAGGGATTCATCAACGCCATCCGCTTCTACAAGGGGCCCGGCAACAGCGGCACGCACGTCGGCAACCTTTGGAGCAACGACGGTACATTACTGGCAACGGCCACGTTCACCAATGAGACTGCCTCCGGTTGGCAACAGGTGAACTTTGCCACGCCGGTGGCAATCGCCGCCAACACCACTTACGTCGCTTCGTATTTTGCCCCAAATGGGCATTATGCCGCTGACGAAAACTACTTCAGCAACGCAGGTGTGGACGGCTCGCCCCTTCATTCGCCTGCCAACACCGACGCCGCGACCAACGGGGTTTACGCGGCCGGCAGCTCTAGCGCTTTTCCCAACCAGAGCTACCATGCCTCCAACTACTGGGTGGACGTCGTATTTACGAATCCACCGGTCATCAACGCTGTGACCCCGGCCGACGGCGCCAAGCAAGTCAACACGGCTACTACTGTCACGGTAACGTTTGACCGAGCCATGGATGCCACGACGATTAACGGCAGCACCTTCGTTTTGAGCGACTCGTCCGGCAACGGGGTGGCAGCGACCGTGACCTATAATCCCAGCACCAACACGGCCACCCTGAAGCCCAGCTCAGCGCTCGCCTCCGATAGCCACTACACGGCTTCCGTGGTTGGCGTCAAGGATCCATTCGGCAACACGCTGTCCATCAAATACAGCTGGTCGTTCGATACCGATGGCCCAACGCCCGTGGTCACGTCGGTGACGCCCACCTCGGGTATGACGGGGGTAGCGACAACGGCAACGCTTTCGGTTGTTTTCAACCACGCCATGGATGCAACAACTATCAACGGCACCACATTTTACTTGAATGATTCATCCGGCAACGGGGTGCCGGCGACCATCGCCTACGATCCTACTACCAACACGGCCACGCTGACGCCTACCGGTTTCCTATCGACCTCGACGACCTACACAGCCACCGTCGTCAGCGGGAACTCAGGTGTGAAAGCAACCAACGGCCGGCCAATGGCCTCGGACAAAACCTGGTCGTTTACGACCTCCTCGCAAACCTCCTTCTTCCCTTCCCTATGGCGGTCAACGGCGGCGCCCCAAACGATTGCGGACGACACCAGTTCCGTCGAGCTGGGGGTGCAGTTCTACTCCGACGTCAACGGTTCCATTACCGGCATCCGTTTCTACAAGGGGAGCAACGATACCGGCACTCATGTTGGCAACTTGTGGGGAAGCGACGGGACGCTGCTGGCGACGGCTACCTTCAGCAACGAGACAGCCTCCGGTTGGCAACAGGTCAATTTCTCGAGCCCTGTGGCCATCGCTGCCAACACTACCTACGTCGCCTCCTACTTCGCACCCAACGGGGGGTATGCAGCCGACACTAACTACTTCACCAACTCGGGCGTGGACGGGTCGCCGCTCCATGCACCAAGCAGTGCGGCCTCCGGCGGCAACGGTGTCTACGCATACAACAGTTCCAGTACTTTCCCCAACCAATCTTGGGACGACACGAACTACTGGGTCGATGTCGTGTTCGCCTCTGTGCCCGCCGTGACAGCGAAGAGTCCGGCTACGGGAGCGACCGGCTTCAGCCGCACTGCGGCGATCACGGTCACCTTCGACCGCGCGATGGATCCGACGACAATTAACAGCACTACGTTTTACCTGACAGACTCTTCGGGCAACGTGGTGCCGGCGACCGTCACTTACGATGCCAGCACCAACACGGCAACATTGACGCCGCTGGCGCCACTCAACTTGGCCGCGACCTACAACGTTTTTCTTGTTGGAGGCACCACAGGTTCACGAATCAAGGACCAGTACGGTAACTTCCTCGATTCGACCATTATGTGGTCGTTTACTACTGATAACTCATGAGCAATTGCCCAGCGGGGCCCGACTTGTCTGAACAAAGGACTTGAGTTTCGGACTGGTGCCCCGTGACAGAAGGAGTTGGCATTGTAAACGCCAGTAAACAGGGGCTGACAGGCTTGTAAACGAATAGACTGATCGACGGCGAGGCCCGTAAACCAGCGGGCCTCGCTGTCGTTTCAATGGCGTCTACGTAAGTTACTACTGGATATAGACTTGCGCAATGCGATGGCCCCGCGATGCTGCAAAAGAAAGGGACCGGTACATGTTTTGCCAACATTGGAGTGCGGTCCTATAATAAAAGAACATGACGACATTCTCGGCTGTCAGTGCATGCGCTGTCCCAAAGACGCCCACTTAACTCGCAAAGGTTGGGCCAGCGCGGTCACTTGGTTAGAGCCGGGGGGCACGCACAGGATTAACCCCTTTTCAGGGCGGTTTGACCGCCATACCTCCCGATCCGAATGACACAGCGCGCGAGGATGGCAAGAGAGGGATGATGACTATTGCGTCTGAGACAATGCCAGAAACGCCCTCCAGTGAGGACGAAGTCGGGCCAGCGGATGTGGCGGTGCCGGACCAGCTCTCGGGTGATACCCCGCTGGACAATTTCCCGGTCACCGTATTCCAGCGACGCTCGGGCTGGCACTGGATCGACCTTGGTGAACTGTGGCGCTTTCGGGAGTTACTCTTCTTCCTGACGTGGCGCGACATCAAAGTGCGGTACAAGCAGACCGTGCTGGGAGCGGCTTGGGCGGTATTGCAACCCTTCGCCACCATGGTGGTTTTCAGTCTGGTTCTCGGGCGGGCTGCGGGAATGGACTCCAGCATGGAGCAATACTACCCCTTGTTCGTATTCGCAGGGATTTTACCCTGGACCTTCTTTGCCAACGCCATAACTCAAGCCAGCCAAAGCGTTGTCGGCAACGAGAAACTGGTAACGAAAATCTATTTCCCGCGGCTCATCATCCCCATGGCCGCAGTCGGCGCTGGTCTGTTGGACTTTGCCATCGCCTTCGGCATGCTTTTGGCCATGATGATTTACTATGCCCTGACAAGGACCTACGTCGCGCACCCAGAATGGTACATCGTCATGCTGCCGGTGACCATTGTGGGATTGATGATCGGTGCCCTCGGAATCGGTACCCTCTTTTCCGCCCTGACGGTGGCTTACCGGGATTTCCGGTATGTCGTGCCTTTCGCAGTGCAGTTGTGGCTGTTTGCGACGACCAGCATTTATCAAAAGGCCCCCCTCAGCCCAGCCGCCCGGCTTCTAATGTCGCTCAACCCCGCCTACGGCTTAATTGCTAATTTCAGGGCAGCCATCCTTGGCGGTGAGATCGACATCTACGACGTCTACTCCCTGGCCGTCTCGCTTTCGGTTAGCGTTCTCCTGTTACTTGCAGGCTGTCTCTATTTCCGGCGCGTTGAGCGAAGCTTTGCCGACATCATTTGACGGCCAGCGCAGTAACCTTTTTCCTCCCGCGGTCGTCAAG
>Ga0207123_1042_pt1 | contig 25536 bp, 21 predicted proteins | sample Alteio_BWMinHeat_39_FD_153503 | JGI IMG/M metagenome (GOLD analysis project Ga0207123, IMG submission 153503) | Enriched cells from forest soil in Barre Woods Harvard Forest LTER site, Petersham, Massachusetts, United States -... | ecosystem: Environmental > Terrestrial > Soil > Temperate forest >... | reverse complement strand
TTAGTGTCCTATGAAATCGAGTCAAAACAGCAGACCAAATATCATTTTTTTCACTGATACAATTAAAATGTCTATTTCTAAAATACCCTTTGTGTTAAGATCAAGAAAAAGTCTCTTACTAAGAAAAACGGTTTTTTTTGGTTAGAGATTTTGTCAATGTAACGAAGGAGTCTATTTTGGCTAAATCTAAAGGTAAAGTTAAGTTTTTTAATACACAAAAAGGTTTTGGTTTTATCACACCAGACAGCGGCGGCAAAGACCTCTTTGTACACGCTAACAACATTCAAGGTGATCCTGAGTCAATGCGCGAAGGACAGAATGTAGAGTATGAAGAAGGCCAAGGACGCAAAGGTCCAGAAGCAACGGATGTAACACTTCTTTAAATGATTGGGGAAGTCGATTTTGATATCCCCATTCTTTAAAAAAAGATAATACAGATCTATATCTACATCTCAACTTCTGAATGTGTCTCCACCTCCAATTGATAAGAAGCTTTCAGAACATTCTGAAAGCTTTTTTTTTGCCCTCTCTACGTTGTCCATTAGGATTAAAGCTATGACTTTCTTACCTCGATTCTTATTGCTCCTTGCTCTTGTTGAATTAAACCTATTCGGGGAAACGCTCGATACCTTCTATGGTGCAATCGAAGTGGAAGAACCCGTGCTCATCGAATTAATTCATTCCCCTTCCTTTCAAAGGTTAAAATCCATCCATCAATATGGAGTTGCCTATTACACGACACATCGTGAGGAATATAATCGCTTCGATCACTCGATCGGAGTCTTTACTATCCTTAAAATGAAAGGGGCTTCCCTTGAAGAGCAAATTGCCGGACTATTGCATGATGTCTCTCACACAGCCTTTTCACACGTTGGCGACTGGGTTTTTGGAAAAGAATATCAAGAAGAGGATTATCAATCCAATATACATACCCTTTTTATCGCTGTTTCTGGGTTAGAGAAGATTTTAAATACTCACGGGTATACCATCGAACAAATCCTGCCTAAGAACAAAGAATTTATGATGCTGGAACAGCCTTTACCCAATCTATGCGCTGATAGAATCGATTATAATATTCAGGGGGCCTACTACCAAAATTTTCTGACCTATGATGAAGCTCAAGAACTATTTCAAGATCTATATTTTGAAGATGGACGATGGCTCATCACCAGAAAAGATTTAGCTGCCAAATTGATGGCATTTTCTATTTTTATGACAGAAGACTGCTGGGGAAGTGCCGTGAACTATGCAACTTCCCGTTGGCTGGCAGATGCAATTCTAGAAGGACTTAAAGCAGGCCTCATCTCTTGGAATGAATTCCATTTTGGCATCGACCAAGACATCTGGAATAAATTAAGCGCTTCACAAGCCCCTAACATTCAAAATAAAATGCTTATGCTTGCAAATCCAAATGAGTACTATCGTTTTGTAGATCCATCTCAAGCTACTATATTGGTAAAGTTTAAATGCCGTGGAATTGATCCCTGGATCAAACTCGATGATAAAATAGAACGTTTATCACGGATCGATAGTAAGCTTGCAGAAGCATTGCAGAAGACAAAGGAAAAGGCTGCAGCGGGTTGGTCTATAGAAATTCGAGCTTTTGATAACGCTTTAAATATTCTCCAGTAGCAAAATTTGAAGTGCGTTGATTTGAGTTTACGCCTCCGTAAAAGCAAAAGGTAGTGCTACAAGAAATCTTAAGATAAGATAGGTTTCCCGCAAAGGCGCAAAGAAGCAAAGGAAAACAATTTAACCACAGAGCTCACAGAGAACACAGAGAGAGTAAAATAACAGAATATAAGGAGGAACAGGATAACGAATTTAATATTTATGTAATAATTTTCGGAAGCAGCCAAAAGAGATATTTTTTTCTTTCATACTTTCCATCCTTATATCCTTATATCCTTATATCCTTTTATTTTTCCCTCTCTGTGTTCTCTGTGAGCTCTGTGGTTAAATTGTTTTTCCTTTGCTTCTTTGCGCCTTTGCGGGAAACCAGTTAGGAGTCTCGGACTCTCCGAGGACCTTAAACCGTTACAACAATTTTTCCGAACTGTTGATTCGATTCCATATAACGATGCGCCTCGACAATTTCTTCCAAAGGAAACGTTTTAGCAATAATAGGCTTTAACTTTCCTGACGATAAAGCATCGAGAATAAAGCGTTTGGCTTTTTCAAATCGCACAGGATTCCCTAAAATTTCGAAAAGCACATAGCCACGCATCGTGAGCGATTTTGTTAAAGCTGCCATAAGCGGAAAAGGTGTAGGCTCCGGACTAAGAGCACCATATTGAAAAAGAATTCCTCCCTGTGCCATTCCCTCTGCTAAAGCGAGAACAGTATTTCCTCCTACCGGATCAAAAACGACTCGGGCACCTTTGCCTCCGGTTATTTCCTTGAGCTTTGCCGCCAGATCTTCTTCTAGTGTTGCTATGACGAATGCAGCTCCTGCTTCCAAAAGGGCTTTTCGCTTGGCGCTTGTACGTGTTGTTGCAATGGGTGTAGCCCCAACAAGCTTACAAAGCTGGATTGCAGCCAACCCAACACTGCTCGAAGCCGCAGGAATGACGACGAAGTCCCCTTTTGTAACTGCAGCGATGTCAATAAGGGCTCCATAAGCTGTCATGTATTGCATCCAAACTGCCGCCGCCTCGACAAACGATAGCGTCAAGGGATGTTTCACCACATACTGAAACGGTACTGTTGCAATTTCTCCATAAACACCATATTTTCCTTGATCGATGGGAGGAACAATGCTAACGGTGTCTCCTGGAGCTAGTCCGGTAACACCCGAGCCAACGGCTTCAATAATCCCAGAAGCCTCATAGCCTAATCGGGAAGGAAATTTTGGCTGGGTTAAATATTGTCCGGAGCGAAACATGGATTCTGCGCGATTGAGTCCCAATGCCTTCGTTTTAATCCTTACTTCTCCGGTAGCTGGGGGAGGAACTTCGATATTATCAATTTGTAGGACTTCTGGTCCGCCGATTTTATGAAAACGTACAATCCGTGACATATGCACTCCTAGGTAAAGGGTTCAAATTTATTTTTAACAGAAAAAGGCATTCTTTTATAGTTTTTCAAAAAATTTTTTGAATATAAAAGTATACACCTAGGAGAATCGTTAAATTAAGATATAAAGGAACGCGAAGCGTTTGGAGTGCGGTGACTTGTCACCGCACTCCAAATTTAAGGCAATTTTTTCTCGGCCTCTTAGTGCTCAAACCTCTATTTTTTATTTAGGCGTGACGACCACCTGGAAAATGTATGGAGATCCTGTAGAATCGGCCTGGTCGTTGGTATTTCCAAGCGTACTCATAATCCCACCTACAACATATCCGATCACAGTGGGCCCTTTTAACTTGTCAAACTGAACGACTTCATTGCTAAAGCGAGAGACATTTGTAGTCGGTATAAAATTGGATCCTGCACCAAACAATAAAGGATTCCCTGGATTTGACCCTGTAGAGATCATCACAGGAAATTGAGCATTCATCAAATACTGAGTGTAATTACCCTTCTTATCGAGTTTAACGGTGGTCACTTCATTGATAAATGGAATATTAGAGTCAACCTCGAATACTCCATTAGTGAAAAACCCATAACTAATACCGCCCAATAATAGCATGTACATGTTTTTGGTGGAGCTTGAATATAGTCCGGCTCGTCCACTAATATAGTTGTTCATCCCTTGCTTGAATGCGCCAGGAGAGGCAGGATTAGCCATTTTTGTTGTACCATCCGTGTTGATGAATACAGGCACTGTCCACACACCACCGGCTTCTGTAAACACTCCAGACAAAGCCACAAAAGCTTCCTTATTATTATGGATGACAGGAAGGACATTTAAATCCCTGCGTCGATAGTTGGGATTGGGGTTTTCCATTTTTCTCGGCTGAATGTAAAGGTCCCCAGCGTTATCGACAATCTGAAAACAACGCACCTGTTCTGTATAAACGCCATTTGAGTTTGAAGTATAAAGTCCTTGAAAGTTCTGACCAAAGATCAAAAGCGTAAATAGGTGTGGATCTGCACTATCCATATATCCACCCGTGACTTGTACTAAAGGATGCGTAATCTGCCGAATATTTTTTACAGCACCATTTGGAGTGGCATTAAGCACCCAGCTTACAAAACCAGATAGATCGATAGCTGTTAGTACCGGTTTAGTGCTAAACTGACCGGTAGCTGTGTCAACACCATATCCTCCACACATATACATTGTTGATTCAGTATAATACCACTGTGGACTGGTCACTGAAAGTAAATCGATCTGTTGTTGATTTAATCCCGAAGTCGGATCGGACAAAGAACGGGTATAAACAGTCCCCTTTTTTGGATCGATAACAAAAACGTCGGTATTTTGTTTGGAGGGGGGAAAATTGCCGATGCCTGGTCCAAATCCATGCATTCCGTTGGTTCTGCCTGCCAGAATAAGCCATTTGCCTTTGTAAATGGCAAAAACGCCTGAATGAAACCCATTTGGAAGCGAAAAAGAGGCTAGTTCGATGGAAACATCAAAGGGCAGTGAATCTTGAGGCAAAATAGGGCTTGTAGTATCTGTTTGGTTTATTGAGGTTTCTGCAAACACTCCGGCAGGAACCAACAAAATTGCCATAATAATTATGTAACGGTATATAAATTGCATATTCAACCTAGTTTATAAGTTCTAGAGGCATTGTGAAGTCTGCCATAAACACTTGGCAACTCCGGTCTGGAGTTCTCTGGGAGGTCCACATGATCTTCGTACCATCCCGATTGAATACGGGTAACCCATCAAACGAAGGATTGTGCGTCAATCGCGTTTGGACTCCTGTTTCAATATTCAATAAGTAGATTTCATAACGGTGATGCCCATGAATGGATGTCGTGAAGGCTACGACCTTCCCGTTGGGATGCCAATAAGGCGCCCAATTGACATCAGCATTGGTTGTAAGGCGCTTCTCATTTGTTCCATCTGTATCGATCATATAGATCTGCAGGTAATCAGGCTCGTCTCTATCCGCCCGAAAAATAACATACTTCCCATTCGGAGAAAAAAATGGTCCTCCATTATAACAAGAAGAGCCATATGTAATTCTTCGACTATTTGATCCATCGCTACTCATGATGAATAAATTCATATCTTCATCGACATTGCTTGCATAAACGATCTCAGTTCCATCGGGGGAATAGGCGCATTCGGCATGATAAGCCGGACCATAAGTTAAAGCTTTTAAAGAGGATCCGTCAAAATTTGCTTCATAGATATTCATGTATGGCGTCAGATCCCATTTATATTTCCCCGGAATTGCTTTAACGGGTTCCGATGGATTAGGATCTTCATGACTTGATGCAAAGATGATTTTTTGGCCGTCCGGACGAAAATTGCCGCAGGTGCAAGCCCCTTTTCCTGTGCTTACCATTTTTGGGATCCGTTCATCTAAATCCATTACATACATCTGATAGGTAGACTCCCCTTTTGGTACCGCTTGAAAAATGATCTTTTTTTCATCAGGGGAAAAATAGGATTCGCCGGCTTTTTCAAATCCCATTGTAGGTGATGTAAGCTGGACAACATTTGAGAGGTAATGTTCATCCTCACCATAGATTTGCCCTACAAAAAGCATAGATAAAGCACATTTAACCAAAAGTAATAGCATTAGAAAGATTCCTTAATAAATAGCTTCATGAAAAAAAATAGCATCATGATTTATATAGGATTTTTTTTCAAGATCGCATACTATTTATTTTTATATTTTTATTTACGGAGGCTTTTTATGTCACTTTTTTCCAAACTTTTTACTGTGATGCTGACGGGCATGTCAATGATGCTTACTGCTGAAAACTTCATTCCATATTCATGTGAAGTAGGAGTCGGCTACGACTACTTCCGCAGTCTTCCTGAAGGGGATTGGGAAGGCAACACTGGCGGATTGGCAAGCTTTAACCTGTGTGCATCGGGTCCATGTTTAATGGATTATGGGGTTGCCGGGCAGATTGGAGGCAGCTACGGAAATTATGACTGGTCAGGAAGAGGTTCCTCCCCTACAGGAAAGCAGACAGGATCGCAGCAGCAAACGTTTCTGACTGGTGCAATTTTTCGCAAAACGACTTGCTGTTCCGGCATAAATGCGGGTATTGCTTACGATTGGATGTGGAATAAAAATGCCAGCGTCTTCGCTTTACAGAGTTCGATCTCGCAAGTGCGCTTTCAAGGCGGATATGTTTGGGAGCAAGCCGATGAATTTGGCGTATGGGCAACATTGAATGTAAATACAGCACATAGAACGTCTCAAGGGATACCTGTAGAGTTTAGAGCGATTAGTCAGGCCAATCTCTATTGGGAGCATCGCTTTGATAACTGTTCTCGCACGATGATTTGGGCAGGAATTCCCTATAAACGCAGCCTTATGTTTTCCACAGGCAGAGCAGGAAGATTTATTATAGGCGGAAGCTTCCATGCGCCACTTGTAAGCCGACTAAGCATCGACGGGCATGCGTCTTACATGAGGGGACATTCAGCGTCAGGAGCGCTTAAACAGCGCACCTATGCTGCTAATTTGTTTATCGGACTGAATTGGGCATTTGGCGACGAGATATATGGGGTTGATCCATATATGTCGATCGGCAACAACAGCAATTTCATCACCGATACAAACGTAACATTTTAGGGACCAATTTGGAGTGGGGTGACTCGTCACTTACGCATCAGACTAGGGAATATAAGCGCATGTACCTAAACCTCGAAGAGGTGACTAGTGTAAAGCCCATGATGTAGCGCCGAAGGTGCAAATCATGGGCTTTACACTAGCCACCTCTTCGAGGTTTAAGCATAAGATGTTTGCATTCTTTAGCCTGATGCGTATGTGACAAGTCATCGCACTCCAAATTTAAAGACTAAGAGCTAGAGCTTGCTGCTGCTGCATTGAGATTGAATTGTCCTAATTGTTCATCCAGCTCATCTATTTTGGAATCTGCTGAAACATTTCCTTTCTCAATAACTTCCAATTTAACCAGCATCAATCTATAGCCTTGATAAAGCTGACAACGATGCGAATAGGAAGGGTCTTTAAGAGCATCCCCTAATATTTTCCCATCCAATTGAATTCTATCGTTCAATTGCTTTAAAGCTTTTTTATAATCGGCAGCGTTATCCTTTGCTATTTTTTGCAACTGAACCTTCCAGATTGAAACTAAAAGCAAAGCCTGCTGTGACTGCCCGAAAAGACTCAACAAAGCCTCCGACTTGATGGAAACTATGTGTTGAATGAGCCCAACTAACCATTTATGCGTCTTGGATAACATTTTGTGCAATGTATGCAAATCGTCCAATTCAATTTTACTTTTTGATATCAGTTGGCTTAAAGTTTCAAGTCTTGCAATAATTAGAGGAGGGAATGTTTTACATTTTGCAACAAACAGTTCTTCCCCCAGCTTTAGGAGCTTAAATTTATTAGAGGCTAATAATTTCATTAGCATCCCTTTTTTAGATCGAAGAATACCTGTATCACGTAAATTCACGTAATTGATTGCGTCCATTTCAGCAGTGTCAGACTTTCCGGAGTACTTTTTGATGATCCCATATTTTTCTTCTAAAGCCTCTTGAGGTTTCTTCATGATTGTCCAGAGACAATATTGGCATGGCTGACCATCGCGTCGATAAGGCTGTGTATGAGGATGAATTTCCGGATTGGCCACTAAATACATATTACAGCCGTTTTCGCGAAGTTTTCGCTCCACAGTTTCATAGGTTTCATCGGGATAAGTTTCTAAATAAAACCCCAATGCAGATCCAAATGCATCATAAGCGCATGCTCGATCCATTTCCAACACAACGTCCCAAGTGACAATGAAGTCTTTAGCCTTGTTTAAATTGTCATAGTTAATTTGGGCATTCGGAACCATTTTCTGCTTAGTGTTCTTGTCAGTGACCCAAATATGAAATGTACATGAATTGCCATCCATTTGTAGAGAAACCGTTTTCGATCGCATCGCGTGGGTACAAGCTACCAGGTAAGTGGCGCACTTAGCTTTGCGCAATTTGCGTTCTATCGATTGAAATGATTCTGCAGGATTAAGCCCTAAATAATGCGTGAGAACTGCCTGAACATGGATAGCCCGTTCCTTTGGAGGTGATTCTTTATCTCGTTTTAACACAGTATCCCAGGTAACAACATGCGGATATGATTGAGCTTCTTTTGGTTTTTCAACCAATACAAAAGAAGGGATGGAAGAGGATCCACTTGAAACGCTAGCCATTGTTGTCTCCATTTTAAAAAGAAACAACAATAGCAAAGAATAGAATTTAAATCAAACAAACAGAACTACTTACAATATATTGATATAATTTACCACCTAAACCAATAACCTTAAAGAATATCGCCGCGATAAAGCGTTGTGGTTGAAGCTTGATGCACGGGATAGCTTTCAATATGCGCAATATTGACATGCAAGGGCCTGGAAGCGGCAAAAATAATTTGATCGCTGATATCCTGCGGTGTCAAGGGTGTTATATCCTTGTAGACGTTAGCCGCAGCTTGATCGTCACCTAATCTTACATTGCTAAATTTTGTGTTTCCAACCATTCCGGGAGAGATCAATGTCAGTCGAATTCTTGTTTTCACAAGATCTTCCCTCAAAGATAAGTTGTAGGCCTCGACAAAGGCTTTTGTTCCACAATAAACCGCTCCATTCGCGTATGGTTTTATGCCGGCAGTGCTGCCAATAGTAAATATATGCCCGGAATTCCTTTGTATCATGATAGGTACAACGGCCTTGGTGAAATTAATGATGCCCTTGATATTAGTCTCGATCATTTCATCGGACTCAGCATAGGTTGTTTCTTGGGCCGGTTTCAATCCGCGAGCCAAGCCGGCGCTATTGACGAATATGTCAGGAAAGGCAAAGTCTGTTGAAAGGGTTTTGATTCCGCTTTCAACTTCATCTTTTTTTGAAACATCCATTTTAAGGCAGGCTACTGGAGTTTGATACAGCTGTTTGATTTCTTTTGAAAGTTGATCAAGAAGATCTTCGCTTCTGGCAATAAGCACGACTTTTGCACCCATGCTCGCAAATGCCAATGAGGTTGATTTGCCGATGCCGGAGCTGGCTCCAGTTACCCAAACGGTTTTGCCTTCGAATATAGCTTTTTCATTTTTAACCATGGAATTGCCTTTTTTTTAAGCGTAATATGCCCTAAAAAAAAATAAAAATGAATAATATTCAAAAAAAGAGCTTCCCTTGCATAGATAATTGCAGAAGTCAACATAGAGCATCGAATATGCAGCCTTAATAACCGCGAAGCGGTGGAAGCATATAGCCCCATGCGTCAGCGTGGGGTGGCTAATATAATTAGCAGTAGCCGTGAAACGGCGACAGAGTCCGACGATATCTGTCGCCGTTTCACGGCTTAGCGTCTTTGTATTATAAACCCCACTTACGCATGGGGCTATCCGCTTCCACCGCTTCGCGGTTAAAACCGCATTTTCAATGATCTTGGTATTACTTTTCCAATTGTTTAAAATGGACGAACATGGACGGGGTGGTCGAATTAGACAACTTTTTTCGGGCACGGGCACGGGCACGAAATCCTGCTTGCCTTTTCCAAAGGCAACCATTATACTGGCACCATGAAGAAAATTGCCGTTCTAGGAAGTACAGGTTCTATCGGGGAAAGCACTCTAAAAGTCGCTCGCCATCTTAAAGATCGCATCCAAGTCACGACGCTGGCAGCTAACACCAATATAGACAAACTTGAAGCCCAAGCCAACGAATTTCATCCTCAGCTTATTGCCGTCTATGACGAAAAGCAAGCCGCCATCCTTAGAAAACGCTTACCGCATATCCAAATTGAATCGGGCCTTCAAGGTCTTATCGCTGCGGCCACCCATTCCGATGTCAATTTCGTCGTCTCTGCCATGAGCGGCACGATAGGCATCACTCCCACCATTGCCGCCATTAAAGCAGGAAAAAATATTGGCTTAGCCAATAAGGAAGTCCTCGTTGCCGGCGGCGCATTGGTCATGTCGTTGGCTAGAAAGCATAACATTCAGATTCTTCCTATCGATAGCGAACACAGCGCTCTATTTCAATGCCTCGATAAGCAGCCTAAACAATCCGTGCGAAAACTGATATTAACTGCTTCTGGAGGTCCATTTCGCGATCACACTCTGGAGCAGCTAAAAAACGTATCGCTTGATGAAGCGCTGCGCCATCCGACCTGGACCATGGGCGCTAAAGTGACAATTGATTCTTCGACTTTGATGAATAAAGGTCTTGAAGTGATTGAAGCTCATTGGCTTTTTGATATACCTCTTTCTCAAATTTCCGTCGTCGTTCACCCGCAGAGCATTATCCATAGTATGGTTGAATTTGTGGACAATTCCCTATTGGCTCAGCTTGGTGAGTCAAACATGATTACGCCCATCCAGTATGCAATAATGTATCCTGAAAGAGTGCCTGGATTATTGCAACCGTTTGACTTCACGAAATACCCTACTCTACAATTTTTTGTTCCCAACACTGATAAATTCCCTTGCCTACGTCTAGCTTATGAGGCGGCAAAAGTTGGCGGAACAATGCCCTGCTATATGAATGCTGCCAATGAAATTTTGGTGGAACATTTTAGGCAGAAAAAAATATCCTGGTTTGATATGGCTGGTAAATTAGAAACATTGATGGAAAAACACCAAGTATCACCTATTCATTCACTTGATGATGTCCTGCAAGCTGATAGTGAAGCCCGTCGCCAAACCATCGACATTTTGAATTAGGAAAATACGCGATTTTGTGGTACTCTTTTTTCTAACATGAAAAGAAAAGCTTCTTATTATTTAAGGTAAATAGATTTTATGATCGTCAGTTTATTATACGTCATTCTCGCCATCTTTGGCCTCAGTATTTTAATTTTTATCCACGAATTGGGCCATTACTTCATGGCACGCCATGTTGGCATGCGGGTGGAAACCTTTGCTATCGGCTTCGGCAAGCCCATCTATTCATGGGAAAGGGATGGCGTCAAATGGCAAATCGGCTGGTTGCTTTTTGGCGGATATGTCAAAATTACCGGACAAGATACCGATGATAAACGAGATCCCTATGAGATTCCAGACGGTTTTTTCGGCAAGCCTCCCATCGATCGCATCAAGGTGGCTGTTGCTGGTCCGTTTGTGAATATAGTTTTCGCATTTTTAGTCTTCATCATGCTTTGGGCTATCGGTGGAAGAGAAAAGAACTTCGCCGACTTCACCCATAAAATTGGCTGGATAGACCCTAATTCAGAACTCTATGTAGAGGGAATACGACCAGGAGATGAAATATCAGCCTACAATGAGCAGCCCTTTCAAGGATCAAAAGATCATATGTATGCTCCGATGACAAGCTCTGGCAGTGTCGATATAAAAGGCAATAGAGTCGATTATTCCACTGGAAAAAAAGAGCCTTTTGAACTCTCGGTTAAAACCTATCCTCATCCAAATGTAGTCGACAAAGGTGTTGTCACGACCGGGATTATAAACTCAGCAAACTATATCATCTATAACCGCTTGGGCAATCAGGAGAATCCATTGCCTGAAGGCTCGCCAATGAAGCAAAGCGGCATCCAATATGGAGATAGGGTTTTATGGGTCGATGGAGATTTAGTTTTCTCCAGTCAACAGCTGAACCATCTTCTGAACGATCATCGCGTCTTTATTACCATCTCAAGGAATGGCGAAATTTTGCAGATGCGTGTACCACGCATAGAAGTGCAAGAATTTAAGATGGAACCTCAATTTAAAGAAGAAATTACTGATTGGCAATATGAAGCCGGATTAAACAACATAAAACTGCAAAAACTTTATGTTATCCCTTACAACCTTACCAATGATGCCATTGTTGAAAGCACGCTAAAATTTATTGATAAAGACAACGAAGCATCCGAATTTCCAAAACATCTTTATAGTGCAAATGAACAACCGCTGCAACCCGGCGATAAAATATTAGCTGTCGATGGATCTCCAGTGAAAACATCTTATGAACTCCTGAATTTGCTGCAGCAGCATCGTGTTAATATCATTGTAGAACGCAGCAATGCCATTTCCGAAAAGCATTCCTGGAAAGTTTCCGATAGCGATTTTGATCAGTTGCTAGACGCGCATAGCATTAATCAAATTGCACAAAGTATCGGGACTGCAACCCCTGTAACTCATGTTGGCAACTATTATTTATTAAATGCAATAGTTCCAAAGATGATAACAGAATTTGAACTTTCCCCAGATAAACAAGCTTGGCTGACAACTGAACTGCAAGAAAAACAGAATGAAATTGAAAGAATTGAAGATTCTGAAAAGCGTACCCATGCCCTTGCTGCACTGCAAAATCAACAAAAACAGCTTCTACTTGGACTTCCAGCAGTACAAGATCGCAAGGTCAACTACAACCCATCGCCGCTCGCCCAATTTGACAATGTTTTTTCTGAGATTTGGCGCACCTTGACAGCGCTGATCACAGGTTCTCTCAATCCAAAATGGATGAGTGGTCCGATTGGAATCATCCAGGTTGTACATGATACTTCCATGCTGAGCATTAAGGAAGCACTCTTTTGGTTAGGAGCTATTAGCTTAAACTTAGGGATTCTTAATCTTCTTCCTATTCCTGTGTTGGATGGTGGGACGATTTTACTTTCATTCGTTGAAATGGTTTCACGCAAACGCATCCCTCCCAAAACATTGGAAAAGGTCATATTGCCTTTTGCATTCTTATTGATAGCGTTCTTTGTCTTTTTAACTTATCAGGATGTCACGAGGCTCTTTTCGAAGCTCTTCCCTTTCTAAGATTGGCACGTGTACTATTTTATTAAACGCAGAGGCGCAAAGACGCAAAGGGCTTCGCCATCCCTTAGTGCATTCAACACCTGAGTCATTATTTCTATAAGAATTTTGGCATGGTTCAAAAAGAGCTAATTTAGGGTAACACATTAAATAGTAGCAGAAGGCAGCCGGCTGTTTACCCCGCAGGGCTCTATAGTTTATAGGTTTCTATTTGTTTACCCCATAGGGGTTTGTGAGGGTAGCCCCGGGTTTTAACCCGGGGTAATGATGATAATGACAATGCGCCCCGTAGGGTCGCCTGATTAATTGAATGTTAAAAACATCTTTTCTAGCGTATTACAGGCGACCCTACGGGGCGCATTGTCATTATTTTCATTACCCCGGGTTGAAACCCGGGGCTACCCTCATCTACCCCTACGGGGTAAGCAGCCGGTGTACTTCTGCAACTATTTCTAATGTGTTACCTAACATTGAACCATGCCCGAATTTTTCTAGAAATAATTACTTAGGTTTTGAATGCACTAAGGGATGGCGAAGCCCTTTGCGCCTTTGCGTTTAAAGGGATTTACAACACAGTGTACTAAAAGTTAGAAACACGTGAAACGTATTCACCGGTCCGCGTATCGATCTTGATTACTTCATCTTGACTCACAAAAATAGGCACTTGAACTTTTGCTCCACTTTCAGTGATGGCGGGCTTTAAAACCCTTCCAGAAGCTGTATTGCCTCGATCGCCAGGTGCTGTTTCAGTGATACGCATTTCCATGAATGTTGGGGGATCGACATTCACTGGCTCCCCTTTGTAGAAAATAATGCCATACACTTTATCTTCCATTAGCCATTGCGCTGTATCGCCCATATTTGCCAATGGAATAGTCAGTTGTTCAAAAGAGACTTCATCCATGAAAACAGCGCCATTGGCTTCTTTGTAGAGCATGCGCATATTTGTCTCGACCACATCTGCTATATCGACTTTATCGCCGGATTTAAACGTTTTTTCAATTGTTCGTCCCGTCATAATATGTTTAAGACGCACTCGGTTAAAGGCTTGTCCTTTTCCGGGTTTGACAGAATCGTTGCTGACAATAGTGTAAGGCTGTCCTTCAACTTCTATTTTGAGACCTGTTTTGAATTCGTTGGTGCTGATTGTTGCCATAAAAAACCTTTAAATTTTTAGTGATAAAGAGACATCTTATCAAAAGAGCTCTGTTTTGTCTATTAGACTTTGCATAAGGAATACCACGCGCGGTATAAGTCTATTGCTTTTCCGCGAACGAATTAACTGCTTCATCTGTGGTATTAAAAGTTTCAAAAATTTTATGCAACGAAACCAATTCAAACATCGTTCTAATAGGTTTAGTAATTTCTGCCAGTTTGAGCTCCCCTTCTAGATGATTCAAGGTCCGCAGAATCGAAAGGAAGCTGCCCACTCCTGAACTATCAATAAATTGCAAACAATGCATATCAAACACAATCTTATTGATACCTGTATCTGCATTCAAATCGAGAATGGTTTCTTTGAAATTAGAAACCTCTTTAGCATCCAAACTTTCTCCTTTTGGAGTTATGACAAGCACGTTATTTTTTATTAGGTGTTCGATTTCCATGATTTCCTCTGTTTGTAGATTAAATTAGGCTATATCAGAATAGATTACAAATTTTTCTTGTCTGGCGGACTCAAATGATCTATACCGGTCGTAATTCGAAAGTTGGCATTTCTAGCGCGCCAAAACCCCGGGGATCAAAGATCGCAAATGGGTTCATATTATTAATATTGACCCATTTGCGATCTTTGATCCGCGGGGATTTTCGCGCAGCTAAAAATGCCAACTTTCGAATTACGACCGGTATAACTTAAAGAGAACAAAGACAGGAAATTATATGCCATATTCACTATCGATGGATCTACAGCCAAAACCGGCTCAAAATCTAAAACAGCTGCAAAAATTAATCATGTCGCATCAAATGCAGCAAGCCATCCACTTTCTGCAAGTCCCCATCATGGAAATGACCCCTCTAGTCGAAATGGAACTTGAACAAAACCCTGTGCTTGAATACGAACAAGAAGGAGAAGATCCACAAGCCGATCCAGAAATTCAGCAAATGGAAGAAGACGTTAAGGAAGAATCAACAGAGAATGAAATGACCGTAGAGTCCGAATTGAAGTTTGATGACCGCGATTTAGAAATTTTGCACCGACTGGACGAAGATTTCCGCGATCATTTTGCAGAAAGCAGCACTTTCACGCCATCAAGAACCTCCCAAGACGATAAATTTCAAACCTTTCTCGAAAGCTCAATCTGTGATGAACCAACTCTCTTTGAACATTTGATGGCACAGGCAAGAGAGGCTTTGCCGGAACCTGAAGAGATCGCCATAGCCGAAACACTCATAGGCAACTTAGATGATCATGGCTTTATCAAGACACCGTTAACTGAAATGGCAATATTGCAAAATTGCACCGTTGAAGCATTAGAAAAAGTACTGGAGGTCATTCAAACCTTTCATCCTTGCGGCATAGGCGCCCGCGATTTGCGTGAATCCCTTCTCATTCAGCTTGAAGCCCAAGAAAAACAGGGAACATTGGCCTTTGCCATCATTGAAAAACACTTCGATGATTTATTGCATAACCATATCCCGGCAATAAAAAAAGGGTTGCATTGCACTGCTGAAGAAATAGAGGAAATGATTGCCAATCATATAGCCCATTTAGATTTGCATCCAGGAACACAATTGGCACGCCAAGTCACGACATTCATTGTTCCTGATATCAGCATTCACCAAGAAGGTGATCAACTTGTTGTTGCCGTTAATAATGAATATGTCCCTTCTTTAAAGCTCAACACCCACTATTTACGGATGCTTGATGATCCAACCCTTGCCAAAGACACAAGGGAATTCATTCAACAAAAGGTTGTTTCAGCAAAATGGCTTTTAAGGAATATCCTACAACGCAACGACACTCTTGAAAGAATTGGACAGGTTTTGGCAAAACAACATCGGGATTTTTTTATCAATCCTGCAGGCAATCTAGTGCCCCTCACAATGAAAGTGGTCGCAGAGGAACTGGAAATGCATGAATCGACAATTGCCAGAGCCGTTTCTCATAAATATATAGATACACCCAAAGGCTTATTACCCTTGCGATATTTCTTTACCAGCGGCCTGACTACTCAAGAAGGTACTGACATCTCTTCTTCAACAGTGCGCGATCTCATTAAAGACCTCATTGCCGATGAAGATAAATCCCAACCCTTATCCGATCAAACTCTATCAACTTTGATTAAAGAAAAGGGCATCCAATGTGCACGCCGTACTGTGGCTAAATATCGGGTGGCTCTCGGACTCAGCACAGCTCAGCAACGCCGCAAATTCTAACCATCATGATATATCCTGAAGAAGAACTCCTTAATTTAAATCATATAGGCCTTATTCCTGGTCCGGGCGAATCCATGGAAGCTTTCTCAAAAAGAGCTGCGTACTGCCAGACCCTTAAAGACCATTTATCAGCCGAATTGAAAACAACGTTTGATGCCGATCCTAATGACAATCCAGAGATTTTGAAGGAATCCAACACCCGCCTCTCAGCCTTATTTGACATCTCTCCTGCTTGGATTCCAATTTTTTTCAGCAACTATAAACTTCCATTCTGGCAAGGAGGTTGCGCCTGGATTTTCCAAATGACTGCAGATAGTCCAACAGCCGCGTTAATTCAACTTAGACGGACTTTTCAACGTGCCACGCACTACTTGGGGATTTATGAAAGGGAAGAGCTGCTGACGCATGAGTTAGCGCATACCGGCCGCATGGCCTTTAATGAGCCGGCATTTGAAGAAGTGTTTGCCTATCATAGTTCGCACTCATCATTTAGGAGATGGTTTGGACCAATCCTGCAATCTTCAGTCGAGAGCGTCATTTTTGTGCTTATGATAGGCGCAATTCTTGTTGTCGATGTTTTTTTAGCGGCCCTTCATCATACCGACGCCTACCTTGCAGCCTTATGGCTAAAGCTGATTCCGCTGGGTTTCATTGGCTATGGTGTGTGGAGATTGAGCAGGAAGCATCGACAACTGAAACTTTGTCTGAGCTCCCTTGAAAAATGCCTCGATGATCCCAGCAAGGCCTTAGCGGTAGCTTATCGCCTGAGCGATGCCGAGATTAGGGCGTTTTCAAAATTATCATCTAAAGAAATAAAAGATTACGCCGCAGAGCAGGCTAAAAAAGAATTGCGCTGGCAAGTCATTTTGAAGACATATTTCTTACTTACCTCGGAGAGTCTGTGAAAAAATTGGTGGATGAGCCCCCGATCTTGGCGAAGGAGCTCCCCTTGGCGAAGCGAACTCTATCGGTGTTTTCGTAGCCATTCGGTTTGGAGAAGGGCTTCTTGTAAACCATAAATTGCGAACAATATTATATTTAGCCACGAGAGTTGGATCAAACGTCCCTGTATCGGATACTCTTTTGAGGGCACTCAACAAATCAATTACTTCAGGACGCTCGGTTATATTCATTAACTCTGGTTCTTCATCTTCTTTAAGAGGATAAATAGCCTTCATAATTTGCGTCAAAATAACTGAAGAGTCTTTGGAGGCATTGTTAGCATGATAACTGAGCTGTGTCAGCAACTGCATATAATATGTGATAGGACATTGATTTTTACCAGCATAAGATACCGTTGCTGAAGTCATGATAACTTACTCCTTTTATTTGTTTAAAACGTTGAATCGTTCTTCTATAGATGCTAATAAATCAGGCTGAATTTTGCTGAGATGGGCTTTTAATTCCTTATTATCTTCCCCGTTCCAGGAAGTTAATGCCGTTTTTCGAAGCCAGTTATCCATCCCGAGTATCCCTTTTTCAAAAGCCTTAGGCCCCAAGGCTTTCATATCATCTATAAAAGGCTCAAGGGTTTCCATCACCTTTTTAATGTCCTTGCAACCATCCTGGTCAAGTTTTAGAGCGATAGAGTTGGTAACAGACACCAACATGCATTCTGCAAGCTTTTTAGCCAATAATTCGGGTTTTTTACTCAATTGGGCAGTAAGAAATTTTAGGTAATTACCTCTTTCTGCCTTATCATCAATCAAATTAGCTTCCACTAAATTATCGATCGCGCTAATGACTGGAATACTTGGATTTTCGGACTGCTGCCTTGAATCACCTGACCATTCAACCATAACATTCCCTAAATTTGCAAGGGCGATTAAAGCTTCTAGCTCATTATCTTCTGCACTTTCATTATTTGTTTTTACCTTAAAAAATCGGTCGTGATTTCCGATTAATAAATCCAAATAAGCCAATCGACCCAATCTCTCAAAAAATTTCATTTTAATATCTGTCAGTTTACTTCTAGATACCTCATCGAGATCTTTGTTATCACTTTGGGCAAAAATCCGATATTTTTTTGTTATAAATTCGTGGAGATTTTCACCTTTTATTCTCTCACTCAGCATAATAATGGGAGGAATAACAGCGGCTTTCGAACTGGAACTGGAACTCGAACTAGAAGCAGAATCGAAACCATCATTATCCTTGGTACTTGGAATGAGGACGATCTCAGAAAAAATCGACTTTATCCTCTCCGTTGTAACAGGATCAAGTCTTTGTATTCTTCCCTGATCATCTTGATGTACCCCGGAACTTTGGGTAAGATCAAGACAAGCAGTTCGCGGAACCTTAAACCCAACTGAAATTCCGGGCTCATTAAATGCATTAGAAAATGCGCCATAGACGAGGTTAGTAGCGACTTCATTCCAATCGGTCCATTTCAGGACATAATTTTGATAATTTCCATCGCCGGATCTAGCATACCCCACTAAAAAGAGCTGTCCAATCTGTCCAACCGTTGATTTAATTAATGGATCAGTCCCTTGATGTTCATTTATTTTTGCATTTTGGGCAAAAGCGACTTTTAATTGGTCGATATCCTTTGCAATGAAGGTTAACTGAGGTTCAAAAACAGAATAAAAGGACGGAAGTTCTACGCCCTTAAAGAGTTCAGTTTTCCCTAATTCAGTGAATCTGGCTTTGAATTCTTCAGAAAGTCCTTCTAGAAAACCACCCTGCTGATGAAATTCAACACCGCCTAAATTGGAGATATTTGTTACTGCTTTAGCCCAGATTTCTTGAACAGTCCCTCTAATGGCTAGAATAGCCTGCTTTTGCCTTTCTTTTATTTCCTCTTGCTTTTCTTTCATTACTCTAGTTCTTTGCAAAGGAGGGCAAGTGAGATTTTTTCTAAACGCCATTTCAATTTTTTGGGTGACGTCTGTCAGTAATTTTTGAAATTTATAAGTGTGCAAGACCTCACTTGTCGTTGCAATTACACTGTAACTATCTCCGAAGATCTTGCTTATTTTGCTTGGGTTAAATGAACTATCGACCATCATTTGAGAGGAGGGAATAACAGGCACACTTGGTATCCCAAAACTGCCACTCCTTTCAATACTCGGTAGGCTATTCAACATATCTGATGATGACATAATCCAACTACTTTATTTAAAATTAAAACACAATTATATTACTTACTTAATTATATTACAATAGTTAATTACATTTCAACTAATCACATAATTAAAAATCTAAAACATTCTCGTTAAAATAAAAAAGGTTATCGGGAAAAATTGGGGGGGGCATTTTTTTGGATGTTCTATACCGCGGCAGCGGTCAAAATCTTTTGACCGCTGCCGCGGTATAGAACATCCTAAAAAATGCCCCCAATTCTTCCCAAGAACCATAAAAAACTATACTCAAATAGACACCCTATAAGTTCTCAAAAATTCATTGCTTTTTCAAATAGATTATAAACCCACTATCGAGTAGATTATAAACCCACTATCGAGACAATTGCAAAGCTCCCTTCACAAATTTACGTTTTTTTCTTGAACGGCTCGTTGAATTGTGGCACGCTCATTCCATCTTTCTTTTCAGATATTCAGACACAAGGGGAAATGCATGTTGCTCGACAACTACGAAGAATTTTCAGATATACAGCTAAAGATTTTAGAAAAATACGTAACCAACACGAGCAGCCATGTTTTTGTGTTGCGCAATTTACCGGAAGTGATCAAAGGAGCTCTATTCTCCAAATACTCCCGTTCTTCCCTCGGTTTAAGAGCTCTTCTTCTCAAAGAATTTATTTCCAATGAATCCGAGGCGGCTTTTGCTGCTATTGTTGGCGATACAACCAAAGAGAATGAACACGCCGAACAAACAGCAGCCATCCGCAAAGCCCAAAACTTTTATGACCGCATCCTGGATGGCTACGGCGATGATTCGATTGGAGAACTTGGCGGAGCCCATATTGCAATTGAAAACGTTTCCTTGCTCGCTGCCAAAATCCTCGAAGATAGTCGCATCGGAGGCTCTCCTCTAGAAAAATCAACCCGCTATGTGTATTTTGATCAAAAAGTTAATGGGGAATATCTCTTTTATCGCGAACCCGTCTTAATGACTTCAGCCTACCGCGACCTATATACCAATACCTGCAATATGCTCTTTGATACATATAGTCGCTTGATTCCCCCTCTAACAGCGATGATAGATAAACAATTCCCGAAAAACCCCAATGCCTCTCCAGCAGCTTATACTGCAGCGTTAAGGGCCAAAGTGCTAGACTGCCTACGCGGACTTCTACCCGCCTCTACCCTGACTAATATGGGCATTTATGGCAACGGACGCTTCTATGAACAACTTATTCATAAACTGCATGTCAACACCCTCGTCGAAATACAAGACATCGGCAAAAGAATGCATGATGAGCTCTCTAAAGTTATGCCTTCTTTCATCCGCCGATCAGCCCCCTCGCACCACACCCATCAAGCTTTTACTCAATTTTTTGAGGCTATGCAGGCAGAGCTCTCCTCAGTAACTGAGCGCAACACCAATTTTTCAAATCGGCATGTAGAGCCTGGAGTACGCCTCATATCTTATGATCCAGAAGCCATCACCAAAGTGGCCGCAGCTCTTCTCTTTTCCCACTGCAACAAAAGCCTCACAGACTTATTGTCTCATTGCAAACAACTACCGGAAGAAGAACTGGCAACGATATTGGAAGCCGGCTGCAGCATCCGCGATAATCGCCGTCAAAAGTCCCCTAGGGCTTTAGAACATGCGAACTTCACTTTTGAAATCGTGGCCGATTTTGGTGTCTATCGCGATTTGCATCGGCATCGCATTCTTTCACAGGAAAGACAGTTGCTCTGCTGCGATTATGGTTTTTATATCCCTCCTGAAATCCAGGGAACAGAATTAGAAAAGGAATATATGGCAGCCCTATGGCAGGCCAAAGAAGCCTTCGATACCATTGCCACTGAATTACCGGAAGAAGCGCAGTACATAGTCCCTATGGCCTATAACGTACGCTGGTATTTCCAACTCAACCTGCGTTCCTTGCAATGGCTTTGCGAATTGCGCTCTTCAGCTGCTGGCCATCCAGGCTATCGCCTTGTCGCTCAACAAATGGCAAAGCAAGTATCACAAGTGTTCCCGGCCTTTGAGCGCTTCTTTAAATTCGTGGATTATGAAGGTTATGAGCTTGGTCGATTAGGACAAGAAGAGCGCAAAATCGAAAAACAGATGCAACGAAATTCGGAATAAGGCAACCTGCGATATACCAAATATGATTGAGGTGTATCTTGACAGGACGTCTTTTCCGCGAGGCTCTAGCTAAAGAAAAACCATTGCAAATTATAGGCACGATCAATGCCTATACTGCTATCATGGCAAAAGAAGTGGGCTTTCAAGCTCTCTACCTATCGGGGGCCGGCGTTGCCAATGCTTCATATGGCCTTCCCGACCTCGGAATGACAACCCTTGATAATGTGTTGATGGATGCTAGCCGCATCACCGATGCTGTCGATCTTCCGATTTTGGTCGATATTGACACAGGCTGGGGAAATAGCCTGATGATTAGACGCACCATTCGCAGCATGGAAAAGGCCAAAGTTTCGGCTGTGCATATCGAAGATCAGCCGTTTGAAAAAAGGTGCGGACACCGCCAAAATAAAGCCGTCATCTCCACCTCCCATATGATCGACCGTCTTAAAGCCGCTCTCGATGCTCGGCAAGACCCTTCTTTTGTCATCATGGCCCGCACCGACGCCTATGACTGTGAAGGACTGGACAAAACCATTGCCCGCTGTCGTGCCTATGAAGAAGCCGGTGCTGACATGCATTTCATTGAAGCATTGTCCTCATTGGAAGAATACCGTGCTTTTGCCAGTTCATTGGCCCGTCCAATTTTAGCCAACATGACAGAATACGGAAGAACCCCTCTTTTCACGAGGGAAGAACTAAATGCAGTTGGGGTAAGCCTAATTTTGTATCCTCTTTCAGCATTTCGATCTATGAATTTAGCGGCACTCAAAACAATGCAAGAAATCAGACGTAAGGGCACTCAAAAATATATGGTTGAGCAGATGCAAACTCGCGAAGAGTTATACGGGTTTCTCGATTATGAGAAATATGAGGACTTCGCCGATGAAATTTTAGAACAAAAGAAAAAAAACAGCTAAAAGAGTTAAACGGCTAAAAGACTTAAATTGATACAAGTCTTATTTTTTCAACGCAAAGACGCAAAGTCGCAGAGACGCAAAGAAAACATTGTAATCACAGAGAGGAATAATAACAGGATATAAGGATGGGAAAGATAAAAAATATCTCCTTGGGCTTCTTCTAGAACATGTTATATAAGAATTAAATTTATTATCCTCCCCATCCTTATATTCTGTTATTTTTCCTCTCTGTGTTCGTAGTGATCTCTGTGGGTAAATTACTTCCCTTTGCGTCTCTGCGACTTTGCGCCTTTGCGTTGAAAAAATAGGACGCGTATCAATTTAGTTTAACAGGAGGGGGTTTATAGTGACAACGCATGAAAAGAAAAAGACTGGCGGACTGGCCGGCATTGTTGCTGGTGATTCGGCGATCTGTTTATGTAGCGCCGACGATGAAAATCTTCTTTATAGAGGATATTCCATCAACGATCTTGCTTCTCACACGAGCTTTGAAGATGTTGCTTGGCTGCTGCTACGCGGACAATTGCCCAATCCCACCGAACTTGCGGATTATAAAAAACGCTTGCGGAGCATGCGCGATATTCCAGCAACCTTAAAAAGCATTCTCGAACTCATTCCTTCTACAGCCTCCATGATGGACGTTTTACGCACCGCCTGTTCTGCATTAGGCACAATGGAGCCTGAAACAACCTCAACACCTCCCTTTGCAATCGCCGATCGCTTGATCGCATGCTTTCCATCAATGCTTTTCTATTGGTTCCATTATCACAAATCAGGCAAAAAGCTGGTTTTAGATAGTGGAGAAGACACTGTGGCTGGTCAAATACTCCATCTCCTACATGTAATCCCCCCGAAAGAAGAACATCGCCGCGCCCTCGACGTCTCTTTGATCCTTTATGCTGAACATGAATTTAATGCCTCTACATTTACTGTAAGAACAATTGCATCAACCCTTTCCGATTTCTATTCAGCCATCTGCGGCGGTATCGGAGCACTGCGAGGTCCACTTCACGGAGGAGCCAATGAATGGGCCATGGCTCTCCTGGAAAAATTTTCCACGCCTGCGGAAGCCGAAAAAGGCATTAAACAGATGCTTTCTGATAAAAAGCTGATCATGGGGTTTGGTCACCGCGTCTACACGACTTCCGATCCCCGCTCAGCCATTATCAAAAAATGGGCTCAAAAATTAAGTCAAACGGCCGCCGATGGATTTTTATTTCCTATTGCAGAACAGATAGAGAAGATCATGTGGCAGGAAAAACACCTATTTCCAAACCTCGATTTTTATAGCGCACTAACTTATCACTTCAGCCATATTCCCACCCCTATGTTTACGCCATTATTTATCATGTCGCGCATCACTGGATGGTCTGCACACCTGCTAGAACAACGAGCAAATAATAAATTGATCCGTCCTCTCAGCAACTATATAGGACCAAACCATAAAGCATGGGGACCTCAAGCCTAAATTTGGAGAGTGGTGATTAGTCACCTATGCATCAGGCTAAGGAATCATAAGTCTTTTTTGTATAGCCGCGAATGCGGCGGAAGCATATAGCCACAGGCGTCAGCCTGTGGTCGATAGAAAAAAAATGGCAGCCGTGAAACGGCGATAGAAACCTGGGTAAAAGTTCTCATGCTTTTTCCTGCCGCCGTTTCACGGCTTCCTTTATAATAAATTCAACCACAGGCTCACGCCTGTGGCTATATGCTTCCGCCGCATTCGCGGCTTAACACAGGAGATTTATGAATCCTTAACCTGAATCATAGGTGACAAGTCACCGCACACCAAACCAATCCAGGATTTTATGAAAACAGTCGATGATGCTATATTGCGAATTGCTGAATACGTCTCCGAATACAAAATTGATAGTACAGAAGCTTATCAGACAGCTAGAGCCTGCCTGGCCGATAGCTTGGGATGCGCAATTTTAGCACTAAAATATAAAGAATGCTCAAAGCTGTTAGGTCCGGTTGTTCCAGGCACAATCGTTCCAAATGGCAGCCGCGTTCCCGGCACTTCCTTTATTCTTGATCCTATCAGAGCCGCTTTTAATATCGGCACTATGATTCGCTGGCTCGATTATAATGACACTTGGCTTGCGGCAGAGTGGGGTCACCCTTCTGATAACATCGGTGGATTGCTTGCTCTCTCCGATTTTTTAAGTCAACAACGCATTGCTGACGGAAAGAAGCCATTAACAGTACATGACCTACTGACAGCGATCATTAAAGCTCATGAAATCCAAGGCGGACTAGCCCTCCTGAATAGCTTTAATAGAATTGGGTTTGACCACGTGATCTTAGTCAAAGTCGCCACAACCGCCGTGGCCACTCATCTCTTGGGCGGATCGAAAGAACAAATTGCTGATGCCGTATCGAATGCATGGATTGATACCGGACCTTTAAGAACATATAGACATGCCCCCAACACAGGATCACGCAAATCTTGGGCGGCAGGCGATGCAACGAGTCGTGGTGTCTTTTTGGCTTATCTGACCATGCAGGGAGAGAAGGGATATGCAACCGCTTTAAGTGCCAAAAAGTGGGGGTTCTATGATGTCTTATTTGAAGGCAAACCCTTTGCCTTTCAGAGACCATTTACGTCTTATGTCATGGAAAATGTTTTATTTAAGATTGCTTTTCCTGCGGAATTCCATGCTCAAACGGCTGTGGAATGCGCCTTTAAATTGCATCCTCTGGTTGAAGGTAAACTGGATCGCATTGAAAAAATCGAAATAGAAACGCATGAATCTGCCATTCGCATTATCGACAAAACAGGCCCTTTATATAATCCGGCCGATAGAGATCACTGTTTGCAATATATGATTGCGATAGGGCTTTTAAAGGGAAATTTAACAGCCGATGATTATGAAGAGAGCGAGAGTAAAGACCCTCGTATAGATATCTTGCGGGACAAAATGCATGTTATTGAAAATGTTCAATACAGCAAAGACTATCATGATAGCGACAAGCGCTCCATCGCCAATGCCCTTACAATTCATTTCAACGATGGTACACCCTCTCAGCGCATTGCAATCGAATATCCACTCGGGCACCGTCGTCGCCATCAGGAAGGGTTGCCTTTACTTTTTGACAAATTGAGAAACAATCTTCAAACGCAATACCCAGAAACTAAAGTGAAAGAACTATGCGAACTCTTTCAAGATCACGATCGACTGTGCAAGTTGCCCATCAACGAGTTAATCAGTAAGTTTTGAGGATTG
>Ga0207123_1037_pt2 | contig 25930 bp, 22 predicted proteins | sample Alteio_BWMinHeat_39_FD_153503 | JGI IMG/M metagenome (GOLD analysis project Ga0207123, IMG submission 153503) | Enriched cells from forest soil in Barre Woods Harvard Forest LTER site, Petersham, Massachusetts, United States -... | ecosystem: Environmental > Terrestrial > Soil > Temperate forest >... | reverse complement strand
TGAGTAGTCAGATCGATGGTGACTTTATTCCAGACATTCGACCAGTCGGGATGGTGGCCCATGGCTTCGGCGGCGAGCGCCACCTGAGCCATGAAGCCGAACGCTTGCGAGAAATCGCGGAACTCGAAAACGCGGTGAAGCTTTCCCTGCTCCACGGTCCAGCCCTTCAGTTTCTTCAATTCAGCTGCAATTTCCGGCTCATTCAGTTTTGTGGCGCGCATGGGCAACCTCGGCTCGTCGATGTTCAGTCAGCTTCTGATTATCCCGCCGCACTCGCCCGGCGGGCAACCGGGTTCAACAGTTGAAGGATGCGGGCGATTCCTTTACCTTAATTAACTCGTCTGGCAGCGGCTTACCTGACCGATCGAGAACCACAGGAGTTCACGTGAGGAAGAAGATTCGTGCCATCCAGTATGGCGTAGGACCCATCGGTGCATCTCTGGTGCGGCTGATGCGCGAAAAGCAAGCGATCGAGGTGATCGGAGCGATCGATACCGATCCGGCCAAAGCGGGGCGTGATCTGGGCGAAGTTGTGGGTGCGAGCGACGCGCCATGGGGAATCGAGATTAGCGCCGAGACGGAAATTCTCGGCGAGGCTGCGGACGTCGTGGTGCACTCGACCTCTTCGAATTTGCCGGCCGTGATGGATCAGCTCTCGGCGTGCCTGGCGTCGGAATCATGCGTGGTCTCGACGTGCGAGGAGCTTGCGTATCCTTACCGCAAATATCCCGATTTGGCCTCGAAATTGGATGCGGAGGCGAAATCGTGGGGTGTGGCGCTGGTGGGCACTGGCGTGAATCCCGGATTTGTAATGGATAAGCTCGTACTCACTTTGGGCGCGGCTGCACAGCGAGTGGATTCGGTGAGCGTAACGCGTATCGTAGACGCGGCGAAACGGAGGCTACCGCTGCAAAGGAAGGTTGGCGCAGGGTTGAGCGCAGAGGAATTCAGAGACCAAGTCGCCGCGGGCGCGATCAAGCATCACGGATTGCCGGAATCCATCGCGATGGTGGCCGACGGTTTTGGATTTGAGATCGATGAAATCACGGAAACGGTGGAGCCATTCATCGCGCGCGAAGCTTTTCGAACCGAATTCATTGAGGTGGCGCCTGGGCGAGCCGCCGGAGTGCACCAGATCGCGCGTGGGATTTCCGGAGGCAAAGAAAAGATTTACATGGAGCTGCAGATGTACGTCGGAGCGCCGGAGTCAAAAGATCAAATCGAACTGCGAGGCGAGCCGAACCTTATCTTGACCATTCCCGGCGGGACGCACGGAGACATCGCGACCGCAGCGCTGGTGGTGAATACAATACCGGCGATTCTGGCCACGCCGGCAGGACTCAAGACGTCGCGCGATTTGCCGCTGTGCTTTTTTCCGCCGACGGCCAAACCTTAGGGTTAGCGCCCTTGCGCGAGATTTAGCGCCCCTGGGCGCCTGCTTTATCCCAATACCGGCCGATCGCCGCGTAGTCCACGTCTTCGCGAGCGGAGTTCAATATCTTGGAGTAAACTTCGCGAGCCGCACTGCCTGCAGGCAAGGAGACTCCCAGCTGTTTTGCAAGCTCCAGCGCGAGGACCATGTCTTTGTGCATGAGCCGCAAGGGAAAACTCGGGGGATATTTGCGCTCGAGAAGCAGGGGCGCTTTGACGTCGAGGACGGGCGCGCGGCCCATGCTGGCCTGCATCACTTCGACCAGACGCTCGCCGGCAACGCCTCCGGCCTGGGTGAGCGCGAGGGCTTCGGCGAAGGCCTCGACTTCGAGCGCGAGCAGCAAATTCATGGCGAGCTTTACGGTCTGGCCCGCGCCCGCCGGACCGAGGTGAAACCAGCGCTTGGCGATGGCTTCGAAGACAGGCTCGACGCGCTTCAAAGTTTCAGCGGCGCCGCCGACCATCATCACTAGTTCGCCCTTCTCGGCGCCCCATGTGCCGCCAGTCACGGGCGCATCGAGATATTCAATGCCGCGCTCCGAGCATGCGGCCGCGCTGCGGCGGGCGAGTTCCGGCGAAACTGTGCTGCTATCCACCAGCACGCTTCCGCGACGGAGGCCGGCGAATACGCCATCCTTACCCCACAGCACCTGCTCCACCGCCGGCGGATCGCTCACAATCATCATGAGCACGTCTGAAGCAGCAGCCGTTTCCTGAGGCGTAGCCGCCACTTTCGCGCCCTGCGATGTCAACTCCTGAGCGCGCGAGGGTGTGCGGTTCCACACGGTCAATGAAAATCCCTTTTTCAGAAGATTCGCCGCTATGGGGCGGCCCATCAAGCCCAAGCCGATCAATCCTACGGAAGGTTTCACCGTTCCTCCTATACCTGCGGTCTGTATCTGCGATCTTGTGTCGCAGCGAACAAATCTACTCAATCTTAATGGCTTTAATGCTTAGCGATTGCCTTAATGATGGTCGCCCGCGTGACCGTGCACACTGGGTGCGTGGCCGTGAGCGGGAACGGGGTCGAAAACGGGTGCGCCGGGCGCGACGCGCAATGTCGCGGCGAACATTAAAACCAGCGGCGAAACGATCCCGAAGGCGAGAACTGAAAACAAAACGGGGAGGGCGAAGCCGAGTATATTGGTCGAAGCGCGCGTCACCCACCAGGCGATCCATCCGGCAATGAGTCCTACCGCTGCTGCGATCATACGGCTTCCGTCAGTGACCTGCAGCCGCGTTTGGCAATGGGGACATTCCAAACCGTCGGAAAACGCCACAACAAGGCCCGCAGGGACCGTATTTCCGCAATGCGGGCACATTCGAATGGCCACTATTCACCTCGTGAAAAAGCACACAAAGATATCGCAATAGGCGGTGCAGGAAAAGCGCGGAATCACGTCACCAGGGCGAATTCGACGCGATGGCGCATGGGGTCGATACGTTCGGCGCGGACGCGCACGCGGTCGCCAAGCTTCCAGATGCGCGTATGACCGCCCCGGCCGCAGACAATGGCATGATCGCGTTCGCGGTAAAGGCGATGCGACCCGGTCTCTTCTTCCAACCGATTTATGGGCACAAGCCCTTCCACAAAAATCTCCATCAGTTCCACGAAAAAGCCAAACTTTTGCACGGAGATAACCAAGGCGTCATATTCGTCGCCAAGATGCTGCTCCATGAATTGCGCCGTCTTCCAATCCATCAACTCCCTTTCGGCTCCGTCAGCGCGACGTTCGGTTTCGGAAGATTCGGCAGCAATCGCGGCGAGCTCGCCCTGGCTATAAGGACCAAGCCCTCCGCCCCCATCAGAATGGACTGCGGCAGACAGCTCACGACGTGATTTTCGTTCGGCCCGCCCATCATGATGCGATCCTTGTTTCGAGCGGGCATCGGGATGGGCTTCTTTAAATCGCGCATCAGGATGGGCTTCTTTAAACCGCGCATCGGGATGGGCTTCTTTAAACCGCGCATCGGGATGCGCGAGAGCCCACTTGAGTACGCGATGAACGATCAGATCGGGATAACGGCGGATGGGCGAAGTGAAATGAGTGTATTGATCGAAGGCGAGCGCAAAATGACCCAGCGGTTCGACGGCATAGCGCGCCTGCTTCAGCGAACGCAACATCAGGTAGGAGAGGATTCGCTCCTCCGGCTTGCCGGCAATTTTTTGGGTGAGGCGCTGATAGTGCTGTGGAGTAATCTGAAAATTCTCCGAGCTCGGAAGCCTGACGACCATAGGCCGCTCGCGCACGCCAGCGTCCCGTCGGCCTCGCCCCGGCGCTGCGACCCGCCCATGGCGAACGGTGATGCTTTTCTCGGCGAGCCCGGGGACACCCAGCGAATAACCGAAGGCGTGGGCCAGCTCTTCAAATTCGAGGACTTTTTTGGGATCGGGCTTTTCGTGAACGCGGTGAAGCGACAGGATACCGCGTAACTCCAAGTAGGTGGCCACGGCCTGATTCGCAGCGAGCATGAACTCTTCGATCAAGCGATGCGCGATATTGCGCTCGCTGCGGACGATTCCGGTCATGCGGCCTTCGGCATCGAAGGTAAGTACGCGCTCGGGCAGATCGAAATCCATGGAGCCACGCCGCCTGCGCCGTGCATTGAGAATCAACGCAAGATCGCGCATATCGCGAAACCGCCCTGCCAGCGCCGCATAGCGCGAAGTGGCGACCGGATCGCCCTCGATTACCTGATTTACGGCGGTGTAAGTCATGCGCTCCGCGGAACGAATCACGCCCGGCGTGAATTCCGCATCCTTCACTTCGCCGTTGTGATCGAGCTCGAGGAGCGCGCTCATCACGAGGCGATCTTCATGAGGATTCAGCGAGCAAATTCCGTTCGACAGTTCCTCGGGAAGCATCGGCACGGCGCGATCGGGAAAATAGACGGAAGTGCCTCGCAAACGCGCCTCGCGGTCGAGGGGCGAATCTCGCGCCACGTAGTGGGAAACGTCGGCGATGTGGACTTGAAGATGCCAACCCTCAGGGCGTCTTTCGACGTATACCGCATCATCGAAATCGCGCGCCGTTTCGCCATCGATGGTTACGATCGGCAGATGACGAAAATCGCGGCGGCCCTCGCGTTCGGCATTTCCTACGGGCCGGGCGGCTTGCCGGGCCTGTTCGATGACATCTTCTGGAAATCGGTGCGGCAGGTGATGTTTGCGAATGAGAATTTCCACGTCTAGGCCGAATTCACCGGGCTTTCCGAGAACTTCGACGACACGGCCGGTCGCCGGAACGCCGGCTCGCGGGAATCTGGTGATCTCAACGTTTACAACCGCGCCATCCAACTCGGGCAGGCGCAAAGACCCCGGCCTGGGAAGCTTCTCGGCTTTGTGCTTGGCACGGAGCTCAGGCGTCAGCTCCTCGCCCGGCGGAATTACGATCTCGTGATGAAGGCGGGATTCGTAAGGAGTCACGAAATTACTGCGGTGGCCGTAATGGAAAAGACCAACGACGGTCGGATGGGCCCGGCCCAGGACTTTCACTATGCGTCCTTCAGCACGTGCTGCGGAGCCGGGCGCATGGCGGGTGTCGCGGCGTTCGATGCGAGCGAGAACGCGATCGCCGTGCATGGCGTCTCCCAATTGATCAGGAGGAATGAAGAGATCGCCGTCGAGATCGGTTCGGGGCGATTCCGGGACTACAAAGCCGTAACCATCGCGATGTGCTACCAACCTGCCTGCGAACTGATTCGGATCGCGTTTGGCTGGCTTGGCTTGTTCGCCAGAAGTCGCCGTGGGCTTTGTTGCCGCGTGCGGTTCAGGCCGCGAGCCCGCGAGACGATATTGGCCGCCTCGCAATTCCTCCACGAGGCGCTGGCGCTTCAGCCGCGATAGAACGCTAGCGAGGGCGCGCCTCGCGGCGTGCTTTAAGCTCAAGCCTGAGGCGATTTCCCGGACGGACGCCGGATGTTGCGCATTGCCGAGGAAGCTTAAAACGTCCTCTTCGGTGAAAGTCTCGGTTCGCGACATATGTGCAGGATACTCTAGATAGGGGAGTTAACAAAAAGAGGGAGTTTTCGGTAATTCCGCAAATTTTATCGAAACTATTCGCCGGCCGCAGGGTTCTAAGTCTGTAGGCTAGCACACACATGTCCTGCCCTCCTCCGACGGGCAAGGACAGTCCCTCACCGGGGACACGGGAGGCGGCTTGACCTGGGTCGCCTCCCTTTTATTTTCTGCGGATGACAAGCTTTACATTCAGATGCTAGCCTCGCGGATCGTTCCCGCTCGTTTCTCCGGCCCGCTTGAGACAGCATTGACACTCGCCAGACGAATGCTCCCCCTACTCGCGGCATTTGGCATTTTTCTCTTCGGGGGCCTTTCCCGAGCTGCGTTCGGACAGAAGGGCACGGGGGAAATCACCGGCACCGTCACAGCACACGGACGCCCCATGCCTTGGGATTCCTGCCGACGCGAAACAAATCAGAAACAAAATCAAGAAAAGCGGTAGCCGGGTCTGAGCTCGCACCAAAAAACTCGCGCCTGGTCCTGGCCCGTCCGGACGCTGCAATTAGCCCAACTCAATGTCGGGGTAGGCCCGATGGGGAAAACGATTGGCGAGCCGTCGAGTTTTGCCTCGATGCTTGCTCCCTCGGCGGAAGCCGGCAGGGTAAAGCTCATGGCCTGGTCGATAATGACCGGGAAAGCCTGGCGGATCACGTCCGCGATCTGCCTGCGGAAAACGTCGCCCTCGAGCAGAAACGTCGTTGTATCCGACCAATTACGAACAGAGGCGCCGATGGTGCGGCCCCCTTTCGAAAAATTGTCCGATTCGACGGCGGTAAAGGGGCACGGCCCCGCAATGCAGGATAATCTGGCGTTTCGAAATTCTTTGCCCTCACCTGCGTCAAGCGTCGCCGAACCGACAGCTGCCTTCCACCGCATTCCCGGCGAACAGGGCGGTTTCCCGGCGCAAGGGAGATTCCCCGTATTCATGACCTGAAAGGTCTTGACCGCGCTTCCAACGTTGACTGCGTTTGTCGTCTCGATCGAATAACGCACAGAAATGCCGGCCACGCTGACTACAGGACCGCCGCGGCTCTGAGCTTCCTGGCGGACCGGAACCATGCGAGCGATATTGATTTCATCACCCGCAACTACGTTCAGATCCAGCGGCTTGTGATCTGAACTGCGAAATTTCAGACTGATCGGGGTGCCGGGCTTGACGTCGGGACGCAACGAGAGGCTGAAAAAGCCGGAACTATCGGAAGTCACGCGGGATACGGCCGCATTGTTCGCGACAGTTACGTCGACATCAGAGATTGGCAGCTGCTTAGCCGGGTCATTCTCCTGCTCAACGACGGCTCCCCGAATGTAAAGAGGCTCCGCAACGGTTGGGCGGGACCAACCTGAGATTGGCAGTCTACCGATGGCCCCGGCCAGAACGGCCAAGGCGGCGGCAACCAGGGCCACCTTCTTTGTAGCGTTCATGCAATCACCTGTTTAAGTTATTCAGGCCACATCTCGCAACTGTATGTGCGATGGGCAATTCCCAGCAACTCCGCTACCAACGGCGGCTAAATCTGCGGGACAACTTAGGTCCTGGAAAGGTACCTCCGGGTTTGGGTTTGTGCTAGGATGAAGTTGTCCAACCTGTTAACTCTTTGGAACGCACGAAAAATGCTGCGTCTAGAGACGCTCAACACTGTTTTTTCAGATGGCTCAGGTGAACCGCAGCAATCCCAGACATAAACTCACCCGGCGCGAATGGCTGCAGAAGACCTCGACGGCAGGTCTTTATCTTGCCATAGCTGAGCTAGGCGTGCCAGCGCTGCTGGCGGCCGGACCAGGGGCTCAGACTTCGAGATTTATCCCGCAAAGTCCATTTTCTCCGGACGATGAGGCCTTTCTCGAAGAATTGGAAAAGGCCAATTTTCTTTATTTCTGGGAGCAAGTGAATCCCGAAACAGGGATGGTTCGAGATCGTGCCAACGTCCGCAATCCCTCCAGCTCGGTGCTCAGCAGCATCGCGGCGACCGGTTTTGGCCTGACCGCCCTGTGCATTGGGAACAAACGGGGGTTTATCACTTACAACGAGGCGCGCGCCCGGGCTCTTACCACGTTGCGCTTCCTGTGGACGAAATTGCCGCAACACCGCGGCTTTTTCTACCATTGGGCAGACATCAATACGGGCGAACGATTGTGGGAATCGGAAGTTTCATCGATTGATACCGCCATCCTGTTGTGCGGCGTATTGACTTGCCGCGAGCACTTTCGCACGCATCCGGAAATCGCGGACCTCGCTTATCGCATTTACAGCCGCATCGATTGGACCTGGCTCTCCGAGGATACGCCACTCCTGCCGCACGGCTGGACACCGGAGAGCGGCTTCCTGCCCTATCGATGGGACGACTACAGCGAAATGATGATGATGTATTTGCTGGGATTGGGTTCGCCAACTCACCCGTTGAAGCCTCCAGCGTGGGACGCGTGGAAGCGAACGACATTCGAGTATGACGGCATTCGGTACATCGGCTCGTTCGCTCCTTTGTTCATCCACCAGTATTCGCAGGCCTGGTTCGATTTCCGGGACAAGCGCGACCGCTACGCGGATTATTTTCAGAATTCCATCCTCGCCACAGACGTACATCGCCGGTTTTGCCTACAGCTGGCCAAACAATTTCCGGATTACAGCGACGATCTATGGGGAATTACGGCTTCGGATTCAATACGCGGTTATGCCGTGTGGGGCGGACCGCCTTTGACAGGTCCTATTGACGGCACGATCGTGCCTTGCGCGGCAGCAGGTTCGCTGCCATTTCTGCCGCAGCCCGCTATGCGCGTACTGCGAACGATCAAGAACCAATACGGCGCGGGTGCGTGGAGCCGCTACGGATTCGTGGATGCTTTCAACCCGTTGAAGAATTGGTACGACAGCGATGTGGTCGGAATCGATACTGGAATCACCATGGTTATGGCGGAAAATGCGCGAACCGGTTTTGTGTGGGATACGTTCATGAGGAATCCCGAGGCTCAGCACGCCATGGAACGCGCCGGCTTCCACAGCTATCAGCCCTCATTGACTCAGGAGACGGGTTTGTCGCTGCCGAGCGAAAACTCGGTAAGCCGCTAGCGGCCCTGCAACGTAAGATTCAACTCTGACACTTCACTCGCCTGACACTTCACTGAATTTCGATGACGGCCAAACCCTGCGGTGGAAGCGTAATCATCAACTGACCGCCCTCGACGTCCTGAGTTTCCGGCGATCCTAACTGGGCTGCTTCACGAAGCCTCTCGGTTTCTGCCAATGTCGGACTTTGAGGCCGGCCCATGGCTTCATAAGCGTTTAGAAGCGATCCGTGTGTGTCATCGACTCTGGAAATCACGGCATGATGGCTGCCAGTCAATCCTCTGATCGAGAGAGCCACTTGCTTCGCGTGCCCGTGCTCTTCAGGCAGAAACAAATTCCAGAGAGCGATCACGAGGCTGCCGTCAATGCGTCGCGTTACGATTGCGTCATTGGAATCGACCGGAATGCGTTCGCTGCCGAGATAATGAAGCAGCTTGAACGCATTGAACGCAGGCTTCGGCAAACCGCGTTCGGCCAGCAGACCAAAACCGCCGTAGAAGGGCTCCTTCACGACTCCCTGCTCTTCGAAGACGTCGGAAAAAGTCCAATAGCTCATCATTTGCGTAAGGCCGTCGCATTGGCGAATGGTGTCTGCGAGCCAAGGGCCCATGAACGTGGAATCGGTGACGTCCGGCTCATTTTTGTAACTGGCGTTGTATTCGCTCCAGATGATCGGCAGATTTGGCTGCGGCGAAGCTGCAACCTGATCGTGCACTTTGCGCGCGGCACGACAAACCATCTGGTTGCGCGGCACGGCTTCATTTATGCCAAGGACGTTTTCGGCGGAGTCATTGCCGTAAACGTGAGTGGAGACGAAGTCGACAGGTATCTTGTCGTCAGTGACGTGTTGAATGAAGCGGTCCACCCACGCTGCCTGGGCTGTGGCCGGCCCGCCCACGCGCAAACGCGGATTCACGGCTTTAATTGCTCTAGCGGCGACGTCGTAGAGCTGGTAGTAAGTCTGCTCCTTAGGATCTCCCGCCCAGAAATCGAGATTCGGCTCGTTCCAAACTTCGAAATACCACTGAGAGACTTCTTGGATGCCGTAACGGTCGACCAGATGCTGGGTGAAATGCGAGATCAAATCTCCCCATTTCGACCAGTCTTTCGGAGGCGCAATAATCGGCTTATACCAAAAGGATTGGTAGGTCTCTTGCGCGGCGAGCTGCTGCGGCATGAAGCTGAGTTCCACGAAAGGGTGGACGCCGTTTTGCACCAGCCCGTCATAAATCTGATCGACATAAGAAAAGTTGTAGACAGGCGCGCCGTGCGCATTCTCGCCGTAGGTCCCGACTTCATCGTGAAAAATTGCGTGGAAGCGGACATAGTCGAATCCAGTGATTTGCTTGACGTCGTGCAAATCGCGGCGATAACTTTCGCGCAGACTGAGGATCGCACGTCCCGATCCGAACATGCGCTCCCAGAAATGAGGAAAAGGATGAACGCCGGCGGAGAGGTCAACATTGACCATCTCGGTAGGAGCCTGAGTTTGGGACTGCGCGGATCGAGGGGCGCAGAGGAGCACAATCCACAGCGCTGCAACCGCGAAGTGCAAAAATGAGACGCGGGCGCTCGACGGGAACAGAATCCTGCGGTCAGGGTTGTGAGACACGACGATCTTGTGCCGCCCGGTCATGTTGTCTGGTTGCACCGTACTTTAATGATGATTTCGGGCGTGACTTGGGCCAACTGCGGAGCCAGGGTTCTGTTGCACTTAGGCGGGCAGAGGCTTGCCTTTAGTCTCCTCGCCAAACGGCAAGAGCATTAAGCCGACAATGAAAGCCAATGCTGTCAGCGCGACGGGTGTGCCGAGAGTCTTAAAGTGATTCACGCCCGCGCCCACCAGGAAAGTGAAACCCGCCGCAGCGAAACGTCCGAAATTCGTAGTGAAGGCGAACGCGCTGGCGCGACATTCCGTACCGTATTGTTCCGGAAGCCAAAATGAATACACGATAAAGTTGGCGCCGCCCAGACCGAGCAGGAAAGAACAAAAGATGAACCAGCCGATCGCATGCATCTCCATGTAAAACACGTGGCCAAAGGCAAACCAAACGGAGAGCGACATGATTACGTAGAAAATCGCCAAGGTGGGACGCCGCCCGAGCCAGTCAGCCAGAAACGGGACAATCAGGGCGCCGATTACGGTGCCGATGCCCAGCAATGCCGTCGAATAAGATGCCAACCGAGCGACTTGCATTTCGGTGCGGCCAAAGCGTTCGGCGATGTACGTCATCGCTGCCGGCGTATATACGGAACCAGCCCACAAACCGATAAGCGACACGATGAGATACATCGAATTCACGATCGTGCGTTTGCGGTATTGCGGCGAGAACAGCACGAAAAAAGAGCGGCGCATCGACAGTTTTTCGCCCAACTGCGCGGCTTTGTTTTCCCAGCGCGCCGGCTCGCGCACGTTCTTTCGTATCCAGGCGATGAAAATCGCCGGAATGCCGCCCACGACGAACATATAGCGCCAGCCGTAACGGCTACCGATAAAATAATTAGCCGCGGCCGCCAAGAAGAATCCGATGTAGTAGCCCGTGTGCATCAAGGCGGCGCCCATGGTTCGGCGTTCCTCGGGCCAATCCTCGGAAACGAGGGCTGCTCCGATTCCCCACTCTCCGCCGATGCCAACCCCAGCCAAGAATCGAAACACGGCCAAACTCCAGATACCGCTGGCAAAAGCTGCGAGAAGCGTGAACAGCGAAAATGAGAGAATACTGAACATCATCGTCCGAACGCGGCCGAAGCGGTCCGCGATCGGTCCCCAAATCATCCCTGTTCCCCAGCCCACCATAAAAAGAGCGAAGAGCAAGCTGCCGTACAAACCTACGTTCGCGGTGGTAGCTTCGATTCCGGACCTTGGCAGCAACTCGCGCAGGGCGGGCACCAGGACAAGCGAGTAGATAAACGAATCCATGCCGTCCATGGTCCAACCGCCCCAGGCAGCCCAAAAGCTGCGGATCTGGTTACCATTCAGACGGGATTTTATGCGCGGCAATTCGACTGAAGCCGTCGTCACCGGAGCGCCTCTTTCGACCGCGAAACCCGTCATTATATATTAGGCTCGCCTATTCAATCTTTCGAAGCGGCTCATTGGTGAGAGCTGCACAGCCTGCGCGGCATGCCGCGGCGAAATCCGGAGGATGACAATGCCGTCTGAACGGCCGATTCTCTTAACTGGCGCTGCGAGTGGGATAGGACGGGCGTCGGCGCAAGCATTAGCGGCCAAAGGGCATGCCCTGGCTCTGATTGACGTCAATCCGGACCCGCTCAATCAGGTCGTCGCAAGTTGTCAAAAGAGCTCCGCGCAAACGCGAGGCTTCACGTGCGACATTACTGACCAGGCGGCCGTGACTCGTACTTGGCAGCAAATCCGCAGCGAATTTGGAGGCGCCAGCACTCTCATCAATTGCGCGGGCATCGGCCGATTCGCACCATTTCTGGAACTCGAGCCTGCGGAATGGCTGCGCATGTTCAACGTCAATGTCATGGGCGCCGTCCACATGACGCGCGCTGTGCTGCCAGACATGCTGGCAACGGGTGAAGGGTTGATCATTAATGTCAGCTCGCGCATGGCGCTTGACCCACATCCGAACACCACGGCCTATGCGGCCAGCAAGGGAGCAATACACGCTTTTTCGAAGGCGCTGGCGATGGAAGTGAAAGATCGAGGAATCAAAGTAAGCTTTCTCGCTCCTGGCGGCACCAAAACGAATATCGCCACTCCAAAACACGACGGCTACCTTGAACCAAGCGCAATTGCGGATGCCATCGTCTACATCGTGGAGAACAAGGCAAAGAATGTGTGGGTGCGCGACCTGGTCGTTTTGCCGCTCGGGTTTTGAGTTCGCGCAGGTTCGCGCCGATGAAAAATGCGGATATAGATCAGTGCAAAAGGCCTGGGCGACGCAACTTCACATGGAGCTCATGAATCGTGTACGGAATTCCGTCCGGCTCTGCCAGAGATTGCAGCGCAGCCCGCACGTCGCGGTCGCATTGAGCCTTTTTATCAGCGGGAATCTTGACGAAGTGGCCCTCGACGCGTACCCACCAGGACCAGTGCCCTTCCAAAGTGTCGTAGTAGGTCGTAAAGGATTCTTCGACGGAAAGACCAGCTGGTTCGAAGGCCTTCGAAAAAAGGTCGTAAGCAGTTTCCCGCGTAATTTGTTTTCGCAGGCGGGCCGAATCCAAAAGAAGAGCCGGTCCCATATACTTCAAGAAAATGGCGCTCGTCTTCTTTATAAATTCGCGGCCATTGTCTCGGCCGATAAAGAATAGGTCCATTTCCGCATCAGGCTTGAGCACACGGGCAATCTCAGCGACTGAAGCGGCGAGATCCGTCACCCAGTGAAACGCCAGAATGCTGTAGAGATAATCGACGGAGGCCGTTTCCAATGGAATTTTTTCGAAAGCGCCCTGCCGAATCTCCACGTTTTTCTGTTCGGCCGCTTTTTGAGCGGCTATCTTGCACATATTCTCGGCGGGATCGACACCGATGAGGCGAGCGTGAGGCGGCGCCGCCGAGGCCAACGCGTGAACGGCCCTGCCGGTTCCGCAGCCCATATCGACGATAAGCTTGTAATCGTCACGCAGGCGAATCATAGAGAGAGCGCGTTCTGAAGCGCGGCCCCAGCACGAAAGGAAGTTGGCGTCTTCGTCGTATTCGCGCGCGAGCCGCGAATACGTCTCCACGATCGGATTTACGGGACTTAGGGGAGTTATGCCTGTGGACATGGTTGGGCCGCCTGGCTTTTCAGCGCGAGATTGCAAAGACCGCCCACAACGGCAAATTCACTGGGATCGGCGTCGGCCAAATCGACCTGAAGGCCGGTTTTGCCCTCGATATGCATGATCAAATCGAGAAAGCCGAAGGAATCGAGAATTCCGGTTCCCAGGAGTTCCGTGTCGCCCGCGATTTCAACGTGATTCGAAGTACGTTTGTTGGCTTTGATCCAATCGATAACGAGCTGCTGCAATTGTTCTTGGCTCATCAATCCTATTCCGATCAGGCCTATTCCTATCGGGCCTATTCCTATTGGGATTTTTGCTGCCAAACGATTTAAGACCAAGCGACAACTCTAGCGGGGCGGGGCCATGTTTCTCTGTTCGGCGCCCACATCTTCGCGCGCATCTTCCTCCTGCCGGAGACAGGAGAGAACCAGTTCCACGCGGTTAGAAACCCCGAGCTTGTCAAAGACGCGGAATAGATAATTCTTCACGGTGTGCTCGGTTAGTCCGAGCTGCTGGCCAATTTCTCGATTAGAGAGACCTTCGACCGCCAGCCGAACTACTTCGGCCTCTCGCTTGGTCATGCGGCTCTCTACGTTGGAATCCATTTTGCGCTGCTTGGAGGATTTCGCGAACGCATTGAGCACGTATCTGAGCTCGTCATTGCTGGCCCAGATCTGACCTTGGGAAACTGCCTCCACGGACTTGCACAGCAAATCGAAAGGGCTATTTCGGCAAAATACGCCGTCGGCGCCGAACCGGAATGCTTCGATAACCAAGTCAGGCTCGGGAGCTTCAAGAGCTACGAGCGTCCGCGTATCGGAATTGATCCGGCGTATTTCAGGCAACAGGCGGATGCCCGTGAGCGGTCCATCCTGCAGATTGGCGCTCACGATTGCGACATGCGGGCGAGTCTCCTCGATACCTATGAGGATCTCACCAGTTGTCGAAGCAGTGGCGACCACCTGGAACCGGTTGCGCACCACGTAGAAGGCCTTCTTGAGAAGGTCGCAATACATCTTGTTGGGCTCAGAAATGAGGACTGTAGTTTGATTTCTTTTGCCCGCTTCCGGCACGGTGATTTGGGTGCGTCTCTCGGACTCTGGTATCAAAGGCGATTGGTTTCGCTTGCTCAGCTCTGGAATGAGTATAGCCGTCTGGTTTCGCATATTGGTTCGGGTAGGGTCTATTGTAGGGAGAAGGTGGGTTGGCACAATAACGTGTTCACCTGAGCAATCTGGGGGGAATATGCTTTAAGCCGCTGGGGGTAAACCCCAAGAAGCCATTCGCCTTAGAGATGCGTTGCTTCCCAAGCCGTTATTTGAAGATTAGCGTGTTGTTGCCTGGCGCATCTGTCTTCTAGTAGTAGATCAGCCGATTTTATTAGTAGCTCGGCCGATTTCCATGTGACCTAAAGTCAGGCTCAAACAAGTCATATCCCGAAGCGCCTCGCCGCACAGCCCGATTCATCCGGCGAACTCCTTTAGATGGCCGCCAGGAATCCTTGAAGAAGTGTCGCGCGATAGAGACTAACCTACCTGCCAATTCAGAGAAAAGCGTCCCGGTACCGAAGGATTTTTAAAGCCCGTAGATCGGGGTCGTTCGTCGCACTCCACTATGGTCATCTTTACAGTTTTTGGCGCCGGCGTAGAGTTGCGGTTGTGCGCACTCACTGCGGCCACGCTGGAACTGCGGTCCTAAGCAACACGCCGGCATGAAAGAAACTGTAAAAGAGCGACGAAATTCGAAGCGCTTTCGTCTGCGCCTCGCCGTGGTCTTCACCTGGCGCGATGAGGACGGAATCTTGCAAAGCAGTGACGGCTACAGCTGCAACATAAGCAGCCGCGGTATCTACGTGGAGACGAAATGCGCGCCGCGTCCGGGAAATTCGGTGGAGATGAACGTATTTCTTCCGCAACCGGCAATCGATATTCGCGCGGTTGAGATTCACGCCAAGGGTCAAGTTACACGAGTCGACCAGGGCACGCGAGGTCAGGTCCGCGGATTTGCGGCGATGAACCGGACGGTTCTTATTCGCGAACCCCTAGAGCACGTGCTTGAGCAGAAAGATGGCGCGGTGCAGGGTTCGGGGACGCAGCAGAAAGTCCAAGACATCGGGCTGCATCGTTCTTGAGTGTTCTAGAGGGCGGTAACTAAACAGAACTCGCTTCGGGGGCGAGTTGCACCTGAGAAGGGCTCCATGCCCGCAGTCGTAAAGCACAGAATTCTTGGCGTTCAGGTGGCGGACATTGTGGAGAGGGAAATTTGGGACTCAAAGGGCGGTAGCTTGTCCATGGACCTCAATATCGCAAATATCGCACGCTCTGAACATGATCACGAAGCGATAGCACAAAGCTCTCATCTGCCCTGGTTCGCCGTCCGGGTGAAGTCCAATTACGAAAAGCCCGTATCGGCCATGCTCCGGGGGAAAGGCTTCGAGGAGTTTTTGCCAACATATCGCGCCAGGCGGCAATGGTCCGATCGGATCAAGGTCCTCGATCTTCCTCTTTTTCCTGGCTATTTGTTCTGCCGGATAGATTTGAGCAAGCGCCTGCCGCTGCTGACGACACCGGGCTTTCTCTATCTGGTCGGTAAGGGAATGACTCCGGAACCGATAGACGAAACGGAAGTGATGGGCATTCAATCGATCGTGCGCTCCGGTCTTTCAGCTCTGCCGTGGCCTTCCGTCGTTGTCGGGCAGAAGGTGCGCCTGGAGCGGGGACCGCTGCGTGGGATTGAAGGCGTAGTCACCAAAATCGGCGATCAACATCGGATTTACGTGAATGCAACGCTGCTGCAAAGATCTGTCTCAGTGCAAGTGGATTCCGATTGGGTAAGCACCACGGATGGCCCCAGCTCCGTCCTCGCAGCTTGAACGTTCGGTTTATCTCCAGGGTTGTTGGCACTCGATTACAGCGGCCGATCCGGTTCGAAGAGCCGGAGCAAGCTAGCTAGACAAATTGGTGGTGAGGAAAATGCAAAACGCAAAATCAGTGTGCATGACAGTTCTTTCCGTTCTTCTGCTGGCCACCATCCATTTGGGTGCTCAGCAGAGAGTTACGCCGGTGCAGCCCGTTCCGGCTGGGCCACTCCCTGCTGTTTCACAAACTGCTCCGGCCACGGGCCAGAACACGGCTCCAGCTACGGACCAGAACGCGGCTCCGGCACCCGCGCCCTCAACCTATCTCCTGGGGCCGGACGACCTGATCGTGATCCAGGGCCTCGAAATGGAAGAAATCGTGAACAAGCCCTATCGCGTTGATCCGGACGGGTACATCAGTGTACCCATGCTCGGCAGAATCAAAGCGGGGGGCTTGACTGTCGGCGATTTTGAGACCCAACTGAATCAAACCGCCTCTAAATATGTTCGCAATCCCCAGCTCGTCGCGAGCGTGACGGAATTTCACAGCCAACCCATTTCTGTCGTGGGGGCGGTGAATCAGCCGGGCGCGCAACAGCTGCAAGGCAAGAAAACGCTGATGCAAGTGATCTCGATGGTGGGCGGATTCCGAACTGATGCTGGAAACAGGCTCACCATTGCGCGCGAATTAAAATGGGGCGTCATTCCGCTACCGAACGCCACAACCGATCCTTCAGGTCAGTACAGTGTGGCCGAAATCAGCATTACGGAGTTACTGCAGGGGAGACATCCTCAGATCAATATCCTGATCATGCCCAATGACGTCATCACCGTTCACGTTGCCGAAACCGTTTACGTGGTGGGCGATGTACACAAACCGGGAGGATTTGTGCTGGGCGAGCACAAAAACATGACAGTACTTCAGGCCGTGGCAATGGCCGAGGGCATCATTGGAACCTCCGATTCCAAGCACTCCCGCATCATCCATCACTCTCCAGACGGTAGCGTGCGTGCCGAGACCCCAGTGAACGTGAAGATGATTCTGTCCGGTAAGTCCGAAGATTTGCCGCTCGATGGAGGCGACATCCTGTTTGTGCCCGGCAGCATAAGCAAGAAGGTCGGACTCAAGACAGCAGAGGCCGCCATCCAAACGGCGAGCGGACTGGCAGTCTGGCGTTTCTAGCAGGAATCAATTCCAAAATCGGGCTACAAAAATCCAATGCATATAGGACGTGAGCGATGAATTCATCCGATGCAAATAACAGCCCAAGGGCTGTGCCGTTACTGCCCGTCGGAGGCCAAATTGTGCCTTCGAGTTATACCCCGGCGAAGTGGGCTCCGGCCGAGGTGATAGACGAAAATCCGAGCTTCAGCCTGATGGACTACTGGGAAGGTATCCGGCGATACAAGTTCGTGATTCTCGCATTTGTGGCCATGGGAGCCCTGGGCGGGCTCATTCTGAGTTTTCTCCAGACGCCGACGTACCGCGCTCATACGAGCCTCGAGGTCGAGGATCTGAACGAAAACTTCCAGAACCTAAAGGACTCAGACCCCACGGCGCAGATTCCATCCGCGGAATCCTATTTCCAGACACAGGTCAAGATTCTGCAGAGCCGCGAGATGATCGAGCTGGTAATCGACAAGCTCAATCTGATGCAGGGCGTGGCTCCGCATAAGCATTTCTGGTCCGGATGGATTCATCGCAACACAGAACCGAATCCCGCTCTCCAGCGGGAGCAAGTGGTGGATGGCATTCAGAAAAACCTGACCGTGCAGGCTTGGGGAGAATCGAGAACGGCAGAAATCTATTACGACTCGCCTGATCCCAAGCTTGCTTCGGATGTAGCAAACACGCTCGTGCAGACGTTCATCGACGAGAGTCGCGAGATCCGCTGGAACTCCACGCAGAATACGGCCGAGTGGCTGACTGGCCATTTGAAAGAGCTGCAGAAGAGCCTGGACACTTCCCAAGCCAAGCTGCAAGACTTCGCGCGGTCCACGGGTATCATGCTCACCTCCGATAAGCAGGATGTGGCTGGACATAACATCTCCGAAGATAAGCTGAAGCAAATCCAGGATGAGCTTTCCCGCGCACAAGCGGACCGAACCCAAAAGCAAGCGGACTACGAGACGATCAAAAATATGCCTGTCGAATCGCTCTCGCCGACCCTCAATAATCCAACACTGCAAAACTATCTCGTAAAAATGGGGGACCTGAAGAGCCAACTCGCCAATCTTTCCGCCACCTATACCCCGGAGCACTACAAAGTTCTTCAGGTGCAGGCGCAAATCGCCGATTTGCAGAAATCGATCGACGCCGAGCGCGCCGGCATCCTCCGACATAACCAGGAGGACTTTCAATCCGCAAAGAGACGGGAAGACATGCTGGCCGCCGCCTACACGGACCAGGCCAAGACCGTGTCCGACATGGCAGGTAAAACGATTCAATACCAAAACCTCCAGCACGAGGTCGATACCAATCGCGAGCTTTACGACGCACTGCTGCTAAGGATCAAACAGGCTGGCCTGGCGGCTGCCATGCGCTCGAGCAACGTTGTGGTGGTCGATCAAGCAAAACCGCCGGTGCTGCCGTACCGTCCCAATTTCCCGATGAACACGGCGTTGGGCCTCGCAACCGGCCTGTTTGTCGGCGTGGGATTTGTGCTCATGCGCGACCGGTTTAACCGGAATATCGAATCTCCCGGCCTTTCACAGGCATATCTGAGGATTCCCGAACTCGGTGTCATTCCGGCGGCAAGATTGGCTTCGCGCCGCATTGCATGGCTCCCGTCATCGACTAGAGTGCCGCTTCAGCTCAAAGGCGGCGCGCAAAATGCCGCATCCAGGGAACATGCCACTTTGGCGGAAGCCTATCGCGCTACGCTGACGTCTATCCTGCTGCCGACTTTGCATGGAGAAGGCCCGCGGGTTCTCGTGCTCACGAGTCCCGATCCAGGCGCCGGCAAGACGACAGTCACCAGCAACCTGGGCATGGCCACAGCCGAAATCGGCCGCCGCGTCCTGCTCATCGATGCGGATTTGCGACGTCCGCGCCTGCATCGCCTCTTTGAGATCCCGAATAGCTTCGGACTCACGGACATCTTGAGAATAACCACACCCTTGGAAGATATCCCGGTAAACCAGTTGGTGCGCCAAACCAAAATTCCAGGCCTCTTTCTGGTGCCGAGTGGACCGACGACAGACGGACTCACGAGTCTGCTCTACTCTCCGCGGCTGACCGAGTTCCTGCAGCGCGTGGCGAAGGAGTTTGACCTGGTGTTGATCGACGCTCCGCCGATGCTGCATTTCGCGGATGCTCGCGTGCTCGGCCGCCATTCCGACGGAGTGATTCTGGTTCTGCGCTCCGGCCAAACCAAGCGCGACGCCGCCATGCTGGCTCGTCAGCGTTTCGACGAAGACGGCACTTGCGTACTGGGCTCGATTCTCAACAGTTGGGACTTAAAAAACCCCCGTTCGCCATACGCTTACGCCTACAACGACGCCTATAAGTACAACCCAGCATGACAGTGAAGGCTTTCAGCGGCGCGTCTGACCTGATCGCGAGGTTGGTTCAGACGCGCTGGCAAGCCGAAGCCAAGAGGTGACCCGTTCATTTTCTGAATTAATCGATCAGATATACCAGCATCAAGAAGTGTATGCACAGGCGGCTTTGCCGGCTGAGGTTTCGGGTTCTCAAGGATTGTAATGAAACATAGGGTTCTTCACGTCTTGGCAAACTTGGGCGCCGGCGGCGCCGAGCGAATGGCGGTTCACATTGTTCTTGGATTGAATCGCCAGCGATTTGAACCCGCGGTGGTCGCCTTCAGCGGTCGCTATGGCTCAGATTTGGAACAGCAGCTCGATCAAGCCGGTATAAAGACCTGGTTTCTGGGCAAAGGACCGGGATTCGATTGGCGAACCTATTATCGTTTGCATCGCGTGTTCAAGGAGTTCCGGCCGGACATCGCCCATACTCACGTTCACGTCATGCGATATGCCTTCCCATCTCTGGTGTATTTCAAGCCGCGCCTGATGGTGCACACCGTAAACAACATCGCAGAATGCGAAATCGAGCCGCGGGCGCGCTGGCTGCAAAGCCTTGCTTACCGGCGAGGCGTGATCCCTGTGGCTGTAGCGCGGGAAGTCGCTGCAAGCCTGGAACGCGTTTATGGAATCGGCAATTCTCGCGTGGTTTGGAACTGCATTCCGACCGCTCTGTACGCTTCCCCACAAACTCCACGCGCGGCATGGCGCGCCAAGCAAGGATTTTCGAACGAAGACGTTCTTCTCGTGTGTGTCGCACGATTCGCGCCGCAAAAGAATCATGACTTGCTCATCAGCGCATTTGCCAAAGGGCCTGCTTCGGATCCGAGGGCACATCTGGTACTTGCCGGACAGGGTGTGCTGCGAGCTCAATTGCAGGTGCGCGTGAATCAGTTAGGCCTGACCAACCGTGTGCATTTCCTGGGACTGCGAACGGATATTCCGGACGTCCTGGGCGCAGCGGATATTTTCGTTCTAGGCTCGGACTATGAAGGCAATCCCCTTTCCGTCATCGAAGCAATGGCGGCGGGACTGCCCATAGTTAGCACCGCGGTGGGTGGCGTGCCGGAGTTGTTGCAAAACGGCAAGGAAGGTTTTATCGTGCAGCCGGGCAATGCCGACGGGCTTTCCGAGGCGATGGTGACCTTGTTGAATGATAGCGACTTGCGTCGAATGATGGGTGGTTCCGCCGCCGTGAGAGCAAAGGCAAAGTTTGACGTGTCCGCAATGGTTAGAGCCTACGAACAGCTCTACGATGAAGTAGCGGGCCCTTCCCGAAGCTGGGGTCCCTTTCATTTCGGCCCCAAATCGACGCCCACGCGAGAAGACCTCGGAGCGTGAGAATCCAATGAATGTTCTAGTCACCGGCGGCGCCGGGTACATCGGCAGCCAGACGGCGAAAGCCCTGGCGGGCAACCACTACCGGCCCATTGTTATTGACGATCTCTCGACGGGCCATGCGCACAATGTCAGGTGGGGAACGCTCGTCCGGGCAAATCTTGCGGATACGGCCGCCGTTCGCAATATTCTAAAGGAACACAAAATCGAGTCGGTGATCCACTTTGCAGGGAGCGCCCTGTTAGGCGAATCGGTAACTCGGCCACTTTCCTATTTCCAAAACAATGTCGGCTCAACCATGAGCCTGCTTCAAGCTATGCTGGATACCGGTGTCAAGGACATTGTGTTCTCATCTACCTGCGCGACCTACGGTTTACCGCAAACTGTACCGATTACAGAAGATGAGCCGCAGAAACCGATTAATCCTTACGGCGAATCGAAGCTGGCCATCGAACGAATTCTCGAGTGGATGGGCCAGGCTCGACAGGTTCGCTGGGTAGCTCTGCGCTATTTCAACGCCGCCGGCGCCGACCTGGAAGGCGAAGTGGGCGAAGAGCACGAGCAGGAAACTCACTTGATTCCTCTGGCGATTGGCGCAGCTTTGAGGCAGCGTGAACGCCTGCAAATTTTTGGAACGGATTACCCCACACCGGACGGCACCGCAGTTCGCGACTATATTCACGTTGCCGATCTGGCCTCTGCACACATTTGTGCGTTGCAATATCTCAACCGTGGAGGCGCAAGCCGCGCCTTCAATCTTGGAACTGGCAAAGGCGCATCCGTGCGGGAAGTCGTCGCCATGGTGCAAACCGTGAGCGGGCAAACGGTCCCAAGCGTCGAGGCTCCTCGCCGCCCCGGCGATCCGCCAGTTTTGGTCGCGAGTCCGAAGCTCGCGCGCGAATTGCTTCAATGGGAACCTTACTACTCATCATTGGAGACCATCATAGAAAGCGCTTGGCGTTGGCATTCTGGCGCCTCAAGCCGAGCGGACCTGCAGACATCAACATCGAAAGTTTCGTCGTAGCGATACACAAGAAACACGCAACCGTACCGCCGTTGAAATAATTGTTCCTCTGCTTGTTCGAGTGACTCCGGCCCATTTCCAGCACTGGTTCTGACGAGAGTGCCTATGCGAACACGATTCATTCTGCGGTTCGATGATATTTGCCCAACGATGAATTGGCAGATCTGGCATCTTCTGGAGCACGATTTATATGCATTGAACATCAAGCCGCTCATGGCCGTGATCCCGGACAATCGCGACAGAGAGTTAATGGTCAGCGCTCCTGGCGTCGACGATTTCTGGAACAGCGTGCGCTCATGGCAAGAACACGGCTGGACGATCGGTCTGCACGGCTATCAACACCGCTACCTGACAAACCTGACCGGCATGTACGGCCGAATCCCACGTAGCGAATTTGCGGGCCTGCCGTATGAAATTCAGCAGATCAAGTTGCGCAATGCCGTCCGCATCTTCCGTGAACAACGAGTCTCACCGGAAGTGTGGGTAGCTCCTGCACATTCTTTCGATGCCACGACTGTGGCCATTGTTTCCGAGCTAGGCGTGCGAATTATCAGCGACGGCTATGCGATCTATCCCTACCAGGATGCCGAGGGAGTCACCTGGATTCCGCAGCAGTTCGGGAAATTCCGCAAACTGCCCTTCGGTGTGTGGACCATTTGCTGTCATTTCAACTCCTGGACCGAGGCCGAAACGGATCGATTCCGGCAGGATCTGCGCAAATACCGTCGCCACTTCACCACTGTGTCTGAGGTGCTGAAGTCTTATCGTGAACGTCGCCGCAATTGGCTGGATCTGAGCGCCAGCAGGCTGCTGGACTTTGGACTTCGTATTGGCCGGCCCCTACGCGAAAACCTCCGGGGGACACGAACCGAACTGCCGGAGTTGCGCGCTGCAGCCTCCTCCCAACCGCTCGGCATAGACGACGAATACTAATTACTCGCTGTTTTCGAGCGAATCTCCCAAGGACGACAGGCAAACCAAATGGAATCGTCAGTTAACTCCAGGTTGGCAGGGCCGGGCTATGGAGCCTTCGTAATCTCTCTCGATTTTGAGCTCCACTGGGGCGTTCGCGACCATGAGCGGCCGAATGGACCTTACGGCCCGAACCTGCTTGGCGCCCGGAAAGCTATTCCGCGCCTGCTCGAGATGTTCGAACGCTATGGCATTTCCGCCACTTGGGCGATTGTCGGTTTTCTTTTTGCCAGGTCAAGAGAAGAACGGCGCAAATTCGAACCTGCACTTCGTCCCTGCTACAACGACAGGTCCCTAGACGCATACGCGGAGCCGATCGGCAACTGCGAAGACGATGATCCGCTGCACTTTGCGCCGAGCCTTATCGACCAGATACAGCGCTGCCCGCAACAAGAAATCGCCACGCATACCTTTTCGCATCATTACTGCCGGGAACCTGGGCAAACAGTCGACAGTTTCAAGGCCGATCTTAACAGTGCTATAGCCATCGCAGCAGAGAGGGGAATTCAATTTCGCTCAATAATTTTCCCCCGCAATCAGGTGAATCCGGGGTACATGCAGGCTGTGCTCGAAGCAGGAATTACCTGCTACCGCGGCTCCGAGCAGGGGTGGATGCATCGTGGAATTACGCGTCGCGAGAGGACGCTTGGTTTGCGCGTGGCACGCGTTGCGGATACTTATATCGATCTCACCGGAAGCCGGATTGCCCGTTGGAACGAGATTCTCGAGCCAAGCGGATTGTGCAATGTCCGCGCCAGCCGTTTCCTGTGGCCTTACCGGCCAGGCTTGAAGGGGCTGGAGGAAAAGCGCCTGAAGCGAATGATTGATCAGGTCAGACTCGCGGCGCTGGAAGATGGCATCTTCCATATCTGGTTCCATCCGCATAATTTTGGCGTCAACTTGGAACAGAACCTTGGGGTTCTGGAAACAATTCTTCAAGAATTCGCGTTTGCCCGGGAACGTTACGGCATGCGTTCCCTTTCCATGGACGCCGTCGCGCGCATGGTCCGTGAAGGATTTCGGCTCCCTACAGTCGAACGCGAAAATACCCTTCGGCCTACAGCTCACAAGGAATCGGTGCCCGCATGAAAATCACACACATCATCACGGGTCTCGCTGCGGCCGGCGCAGAGACCGTCCTCTATCATTTGCTGGCTGCCTTGGATCGAGAGGAGTATCAGAGCGAAGTTATCTCGCTCACTGACCGAGGTGCAACTGCCCCGAAAATCGAATCTCTCGGCGTTCCCGTTCGCGCCTTGAGCATGATGCGGAGCGTTCCTAACCCCCTGGCTATTCGCCGCATCGCCAAGATACTTCGGCGTTCGCGTCCGCACATCGTGCACACCTGGATGTATCACTCCAATCTGCTCGGAGGACTGGCGGCGCAGGCTGCCGGAGGAATTCCAGTAATTTGGGGAATTCATCACTCCAAAATCGATTCCAGCGATACGAAGCGCTTTACCGTCTGGACGGTGCGCGCGTGCGCGTGGTTTTCCAAACAATTGCCCGCTCGCATCATCTGCTGTGCTAACTCCTCTGAGTTAGCTCATATCCAATTAGGGTATGACGCCGAGAAGATGGAGGTAATTTATAACGGCATTGACAGCGAAATCTTTCAGCCTAACCCCGAGGTGCGGCAGGCCTTACGCTCTCGCTTGGGCATACCGCCGGACTCTTTGCTGATAGGCATGGCCGGGCGACTGCATCGCCATAAAGATCATAAGAATTTCTTCGCGGCTGCCCGTCTGGTCCGTGCCGAGCTTCCGGAGGTTCACTTCGTTCTCTGCGGCGAGGGCATGGAGCCCGACAACTCCAAACTAGCTGCGGAGGTTGCGGATGGCCTGCAGGGTCACTGTCACCTGATAGGGCTGCAGCGCGACATGCCGGCCTTTTACGCCGCACTGGATATCGCCGCGAATTCCTCTTTGAGCGAAGCTTTTCCGCTGGCGGTGGGCGAAGCCATGGCTTGCGGCATTCCCTGCGTAGTAACCGATGTGGGTGATTCTCCTGCCATCGTTGGCGACACCGGCAGAATCGTGCCGGCGCGTGACTCAGCCTCGATGGCATCGGCTTGGCGCGAATTGATCGATGCAGGCGCAGAAACGCGGCACATGTTAGGTGCCGCGGCTCGGGAGCGAGTCGTCACACATTTCAGCGTGACGCAGTTCGCGCAGCGATACCAGGCTTTATATCGAAATGTTGGAAACCGAATCTGCGGCCAGCAGAAAATCTCTCTGGCTAAACCCGAAGCCTCTGTAACGAGTTAGACGAGGTAACGCCGATACCTGCGAAGCGTATAGCGACTGCTCTCGCTCGAAATAAACAAATGAATTCAACTTCTCCAATCCATCACTCAACTTTGCCTTGGACGGCGCGGAGGCCGCTAGCATGAAACCCCAGCCGCGAATTGTATTCGTGGACAATAGCTTTGAATCGTTTCAGCGAGATCGTATGCAATTGGTGCAGGCTGCACGCGATCTTGGCTTGGAAATTCACGTGGCCGCCCCGCGCGGCCGCGCCAACGCTGATCCCGTGAATAAAGCGTTTACATTTCATCCCATTCCCATGACCCGCAAGGGCACCAGCATGTGGAAAGAGCCGGCAACGGTCCTCGCCTTGCTGCGCCTGTATCGGAGCCTGCGTCCGAGTCTCGTTCACCACTTGCGGCTCAAACCCGTATTGTACGGAAGCCTCGCCGCAAAGTTGGCGGGTGTTCCCGCCGTGGTGAATACGCTTACTGGTCTGGGATTTCTCTTCACCGAAAGATCGGGAAAAACGAGCCCCGTGCGTAAATGGGTAGAGATGGGGTGCCGGCGCGCATTCCGTCACCCCAATCTTCGGGTCATCTTTCAGAATCCGGACGATCGGGCGGTATTCATTCGCACAGGAATTCTCACCGGAGAACAAGCTGCTGTGATCAAGGGCTCTGGAGTAGATCTCTCCGTCTAT
>Ga0207123_1041_pt1 | contig 25963 bp, 15 predicted proteins | sample Alteio_BWMinHeat_39_FD_153503 | JGI IMG/M metagenome (GOLD analysis project Ga0207123, IMG submission 153503) | Enriched cells from forest soil in Barre Woods Harvard Forest LTER site, Petersham, Massachusetts, United States -... | ecosystem: Environmental > Terrestrial > Soil > Temperate forest >... | reverse complement strand
TAATCAAATTTACATTTAAATCTATCGGGTTACACAAAAAAAAACCCAATCCCGAGATTGACATGGCAATGTAATCGCTTTTAATTCCGCAATAAACAGAACCAGCAGATAATAATAAAAAAATTAATTTAATTATTTTATCACGGAGAAATTGGCGATTATAATGAATGTAATGACTGAGTTCATGTGCCAATCTAGCCTCGACTTCTTCTTCAGAGCTGGAGAGATCAATACAAGAATATTTATATGTATCACTTACACCGCCTATGGAGATAAAGGGAGGAGATGAGCAATGCATGATGAAGCAAGAAGTTGGCTGTTTATCTAATTTAATCTGCATGTCTATAGGGATCTTAGCGCATGGAAATATATGATTGGCCTTTTGAATTAATGTTTTAAGAAGGCTAATCATTAAAGGAGCTTGAGCGGTAGTCAGAATAAAAAATCCATCTTGATCAAAATGAGGACTGCTTTTTATTAAGAGTGTGTTTATTTCTTTTGCATATTTATTTTCTTGTCTATCAAGCTCAATAGCGAAATCATCTTGTTTTGAAACGCTTAATTTTTCAGTGGTTTGTTCTTTAGCAGCAAATACACTTCCAAATGCCAGAGATAATGCTGTAACGCAGCTAATTTTTTTGAACAATTCCATTTGAATAATCTCCAATTACCTTCTTAACCAAACGATTGTAATGTCCACATCTCTAATAACATCAGCGTGCTAAGTAATACACAGCAGCTTAATACAAAAAAATTAGTTTTTGAACATTGACGAGGGTTTGTTTTTGTTTGCACTATGCGCATTTCTTCCTCAAGTGTGGGTTCTGAACGGTTACGCCAAAAATCCATAGAAGCCTTTTGTGCCTTTGCATAGATAGATTCTTTAAATCGGTTAGGGGTCAAATTAAGCATAGTGCTTTTTATTTTCTGTTTATGTGCTGCTTTTTTTCTAAGTGCTTCTAAAGCAGTGTGAGAAGATGTTAGACCAGCAGCGAGGTGGGTCACAAATAAGTGCTCGTTTTTGATAAAAATGTGTGCGCGTTCATGGGATCCGCATTCGCATAAAAGACCTAGAAGGCAATATTTTAAGAAATGAAACCATGGGGAAGAGTATCCTAGTCCATAACTAAAAATATTATCCTTTATTTGATATAAAATGTGCAGTATCTTTGCAATACTGGCTACAGCAAGGCCATGCGTAGCTAAATCTAAAATTAAAGTTTCAATAATATTAGATGCAGAAGTATAAGATGCTGGATTAGTTTCATAATCAAGTTCTGATAGAGAGCGAGCAAGAAAAAATTTAACATCATCAACTGTGGTATTTGTATCAAAAATAAATGAGTTTTTGTGGAAGCCTATGCAAATGACGGGTTCCGCCAGCTTTGGGGCGTCTTTTATAGTAATTTCACATTGCTCGTGATCAAATTCTATTTGGGGCGGGTCAATTTTTAGCTTGCCTGCAAATTGCTGAATAAGTTGCTTGACAAGCGCGGCTAGATTTTTTCTGCTCATGGTGCCTGTAAATCTAAGGTCAGCTTCTTCTTTGTCTTCAACGTCAATGCGCTGAATTATCAATTTTGCTGCGTTTGAATTATTGCTTGATGTCTGAGCTACTGAATCACTGGCTTTTTTTTCATCTTTATCACTTGTTGTATAAGCGCTTGAACTAGGTATAGCTGCAGCCGCTGCTTGAACGGCTAGTTGGTCATTGCGACGATCCCACCGACTTCTAGTGGGCATTTTTGACTTGGGTTTAAAAGCTTCTGCCAAATTTGTAGCTGCAAAGATGACAACAGCAACCGCGATTAATTTTTTAAACAAATGCATAAATAACCTCCTCATTTTAATTTTTTATCAATTAATGTAACTGGGCTTAATGTGCTAACATTAGCTTCATGATAATCTAATGCCCAAATCATTCAAAAACCTATAAGCAAAGATGCAGCAAACGAGAAAATAGCCGCAAAGCACCATGGATTTAGTTGAAATATAGGGATTGGGATTTTGAGCAGCAGCTATTTTATCTTGTATATGGGGCATGGGACTTGTAATGTCCACAAGGCGTCGCACTTTAAAATTGTTAAGATGTTGCAAAAATCGTTTCATACAAGGCATTGTCTTAGCAGTAACGATATCTACAGTGGTATCGCCATTTAGGTAAGCAACACGTAGGAGAGGATCATCAATCTGTGTGTTACCCTCTAAAGCTGTTAGAATTCCTCTGTTGCATAGAGCACGCATTTTTTGTGCAGTATTTTCTAAGAACTTGATAACATCTGGCGAGCCCCGTAATTGACTTGCTGTACGGTAAAGGTCCAGCTCATGGTGTCTACGAATTAATGGCATCAGTAACTTATGCATCAATTTGAATATGACACATCCAAGTACCGGTATTAATAGTCCTGAAATTTGAAAGTGAGAAGGCACTGTCCTTCGGAGCTCTTGAATTATGTTAAAAACAAAATTGGCCATACAAATTACTTGTCCCCCTTTGCTTAATGCATTCATAGCCATATCTCCACGCCTACACTGATTGGCAGTAATTATTTTAGCCAGTTCGTATGCGATGGTAACCTCAATATCTTGCTGAGTAGTGTTTGCTTGTAGAATAAGAGCGCTTGTCCCTACGCCTACACGTAATGTGTACATGGCCATATTTTCATGTCTGCTTCGATTGGTAGTAACTATCTCAGCCACGGGGTATTCTTCGGGAACCACAATATTTTGCTGAGTAGTGTCTGGACGCAAAATACAAGCTTCTTCATTCACTCCTATGCTGGGTAAATCTACAGAAATAGATGCAGCCTTTAGATTAAGCACAAGGTTAATATTAATGCCAGCCCTCGTTGCTACTTCACGGACAAAATTATATAAGTTGGAGAATTGTGCACTTAGGGGTTTTTGCTCAGTAGAGTTGATAGCAGTTATGCATTCTTGTGTGTAACAATTCAGTTGATTGAACTGTTTTTTTGTATAAGGAAGTTTTTGCACGCTATCCTTTTCATGGGGATGGTTATGTTTTAGGTTACGAGTGCGTTTTACAGCCGAGGATTCCTTTTCATTGGATCCTGTTTTATCTGCATCTTTAGATGCATCAGGCACAACTGTCATGGTAGTACCAGGGGCTCCTGCTGCTTGCGCTGCTGCTGCCTTTTGTTTTGCCAGCTCTTCTGCTTCTTTTTGCTTGTTCAATGCATCCAGACGGGATTTTTCAGCTTCGGCGGCTAGAGATTGTTGCCTCCGAGCTGTTTGCCAGTCAGACCACTTGGCCCTTGCTCTTTTTGCTGCTTGCATAGAGCCTGTAGTCGCAAAAATAATTCCTGCGATTACGATTAATTTGCTCAGTAGGTTCATAAGAGTCTCCTATTATTGCTTCTAACGGTTTTCATAAACTTAAGTATTTCAAAAGAAGGGCATGCGATATAATTCAAAATAATATCAATGGGCAGAAGAGGAGAAAAAATATTTCTTAACGCAAGATAAATACTTAATCCTCTTGTAAAAGGTTCATTAAAACCCAGATTAAGGTTTGGATAGAAATGTGGGTATTGTTGGATAATATCGAAAGCAGTTCGACCATGCTCGTCACGAGTCCTTAAATCAACATTATAATATTTAATACAAGCTTCTAAATTGGCAGGGTGGTCAATAAAACCAAAATGGGGATCTAAAATGGCAGGCCATGCTTCTTGAAAATCAAAATCAATAAAGAGACGTGTATTAAAAAAGATACGCTGAGGTAATGATAAAATAATCCCCTGGCTTGTTCGTACGACCATATGCACCATCTCTCTAATGCGTTCCTTAATTGCCGCGGAGAAGTAACCAGTTCGTGCTTGGCAAATAAGGAAATACAGCGCTTGAGCAAGTATTGTTTTGGTCTCTGGATCTATCGCCCTATAAAGATTTTGTGAGATTTCTTTATACAAACCGTCTATAAGATTAGGCGGTACAAGTGCCATAATAGCATCATGTTGTTTACAAACTTTCTCAAAACACTCTTTAACTGTGCCAATCCGTTGTTGTGGCTCAGTGTTCGGCGCTGCTGCTGCTCTCATCATGGTTACAGTAGTGTATGCTATTGCTGCGATAGAAACTGTATAGCGATTTGCCTTGCTACTTTTATCTATAAGGTTGCGAACGGTCTCTTTTAGCTTTTGAAGAGCAGGAGAATTCCAATCAGCAAGAGAGCCATTAAAGTTCTTATTTATCTCTTGAGCTTGTTGCCTAAGATCAAAAAGATGAGTAATTCTTACAACATCCTCACACCGTGAACGTAGGGCTAAGGCATAAGATGGAATCTCTGTTGTTTGTGTATCAGGAGCTAATCTTGCGGCACTAGCTAACGACTGAGGTGCTGTTGGTGCTGAGACACCGACAGAAGGACCCCTCGTGACCGCAGAAGCTGTTTTACTATCGAATTGTTCTGCTAGGGCTTTACCCTCTTCTAAATAGTAAAGCTCTAAGTCGGCTGGCAGGGGCTCTAAGCTTGCAACAGGCACTTCCTCATCTAAAGCGGCCATTCCTCTTCCTTGAGCAGCAGCAGGAGTTGCTCTTTTTTGATTTGGTTTTTGATCATTTAGTAGGTCTCTGGCATGCAATAGTCTTCTAACTCTGCTAAGCGTCCACTTCGATGTTACAAAAACAATAAGTTTATAGAGTATGGGGTGTGTCTGTTGAACTATGGCAGAACGTGTTTTAAGAACCTTTTGTTGAGCCTTATTAATAAGAGCCTTAATTCTATCTTGTGCAGCCTTATCAAATCCAAAGTATTTATTGCATACAATAAAGCGGTTAAGAAGCACTACCTGTTTAACCACATTAGCTTCTTTTTCAAGGTGCTTTAACTCAGGTACTTCTTTTCCTGGCAAAGTTAATGCCTGCTCAACGGCATTGACTTTTTGATTAACGTAAGCTTTTAAGTTAGGACCGAAATCAGCTGATGTTTGAACGAATTTTATAACTTTCAGTACCGCTGCTTTGCCTTCTTGGTCCAATATACCCATTTCCGCCTGTTCAATTACATCAAGAATTATATCTATAAGGCTTTTGTTAGACTGAACACTTTCACTCAACAGAGAACGTTCTTGGGTATATCCATGTTCAAGATAATAAGCTAGGGAAGGCGCTTGATAGAGCGAACCAGACAAACATATAATATCTTCCAGCGTTGTATATGTAGCACCAGGTACAGCTACTTTTTGTGTAATAGATTGCTGTATTCCTGCGATCATTTTTTTCAGAACCTGTGGATCTAATGTATTTAAGTCAAAGCCGGGATGTTGATGCACAAAACCTGGACGGTTAAAGAAAATGCGTATGCCGCGAGGAATCTGGTCGCTAGTAGTGTCCGTAAAAAGATTTATTAATTGATGTGGGTCGATTCTATCTGAGAGCTCTTGTACAATAAATTTAACCTGGTTTGCAAGCTCCTGATCGCGTTCTTTTTTTAAGTAGGTTTGTGGCATATACATATCACAGTTGGCGCGGAATAAGATTTCATCTAATTCATTAGCCATTTGAGACATAAAGTTTTGTTGAGTGCCATAGCGCGTTGCTTTTGTAAAGTTACTCGTATAGCGATCCGCATCCAAGTACTTTTGATTCAAAAATTGTTGATCACTCAAAAGTTTATCAAGATGACATATCAAACCAGCATAGAAACAAATCTGAATTAGCATTTTGCTATATTCTAAAAAGTTTTTACGGCTATTTTCATCGTCATACTGCAATAAAGTGTGAAGTCTTTGAACAATATCCGCTACCGCGTTTTTAACTATGGTAGAGCGTCGCTGTGAGCTTGCTATTAATTTGGCAAGCTTGGCCTGTTCTGTTTTGATAATTTCTCTGAGAATATTCCACGCGTTAAAAGCTTTTTCAATAAACGCTTGTAATGCTTTAATATCTTTTAATACTCCTTCATGACCCATAGAACGGTGTATTTTGTCGTAGTTTTCCGGCGTTAATTCTTTGAGTGCGGCAGTCTTTGCATCGAGTCCTGCCAATTGCATTACATTTGTTTTGAACTTGCTGAGTTTTTTATCTAGCTCTGGCCAGACCCCTTGAATATCATGCATTAACTCTTGTAATGGTAGAATTTTTATATTTTCAACAGAGTCTCGCTTCTCAATACTGTTTAGACGGTTAATCATTTTTGTAATACTAGGCCGCTTATTAATTATAACTTGCAAACGAACCGCCAAAGAATGTTGTTTTTCATGTGCTTTTTCTTCGGCTTCTTTAATGTCTACACCTACTTCGGCAATGAGAGTTTCTAGGGATGGAATTTTTGCATCCTTGATAGCAGCGCGGTTGTTGGTAATTTCGCGCAAAAAATTGCTTTTTCCCTCCGCATTACGTTGTAGTTGGCCAGCTGGTAAGGGGTCCTTTCCATAAAGTTCTTGTTCTTTTTTCAGAATTGCTTGGACCATTGCATGTCGGTGAAGATCGCTATGGGGGGCTTTTTCAAAAACCATCAGTTGCTTTGCAAGGCAACATTGCATTTCATGGGCACGTATATACTCAGGTTCCAAGAAGTGAGCATCAACAACATCAATTAAAAGATTAATCTTTTCGTTCTTTACAAGCTGGGATATGAATTTTGCTGCGTGATTGCTTTGTAGTAATGCTCCAAATCTTTGCATTGCGGCATAAATATGCTTTGCATTTGGGATAGAAGCTTGGTGGCCTTGATAGGACATAAAATAATGAGACAACCAGCTATTTGGTTGATAAAAATCAGGGAGAGTATGACTGTAGCCAAGAAAAACGTCACGTGGGGTTTTAAGCTCTGAGTTTAAAGCGGCACAATCTGCTCCCCTAGCGACTAAGGTTTGAGCAAGGGAGTCTAAATCATATCGAACTACGGTATGGAGAAAATGATCGCCAAATCCGTTGATTTTATGCAGAATTCTTTCTGTTTCAAGAGGGGAGCTTGCTTCAAGCAAAGCCCTCTCAAAGTCTTTATCATCGCGTGCTGCCGTATACGCGTTGGGGTCAACATATCCATCATTAACCAGCATTTGAATTACTTTATTCAAGAGGAAGGTATAATTATGACGGCGTTGATCTTCCTGAGCACTCTGTTTGTTTTTGTTAAGGTTATCATCGGATTCTGCTGCCTTAGCAAATATATCAACCAAATCCGTTGTTGGATCCATCCTTTCATCCACAAGAAACCTATCCGCGGCAGTACGTAGTTCAGTTAAAGAGCCGGAAAGTCCCTTATCTATGAACTTCTTTTTGAGGAGTTCTAATTTTTTCTGTTTTTTTAGTTGTCCAATTAATTCATTTACTGAGACCACGGATGGGTGCGCAATCAACGGTTGTTTTGTATCAAGCCATGGATGAGCAAAACCTCCAGGCGTGGCTGTGGACTGCCGGCAATAGATACTTTCGGCTACTGCTTGGCTGCATCGTTGCATAAGAACATCGTCCTCTTGAGCTTTTTCCATCGTTGATAACAGCTGTTGTGTGTTAGGAGCAGTAGCCGTAATGCTACTCTGACCAAGTCTGCCCAAACAATTATTGAAAAGCTTATGTCCTTGGTCGCAAGCAGCCTTTTGGTCCATAGCTTGGAGAAGGGTTTTTACCAAAATGGTTCCATGAACTCGGTCGGATAAAGAGTCTGCAAGTGATCGGGTAACTCCACGTGGAGTATTTTGAAAAGAATAGGCTGTATTAAGCGCATCGATAGGATTTGCCTTTATGAAACCAAATTCGTAAGCGCACCCGCTCAAAAAGATAGAAGCCTGACGCTGTACTGCACCTTCAGCTAACTTATCAGAATCATAAAAAAGAAAATAAACCAAGCCTTTAGTAGGAGTTAGCCTTAAAAGATCAGTTTCAAGATCTGGACACAACTTACGTAATTTGTCAGATCCTAATCCCTTATGTTCAGGACAATAAACATCAAAAAATTCAGTCTCAGTTAATTCGCGCCTTACTTCTATTATTTTATTCTGAGTGTTTTTGATCCTTTGCGCACGAGTTTTTGGCCAGTCCGGTACCGTAGTAGGAGCGGAGGTGGATGTCTTGGAATCCGTGCAAGGTTGTTGCGAGGAAGTAGAACTACCCCCAGCCGAAGCAGCGTGCAAATGCAGCATGGTGGTGCCCAATAAAATTACGGCAACCAAGCTGGATCGGATTAGTTTAAATAAAGATAAAAAGTTCATAATAACCGCCCGTGGGACATAATAACCTCTTCTAAGTGGTTTTCGGTGCAGGTGCAGGCGCAGGTGCAAGAGCGGGCTCTGCCTGCTTTTCGGATTGCAAATGGACAAACTGTATCCCATTAAGGACTTGCCTACACTCGGGGCAGGGTTTGTTTGCGGCTCGCATTTTTACCTGGCACTCATTACATAATAGATGACCACAAAGCTGGTTTATAACCCAACGCTTTTTGTGTTGGATGTGTGGGCATTCCAAACAAACCGAGCAGCTTGTAGTTTGGGGTAATTTGATATCAATGTAAGACACGCAATTATTATTGGCTACCAGTATCATCTTTGCTTGCGCAGCCCTTTTGGGAGACTCTGTATGATTAATACAAGGGTTGTCTCCCAATGCGACCATGCATTTTTTGGGAAGGCCGGCAAAGCAATTTATTGCAAGGACACTAATTTTGTTGCCTTGTAAATTCAACTCTTTAAGATTTGGAAACACGGATGTTTTTTCATCACCAAAAATATTAGCATGTAGAGTTTCCAGTCCACATTTATCAATAAAAATCTTTTCAACTGTAGCAGCATTTTTGCCGATCTCAGGAATATTCTTAAGCCCCCAAAGATTATTGAGCAAGGGAATGTCTTTAATAATCAAATATTTGTAACCCGATTTTTTAAAGTCACAGAGAGCCTGCTTTAGCAGGCGCGACTCCCATAGCTGGTAAGCAGTCACTATGTCCTTGGAAGAATCATCCAGATACTTATTTGTAAGGAGAGCGTATTGAAGGCGAATTACGTTTAAGGCTAATGGCGGTAAATGTTTACGCTCTAATATTTCTTGCAAAAGCGTAGGTTTTTCATAACCAGCAAATGCAACTAAATATCTAGCATAGGAATTAGCAGCTGAGGATGCTTTTTGAATGTCAGTAGAATATATATCGACAAGTGTCGCCTGAAATCTTTGCTGATAGAATGTCTCATGGACCAGGGCTTTGGCTATGCTGCTAAGACGGCAGGCCATGCCAGGATGATAGCGATGAAACAGATTGAGATATTGTTGTACTAAAATTTGAGCTAAAAGGTACGCCTTAGGTTTCTTGTTTGGATCAATAGGGCGATCTTTCATAAGAATATTAAGCTCGGTTACAACCCTAAGTAGAGGTTTTTGTGCTTGTGACAAAGTAGCAACAATGGCCTCATTCGATATTTTTTCGTCTTTCTTTTTCATCTCGGATATTTGTTTTGCCGATGCTAGCAAACTTCTATAGGGCATTGTTCCTTTCATTTTGCGATAACCAGCTAAAAATCTTTTTCCTGTAAGGTGCTCCATTTCTTGGTTAAGTTGATTACGCTTGATTCTTCGTGTTTTTAGCTGTTCTACTAGGTCTTTCAACTGCAATGCGTTTTGTTTTTCTCGTTGTCTCAGTCGTGATGCGCTCTGTTCTTGTCGTTCTTGTAAAGAAAGTGGGGGGGCTAATGATATGCCACTTGGTGCACTTACTTTTACTTCCGCTGTTTTTGAATCTTTTTCAAGTTTGTCTCGTTTTATACCATCGACAATATCAGGATTTGAGGCAGCAGGAATAGCTGCTGGCATGACAGGTGTAGCGGCGCTGGCGCTCGAGGAACTGGAAGAGCTACTAGAAATGTGTGAAGAATCTGAGGAAGCCGATGTTGCAGGAGCCGATGCTGAATCTTTTATGTCAGTGTCTGTTTTTGTTCGCTTATTTCCACGCACAAGGCCTTCTGCGTCTACCTCTGGATTATCAGCACTGTGTTTTGGGTTTTTGCCACCAGCGACAGTCGCACTCAGATGCGTTGTGGCAGCGCTCAGTAAAGCTGCGGCAACCAAGCTTGATCGCATTAGATTGATAAATAACGTGTTCATACAAATAACCTCCAAATGAAAAGTTTAGCATAAAGTTTTTCCATTGTTGAAAGCCTTAACTTAATGCCATTATTTCATAATAGAATATTTAAATGGTTTTTGCAAAAGAGGGTATAATTCCTTAGAATCTGACAAAAAAGTGGCGCTTTCAATAAGGCTTTTTGCATTTAAGTGACTTGCTTGACAGAAGGACGTCATCCCCTCGAAAGAGGGGATCCAGGCTAAAATTATAATTTTTTTCTTAAATAAACCTGGCTCCTCCTACGCCCTGAGTGGCGGTCCCCGCCGGAGTTTATCCTGAGCTTTGCCGAAGGGCCGGAATGACGTCGCTAGTACCTCTTAAAAATTAAAATACACCGATTTAGACACTATTTTTTGTCGGGTACCAAGGGTTCCAGCCCAAAATTAACCGTTAATGCCGGTTTTGTTGACAGTTTGTCGCAAGCTCATGCGTGTTAGATCTATACTAAATGGAATCGAAGATTCCAAAAAACAACGTAAAATGGAGTTTACGATTCCAAAAAACAATGTAAACTGGAATTAGCAATGCCAAAAATCTCAATAGGAGCGTGCCCAATGATTAACAGATTGCTTAAACCGCCAACCGCAAAAAGTTTTTTCCTTTTTGGTCCCAGAGCAACAGGAAAAACCTCGTGGGTAAAAACCATTTTTACTGATGCTATTTATCTTGATCTTCTAGAATCGGCCACCTATGTCCAATTAATGGCGGCACCAAACCTCCTTGAAAGTTTTATCCCTCCCAACTTTCAAGGATGGGTAATCATTGATGAGGTACAGAAAATTCCTGAGCTTTTAAATGAAGTCCATCGTTTAATTGAAAATAGAAAGATAAAATTTGTTCTTACAGGATCAAGTGCCCGTCAACTGAGAAAAAAGGGAATAAACCTGCTGGCTGGCCGAGCCCTCCGTTATTCCATGCACCCATTAACTGCCATTGAGCTAGGAGCAAAATTTGACCTCCAGCAGGCACTTTCTTGGGGCATGCTTCCGGCTATCCAGCAAGAACCTGACAAAAAACAGTATCTTGAAACCTATGTAGCTACCTACTTGCGCGAAGAGGTGCTTCAAGAAGGTCTAACTAGAAACCTAGCCTCATTCAGCAGATTTCTTGAAGCAGCCAGTTTTTCTCAGGGCTCTGTTCTGAACATGTCTGAAGTGGCGCGCGAATGTGCAGTTGATCGAAAAACCGTAGAGGGTTATTTCTACATTTTAGAAGATCTTTTACTCAGCCGTCGCATTCCCGTTTTTACCAAACGGGCAAAGCGAGAGCTTGTTGCGCATCCAAAATTTTTTTACTTCGATGTTGGCATTTATCGGGCAATACGTCCTCTGGGACCACTCGATTCTGCTGAAGAAATCTCTGGGGCTGCTCTTGAAACACTATTTTTACAAAATATTTTAGCGATCAACGACTACTTGCAATTGGATTATCAATTTTTTTTCTGGAGAACCAAGATGGGCATAGAGGTTGACTTTGTTGCTTATGGACCAAGAGGCCTTGTCGCCTTTGAAATTAAACGATCCAAAAGAGTTGGTCCTCTTGATACCAGGGGCCTAAGAACATTCAAAGAAGAATACCCCGTTGCAAAACTTTATCTTCTCTATGGAGGTGACAAGGAACTCTATGAGGGAGATGTTGTTGTCTTGCCTTTTGAAAAAGCGCTCAAAGAGCTTGATAAGATTTTGGAATAGCCAACCAGGGCTAGCCTGTCCATATTCAAGATCTTGCTTTAGGAGCTGCAAAAGCGGGTAACAATTGAGTTTTTGCCAGATTTGCCTATAATAAAACCTTTGATCGTTAAATTCTAAGTAATCAAAGTAAAAATTCCAGGGATTTTTAATTATGTCAGCACGTATTTTTTCCGTAGGTCTTGCCATCTTTGCCATGCTTTTTGGTGCCGGCAACGTTGTTTTTCCTCTCAACCTAGGTCGCGAAGCAGGCTCGCAAGTCTTTTTTGCCATTCTGGGGCTTGTTATGTCAGGTGTGGCTGTTCCCCTGCTCGGCTTAGTTTCGGCGTCTCTTTTTGATGGCGATTACAAAAAATTTTTAAATATGACGGGACGCATTCCGGGTGCGTTTTTGGCCCTGGTGTGCATGCTGCTGATTGGTCCCTTTGGCGCAACCCCTCGTTGCATTACCCTTGCTTATGCTGCCGTTCGCTGGCATATACCAGATTTGTCATTAATGATTTTTAGTTTAGTTGTTGCTGCTCTTGTTTTTGCCGCAACCATTAAGCGTCGTTTTGTGGTTGATTTAATGGGACGCATTTTGGGGCCTATTAAATTAACACTACTTCTCTCCATTATCGTTTTGGGATTTTTTGCTGTTGCAACGCCACAGCCTTCAGACCTTTCAGCCATCGATGCATTTTATAAAGGCTTAAAAGAAGGCTATTGGACCTTAGATCTCCTAGGAACTATCTTCTTTTCTGGGTTGATTATTTCTTCTATCAAAGCCAATTCTAAAAAAACCTTATCCTCTCATCAAGTGGCCATGTTTGGTCTGAAAGCAGGCGTGATTGGTGGTTTGCTCTTAGGCGCTATTTATACCGGGTTTTGCTTACTAGCTGCTAAATTTGGATTACAAGTAGCTGGAGTACCTAAAGATCAACTGCTCAGTGCTCTTGCAACGTTGGTCTTGGGACCTAGGGCGAGCCTACTTGCAAATGCTACCATGGCTATTGCGTGCTTGACGACAGCCATTGCTTTGACGGCCGTATTTGCTGACTATCTGCGGCATGAGCTCTTTTTTGGAAAAATACAATATCCTTATGCCCTGCTGCTTACGGTAACAGCAACGTTTGCTATGACCAACCTTGGTTTTGCAGGTATTGCCAGTATCATTGAGCCCGTAGTCGTTGTTTGCTATCCAGCATTGATAGTGCTTTCTCTAGGCAATGCGGCCTATGCGCTATGGGGATTTAAGTATGTTCAGCCAATAGTGATATTAACCTTCATTGGAACCTTGATCTCTAACTTTTGGCCTTTTTAAGTATTTTTAAATCTTGTTATTTTAAGTAGCTTTTTTGAGGTTTTCATAAAAATTTATTAGATTTTTGGAAAATAAGATCGGTTTTAATAATTTTTTTGACTACTTAATCAATTTTGGTAGGATTTATATAAGTTTAATTAGTTTTTGGAAGATGCAATGATTTTTTGGAACTAATAGCTTAGTTTAGTATCATTTATTGAAATTGAAAGAAGAGCTATGGATTTTATACCTCCAAAATCCCGTCCGATAGGATATCTTTATCTGATTGAATGTTACAAACTGGTAGTTCTACCTCACTTTCGCGCATCTTATGTTATTCCCACCTGGCAGCAAATAATTATAAAAAACGATAATCAAGAGGTCTATGTCTATCCCAAGAGCTATATGCTTTCTGATATGCAAGATTCTTTTCAGCACCTTGAATTTGCGTTTAAGCACGAAGGCATCAATCTTGAGATACTGAAAAATCTTTTTGATCATATATCTAGCCAACAAATAACGGCATACCTAGGCAAAGCATCCACGGGTAAATATAGTCGCATTATGTGGTATTTATATGAATGGCTTACAGGAAAAAAATTAATGATAGATGATCTTGTGGCCTCAGGATCATATGTTAATCTGCTTGACGAAGAGATGTATTATACAACTAAGCCCATCAAGATTCGTCGTCAGCGCGTTAATGATAATTTATTGGGCGATTCGTCCTTTTGCCCACTTGTTAGAAGAACATCAACTTTAGTTTCTTATGAAACAAAGCAACTTGATAGTGTTGGTTTGAATCTGCTAAAAAAATACGATGTCTTAACCATTGAACGAGCCATGCAATATTTGTATACCAAAGAAACCATGTCTTCATATCAAATTGAGCGTGAGCAACCTGACAAGGCACGGCTTGCTCGATTTACGCAAATTTTAGAGCAGTCTAGTCGACTAAAAAATATGGATAAAAATGTTCTGATTGAACTGCAAAATGCTATAGTTGATTCACGCTTTGCGGAAGAGAACTATAGAACATCACAAAATTATATCGGAGAAAATACATATTTAGAATCTCAACGCATTCATTATGTCTCCCCTCAACCACAGGATGTAGCTACGCTGATGCAGGGACTTATAGCTAGTCTTGAACACATGATAGCCTCCGGTGTTCATCCCGTCATTATAGCAACAACTATAGCATTTGGTTTTGTATTTATTCATCCCTTTGAAGATGGAAATGGACGGTTACATAGATTTTTAATTCATTATGTGCTGGCGATTACTCGTTTTGTTCCCGAAGGTATGATATTTCCAGTCTCTGCGGTTATTCTGAAAAACAGAAAAAAATATGACGAAGTACTGGAAGGCTTTTCCATTCCTTTACTTTCAACGATTGAAAATTACCAGACTGATATGGAAGGCAATCTGACGGCAAAGGGTAATGTTTCTTCGCTATATCAATATATCGATTATACACGTTTTGCGGAGTACCTCTTTGAATGTATCGAACAAACGATCGATACAGACTTTAAGCAAGAGCTTGAATATTTAGTCAACTATGATTCTGCAAAAAAACAAATACAGGATACTATTGATATGCCCGACAAATTGATTGGACTCTTTATCAATTTTGTTAAGCAAAACAAAGGCAAGTTGTCGGTGGATAAGCGCCTTAAATTTTTTAATAATCTTACTGATGAAGAAATACAAACACTTGAAAAGATTGTGCAAGAGACGGTGCTTCGTTAATTATATTAGATCAGCCAAGTGACACCACCTTGTGCTTCTGCTAACCATTCACGCTCCCATTGCGCAAGCAGGTCGTCGAGGAAGGCATCGGTCATTGCTGGCGTGTCATTATGACAAGGATTGACTGGAACAAGTTTAGTCTTTTTGGTTGATGGCTTGGGAGTTGCTGCGATTACTTTCTTTGGACGAGGCTTGAGCACATAAGCAATCATATAAAGAATAACCTTAACAATGTACGCTTTATTTCTGCTAGTCCAATTACCCAGAGAGACTGAATCAGGATTTTCATCACGCAATGTAGCAAAGACATTGCCCTTTTTCTTAAAAAATTTATTTAAATAAAGGGTGCAATTTTCTTTTGATATGAACAACGGTACAAACTTACGTGCAATTTCTATTAAATAGTGCTCTCCGATACAGTTATTATGATTGGGTAGAGACAAAATTTTTTCTACATCGCTTGCTATCAAAGGCTTAAGAAGGTTGAGAGAATGGCCTGGCACGACTAATAAAGCATTTTTCTGATCCTGTGCTTTTTTAGTACCGCGCAAATTTGGATTTGATAGAGAAGCCATGGCTCGTGGTGGTCGGAGGAACCTGGATTTTGTTATAGGAGCGGATCCAGGAGAGGCTGGGTGTATGCAATGAAAGGCAAGTAAAAGCAACGCCAGTGGCATGAGTTTAATTGATTTTATCCAACACATGAGTAACCCTCTGTTTATTTTTTGGGTTGTTTATCAAAATGTTCAAGCAGCTTGGTGGATGCTAATGGACCAGATTTTTCAAAATCAAAATATGTATAAATTTGTTCAGCTGTTTTGCGTACAGGTGCAAGCCTGCGTGGCTTGGAAAACAAATTAGTTTTGATGCCTTGAGATGGCTGAGATCCGCGAGCGTCGGCCGCTCCAATTAAAATTGACATTCTCACTAGTGTTTCATCAATTGAACCATACCCAGCCGACAAAGCCAGCTTGGTGAGCTTGTCTAAAAAACCCTGCAGGTTATTATCACGCATTACCATTAATCCAAAGTCGAGATGAATACCAGTTAAAACGGTTATCAGAACACGGTCTGACATTGGAACATGCATTTGATTAAATAAGGCTTTAAAGTCTAAGATTTTGCCATTTTTAAGTGAGTAGGCGCTAGAGCCATTTAGGTAATCAAATCCGACTTGGGCATGATCAGGTTTATCGTTAAAAATAAATATCCTATCGCCTGCTTTGCCAATACCATGCAAAAAACCTGCAAGAGCAAGAACATTTTTATATTTTTCAAGTCCTTGGCACCATGGGCTTTTTTCATCAAACCATTCCGCTATTATTTGTTCAACCCACATGGAGTGCTCATACAGATCGCCAGCATGAAACTCAGCATTGGTTGTTTTATACTCCTGCATGTCGGTGATAAGATCATGAAAAAGAGGAGCATTAACGTTATAAGCCGTTTTTGCAGATTTGTCCTCCGTCTTAGCTTTTAGAACATCATAATATTTTTTGACCTGCGTTTTAATCCGTGCAGGCTCGGTGTGTAATTTTTTTTCAAAAGCCTTAATTTTTTTGCGCAATGTAGGAATTTTTTTCTGATAAATTGAGGTTACGTTTGCCTGAGAAATTTTAAGATTTTCTAGATAAGTCTTTTCATCTTTACCCGATGTGCCCATACGTAATAGATGAGCATGGGTTGCAATATAATCTGATAATAACCCTGCTTGGTGTAAGGGGTTTCGTTGAATAATGAATGCTCCGCTTTTATCAAGCAATTGCCAACTAAACCCCTCGACAGCTATTTCTTTATCTGGGACTTTATTCATGGCAGCCTTACTGCGTGAATGAAAGAATTCGCCCCATCCAAAAATTGCTAGCCAGGGAGCTAGGGGAGCGATAAAGAAAAGATTATTAACATTATTTTTGATATACGACAGTTTATCAACCATCAAGGCATACCCCAGTTTAGGAGTTCCCTCGGGTTGCAAATGCCAATACATACAAGCACCCGGGTCTCCCAGACAACCGGCAAGAAGCGAATTTCCAAAAGCAATAGAATAGGGCTGGTCTGCCCTTGATGAAGTGGAGTATTGAGAATAACTATAAGGTATATCTAGTGCCACACTAGGCCCGGCAGCCTTTTTTTGCTCTTTTTCATCAGGGCTTTTTATAATTTTTTCACCAGCAGCTCGGAAAAGAAGAGCTTTATTTTGTTCACGTGCTTTGTATTCAAGATCAATGACTTTTGATAAGAGAGATGTTTTGTCTGAGTTGACTAATTTCGTATCCAGCTTGCTAAAATAATCGGCCTCTTGCAACAACCGACTCATAATAGATGCAATGCGAGAAGCTTGAGTTAGGCTAAAATATTGATTGAGCTCGTTTTCCTTTTGCCATGCGGTATATGCAATCTTCAGCTCAACAAGAATGTTGCAAAGATACGATTTTACATTTGAGTTTATATCATCGTGAATTTGCTTAATCGTTTTGGCATCTTTTTCATTCATTTCATCAAAAGCAAACTTATCCTCTAAAAAAGCGGCTAGTTTTTGGTTAATTAAAAAGGAGGCTTTAGCGCAGGTCCGCATCTCATGGTGATAAAGGCGCAAAAATTGAAAAGTTACCGGATCTTTGACATCGCCCATTGGCTTGGTTGAAATATTTTTTTTGATGATGTCATCAAAATCTGGACGTAAAAACCACTCATCTATGGCATGATTGCCCATGGAGACATAGGCGTTTGGGAGGGCTTTGTCTTTAAATCTGCCAATAGTAACCATAATCGTTTGCAGATCTATAGATTCACCATAACGAGCGTATTCTTTTAATTGTCTTGCGCTATTGGCAAGCAGATAAAAAGGTTCAGGGTTTTGGAAATAGAGATAGAGACAAAATAGTTCATAAAGAATGGTGGGGATAAAAATAACATCATAGGCCGGATTGAATTGCTTAACCTTATGTCTAACATAGAGCTCTTCAGCAGCTGTTTTTTGAGAAAAAACATCTGTTCTCTCGGCTTTTGTAAACCTAGCAAAAGGGTGCTCTGCTTCCTTCATATCAGATGTTGCAGGTAGAATATTGGTAGGCCACTGATAGCGCAGCAAAATGTGAAATAGCTTAGTACCCGACAAAATAATCCCCTAAAATAAAGGCAAAAAACACGCTGGCCAGGATGTTAGGGGGGACCTTTTTTTGAACAAGATAGGGCCGAAGCTCTTGGACAAAAACTTCAACACCATTTTGGAAAATACGGCGAATAAATTTAAGCCCATAATTAAAGACAGAGAAAGCATTCCGGCCATGTTTCTTGCGAGGAATTGGTTTTATTCGATGCTTGAAAAGGCCACTTTGAACAACAAGGCATGTTGCAACAGCAATGGCCGCCATCAGTATTTTAATTCGATCTGGATCCGTGATGTGTGTTTCCTCAAGATTAAAGCCCATTGATTTAATCGATTTAAAAAACAATTCTATAAACCATCGTGTCTTATAGCGCTTGAGAATATTCCCCGGAACACGTGATGCAATAACAATAACAAGCTCTCCCGTTTCAGAGAGAGTTGCAGCAAGGCGCACTGGAATTTTACTAATGATCACATTCATCTGTTTGGTTTCATGTTGTTTAACATCTCCCATCAATACATCCACTCGAACCCTTCCTAATTCAGCTGTGGTTACATAAAGATTATTTCTGATGCGAAAAATGAACGGAATCTTGTTTTTATGCAAATCCTGAAACCACTCATCTCCAATGAATTCTCTATCCCCAATAATAGTTTTGATATTTTCTTTTCCTAATAAGGAAACAAGCTGATCAATGAGTTTCTTCCGTTCTTTAAAATTAGAGGTTCCTGCTTTGTTAGAAACATCGACCAGCAAGGGAATTACTGTATTTCTAAACAATATAGAAACAACAAAAATATTGATATGTGTGATTCCAAAGATCCAATCAGTTCTATCAATAATAATGGTAAATGGCCCTCGACCGGCCAATGAAAGAATGTCATACACCATTAAGCCAAGGTCCATTGTACTTATAAAGTTGTTTGTATAGAATCGCTCCAATCCTCTTGTGCAAGACGCCAGAACCCCTGAGAATCCCTGTGCCAAGCGTGTAATTTTAACTGATCCAAATTCGATCAGTCCGATTGTCATACAAGCAAATTTTTCAGCCATTGAATTTTCTAAGCCAGTATGCTTAACTGCGATCATCGCTATCGCTTTCTGAGCATTTTCTTTTGAGGTCATGGTTCCTACTCCTTTTTGGGGTATTTGTTTTTTTCTTTGGAACCATGATCTCCTTTTTTTTCACAAAAATCTCCTAATTGCTTCAAACCCAAAAAAAACGCTATTTTAGCCACTTTTTTTGTCGGGTACTAAGGTGAAATAGTCCAATTTTAGTGATATTGCCTTCAAAGGTTTGTGTCCCCAAAAACATTCTTTTATCCGTATCATCCAGAGGAGCATAAGACTTGTCCTCCTTCATTTTGATTACTACAAGCTGTCCTGATAGTGCATGGAAAAAGCTAAAACAAAATATAAATAGTAGAGCGCGCACAAGTTTCATAAAAATGCCCTCTGTCGATTTTCATTATAGTTTTTCTTAATATCAATTTTCAGCCTAACACAGAGCTTGCAGGAATGTCACCTACAAGCTCTGTGTCTAAATTTATCATGGATGGTTTGGATGTTAGTTTGTTTTTAGACATGAGGGTTCCTTAAAAGCTCCAGGGGAGCGATAAGGTTTTGGACGAGCGGTGCGGACAACTTCTTTCGGAATAAATACTGGATGCTGCTTGGGTTGTCAAAGGCTAATAAAAAAATAGAAAAAGCCCGCAGTTTTTGCAGGCTTAATTAGTTGATCTTGATCTGAGTAACAATCCTCTATTGCCTATTATTCGCTGCTACCGCTTTTGCACGCAAAATACTCTCAAAAAAGGCAGTAATAACTTTTGATTGAATACTGATGGATTTTTGTAAGTTTTGGTTTGTCTTAAGGAGTTGTTCAAACTCCAGATTCATAGCTGTTTGTAGCTCTGCATAAGGTATCTCTAAATCTATAAAATCTGTATGATTCACTATGAACTTTCTAAGGGCAAGAAACTCTGTCCTCTGGTTTTCAACGATACAATTAGACCATTTCTTTTGGATTTCTTGTTCTACAGTCACCCATAACTTATTAATGACTTGTTCAGTTAATCCATATTCACAGAAATTCTCTAGTATCTCTTGCCTTGGTTTATCAAAAGATGTCTTTGGGCTCATTGCTTTTGGAGAGATTGCTGCCGCTGGACTGGCGTGTTGGCTCAATGTTGCAGCCATGATGGTAAAAATAATACTTTTGCGGATCATAATGTTTCCTCTTAATTATGAGTGGGTGTAGAAAAGACAAAAATGGAGTAGCCATTCTACATATAAAGAAAATAAAAGTCTTGCTATAATTATGTGTGTTTATCGCCACCGTCCTGCTCAATGCGATCCCCTGCAAGTACAGATGGCGCATTGTTGCACATGTTTGGTTCTTTATCGAGCAAAGATGCAGCTGAATGAAGGTCGGTCATAGCAGAAGTATGTTGAGATTTCATTCTTTTAGCGTCTAAAAGCTTTGCATGGTCCTCAATTCTTGTTTTTATTTCTTTTAGATAGGCGATTATGTGCTGAAAAATTGTGTGTTTTTCTACGGCCCTCTGTGCTTGAACATCAGCACAATGAGGATGTTGCTGGTAGAATAAGCATAATGTAGAAAATACTTTGTTGGATAATATTTTTAGTGTACCTGAATTGTAATAATCTGCTGGAAGCCCCGCTTGAATGACCTTAGTAATTAATTGAAGCTGGCCCATTGTTTTGCAAATTGGTCTTTGTGTATCAAACAATTGAATAGCAGTTTTGAGTAGATTATGGGCTACTTCAAGATCTATCCCATATGCCACGTATTCCTTCCAATAAAACACTAAGTTTGGCGTGAACGCATCTGCGCCCATATTAATGAGAAATTCTTTAAGCGCTTCATACCTTGAAAGGTGAAAGGTTTCTTTTTCTACTTCTAATAGCATCAGGCCTCTAGTTGCTGGGACGGGGAGGTCGTCAACCGAAAAGCCATTAATCATTTCTAGAATACGCATGGCGGTGTTGTTTTCGTTAAGTTTTTTAGAAAAACCGACAAGTATTGCAAATGCCGCATAACTATTTGCTCGTTTTTCACTTTCCGCATGTGATAATGTGCCGGGTACTTGTAAGGCAGTAGACTTGCTTGGCGCTGGTTGAGCACGTGCAGGAACCTTTCCGGACAGCGTAGTGTCTTTGTGGTTTGGGAGAGCAGGTAGAGTTGCACAAGCAATAAATGAACTGAATGTGGCTCCTGCAGTCAATACAAATAGAATTAGTTTGGTTTTCATAAGATCCCCTAAGATACGAGTAATTATAACTAGGACTTGCTATTTGTATTATAGACTAGAAGACATGGAGAATGCAAAAGGCTCCCTGCACTTACTCTGCATGAGAGACGGAAAAATGGCTTAAATGACCTTTTTTAAGAGTATTTCAAAGGCATAAAGCATTGTAAAATGGGGGGGGAATATTAATAATTCTACTTTTGAGGCACCATGGCAGGTGAGATATAAGAAAGGAGATGAGATTCTAAAAAGCTAATTATTGCTCCAAAAAGCACAGTTTTCATATGGTCAGGATCATTCCAAGTTTGATTGGAGGTCAAGGTTTTAATTGTCGCTTTAATGTGTTGCTTGAATTTCTGAGTACCAATATGCTCTTTTGGAACTCCAGCACGCATGACGGGCTCAATAAAATTAAAAACTCTTTTATCGTTGGCCTTTACTTTTGCTTGACCTATATTTTTTAAAAAATTTTCCACTCTAGTATCAAAATTTTTTGTTGCCGTTTCTATCAGACTACGTGCTTCCTTTTCTTCTATGCCACGATCTATGTAGGATTGAAGATAGGAAGAGGTACTTTTTTCATCGGATCCAATTGCCAACCCTACAACAGCAGCATTCAATGTATGCAATGAAGTTATGAGAACGACAAATCCAACAACAGCAGCAACCTTTTTTTTAAACATACAATTTCCTTTTTTGTGTAATTAAACTTCTTCTGGTTGTCCTGCTTCCATTCTGACACTAAAAATTAAAATAGAAATCGCCGCCGGAGTCATGCCCTGAATAAGTTGTGCTTGGGCAATGGTGCGCGGCTTATAGAACGTAAGTTTTTGTTGTAGCTCTTTGGTTAGGCCCGGTAAATCAATGTAATTAAAGTTGTCAGGAAGAATCATTTCTTGGTAGCGGACAGCTTTTTCTGCTTCAAGCACTTCTTTTTGTAAGTAACCATCGTACTTAATTTCAGCATGGATGCTCAGCAGTGCTCTGCTGGTAAGATGAGCGGCTGGAATATTTTTTGCTTCTAGCAAAGGAGTGAGTAGGGTGCGGGCTTGGTTTTTTAACTCGTCCGTGAATTCTATGCAGTGCAGCGTTTTAAACAGCTCGCCTTGCCGGTTACTGTCTTTGACAATTTGAGTTCCAGCTTCAATAGCTTTTTTTTCATTCAAAAATTTTTCATACAATTCATCAGAAATCAAACCTAATTTTTTGCCGTAGGGCATCAAGCGCAAAAAGACATTATCTTGCCGCAAAAGCAAACGGCGTTCGGCTCGTGATGTAAACATGCGATAGGGTTCATTGGCTCCCAGGGTAATCAAATCGTCCACCATGACTCCAATGTAACTTTCGTTACGATTTAAAATGAAAGGCTCTTTGCCTTGTGCTTTGAGCGCGGCATTAATGCCCGCAAGCATGCCTTGTCCTGCGGCTTCTTCGTAGCCCGTAGTTCCGTTAATTTGACCTGCAAGAAACAGGCCTTTAACGGTTTTGGCTTCCATGGTGTGAGTTAAATGGGTTGGCTGAATAAAGTCATATTCAATGGCATACCCACATTTTGCAATGATGGCATTTTCAAAGCCAGGGATGCTGTGAATGTAATCTAATTGAACATCTAAAGGCAATGAGGTAGAAAGTCCGGCGGGGTAAATTTCATCAACGTCCATGCCTTCGGGCTCTACAAAAACATGGTGCCCAGAGCGATCTGGATAGCGGCCAACCTTGTCTTCAATAGAAGGGCAGTAGCGTGGACCAGTGCCTTTGATGTTGCCACTGTACATGGCAGAAAGGTGTAAATTTTTTGAAATTACGGAGTGAGTTACTTCAGTGGTTGAAGTGATAAAGCAGGGAATTTTTTCTTGGACATCCACGGGGTCAAATTCGTAAAGATAATCAAGCTTTTCACACGCTTGTTGCTCAAACTTTGAGTAGTCCAAACTTGATTTGAGCAAGCGGGGTGGGGTGCCGGTTTTTAGGCGCCCGAGGGGCACATTCATGGTTTTGGCTATGGAATCGGAAAGTCCGTAAACCGCTTCTTCACCACGACGGCCGGCTTTGTACCGAGTGCGGCCTACATGGACGAGGCCTTTTAAAAATGTCCCCGTTGTGATGACAAGAGAGGAGGCGTGGTAGGTGTTGCCTGCGGTGGTACGGATGCCGGTGATTTTACAACCGTGTGGTTCGATACGATGGCTAGCGCCATCACTCACCACGAACGGTTGTTTTAGATCCCGTTCGCCCTGAGTGTTTTGCGTAGCAAAACGTATCGAAGGGTCCGTCAAAACCTCAATTCCCATCTCAGGCACAATAGTCAAATTTTCAGTCTTGAGCAAATATTCTTTGGCCAGTTTGCTATATTCATATTTATCAATTTGCAGGCGCAAACCTTGTACTGCTGGCCCCTTGCGGGTATTGAGCATGCGGGCTTGCAAATATGTTTTGGTGCAGAGTTGAGGCATTAAACCACCCAGAGCACTGACTTCAAACACAATGTGCCCCTTGCCAAGACCTCCAACCGAAGGATTGCAAGGCATGGAAGCAACCTTGTCGATATCCAGGGTTAACAGAAGTGTTTTGCAACCCATCTTGGCTGCAGCGTACGCAGCTTCAATGCCAGCATGTCCACCGCCAACAACGATGACGTCAAATTGATTATTCATAGGTTTGGATTGTCCCCGAAAGAAATAGCGTTTTTGAAAGGCTTTAGCTTAGCAGAAGATTCTCGGGCGCGCAAAATATGATTAATGTTCTACAGGAATATCAGGGGCTTGTTTTATTGGGAAATGGTGTTAAAATTTTTCTTGTACCGATCAAATAATTCTATCTGTAAACAAAATAATGATAGGTGTTTAATATGCAAATTTTTAGGATTCTTTTTGTCTGTCTTTTTTCCACTCAGTCTATTCTTCTTGCCGCATCGAGTGCTGCGCCGAGCAGTGGTATTTCAGGAAGTATTTCCTCTGCTGCTGCCCCGTTAGTAGGAGGGATGGCAGTGTTACAGGTACAAGCTCCTGTTGATGAAAAACAATCTGCGTGTTTTGCTTTAGATAACTGTCTACAGAATTGTGATGAGTTAGCCCACATCAAAGCATTGCACCTGCTTACACTTTTTATTGTTCTGCAGCTTGACTTGCGCCGCCACTGTGAGGATGAAAATTGGCATGGGGTAAGGGAGGTGTCGGAGGCTCGAGAGCGCTACGGTTGTAACCCTTGGTTCTATTTGCTGGCAAGGAACTTAGATCTTCTGTATAAGTTAAAAATATAATTCCTTAATCAAACGACTAGCAGGCACATCGCAAGTATTTGCACGTCATCGTAAATATTCAATCTTCTGTCCGGGGTAGTTAAAAACTCCACCAATGATATTGTCGATGTTTGTGCGAACCACGCTTCTTGTCGGGCATATAGCACCAAAGAAATATCGGCTTTAAAAGTGTTGCTGGCCTGCTATCGTGTGAATCAAAGATCTTTTATTATTGTTTACAGATAGTCGAGGCTATTGCCTATTTACTATGCAGTTACACCGGAGCATTTAGTATCATTATCGCGCTTAACCAAATCATACCCAAACTCAGCAGCTCTTCGCATTATATTGGATACAGCGCGTTTCTGGTACTGACGTTCATATGCAGCCCCACCTACATCATGATAATTTTTTTTATCCCTAAGCATACAATAAATATACACTGCTAATCTGTGCGCCACTGCGGTGATAGCCTTATGTTTTCCAATGCGATTACTCAGTCGCCTTAGCAAGGCGCCGAGGGCTGTTTTTGAGTTGAAAAGCGTACTGGCCGATAGACGTAGTGCCTGTGCCACTCTATTGTCTGTTGGCTTGGTACGACTACTCAATATTTTCCCCCCTGATATGTTGTTACCAGGACAAAGTCCAAGCCATGATGCAAAGTGCTTTGGGGTTGCCCATCGCAGCATATCAGTGCCAATTTCAGAAATAATTTTTACCATTGTATTTTCACTGATGCCTGGTAGTGAGGTCAGATCAACACCGGTATATTTTTGTATAAGTGCTGTAGCATCAAAATGATAAGAGCTTTTATTGGCAGCTTTTTTTTTAGGTTTTACTTGAGCACTCATAGCATCTTTGTCGGATGTCTCTCCAGCAGCACTTACCGCAGGTATACTAGCACATAGGACATTAAGCCAGTGTTCGGATGCCATATCACATTCCATGATTTTTTCTTTGAGAAAATCGTAGATCTCTACCGCTTGTCGCAATGCCAATATGTGCTCAGGTTGATAGTTTCCTTCGAGTGATTTGGCAATTTCAGATTCACTGCTCTTGCATCGAGGATCCCGAAATTTTGCAAGCACCAACGGGCTACGCTCACCATCAACAATTGCTCGAATAATTTGCATGCCAGTTACACCCGAAATATCGCGTACAACTTGACCAATTTGTACATTCATTTGGACTAAAGCTTTATGCATATGATGGATCTGCATTGCTGCCAAATCAGTTAATGTTGTTCGATGACGCGTGTAAGAACGTAGAATAACAATCTCCTTGTCTGGTCTGAATGATCGATTGAGCATGCCATATGAATGTAATTGTTGAAGTCGCTGACAGTCTAACACATCTGTTTTTTTACCCGGGATTGCCTTAACATCGCGAGGATTTACCAACCATGGCTCAATACCAGATTCTTCTAGCATGTCGTAAATCGTGATCCAATAAATGCCCGTTGCTTCCATTGCAACACTTTCAACCTTGAATTGTTTTAGCTGATCAATCAATGCCTTCAGATCTGAGGTAAACATTCGAACTT
>Ga0207123_1040_pt1 | contig 26090 bp, 24 predicted proteins | sample Alteio_BWMinHeat_39_FD_153503 | JGI IMG/M metagenome (GOLD analysis project Ga0207123, IMG submission 153503) | Enriched cells from forest soil in Barre Woods Harvard Forest LTER site, Petersham, Massachusetts, United States -... | ecosystem: Environmental > Terrestrial > Soil > Temperate forest >... | reverse complement strand
CGTACCGCCACCGGCGGTTGGTTCCATGGCTCTGTGGGTATTCGGGAATGCCGCGGTCATGTCCGCGGATCAGGAATCACAGTCGGGAGAAATGCTGCGGACCACGCGCATCTGGGCCAAGCGCGGCGCCCAGTGGCAACTCACCTTCAGCCAGCACACCCTCGTGCAGTAGCCGTCTGGCATTTTCTTAGCAGCGCCTGCGGTTTGCGTCCCTTCTTTTTGCTTAGGTGCGCGCGGGCCGCTAGCCCCGCTCATTATAAAAAGCGGTTCGAACGCACGTCATTGGGGGTATGCTCCTGCTGGCCGGGATGCAAAGGGGAAGCCGGACCTCAGAGGGGGGACAGATGCGCAAACAAGTTTTCATCCGCCTGGTGACATATGCCGTCTTGGCCGCTCTGTCGATGATGATTCCGGCCATACCAACCGGGCAAGCGCAAACGCCTTCTCCTGCCGCCGCGCCCGCGCCGCCTGCGCCTCAAATGCCGCCTTCCCTTGTGCCTGTGAAAGTGATCGACCTGATGACAGCAGAAGGGTCAGCGGTATTCGGCGCGCAGTGGAAGACCATGGAGGCAAAGATCGTCGAAGGACCGCCGATCGCCAATGCCATGCCCGGATATAAGACGTCGTACGACATCCAGCCTCACGCAGGCGAGCCGCGTTTCGATGATTCGTCCTGGCCGATCATCGGCGCGAAGGGGCTGGCCGACCGGCGCGGCGGCGGCAAAGTGTCTTTTATCTGGTACCGCGCAAATCTGACGATACCGGCAAAAATCGGGGACTTCGACACGTCAGGCGCCACGGCGGTGTTAACGGCGTACGTCGATGACTACGCGGAAGTTTGGGTCAATGGGCAGATGCCGCGCCGCGCCGGCTACCCCAGCCCGGCCGCGATACAAGGCTTCAACATGCCCAATCGCGTCGTGCTCGCCGATGTTGTGAAGCCCGGCGATAAGTTCCAGATCGCCATCTTCGGGATCAACGGGCCAATTTCGGTCGCACCGATGAATTTCGTCTGGTTCCGCGAGGCGAAGATTGAATTTTTCCGCTGAGCGATTTCAGAGTTAGCTTAGCGCGCGGCGGCTTTCTGCTGTTCGCCTAAAAGCGCCTGGAACATAGCCTCCTCGATGTCTACTTCGTTCCTGCATCCGGCGCGGTCGATAAACGGGTTCGGCGCGCCCTTCTGAAGCTTCGAATATTTTTCTTGCATGCTGTACTGCGCAGGATGATCGCCGAGCGGCACGTCGCATGCCAGCGAACGCACGACCGGGAAAGTATGGTTGAACTCGGCGATTACTTCCGGCGTCAGCGTAGCTGGCGGACGCAAGCTGCAGCCTATGACTACGTCGTACATCTTTCCGCCCTCCTGCGCCTTCATGGTCCAGGTTGTGCAGCCGTGAGTGTGACCCGCTGTCAGGTGCGCGGTCAGCGTCGTACCGCCGAGCGTCACCATCTCTCCGTCGTGCAACGTCTTGTCAATCGGGTGCTCTTTGCCGCCGGGCTTCATGGCCTGGAGCGCCGGCACATCTTCGGCCATTGCCATAGTCTGCGCCCGCGTCATCTGTTTGACCACGGCGTCGCCTTCCTGATGATCGTTGTGTGCATGCGTCCCGAGCAGAATCTTGATATCGGAAAACTTGAATCCCAATTGTTCGACCGACTTCTGGATGGTCGGCACGTTTCGTTCGTAGGTGCTGTTGATCAGAATATTCCCTTGCGGCGTAACAATCAGGAACGAGCTCAGCGTCCTGGTTCCTACGTAGTAGAGATTGCCAATAATTCTGTGCGGAGGGAACTGCGCCGTTTGATCCTCCGGCGTGCCCATGTTGCGCTCAAGGATGGATCGCGGCGTATATTTACGCCCATGAACGGTGACCTCGGGATGATCGGCCGGTGCCGGGGCCGTCTGTGGCGCGGCCGAGCTTACGCTTGGCCCCAAAATAGCCGCCGCCCCAATAAGGCTTGCAAGACCGATAACTATTGCAGTGGTCGCCGAGCGAATCCTGTCGTTCATGTCGGCCTCCCGAAGGGTGAATCAGGATGTGCATTGTACTCCAGACATTGTGATACTTTCGGGGCTACCGGTCTGAGCGAAGCGGCACTCCACGCCGGAGGCGAATGTTGAAACTGCGAAATCCGTTCATGTGGGTACTCGCCGGCTTGGCTGCAGTCCTGATTTTTTCTTCCGTTGCAAAGGCGCAGGCTCAGCAGGGAACTCACAAAACTTCCGTGTGGAAATATGACGGCGGCAACAGAGCGGTCGGCTCGGGCGGCCCCGCTCCTCTTCACGATCTCAGCGGAAGTTGGGCCGGTCCGCGCTCGGGGGCGGGAGTGGCGGATTCCAAACCGGGAGATCTGCCACCGCTGACGGCGCTGGGCCAACAGCTCTTCGGCGGCAGAAAGAGCCTGCAGAAATACGACCCCGCAGGAACAAATGATCCCGTGGTGAGGACCTGCGATTCCTTGGGATTTCCACGCGTTGATCGGTACTCCATCATGGCAGTGGCGTTCGCCACGATGTCTGACCGAATCGTCGTGTTGTACCCGTTCCAGCAGCAGTGGCGCGAAATCTGGACCGACGGCCGCCGGCTTCCCCAAAACGTGGGCGCGTCAGGAAATGACGCTCCCGACCCGCGATATTACGGCTATTCAGTGGGCCATTGGGAAGGCGCCAACACGCTTGTTGTTGACACCACAGGTCTCGATGAGAACACCTGGCTCACGGACGCCGGGTATCCGCATAGCATCGATGCGCACGTGCAGGAGCGTTTCACTCGCACGGACCACAATGATTTGGAGCTGACGGTGACGGTTGACGATCCGAAGTTGTACACGAAGCCTTTTTCTATCGGCACGGAATATTTTAGATGGGTCCCCGACCAGATTCTTGACGAGAGGCTTTGCATTCCGTCGAACGTGATCGAGTACTTGAAAGCAGTTGGCGATCCCGCGGGTAAGCAGCCCTGACGCGCGGCCTGGTTCCACCGGCATCTTAAATGAAAGTTTTCGCCTCACGCTTGGTGCTGGTGTAGCATCGCTCCTAACGGCCTTCGATAAATAGGGGGCTTAACGGGAAGGGAACATGAAAAAGCTAAAGGTTGGCGCCATTCTCATCCTGGTTATCCTGGGCGTGACGCTCGTTACGCTGCGCTTCACCGGTCTCGAACCCGAATATCTCGATTTGGATCAGCTCCGCGCCCACCACATGATCGCCCGGCCCGGCTTATGGCTGAAAGGCGAAGTCGTCACCGCGCCCATAACGGATTGGTCGTTCGTGAACGAAGTGCCGCACCCAGGGCGCAGCATCAACACCGTCCTCGTGGAGACGCGAACGCCCTATTTCATTCCGCATTCGGTGCGCACCATGCCTTTCGTCCGCAACGGCGTGCTATATATACGTTCGCATCAAGATCGAATGGACTTGGCGTTTCCACATGACAAGTCCTGGACAGACAACGTCGCTCGCGACCCCCGCGTGCGTATAAAGATCGGCGACAAACTGTACGAAGCCACCGTGGTGTTGGTTGCCGATCGCGCCCAGGCGATCGCCCTCTTAGGCAGAAATCCTGAAGTCCGGGAGACGGGTCCCGACGGGCAAGAACATGTTGTCGGGTATGACCACGTCTTTCGCGTTTTTCAGCGCGACATTCCCGAGTATGGCGGCGATCAGCCAGCACCGAGCGTGGCGGGGCTTGTTCCTGACAATAAGTCTTAACCGTTCAGGCTCGCCCGCGATCGTTGAAGTGACGGATCCCGCCGGAGAGTTCAGATGACCACGCGCGGCGTCAACCTACACACTGAGTTTCTCGAATTCTCGCGAGAGAAGCTGCTCAACCAATATTGGCCACGATTGCGCAGTTGCGTCGAAGGATTGAGCGACGAACAAGTGTGGTGGCGGCCGAACGATGCCAGCAACAGTATCGGCAACTTGATCCTGCACCTGAACGGCAACGTCCAGCAATGGCTGGTCGCATCGTTCAAACGGTCGGAAGACCTGCGGGACCGCCCTGCCGAATTTCGAGAACGGCGATCGATCCCTGCATCCGCGCTCCTTGAAAAACTCGGCGCAACACTCACGGATGCCTCGGAAGTTCTTGCCTCGTTGAGCGAAGCCGATTTGCTCACGACATTCGAAATCCAGGGCTATAAGGTCACCGGACTACACGCGGTTTACCATGTGGTGGAACACTTTGGATTGCATTATGGTCAGATTGTCTACATCACCAAGCTGTTGCGCGGCGAAGACTTGGGTTTCTACCGCGAACTCGATGCGACCGGACGGGCAAAGGCACGCTAACTCAGGTTTGGTTTCCGCCCAACTGCGAATGCGCCCACGCAGCTTCCTTGGATAGGCTAGGCGGCTAGTCGATTTCGAGCTATCTGGATTTTGCGTACTTGTGAGCGCTGTAGCGGAGTATCGAGATCGCCACGGCGAGCGCGACGACCGTAGCAGCGAGTAGTCCGAGTTCCACCAACATGTTGTGGAATTGCCCGGATTGCGCCTCCAGTTGCGCAGATGTTGCGGTAATCACCAGCATCCGCCGGATTCCGGCGATCACGCCGATAATCAGGAAAGGCTCCGCGTCCAGCGTGTGTGATTTGAGCGAGATCGCGACGGTGTAAACGATCTCGATGGTCATCATGACCAGGAGCACCGTGTTCAGGATAATGATCGCCTTGCTCTCGATTTCGCTGGGTCCGCGATGCACCGCTTCGTTGAGGTCGTGCATGCTCGAGTAGAGAAGAAGTACGGCGACCGCCACAAGCGCCACGCCAATCAGCGCCAGCAAGACGCTCTCTAGGGTGCTGAATAGCGACGCTGCGCGAGAGGTCCAGGCCTGGTGGCGACTTCCCTCGCCTCGTTCGTCATCGCTCATTGTCGGTCGGGAATCGCGATTTCTGTTGAGGATGTCTAAGGTTTGGGCGAAAAAGGCCGTGGCATGCCGGGCTTCCAGTCGGGAATTGCAGCGCCATCGGCATTTGGCATTTTGACTTTCGGAAGACTCTGCTGGTCGAGGACGTCATCCTCGCCGCCGATCACTCCGTTTTTGTAGAGGATGAACGCAGTCAGAGCGTAGACCTCATCGGGTTTCAGCGAGCCCTCCTGTTTGAAAGGCATGCCGCGGTTGATGAAGTCCCAGATTACCGTGGCGTAGGGCGCATGCATTGCCATTACGTTTCCGTCTCGGATGCACGGCGCAAGGCAAGGTCCGGGATTAGCAGGAGGATTTTGGCGCTTGATCACCATGGGAGCCGGGCCTTCCGATCCTGTTGCGCCGTGGCATATCGAACATTTCTGCGAATAGACCTGCGCGCCTTCCTTAGCCGTTCCGTGACCGGGAGGAAGTTCTTTTCCCGTAGGACTGATCGAAATGTCCCAGGCACGGATCTCGTCTTCAGTGGGAGTTTTTCCGAAACCGTAGGTTGGTGACTGCGCCCACGCAGCGTGGCAAACCACCAGCGCCACCAAAGGCAGGAAAAGCTTAAACGAGCGCATTGTGGACGCTCCCATCGCTCGCCACCCGCCACGGTTGGATCATGTTGTCGGTGCCCTGCACGCCGTGTGCCTTGTAATAGTCGGGAGGCTCGTGAAAGTGTTGTGCGAGTTGCGAGCGCATCGGTTGCAACTGGCCCAATTCATCGGTGCAGCGCGACATCAGCGTGCACTCTTGTCCATCCCACTTCCAGTTCAGACCAAATCGCGTGTGCGCCTTGGAATGCACTTCGCCGCGAATCTCGGCTTCCTTCCAGGTCTGGCCGCCATCGGTGGATATTTCCACCTTGCGCACCTTGCCGCCGCCGGACCATGCCAGGCCAGTGATCTGGTATACGCCGGGGCCGGGCAGTTGCTGTCCGCCGGAAGGAAAAGTGATGACCGATTTCGGTCCCCACTGCACCGTCATGGCGGCGATTTCTTCCTCTTTCTGGATGTGGCCGTAGTCGTTATAAGTCATGTAGTAGCGGTCCACCACCTTGACCCGCCGCAGCCACTTTGTGTTGTACACCCCTTCGAAACCAGGAACGATCAGCCGGAGGGGGAAACCTTGCTGAGGACGCAGCGGCTCTCCATTTTGGCCATAAGCCACCATCATGTCGTCCATGGCTTTAGCCAGCCTGATGCTGCCTCCTCCTTTAACCTCCTCTAATCCTTCCGAAACGATCCAAGCCGCGCCCTTTTGCACACCGCATTCCTTGAGCAGCAGAGACATGGGCACGCCGGTCCATTCGCTGCAACTGGTCAAGCCGTGAGTCTCCTGGACCGTCTTGTATTCGGGCTTTGAGTGGTTCCCGAGGCACTCGATGAAATGAATGCGAGATACGGAAGGAAAGCGTTTCAACTCGTCCACGGTGAACTCCAAGGGGCGGTCTACCATGCCGTGGATCATGAATTTATGCTCTTTCGGATCGAGGTCCGGAACAATTGCGCCGCGATGAGTGCCCACAAAATGGAGCGAGGATGGCGTGATGTCCCCTATCTGCTCTTGAAGCGGGGTCAATATGTGAAAGATCAACCCGAATTGATCGGGCGAAGGCCGGTCAACCACGGGTACGCGTACGGAGGTGACGAAACGCGAGCGATCGCCATAGGCGACGAGTTCCTTAAGACTCTTTTGCGGCTGCGCCTGCGGCACCGCTGCCTGACCACTCGCGGTCTTAATCGCGCTAACGGCGGCCGCCGCCGCGCCGGCTTTCAGGAATCCCCGTCGACTCGCTTTTTTCGAAGCCATTGTGTCTCCTTCGCAGCTTTCCTTGCGCTTTACCGAATACGCCCCGTTTTGAAATGTCCGATTTCAGCTCTTCTTCCTGAGCCCGTGCGGCCAGCACCTTGGCGCAATGTACGCTAGTCTGCCCAATCAAATCAAGCTAAGCCTGATATTCATGATACGGCAGGGCGGTGTCGACCCGGACTTCGGAGAGAAGTCGGCTGAACGCGCCGGAGAGCGAATCGTCTGAACTAGCCCAAATCAGGCAGCCTTGCCGGCATTGACCGCGACGTTCTTCCCGGCCACCTTTACGTCCTGACCTTCCAGCTCCAGCTTGGCTGAAAGGAAATGCAGCAGATCCTGAGGCGAAACGAACGCGACCACGCGGTTATTGTCCACAACGATCAGGCCTCTATCTCCTTCGTGGCTCATGATCGACAATACGTTCGCGGCATTGGTATCCGGCGTAACCGTATTCTGGGGGGAGCAGGCTTGCGTAATCTCCCGCAGGCTATGCCGGTTCCATTCGTTTCTCGGCATCTGCTTCACCTGCTCCGTGCTGACGCATCCCACCAGTTGCTGGGAGTCGGTGACCACAGGGAACATTTTGTGATGGTATTTGTAAACATAATTTTCGACCAAGTCCTGCACGCTCATATCGGGCGTAACGGTAACCGGGTTCGGATTCATAAAGCGGCGTACGGGCTCGCCCTCCAATACCGATTGCATGAGCACGCGCTGATAAGAGGCTGCGGACACAGACCGCAGAAACATTCCGAGCAAAAACCACCAAACCGCGCCTATAAAGTTGGCGTAGAATAATTGGAGAAGTCCTCCCGCCATCAGCAACGTGCCGAAAATCGATCCCGCAAAGGCAGCGGTCCGCGTGGCGCTGACCAAATTGCCCGAGCGTTGCCACAGTAGGGCTCGCAAAACACGCCCTCCATCCAAAGGGAAGGCCGGAATCATATTAAATATGGCGAGGAGCCAATTGATCTGAGCCAAGTAGTTGAGTACGGTGACGACCTCCAGCGGCAAACTCGTCGCAGCAGCAGCGCCGATGACGTAGAAGACAGCTCCGATGGCCAGACTGGCAAGCGGACCGGCAAGGGCCATGAGGAATTCGGTTTTCGGATCAGGCGGCTCCGATTCCATTTCAGCCACGCCTCCAAATACAAAAAGGGTGATCCCCTTCATCGGGAGGCCATTGCGCCTGGCGACGATGGAATGGGAGAACTCGTGAACAACGATCGAGGCAAAGAGCCCCAACGCCCCGAATATACCCATCCACCAGTATGTAGCCGCCGGTAAGCCTGGTAGCCGGTACGGAAAAACGCCAACTGCGAGAGACCAGACGATCAAGACCGCGATGATCAACCAGCTGGCATCCACTCTGACTTCGAACCCCAACATTTTGAAAAGAGTGATCCTTCGCCCAAACATTTGAACCCCCTGACGAGCCATTGCCTGTGGTTAGCTCTACGTCCAATTAGATGAGCGCCGAAAGTGAGTTGGGCGTCGGGGTTTTTGATTCATCTACTCCCGAGTAACGGAATTACTGGAGAGTGGGCTGGACGAGCAGAAGATTCTGATATGCGCGCTGTCGAGCGTGGTCCTGGGACCCACGCTAGCGGCACACCCGCTTTTTCGCCTTTTATTTGGTCAATTTCAGCGAAGAATGCGTCAGTGGATTTTTAGCTTTAGCTCGCGACGCAGAGGCACCGCGCTTCACGCGCGATTATTTTGCCTGAACGATTTGCACGGGCTTATCGAGCTTGAAGGTCAGCACCGTCTCCGCAGGCACTCGGATGGCGGCGCCTTTGGTCACGACCTGAGTTACGGCTCCGGCTCCGGCTCCGGCACCGGCTCCGATCGCAGCGCCTTTCCCCCCGCCGGCGATGGCGCCGATAATCGCGCCGAGGGCAGCGGCGCCGCCTGTATATTCGGCCGTTCGCTTGTTCGCGCCAAGTCCCTCCTTGCCGCTTTGTCGCAGGTCGGTGGTGCTGATCAAATATTGCTGACCCTCTACGGTAATCGATTGCAAATCGAGTACGAGATCGGAAGTGCCGCGGAAGCGGCCTCCCTTCGAAGCTGAGCGGATGACGATCTGCGCGTTCGAGCCGTGAGGAATCACGACGTCGCCGTTGGCGTCGAGAACGTCGTCCGTAATTTCAGCAGCGTAGGTCTGACCTTCGGCCGCCGTAGCTGAGTCGATCGTCTCTCCGCTTCGCACGGAAACCTGAGTGCCAGTCGGCAGCTCGTACGTCTTGGTATGAATTTCCGCCCGCGTCGGGTGGTAGTGGTGCTCGTGATAGGAATCGGACGCCGCCCTGGCCGCTGAGGCCGGCTGTGCTGGTGTAGACCCGCCTTGCATCGGCGCGGTCGGTGTGGCTGCTGCATCGTCGTATTCAATCGATTTCACCTGCGCCATCGCGACCGTATGCGTTGTATTGTCATCGCCCGCAAGAGTGATTTCCGCTGGCGACGTTGCCGTAACCATGCCGGTCAGCGTGGAACCATCACGCATCAGAACCGTCGCATGCGGCCCTGCAGCTTGCTTGTTTCCGCACGACGCCAGAAACAACAGAGCGCCAACCACTGAGGCCAGAAAAACGGATCGCCGTATGAAGTGGAGCGTGCGTGTCAGCCCGCCATTAGGTCTGAAAGCTGCGTGACTCATCGTAACCTCCAACCAAGCCATAGTTCTCTTCGGAGCTGGGCCGACCCGGACCGTGAATTCTATAGCAAGCGCGGTTATCATGCCTACCCTATGGCTCAAACAATTGCATTGGTGACGGGTGCGAATAAAGGAATCGGAAGGGAAATCTCTCGCCAACTCGCTGCTAAAGGCGTGCTGGTGTTAATGGGCGCGCGCGACCGCGGACGGGGAGAGAAGGCTGTGGCGGAACTGCGAGCGAAGGAACTTCTCGTCGATCTCATTCAAATCGATGTGACTTCACAGCAAAGCGTGGACCGTGCTGCAGCCGAAGTGGAGCAGCGCCACGGCCGGTTGGATATTCTTGTGAACAATGCGGGCGTCGCGCTCGATTGGTTACCGCCTTCGCAATTGACCGTCGATGCGCTTCAGAAGACGTTCGAAACGAATGTTTTTGGCGTCTTTCGGGTGACGAAAGCCCTGCTCCCGCTGCTCGAGAAATCCAAGCACGGTCGAATCGTCAACATTTCGAGCGGACTGGGCTCCCTGACCCGAAACGCGGACCCCAACACGACGCTGACAGCCCGAAATATGTTGCTGGCTTACTGTGCGTCGAAAGCAGCGTTGAATATGATCACAGTTCAGCTCGGCAATGAGCTTAAAAGCGCGGGAATCAAGGTGAATTCCGCCAATCCCGGCTTCACCGCGACGGATATGAATCAGCATCGCGGAACGAGGACGGTTGAGCAGGGTGCTGCAACGCCGGTCCGCCTGGCTCTGCTTCCCGACGACGGTCCCACGGCGGGAGTTTTCAGCGATGATGGCCCCGAACCCTGGTAGGGAAGGGAAATAGGCGCACTTCGGATCATCCCGATTTCCGAAGAGGGGACCGGTCGGAACTTAACCTGTCAGGAGCGGCTGCTTAGACCAAAACGGGCTCTTTGGCCATTCTCACGTGGCCGTGGGTGTAGTTCTTTCCGCAGGAATCGCAGAAAAGCGCACGGTACGCTGAGCCATCTTTCGAACTGGCGTTCGGCACTGGGTTCCAGCCCTTCTCCTTCGTGAGCTTGCCTCTTTCCGTCAACGCCTGAAACAGATGCTCGCAGATGTACTCCATCCCATCCGCCTCTGCTTTTTTTGCGTCCGCGAGCTTGTGAATCCAGATTGTTTGCGCCATGTGGCTCCTCCGTGTTCAGGTTCCACTGTGGCATGCGTGCGGAGGAGCAAACACCTGCCCGCAGGTACAGATGTGCTCGGGCTGGCAATCAGTCGCAAGTTATTGGTTCGGAGGTGGTTAGCGATGAGAGATTATGACGGATATTGGGGGATATGGGCATGCGAGCGCCGCATCGCCTCGCGCCGTCATCTCGCAGCCGAAGCCGCGCTACTGGTTAATGTACCAATATCCGACTTTGTTATTCACCGAGCTCGCGTACCACATGCGCCCCTGTGAATCCATGAAGAACTCGCGCATGGAAATCTCGGGGTGCGGGTATGGATATTCGATCACGTCGCCCGTCTTGGGATCGAAGCGGCCAATCGTGTCCTGCTCATGTGAGGCATACCAGATCATCTTGTTGCGGTCCATGCCGATGGCGTAAGGGCTGGCGGCAGGTCCAGGCAGATCGTATTCCTTGAACGCCTCGGACTTGGGATCGAAGCGGCCGAGCTTGTTTCCGCCTCGTTCGCTGAACCACACGATGTTGTTCTCGTCCACCAGCAAGCGCTGCGGCTTGCCCTTGGTCGGCGGGTAGAACTTCGAAAGTTTGCCGTCCTTTGTGACTCTGCCGATCGGGCCGGGGAAGACAAACGAGGTGAACCACTCGTCGCCATTGTGTCCGACGACATTGGCATAAGTATTGCCCAGGTCGAAATGAGAGAATTGCTTGCTGACAGGGTCGAACCTGGTGATGGCAGGACCGCCGCTCGTCCACACACGCCCTTGCTCATCGACTCGAATTGTGTGCGTGCCGGTTGGCTTGCCGTCGGACAGCGGCGTGTTCTGATATTCCACGATCTCTTTCGTGGCGGGATTCAAATGCCCGAATTTCCCCAGCGCTGCTTCCGTAAACCAAACCGTGCCGTCCGGAGCGGGAACCGCCGAATGAATGCCCGCTGTTTTTGAGAAGGGCAGCGGAAACCGCGTCAGTTCGGCCGTCTTCGAGTTTAGCCGCACCACTTCGTTGCCTCGCCCATAGTAGGGAATCCAGAACATCCCGTCCTTGTCTTCGACGGCGCTCCACGGGCCTTGTCCCTTGATCGGCGGGAAATCGTATTCCACATACGCGATGTTCATAGCCTCAGGACTGAACGTACGCTTCAGCTTCTTGTATTCCGGCAGATCGGCGGGAGAGGCGGGCTTCTTCGAATCAGGACCGAACATGGCCGCGAGGAATTCGGCAAAATCGTCGGCTTTTTCATCCGTCATCCGGCCGCCGCCCTCGCCGCCCATAATCGTGTTGCTCATGTACTGGATGAGAACCTTCCAGCCATCCTTATCGTGGCTGAGCGGCGCCACGCGATGCTGGAGCGAATGGCACGACGTCATGCAAGTGTTGAAGTACGGTTCCTGATATCTCATCGAAAGGTCGTGCTTGTCGGTCTTGGGCAGGAGTTGCGTTATTTGATAGGTGGTCAGGTCGGTCCAGCGCACCGGCGCTGCCTGCAAAGCAAAATCGCAGGAAAGCTTTTGGTCGGCGGTCAGCTGCATGTGATCGTGAGGATCGCTCTTGTAACCAACGGCCGAGATTTGCACCGAATAGGTCGCGGCCGGCAGGTCGTTGATGTGGTAGTTGCCCTGCGCGTCCGAAAGGACGGTCACCGTCATCTTGTTTTGCGAATTTTCGGCGACCACAAAGATACCCATTTGCGGTTTGCCATCAGGCCCTTTGACCGTACCCGTGATTGAAGCCGCGAACCCCGGCAGCGCCGAGAGTAACAGCAAAGCAGCGCTCCATCCGCAATAAGTCCCAAATTTCTTCATAACACCTCCTGGTCGCCTTGCCGTTCTAATTGCGTGATGACGTCTGCGGCTTGCCCCCCCGGACCCAGCCTTCTTGAGCCTCGATGCACTCCATGCTGATCATCATGTAGCGGATGTACGTGCCTCGATCGATGAAAGGGCTCGGATCGCCCGGCTTCCGCGCAGCGTTTTTCGTGAGTTTGTCATTCTTGCCATCGACGAACGTCAGATCGCGGTACGGATGATTGGCGATGTAGCCATCCGCGCCGGCATCTTCGCCCAACTTGAAAAACCGTTCGAACGATTGCTTGTACGCCAGCATACCCGCGTCCATGCGGCCCACTTGGCCGCTGGGCTCGAGCGCTCGCGGAATGGCACTTCCGCCCCAGAAGGAAAGCAAATGCGTCTGTCCGTGATCCGTCACAGGAACCAGCATCGACACCGTACCCGGCGTGTGGCCCGGGGTGATGTAGAACGTCAGGGTCGTATTACCCAAGGTCAGCTTCTGCCCATCGGTAATGTCCATGTCACGCGCGGGCGGCGGGCCAAACTTCCCTCCGGGCTCAGTCGGAGGCAGCTTTGCGACCATGTCCCAATCCACCGCGGACATCAAAATGTGCGGGTGATACATATCTTGCAGGTACTTGGCGCCGCCGAAATGATCGTTATGGCCGTGTGTGAGGATCAGGTATTTCATCTGCGAAGGATCGAGGCCCAGTTTTTTGTAGCCTCCGATGATGATGCGTTCCGCTTCCTCGGGATTATCCAGGCTGTCGATCTGGATGATGCCTGCACTCGTCACGATCGCCCACGACGCCACGCTATTCATTCCTAAATAGTAGAGTTGATCGAATACTTTCGTGGGTGGTGCGTCGATCACTTTCCCCACACTTGCGGCCGCGTTTACCGGCGGTATGCTGCAGTCCACCAGGCTGGGAACAAGATCATCCGCGGCGAGAAGCTTGGCATTCGTCGCGTGATCGAGGAACGCCATGGGATCCGGCCCGTTGGCAGGCGCAGATTCCTGTGCCACCGCGCGAGGTGCAAGTGCCCCCGCTGCCAGGCTAACTGCCAGCGCGACGAGCGCGACTGACATCGTCCGACTCTTAGACATGGATCCCACTTTCTCTCGAAATGAGCTCACGAAATAACGGCTATTTCGGCCAGTACATTAGCACAACTGTTTCGTAGTTTCCGAGGAGACGGCTTATCAGCCTTGGCTGGCTAGGTACCTGCGATTAGAATTGCTCCGGGATTGACCTTTGCTCTTGTTCTTGCCCTCTTCATCCTTGAATTAAGGAGGGGGCAGCGTTTCGTTCATGGCAAAGGCAACGCATTGGGAGAGGTCACCCGTGAGAAAAAGTTCAAACAGTGTGAGTGAAGAGACGAATCGGCTCAGCGCTGCCAGGAAGGGAACTGCCATTGGTGCCCAAGCGCCGCGAAATGGCGATTTGAGTTCAGGCAGAACAAATATGGACAGAATGGCGGCGCTCGAAACGATTCGGGCTGCGCGCGTCGCGCAAGGGGTGACTTACGAAGACCTGGGCAAGGCGATCGGCACGAAGGATCCGACTTATATTGCGGCAGCCCTTTATGGCCAGCACCGTCTGAGCGCTGAGGAGGCGAAGAAGCTAGCGGCGGCCGTTGGCGTGGGCGTCGAAACGGCGATGGCCACTACCGCGATGCCGCTTCGGACCGAGTTCCCACTGACGACGGACCCATTCAAGTACCGCCTCCTCGAGCTCGTCGGCGTGTATGGCGACGCCCTTCGGGAGCGTTGCAACGAGCTGTTTGGCGACGGAATTCTTTCCGCCATCGACTGTACCGTGAAGCTTGAAAAGAAGGGCGAGCGTGGAGTCCTGACCATCGACGCGAAATTCCTACACTACAAAGAATACTGAGGCAGCGTCAAAAACGTTAGCGCCGCAGATCCCGGCCACCGTTTGCTGGACGCGCTCACTTCTTGCCATCCGTCTTATCCGTCTTATTTCCGACCGCCTTGTCCTCATCCGCGGGTTCGCCAATCAGCTTCATATACTCGATTGCTTCGGAGGCGACGCAGAGATTCTCGACTGCGAACGGAATTTGCGCAGCGCTGGGGTCGTCCTGCCCGCGAACCCACCGGAGTTCGCCCTTCGCGATCAGAAAAGGTGTCGTGTAGTAGGCAGGATCCTCTACCGTTTCCGTAAACGTCAAGTGGTTGTGATCGGTTCGCGTGTAGCGCTCGATCACGTGCGCATCGGTGCTGTGTGGATAGCCGCGGCGATCGACCCAGGTCTTCTCGTACATGCCGATGGTATCCACAACGAGCGTGTTCTCTCCCTCCCAGTGGCCCTTCGAATATCCGAAGTATGTGGTGGAAGGCCCCCCCTCGTGGCCGATATTCTTGGGAAGCTGCCGCCCGTCCATCCAGACTTCACGCCACGTCCTGAAACCTTCCAGAATGATGATCCGCCCGGGCATCTGAGAGAACCCAAGCTGCGCGATTTGGTTGTTCGCGGAGCGTGGCATTCCGAATGGATCACAAATCTTCCAGGGATCATTCGAGCTCGCGCTGAATGGATCCGGAATGTTGAGCTTCAACTGCGCCTGCCCGGCGGGGGTCAAAGGAGGAACGCGGTTGCTCAGCAGCGCCTCTCCCGGCCCTCGCCACATGCCGTTGAGGTCGTGTACAGGCGCGGGACCGCCGCTGTCATCGGCTGCTTTGCCCGAGGCATTCCGCCCTTGTCCCGCATTCCGACCCTGGTTCGCGGGCTGAGCGTCTTCGTCTTGGGCGAATGCGAAAGAAGAAAAGGCCAGCGCTGCTGCCAGGCCAAGCAATGAATATTGGAACCGATTTCGCATCGACACTCTCCCTTAGCCCAAAGACTCAGCCCCGATAGCGTAATGTGGCCGGTCTATTCCTTGTTGCTCGTCTTTCGCCCGTCGGGACGGCAGGCTGCCGACTCGTTTCCGCCGTTGCCGAAATCCTGATCGCATACGGAGGGCCTATCGCCAATCAGCTCGCCGTCGCCGAATTCCTTGCCGCTCGCGAGGATGACCTTGCCGACGCGCCCGAGAGGTTGGCCGTTTCTGGCGGCATATAAAACGACAGTGATTGTGTCGCCGGGCTGAATTGCAGTTCTGGTCCATCCCGAGGAACTGATCGCGGACGCCGCGTTCGCTTCCGCGACCCAATGTTTGACGTTGCCCTCGTCGTCCTTAGCGTCAAACAGAAGCAAAGTGTGGGGATTGCCCCAATTGACCTTGGTCACTGTCACGTTCTTCAACGTTACAGGCTTGCTGTTGTCGTATGCCGCGCTCCCGTGATGGGCGAACAATGGACCGCCGATCGCCAGAAGGCCCGCAATCAGGCCTAAAGAGGCTGCCAGCTTTATTTTCACGTGACCCTCCCTAAGATGACCAACTGACTCATATAACTGCGCTATCGCCGTATGCTCGGTCCCACGGGGGACAATATTCCTCTATCTGTCTAAAGATCCTGCCTGTTGTTGCAGCAAAGATATGACGCGTCGCGCTACTGAACGGTTCCGATAAACGCATGATCGCAAACGCTCTTGCGTTTGCGGCCACATCTTTACCCGAGGTTACAAAGGCTACCATCGCGGGCCGCAGCGGTGGGGAATTGTTTGCCAACCCACTTGTGTGTTAAATACTGAGTGGTTGGGGAGGCCATTACATGAATCTCAAGGTCCGGCTATTTTTAACTTCGATCGTAATCGTTTCGGTTTCGTGTCTGCCGCTGCTCGCACATCACGGAACCGGTGTGGCGTATGAAACGGAAAAAACCGTGACGGTGAAGGGAGTCGTGACGGAATGGATTTGGGCTAATCCCCATTGCGGTCTTTTGTTTGACGCGACGGACGAAAAGGGCGCCGTAGTGCACTGGGGCGCCGAGTTGGGGAATCCGCACCAGGAATCCGGCGCAGGGTTCACTAAGGACATATTTAAGCCGGGAGATAAGATCACGGTCACCGGGCATCCGGCCAAGTCTGGCGCGCCACGCGTCTCAGGGGCTCACTTTGTCCTTGAAGATGGCCGAGCCCTGCCCGAAAAGCGTACCAAAGGAAACGGCGAGGCCGCTCCCGAATCCGAATATTAGGGCCGCTGCGTTTTATAAGCGGCAACTATCTCACGATCTAGTACACTCTGGATCGTTCAGTTTTTAAATTGTTTCTGGAATAGCTCAGCCCGTTGCGATCGGGGTGTGCCTGAACGCGCTCAGCATAGGCCAGCTTCCGATGCGCGTAATCACGATCTTTCCATCCACTATCTGCACAGCGCGTCGGACCAGGCGACATGCCCTTACGCCATTCAGACCGCTGCGTACTTTAGAGGCCTCTTGAGCCGGGTCTCCTGCGGGCTCTAGGATGATGCTCTCTCCCTCCTTAAGCTTTGCGACTCGCTCGCCAAGACTTTTCCATTTCGATGTGCCTTTCGCGATTGCATCCCCCTGCTGGTTTTCCATCCGTGGTCCCCATGTGATCCCCAAGTCGTCGACTGCGCGCATATCCCTTCGAAGAAAAGCAATCGCTTAGCCAGTAGCCGGGAGAACAGAAATATTTCGCGGTGAGGTGTGTTCTGTTGGTGATAGGCAGAACTAAAGAAAACGCAACTCTTGGTTCATAGCCGAGTGTGAGGCCTCGCTCTCATTGCGGCTGTGGAAAAAGCTGCGGTCCACTTTTTCCGCGAGGAGTGCAAAAACTGGCGGCAGACTGAAGGATTTACCGAATCCGATGCGGGACGTGCGTAGGAACTCACGTTTTCCCTGGCCGTCTGGCTGCTGAACTCTTAGAAAATATACTTCAAGCCGAATTGGATCAGCCGGGGAGCCACGGAGGTTTGGGTGATGACACCGAACGTTGCCGTGCCGAATGTCGTGCCGGGATTGGCGAATTGCGGGTGATTGAGCGCGTTGTAGAACTCGGTGCGGAAAGCCAATTGCGCATTCTCCCGGAGCCCCCCGACGGTTGTAATTTTGCCGATAGAAACGTCCGTGTTGAATTGTCCCGGTCCCCTGACGATCCCTACTCCTGTGTTTCCGTATCCTGTGGAGCCATCGGAGCCGATTGCCGGAGCAGGGCAGATGGCCGACTTATTGAAGTAGGTGTGCAAGCGAGAGATAGTAGCGCCGGGCGTCAAGAGGTCGCTGTACGTCGTGCCGGGGCACATTGTGATGGTAGACGTTCCGGCAAAGCCGTAAACCACGCTGCCGTTCTTGTCGGTCAGGGTCATTGGCGTTCCACTTTGCACGATCACGATTCCGGAGATAGACCAGCCGAGCGAAGCAGCGCCGACAAACCCCCGTCTCGTCATGCTGGGCAGATCGTAGTTGAAGTTCGTAATTAAGCGGTGACTGCGATCGAAATTTGTAGGTCCCCAATCCAGGTCAAGATTGCGCTGGTCGTTGTAAACCGTGGTGTTCGCCAAGGCCTTGGAAAACGTATAAGCAAATTGAAAGCTGAGGCGGTGAGTGACTTGTTGCCGGAGCGTTGCCTGACCGCTTTGATACCAGGAACCGCCGAGATATTGGTGCGCGAGCAAACCGGTCGGCGTATCGCCGACAATCGGGACTCGCCACTGGGCATTGACCGAGGTGTTCGTAGTCACGCAGCCGGATGCATCAATGCCCAGATTGGCGAAAATAGCAGCGCTCACACCCAAACCCGCGGGCGTATTGGGCAGCCCGCAGTTCAGAGGCTGGCCCGGTGTCGCCAGCAACGGCTGGTTCGAGCCATCAAGCAGAAAGAAATTATTGCCGTGCGATCCGACATAACCGAGGTCGAGAGTTAAATTGCTCGAGAAGGCATATTGCACGTTCAGGTTCCACTGCTGCAGCTTGGGATTATCGAAGTGCGCTCCGATGATCCGGTCATCGAGATGCGAAGTGGGCGTTCGTAGAGTGAATCCAAGCGTCGTGGGCGGGAAAGGGTTTTGCAAAGTGGACGCGCCGTTGCTCGCTCCTACACTGCCGATCAGTTGACCGAAGGGCTGAATATTTTCGGACGGCGTACCGGTTGCGTTTCCTCTGTCGCTAAGAGGTTGGTAGAACCATCCATAACCGCCGCGCACGGCCAAGCGGCTCTGCTTGCTGCCGGGTTGCCAGGCAAAGCTGAAGCGCGGAGCCAAGGCGTCCCACGGAGCGCCATTCTCGTAGTAACCATTGTTAGGACGCACAGGCACGCCGGGAGGAGGCGGCCCGAAGGGCTGGCCCGTGTAGGGATTGATCCGGTTCGGATCGTAACCTGGCGGCACGGTGATCCCGGCATAGGTGCCGGAGGCAGGTGGGACGGGCACAGTCTCAAGGAGCGAGGTCCACGCGTTGCCCAAGTCGTGGTTTCGGCCAAATGAAGGCGGCAGGTATTCCCAGCGCAGACCCAAATTAACTGTGAGGCGTCCGTTGACTTTGATGTCGTCTTCCACGAAGCCGGCGACGTGATTGTATCGAAGCAAGAGGATGACGTTCCCCGTTGGCCCAGGGCCTTCGTCGGCTTCAATGGATTGAACATTGCTGAGCCCCCGAGGACTTCCGTTCTGCGCCGCGCTCATTCCCAGCAAGAAATCAGTGAAATTTTGAAAGGCCAGCCTTCCCCGAGTGAGACTGATGTTGGACGATTCCATTGGCTGAATTAACGCAAAAACCCCGGTACGAGTCGTATGTCTCCCATGAGTCCAGGAGAGAGTATCCGCCCAGGAATAGGTTTTGCTATGGTTCAGAAAATCGCTGAGGACATTCCCGGCCTGAAAGTCTCCCAGCGGTCCTCGCATAATGATGTCTGGCAAGAACGGAGCCAACGCATTTGCAGGCGCCATGCCGACCAAAGCAGCTGCGGGAATGCCGGGGACGTCCGGGGTCGAGCGGTTGGCCGTGAAAGTCATGCGCGCTTCATTGGCAATATCCGGAGTCAACACCGAGCTGAGTTGCGTGCTGGCGATGACATTTGTGTCATCGAGTATTAGCGGAAAGCCCGGAGTGGGCGGAGTCTCCGGAGCACGCAGAAAAGAAGAACCAAAACCTCTGAAGGTGTGAGCTGTAGCGTAATAAAGCCGGCCCGTGAGGGTATGCTTTTTGGAAAGGATGTAGGAGAGGCTTGCCAAATATTGGTTCTCATCATAGGTCGACCTAAGACTAAAGGCCGAAAGCCCGAGGCCCGCGTTGACGCCGCCGGACAGAATGGTTTGAGGCGTGGGAATCAAATAGCTCCCGTCGGACAGCTTCAGTTGCAGAATCTTTAGTGCCACGGGATTTATGTTCGAGCCGTCGCAGGCCACCTGCACTCCTCCCGCAAAGGTTAAGTAGGCAGACCGTACATTCGCAGGCTTGTTCGCCGGGCAGAATTCCGATCCGATGGTCGCCGCCGAACGATCGTTCGTCAGGGGCGGAAGTATGACCGTATCCAGGGATGCGGTGTTATCCAGGCCGTTCACTTGGCGGGTTCCCTGATACGAGCCGAAAAAGAAAAGTTTATCTTTCTTGATGGGGCCGCCTATCGTGCCGCCGAACTGATTCTGCTTCAAAGTTGCCTTGGGCCGGCCGTTTGCATTCTGGAAAAACGAATTGGCATTGAAAATGTCGTTGCGGATGAACTCCCACGCATCGCCGTGAAAGTCGTTTTCACCGGAACGAGTGACGAGATTGGTGTTGGGGACTCTCGTCCCGTAGCCGGCGTCGTATTGCGATGTCTGGATCTTAAATTGCGTAATCGTATCGGGATTGGGGACCGTGCTGGCAGAAGCGGCGCCGTCTACCGTGTAGAGGCCGACGGCAATACTCCCATTCACATTTACATCCTGTGAGCCGTTTCCGAGCAAGCCGGCATTATTCACATTGGCCGCGGAACCCGACGACATCGATAGCACTTGCGTAAAGTTGCGCGTGGTCAGCGGCACTGCCGTCAGGGTCTTGCTGTCCACTAGCGTGCCACTGGAAGCCGTGGCCGCCTGGCTGAGCCGGCACTGGCAGGTAACGCGTTCGTCCGCCGCTCCGGCTTCGAGTTGAGCATCTAGCTCGGGGGCTTCCGAGACATTTATAACTACGGACATGGCTGCGGCAGTCTTGAATCCCTTTGCAGCAAGAATCACGTCATAAGTTCCCGGAGGAAGCAACGAAAAGCCGTAGAAGCCATTTTCGTTGGTGACCGCGGTTTGCGCCTGACCGATCGTTCCGTTGACGAGCGTGACGACTGCACCCGGAACAGCTTGGCCGCCCGGATCCCTGACGGTGCCTCGCAGTGCACCGGTGGTTGAGGATTGCGCCCACAGACAAGACGAGAGGCCCGCGAAGGCAACCATCAAAACGCTCGCATATATATATGGAAGATAACTGAGCCCCGTTCGCGTCCTTACGGATCGCCAGCCGTGTAATAAAAAATCGCGACTAGGGATACACGACAGGCATTCTGATCCCTGGGCCCTCCGCATCCGCGCCTCTGAAAACAATTTGGGGAACTGAATGCCGCGTACAATACCCCATTCGAGCGACGGATCGCAAATACCTGTCCCGCTGCGACGCCGGAAGAGACTTCGAAGGTGAGGGTTTTGCGTGGGGACAAGCTGTTAAGAATCCGAAGTGCGCGGCGATTCGGCTACGGATTCATCCGCCAGGCCAACTGCGCTTCGTAGCAATTCTCGAGGATCGTGTAATAGCGTTCGACCCCATCCTTGCTGACGAACGGGTTCGGCTCTTTCGCCAGCTTGGCCGCGATTTCCGGAGTCGCGCCCGCCGCCCCGTTCATCATCTGCCACGTGTGCAGCCTCTCGTTCATATTGATGTGCCCCAGCGTGGTGGAAAGAATGGTGTCGACGCCGGCCTTCTCGTTGATTTCCTTAAAACGTTTGGTCGACGCGACGTATGTTTTCATCATTGTCTGCCCGTCGGGATAATACTGAACGCCCGCACGGCCGAGATTGATGTCCACGCCGCCCCAAATGCTCGCGACGTGTCGCTCGTTATCGGGGTGCTTGCTCTGCTTGTTCGTAAGCCCTGCGATGATCAGCGAGATTGTGCCCGGCGTATGGCCGGGAGTGATGTACATCGTGACGGTCACATCGCCGAACTTCAGTTCCTGGCTGTCCGTCGCGATCATGTCTTTGCGCGGCTTCACGTTCTCCGGAGAATTGTCTTTCGCCACCACGTCCCAATCCGCTGCCGACATAATGACGTGGGCCTTCGGATACGTCTCTTGCAGGCTCTTCGCTCCCCAGTAGCGGTCGTCATGGCCATGTGTGACGATGATGTACTTCAGATTCTGCTGTGGATCGAGCCCGAAATCCTTCAGCTCCAGCACCAGATCTTTGGCGTCCCAGTCGAAGTTGGTGTCGATGATCGCAATGCCATCGGGAGAATTTATGGCGTACACGCCGGTGCCCTTGGTGCCGATGAAGTACAGTTGGTCGAAAATTTGTACCGGCGACTGGTACCACTCTTCGCGCGACGTCGGAATGCGGCGATTTTCCTGCCGCACAACGTCCGGCAATTGCTTGGGCGGAGCGCACCATTGCTTGAAAAACGCCTCGAACACTTGAAATGGCTGATCTGGATTGGAGATCGCCGGAGCGACGGCGGCTTGAGCCGCGGCGACATGTGTCTGGGCCGCAGCGTCGTCGGCATTCACAGCCGTGGCGAAGCAAACGGTCAAAACCAAAGCAAGACAAAATGTGCGGAGCAGATTGCGGGTCACAGCCGCCTCCTTTGCTTTCGGGCTCCCGATGATGAATTCACTTCGCCTCACTTGCGGCGCTGGTTCTTTCGGTGCTTAAGTTCTTTAGCATTGGTTTCAGTGCTGCCGCGATCCCTTCGGCCATTTTCAGCGAACCGCCGACATTCGGATGAACCTGATCGATAACAAGCAGGTAGATGGGGTCGTTGATGAGCTTCAGCCCGTCCAGGAAATAGAGGTTGTGGTCTTTTTGCTTCTTTTGCTCAACCACTTGCTGCATCGCGTCTCGATAAGCTTGAGGAAGGTCTCCGTTTTTGTTTGCTTGGTGAATAATGTCCTGACGCGTCAAGATCGGGGTGATGCATAGAATCGGCTTGGTGGGATATTTCGCGCGTACCGCGTTGAGAAATGCATCGTATTTATCGCGATACTGGGCCAGGGTCTCACGTTTTCCCGCTGAATCGTTCCCGCCGAAAGAGTTCGTCCCAAGCATGAGAACTAAGACGTCCCAATCCTGGCGGCTTGCAATGTAGTCGGCCACGGCAACATCAGTCCAGGCACTTCCGCCGAAGCCAAGGTTTAGCGCCTCGCAATTTGCCATTTCGCACGTCTGCCAGACATAGGTTTCCCGCGGGCTTGTCACACCGTGACCGTGTGTAATCGAGTCGCCATGAAACAATACGACCGGCACATTCCGGGGCGTTGGCGGCAGCAATTGCGCGTCCTTATCTACACCAATCCCACCAACGATTACTTCCGCGTTCCGGTAATAGTGCGGAAGGAGAATCGAGAACTCGGACTCTTTCCTGGGCTCGGTCGAATTCTCGAATACAGTCAGGTCTTGCTCGTAATAGGCAATCTTCGCCGGAACGTTGGCGAGGAACTTTCCGTCGCGATAGACGTCGAAATAAGACGGGCGTGCGCGTTCCCACACGGATTCCGGACTGGCATTGGCAGCCTCGGGAGCGTCGATAAAAGTAAATCGCAAGGCAATCCTGTTCGAGTCCGTTCGAAGCCGCAAGGCGACTCCGGCGGCGGAGAGCGCGCGCGCCGCGGATCGATCCGGAATTTTGTCTCGCCACTCCTTGGGCATGCGAACAGGCTGCAGGCCGCCCGTTTTCGCTTCCCAATCGGCTACATTCAGCCATCGAAGGCGATTATCGTCAGGGGTCAGCCACTTCAGATTCTCAGCCGCACTGCGGCTATCCTGTGCGGTCCGCGGTCCTTGCGCTAGCGCCGCGCCGGCGAAGCTCAAGATAATGAGGCCTAAATAGCTGACCCTAATGCGCGAAGTTGATGACATCTGTGTCCTTCCTTTTCCCGCCTACGTATCAAAGTTTTCTGAGCAGCAGCCCCATGCCGCCCCGCCGAACCATTTCCAGGATTTTTTCCGTTGCGATGCTGCATTGGACGGCTAGTATACCGGGCAAGGTTACGACTTCTTCCACCCGAGTGGGACAATATTCGAAACCGATTCCCGGTGGGCGCTGCAGAAGAATTATCAGAGCCTACGTCGCGAGGCACGGCTCAGCCTGCCATTCGACAATTGTAATGGGAAGCCGAGCTAGGCTCACAAGAGTGGAACTTCCGGATGCGTGTGCTAGACCCGGTGCTACTGGGCGGGACGGTGCTGCTGTGCGGAGACGGTTTTCCGCCCTAAGCTAGCCCGCCAGCAACGATCACAAACCTCGTCCGGGTAGACGAAGTAATTGGAAGACTTGCCGCATTTGGGACATTCGAGAGGCACAGGCCGTGCCACTCCCCGAACGTTCAGACCATGTGCACTGGCGCGCAGCTCAACCCACTTACCGAAGTCTGCTGCCGCGTTCCGCTCGTTCAGTTCGCGAGATTGCTCGCGTGTGAGGAAAAAGGGCCACGGACGAAGGAGGACCACCAACCCTACCGCTATTACGATCGCCACAATCAATATGACCATGAGACAACCTTGCCCGCGGTCAATTCCGGCTACGGTTTCAACAGTAGCGTCCCCCACCAGGGAGAAGCAGCTGTTCTTCTACGTTGGATGCTTATTGATAACTAGCGGGCATGGCAAAACCAGACTGCCTCAGGCAGAGCACCGGATTTCAATCGGCGCATTACCTGGTAAACCGGATTTTCCGACGCTGCGATCCTGGTCTTGGCCAGCCGCAGAACCCGGTTGCCCGAAATAAAGGTGACGCTATAATCGGTTTATGCGACAGGTTCTGTCGACATCGGCGCAATTGCCGAGAAGGAGGTGATCCAGTGAGGTACGGTTTACTCTGACGCAGTAGAGGAGGCGCTTGTGAACTCTTACCGAGCGCCTCTCTCCTTTTTGTCCGCTCCCCGTCCCATCGGCCTACTGCGGCTGTGGGAAGGGCAGGTAGTTCAACGTATCGTCCAGGTAGCCCGGCGTCCCAGAAATGTCGAAGCCTTCTCCGCCAAAGATCCAGAAGTGGAAAGATGGGAATGGGTCTTGCTTCCAAGAAGCCGCCCCGAAGCGCCCGCCCGGGGTGTTGGTTGGGTACGGCACACCCCAGGATGGCGGGTATTGCGTCGGGAAAGAGCCCGCCTGATTGACGTCAATCGACCCTTTCCACCAAATCCACTGGCCGGTGCTTTGAATGTATTGCCAGACGTCATTCACATAGCCTGTACTCTTGACAGTCGTGGACCCATATCCCCAGCCAGAAATCAGCCAGATGTTGTTCAAAGGGTCGATAAAGCCTACCGAGCCCCAGCGCGAGCCGGGAACATTGCCAGCTGCAGGAACCTGTTGGGTTCCGTAGACACCGGTCTGATCGGCGACGCTACCCCCAGAAACCCATGTCCACTGGCCGGTGCCGATATTGTATTTCCAGAGATCGTTCAGCAACGCGCCGTCGGGAATGCTCGTGCCGGTGGCCAGACCGCTGAGCGAACCCGGATTTCGCGTACCTGCGGAATCGAGACCGAGTCCGCCGAAGAGCCAGACGTTGCCGACACTGTCCACCCACAGCTTAGCTGCCTGGCGTCCCCCGGGCCCAGGCGCATTGGCCGCTAATGGCGTCCCCTGAGTGCCGTAAACACCATTGTTCTGGCCCACGTTTGAGTTTGTCGGGCCCATCCAGGTCCATTGCCCAGCACCAGTTCCGCTTATGGTGTATTTCCAGAGATCATTCAGCAGTCCCAGATTGCCCGCGGAATCGAGTCCTTGCCCTCCGAAAGCCCAGAGGTTGACGCCTGCGGGATCTGTAGCATAGGCCGCGCCCCAACGTGGGCCGGGCAGGTTTGAGGCTGCCGTTACGCCTACGGCGCCGTAATTGGCAGTTCCACCTGAGCTCGGATTGGTCCAAGTTCCAGTCCACGTATACGAACCAATGTGGGTGGGAGTAGCAGGCGGCGCCGGAGTCGTTATGTCATAACTCCCCGGAGCAAATTTCCAGAGATCGTTCGTTAGTCCCGTCGTGCCTGCGCCACACGTACATTGGCCGCCAAAGAGCCACAGATTGGTACCGTCGCTCCAGCTAACGCTGCCCCAGCGTCCACCGGGATTGAACCCGCTGGCGTTGTTTGTCGTTTGGTCAGGAAGAAGGTTGACCGTGTCGGTTGTTACTCCACTCACCGTAGTTGGGGTAATCGGCAGCCCCGCGGGAATCCATCCGTTCAAAACAGGCGAAGAAGAAGCCGGCGGATAAAGCCACAGATCGTTCAAGAGTCCCGGAAGATCAGGCGTGCTGGCACCAGACACATCCAGACCGAAGCCTCCGTAGATCCACATGTTCCCCGCAGCGTCGGTCCAAGTGGCCGCGAATTGTCTGCCTCCGGGTACGTTCGGATCCTGTACCGGCGGGGTAGGAGGAGGAAGTTGGATTTTGCCGTAATTGCCCGGAGTATTGTTCGTAGTGCCTAAACTATTGGGGCCGTCAATCCATTTCCAGTCGTTGTGCTGGCAATCGATGATCACATTGGAGATGTTAGCATTAGCCACGCCTAGGTAATTGAAGAGCCAGCATCCCTGGGGTTGACTCGTCGGTTCCACAAACACGAAGACATCAAAGCCGCCGCCCGCGGTAACCAGAGTCGGAAATATGAAATTGGTATTGTTGCCGGTGACCAGTATGTTGTCGCCGCCATTGTTCATCAGCTCCGCG
>Ga0207123_1039_pt1 | contig 26097 bp, 17 predicted proteins | sample Alteio_BWMinHeat_39_FD_153503 | JGI IMG/M metagenome (GOLD analysis project Ga0207123, IMG submission 153503) | Enriched cells from forest soil in Barre Woods Harvard Forest LTER site, Petersham, Massachusetts, United States -... | ecosystem: Environmental > Terrestrial > Soil > Temperate forest >... | reverse complement strand
AAAAAAATCACATCGATTTAGAAGTCATTGGATTGGGATTGCCTTATTATGGAAATGGAACGAAGCTGATACTAATGGCTGAATACTTAAAATCACTTGATGATGATGAAATCGTCATGTTTGTAGATGCCTTTGATGTGATCATAGTGGCTGATAAAGAGGTTATCCTGAAAAAATTTTTAAGTTTGAATACCTCCTTTCTCATGTCTGCTGAAAAATTTTGTTATCCCAAGCATCTCAGATTTAGATATCCGTCTAGGAAAAATCCATTTAAATATATCAATACAGGCAGTTATATAGGTTATGTAAAGGATTTAAAAGCATGGCTGGACGATTTGCCTCCTGTCAATCCAAAGGAGTCTGATCAGCTTCAAGTTGCCGTTCATTATCTAGAGGGTCATGTTTTCTTTAATTTAGATTATGATTGTGAATTGTTTTTGCCCTTATTTTCCGTTAAAGATAAAGATATCGACATAGATGTCGATAATGGAATAGTGCATTGTTTAACGACGAATTCCGAGCCTTGTGTGATTCATGCAAATGGAAAGTCATTTCGCATTTGGGAAATTATTTATCAAAAATTAATTGCCAAATGAGTATGAAGAAATATATTTTGGCTTCGGCTTTCATCAGTTCATTGTTGTGTTCATACACTCTTGAGTCGCTTTCTACTGAAATTAACGACGAAATCCGTTGTTTGGTAAAAAACAATCCACATCAACTATCTGAAGCGGAGTATAGATTAATTGCGGAAACAATAATCGATAAAACACCCTGCAATATCCTTGTCTTTGGTGTCGGACGAGATAGCCGATTATGGATAGATATTAATAGGCAAGGCTTAACGGTTTTTCTAGAAGACAACCCGATCTGGCTCGACCGCATTAGTCTGGAACTTCCTGAAATTAATGCCTATCTTGTCACTTACAACACCCTGAGAAAACAATGGAAGGGGTTGCTTAACAGAAATATTGAAGCAGAGCTATTACTGGAGCTTCCTAAAGAAATCCTTGAAACGAAATGGGATATTATTTTTGTAGATGCACCGGAAGGGTGGTCCGATGAGAAACCAGGGAGAATGAAAAGCATTTTTACTGCTGCAAAACTAGCATACATCTCTGGAAACTGCGATGTCTTTGTGCATGACTGCGATCGCAAAGTTGAGGCGAATTACTGCGAAAAATTCTTGCACAGTGAAAATTTAATGTCGACACTTGATCGGCTTCGTTATTATTATATTCCTAGTACACTGTGTTGTAAATCCCTATAAGTAAAAACCGCGTCAAAGCCCCGGGATTGAACGATCGTAAGTCACCTTGTATTCATTAATACTAGGTGACTTACGATCGTTCAATCGCGGGAGCTTTCACGCGGTTTTTACTTAAAGGGATTTACAACACAGTGTACTAGGTAAGCGTGAACGTTACGAAATAATACATTAAAAGCTGAAACCTATTCCAGCACTGGCAACACCAATATTGCGGTTTGCATGCTTATATGTGTGAACCCCCAACGTAACCGTCTGAGCCTGAAGTAGGCTATCGTTAATTAGGCAATAATATTGCCCGCCAATATCAAAATACCAGTTCCCCAACTTGGATGGTATGAATTTCAGTGGAAATTTAGCATTTAGACCCGTTGAAAAGACGCCGAAATTACTATCCTTATTTTTCAAGCCGAGAGTTCCGCCATTCCAGAATGAGGATGGCCCAACCGTTATCCAAGTTGTGGCAGTCAAGGTTACAGGAACATACAAATTTTTTAGATCTAAAGTTGGCACCAAGCCGATTTCAACATCATAAGTGTCGCCAGGGCGCCCAACAACGACAGTAGAGTCTCCAGAGACTGCCCAAAAGAATTTAACATAGGGATTAAAAACGATAGGGTTTCCCCAGCTGCTATCATCATAGCCAAGGAAGAATTCAACATTATTTTCGGGAGTGAAGTGGTGAGGGGGGCTAACGAACTGGATGTATTGAACTTTAAACAGCCAGTTCTTGCCAATCAAAGTATTGACACCGACAAACCAGTCTAATTCATTCCATGCGCCGACGTAAGGATCTCCTTGTTTGGACCAAATATCATTCCAGACACCGATAGTAATCGAGGCATTGGAGAGCCATTCACAAGGGTTTTTGTAAACGTCCAATGTTACCCCTGTCAGCACTTGAATCGTAAAACCAGTATTAGAGACTAAAAGTCCTCTTGGAGTTATATAATCATTTTTGAACGATAGATCAAAAAAACCATGAACATCGGTTGATTGACCCTTTGCAAATTCTTCCTCATTGACATCCGGTTCTTCTGAATCTGCTAATATGGGTAGTTTGCACAACAATAAAACTCCTAAAATAAAACTCACAATCCGCATATGTATCATAATTTGTCCCTTCGATATGACGACTATTATATTCATCAATTGTAAATTGACAAGAAGCAACATCTCAATTAAGTTCACAATTCTATGATATATACCGGTCGTGTTTCAAAATTTGGCATTTTTATACTCTGGCCTGTCTCCAACTTTTGAATCACGACCGGTATATAGCCAAATTTCGATTAAAAATGATGAATGATGTTGATCCTATGAGTATTAATCAAGGGCCGAGCCCGCAAGAGATTTTAGAGGGTATTAAGCTGGAGGAAGCCCAGCGTAATAAAGGTCGTCTGAAAATTTTTCTGGGTATGGCAGCAGGAGTCGGAAAAACATATACCATGCTCGAAGAAGCGCAGGCTCTAAGGAAAGAGCAGATTAACGTCGTTGTAGGTTATATAGAGGCACATGAGCGTAAAGAAATAGAAGTCTTGCTGAAAAATTTGCCTCACATCCCCAAAAAAACTCTTTTTTATAAAGATAAAGAATTTACAGAGATGGATGTGGATGCCATCATCAGCTTGAATCCAAGTATCGTTTTAGTGGATGAACTCGCTCACAGCAACTTTCCAGGCTCCAAGAACGAGAAAAGATGGCAGGATGTCCAGGAAATCCTCGATCACGGAATTAATGTTCACACCACATTGAATGTACAGCACATAGATAGTCTGAACGATATCATTTTTGGCATCACAGAGATTGCTGTCAGAGAAACTGTTCCGGATATTATGATCGAAAAAGCACATTCGATTCAGCTGGTCGACTTGACTCCGGATGAACTTCTGCAACGTATGCAAGAGGGAAAGGTCTACGCTGAGGGGCAATCCAACATCGCCGCCCTTTATTTCTTTCAGAAAAACAAACTCGCAGCTTTGCGTGAAATCGTCCTTCGTTATGTCGCTGATAAAGTTGATGACGACTTAATGCACATAGTCACGACAAAAGAGGGAAAGGTCGAATGGCAAACTCGTGAGAAATTTCTTGTGGCAATCAGCGAGAACCCTCATTCGGAAAAATTAATTAAGGCAACACGCCGTTTAGCGACACAGGCAAATGCCCCTTGGGTGGCCGTTTATGTAAATACAGGAAAGACGCTGTGTAAGGAAGATGATGAGCAACTTGAAAAAATCCATACCTTGACGCGTGACTTTGGGGCTGAAATCGTAACAATTCACGATCCAGATATTGCCGAAGGGATTAAACGGGTCGCTTATCAGCGAGACATAACCCAAATCATTTTAGGGAGAACCTCAAGGGATTTAATGTTCTCTTTATTCCAAGGGCCGACCTTGGTTGATAAGCTCACAGCAGAATGTAAGAATATTGATGTTCATGTCATTAGAAAGGAAAAATACGCTGCTTCCGACCGAAAAAAATGGTCTTCTTTCTTATGGCAATCGAAGTTTTCCGATTACCTATCTATATCCTTTTTTGTCTGTTTGATAGCAATCCTTAGTTGGGGGGCACTTTCTTTCTTGGGTTACAGAGTTGTCGAGTTCATGTTTTTCATAGGCATCAGCGTCTTAAGCTTTTTTTTTAAACGCGGACCCTCCATCCTTGCAGCGATTTTCTTTGGGCTTATTTGTGGTTTCCTTTTCATCCCCACTGCTGCTGAATCATCAGTTTCTGTTACCGACGAAGTAGTGTTACTGGTAATGTATGTATTGACAGCTATGTCATTTGGGATTTTTGTCGAAAGAACTTGGGGACAAAAAGAGTTGTTCAGGAAAAGCGACGAGAAAGGATCCCAACTAACAGAGATTTTGCGTTGCCTCCAAAGCAACTTGGCACTCCCTGATATCCTAACATCCCTTGAGGAGCGGTTACCGAAAGTTGTGCATGGAAAATACAAGTTTATTATCAAAAACAAAAATGGTTTCCTCGATATGGATCATACCACTATGTTGGTTGGAGAGAAAGAGTGTATAACCGCTTCTTGGGCCTTTGCAAACGGTCTTGATGCCGGTTGGTCTACTGAAACATTGCCACTTTCTGAAAATCTTTACATTCCCTTAAAAGGGCCCCATGAGATAATGGGAATATTAATTTACAGCCCTCCAGATAAGCGCATGCTGACAAAAGAGGAGCGAAATTTGATTTATAACCTATGCCAACAGCTTTCAAATTACCTTCTAAGTCTGGCTCCTATTTAATCAATTTCTTCACCACTTTTGCGATGAATTTTTGTAAATCTATTGTATCGGACAATCCCTGCCTGATCTGATACAATTTTTGAGCAAAGATCTTTTTTTCCACAAGAGTTAAGTTACTTTGTTCAGTTAAAAGCTTTTGAATCTCCTTTAGGGCTTCTAGTGAGCTTTTTGTAATATCTTCAATTTGGTTTAAGGGAGCATGAATTTCCAGTGTCAACGATTTCGACACCGAGCTTTGAGTGGAGAGTTTCCTGTTCTGGGATACTTCTGAACGAACCTGGTCGAGAATATTCATCTTCACATCAACCTCCTTCTCGAGGTAGGTGTTTCGAGAATCGAGAAGAGCCCAGGCATCTGCCCTCTCATTGACGACGGCAGCGATGATCAGTGAGGCAGCGATCGTAACGCTAATAAAGGTAATCAGAGAGATTAGAGATGTGCCTTCAGATCCATGAAAAGCAGCAAATGCAACGGAGGATGCGGTCATCAGAAAAATTGCAAGCGATGCTCCATACATTCGAAAAAGATAGGCGGCCCAGATGCTGAGTGGAACAAATAGATGGGGAAGGGGATAATCGAAAAAGTACGTTGAAAACGAAAATAGACCAAAAAGGAATACCATACAGATGAAAGAGGGAATGTGATCTGAAAATCTAATTTCCTGATATCGCAACGTCCAAACGACGATCAGTGGGGTTATCACATAAATACCTACTGTATCGCCAAGCCAAAATGTTAGCCAGACCGGCAGGATCAAGCTTTTGTCCAATCCTCCTTCAATAGCGAGTGTAGCTACTCCTACAGTGCTACCGATTAAACATGAAAGCATGCTTGCTGGAATAAGGAAGATGAAAACGTCTTGTACCGTACGAAAAATGAGAGGGGTTGAATAAGTTCGAATGATGTATGCACTAATTAAGGCTTGAGCAAAAGATCCCGTTGAAATGAAAGTTGCTATAATAATTTTATGAAGAGGTGTTAGGTGTATTGCAGTCGGATATATTATGAGGACAAAAATGTTAAAGGCAAAATTTCCAACAAAAACACCCACTCCGGCCCGGTAACCGAAGAGGAGCAATGTTGCTAAAGAGAGGCCAGTGGCAGGCCAAACCACAGAAATGGCGAGAGCGGGTTCCTGTATTCCCAAAGACCTTCCCAATAAGGCACAAAGGAAGATTCCTACGGTTAATATCAAGTTGATACCTAGGCAGAAGTACCACTTTTTCATTTTTTCAATGAAGTGATCTACGTTTAGCAAAGAGCCCCCAGTCCATGGTTTTTCCAAAGTCGCAATAATTGAAAGATCTTCATTCTTAATTAAATTAGAAATTAGTACAATGGTTAATGAAAACAATCACCTTCTCTGTGCTCTCTATTAAATTTATAACAACAGAGATCACCGAGATCACCGAAGAATATAGAGAGAGGTACGGTATGACGCAAGAAATACTCATCGATTCGGCGACCATTAACCGCCAATGGTTGATAGAACTCATTCGCAAATGGGGGGATGTCAACTCCGACGGATTACTTGATGAATCTTGCCAAATATTCTCAATCCATGGTGTTGAAGGATTTATTGGCTATAAGATTAAATCGTCGAATGCCATTGTCTTTGGCGATCCCGTGTGTGCGCCTGAAGAGAAATCCGTCTATGCTCAAGCATTTCAATCCTTTTGTGAATCACAAAAAATGGGTGCCGTTTACACGATTGTCAGTCAAGAATTTGCTGATTGGGCCGTGGAAAATCTCTCTGCTACTTCCATTGAATTTGGTGAGAAATTCATTCTGGATCCGCAAAATAATCAGCTTAATAATTCAGGCTCCAAGGCTGTTTTAGTACGCAAAAAAGTCAAACATGCTATCAAAGAAGGCATTACAGTTAAGGAATATCTCAATCAAGATCCCCGCATTGAACAGGGTATAAATGAAGTAGCAGGCGAATGGCTTCAAAAGAGGCATGGGCCTCAGGTCTTTCTATCGCATTTGAATTTGTTTAATGACCGCATAGGTAAACGGTATTTTTATGCTGAACACAGAGAAAAGATCATCGGTGTATTAGTGCTTAATGCAATTCAAGCAAAAAAAGGATGGCTGCTTAACAATCTCATGATTGCCAAAGCATCGCCTAATGGATTATCAGAATTTCTTGTGGTGACAACATTGCAAATTATTTCAGCAGAAGACTGTAATTACGTTGTCGTGGGACCTATTGTGGGACTTCAGTTGGGAAGAATCAGAGGTCTGGGTGAAATCAAAGCAACATTGATCCGTTGGCTTTTTAAATTTCTTAGATGTATTTTTCGCTTGGATGGGCAAAGAACTTTTTGGAATAAATTCCAGCATAATCTAGAAGGTTGCTACCTCATTTTCCCAAAAAATAATTTAGGGTTTACTACTATTAAGGCACTCTTACAGGCTTTTAATGTCGGAAAAGGCTAAGATTCGCGGGAATGTAAAATGAAGATTATTGTTGATCATCAAATTGTAAAAAGTCTTCCTCAAAACATCCATGAAATGTTGAAAAATCCGCTGATCCTCAATTCGGATAATCAGATATTTTTCGGATGGCCCGCTTTACTAGAATATTTAGGCTTAGGATCACTATTAAAAAACTTGCCTGCATTTGATCATACCCAGCCTCTTTTTAAAGCATGTCTTACGATTTTATATACAAATGAAAAAAAAGAAGTTTTATGTAATTTGTATGATAGTCTTTTTGCGGAGAATTTGAATCAAATCAGAGCTCTACCACAAATCAGCGCCTCTTTTATTCTTCAGACAATAAAAGCCGAGCGCCAAAAAACTTCTTTTTTAGAAGGAGAAAGGGTGTATTCTTTTCCTTTAGCTCTTTATGAAAGAGCTTTCATCGAAAACGCGCCGCATAAAATGCATGATCTTATTCTTTATCTTGCCTGGGATCGCATGTGTGTATGCATGGCACGTTTATTTGATTATCAATCAACAGATCAAAAATTCATTAGCGGGATAGAGGTTTTAAAAGAGTGTTTAATTGAATCTTATCTACATATTGTTAAGCAAGGACGGACATCACCTGGTATTTATCGCATGATAGAGTCTCTCTTTTTCTATCAAACGCGAGAAGAGAACCTTCAAAAACATACAGACAATGATTGGAATATATTAAGCCAAAGTATTTCGATAATTAAATCTCAAGACGTCCTTGCGGATTTTCATTATATTGATGATGCGGTCGTTTCCTTGAAAAAGCTAAAAACTGAAGAGGAAAATTCTGAATATTATTTAACTCTTGATTCACCTAACCAAGTCAATTCGAGATTATTATTAGTCGAATACATGATGAATAAATTAAAATCCGAAGTGCCTCAATGGGATTATGTTCTGCAACCAAAAAAAATTATTTACCTTACCTCCTGATCTGACTCCTAAGGCATCGGCCTAGGTTTAGTACATAAATAGTTCAGGCTGAAGGCCTGAGCTATAATGAATAGACCTCGTGAACATGTAATGGCGTCAACTTAAAGAAATGTATATTCATATTTACGAAGATCGCTCGCACCCCTCTTCGAGACAATTGCAGAAGTCTAAGCAAATTACATTAGCAAAAACACCCCTAAAACTACGCGGAGCGTTTGGAGTGCGCAGCCCCCGCTGCGCTTTTCTAAAAGAGATAATAAGTCGAAGTCATTGATACATTAATTCATGCTACTGAGAATTCTACTCACCATAACTTTCAAGAAAAGCGCAGCAGGGGCTGCGCACTCCAAACGCTCCGCGCAGTTTTAGAATGTGTTTTAGCTAATGCAATTTACTTAGACTTCTGCAATTGTCTCGAAGAGGGGTGCGGGCTATATTCGTGAAAATTTGTATATATTTCTTTAAGTTGACGCCATTGCGTGAACATGTACCCTCTGTGTTCTCTGTGCCTCTGTGTTTTAATTTGCCATTCATTTATATATATTTTTGAGTTAAAGAAAAATATTGAGAGATTTACAAGACAGTGTACTAAATTATAGTCTCTCGTCCTGCAACCAAAGGAAATTTCACTATGGATAAAGATAACCCAAAACCTACTACAAACGATGCAGGGATTCCTGTCTCCAGCGATGAATTTTCTCTGACTGTTGGACCAAATGGCCCCATCTTGCTACAAGACTACTATCTGATCGAACAGATGGCAAATTTCAACCGCGAGAAAATCCCTGAACGTCAACCACATGCGAAGGGATCTGGCGCTTTTGGTTATTTTGAGGTAACTAATGACATCAGTGCCTATACCAAGGCGGGAGTTTTCCAGCCAGGTAATAAGACTGACACATTAATACGTTTCTCGACAGTGGCCGGAGAGCAGGGGAGTCCTGATACTTGGCGCGATCCTCGGGGCTTCGCTTTGAAATTTTATACAAGCGAAGGTATTTACGACATGGTTGGAAACAACACCCCTGTATTCTTCGTTCGCGATCCGATGAAGTTCCAACATTTCATCCGCTCTCAAAAACGGCGTGCAGATAATGGATTGCGAGACAATGATATGCAGTGGGACTTCTGGACCCTTTCGCCTGAGTCTGCGCATCAAGTGACGGTGTTGATGGGGGATCGGGGGATTCCGAAGACGTGGCGGCATATGAATGGCTACTCAAGCCATGCATACATGTGGGTTAATGCCAAAGGGGAGCGTTTCTTTGTGAAATATCACTTCAAGACAGATCAGGGGATTGAGTTTCTTACCCAGGAAGATGCTGATCGCTTGGCCGGCAGTGATAGTGACTATCACCGCCGTGATCTATTTGAGGCCATCAAGCGAGGTGATTATCCAAGTTGGACTCTTCATGTACAAATTATGCCTTTTGAAGAGGCAGCCGCATATAGACTTAACCCGTTCGATTTGACAAAGGTTTGGCCACATGGCGATTATCCGCTGAAAGAGGTTGGTAGACTAAAACTTAACCGTAACCCTACAGATTTCCACACAGAGATTGAGCAGGCTGCCTTCGAACCGAACAACATGGTGCCGGGAATAGGCCCTAGCCCGGATAAGATGCTGCTTGCTCGTCTATTTTCTTATGCCGACGCTCATCGTGCGCGTTTGGGTGTCAACTACAAGCAGATACCGGTCAATCATCCAAAATGTCCTTTCCATAGCTATAGTAAGGACGGTGCGATGAGGGTGGAGAATGTTTCCGATCCAGTATATGCTCCAAACTCAAAGGGTGGTCCTAAAGCTGATGGTCAACGTTATCCGCACTTGGAAGTGTGGGATGCAAGCGGTGAATTTGTGCATGCCGCCTATACTCTAAGAAAGGATGATGACGATTGGAGTCAAGCTGGCGATTTGGTACGGAAAATCATGGACGATGCGCAGCGTAATCGGTTAGTTTCAAATGTAGCAGGCCATCTTAAGAAGGGCGTATCAGAGCCTATTCTACAGCGAGCGATTGAGTACTGGTGCAATATCGATAAGGATATCGGGGAGCGAATTAAAAAAGAAATATGTAAAAAAACGTAAGGAACTGAAATGGTTTCAAAAAAAGAATATCAGCCCATTGAGAATTATGGAGTAATTGGCGACCTACGCACGATAGCCCTTGTGGGTATAGATGGCTCAATAGATTTTATGTGCTTCCCAAATTTTAATTCCCCAAGTATCTTTGCAGGACTTCTAGACAGTCAGAAGGGAGGGTTTTTTAAGATTACTCCTGTAGAAGAAAACGTTAAGAAAAAACAGTTATATCTCCCTGAAACTAATATTCTTTTAACGAGATTTCTTTTTGAAGAAGGCATTGGAGAATTAAGAGATTTCATGCCGATAGCGACTTTATGTAAAAGGAGTTTTCTTGTACGCAAAGTGAGCAATATTAAGGGTGAGATCACTTATCGCATGCAATGTTGTCCTCGTTTCAACTATGCAAATGGCACTCACAAGACGAAACTTAATAAAAATGAATTGCTGTTCATAAGCGAGGGAAAAGAACGATTATGTTTAAGATTAAAAAGTTCTATCCCTTTACAAAATAAAAAAGGGGATGGATTTGCTGAATTTACTTTAAAAGCTGGAGAATCGGCAGAATTTATTCTGGAAATTGTACAAGAAAATGAATCTCCAATAGACATTGATATAAAAGAATTTGCTGAACAATCATTTATCCGGACTTTAAACTACTGGAAAGAATGGTCAGCAAAATCTACATACAATGGACGATGGAGAGAAATGGTTATTCGATCTGCCCTAGTATTAAAATTGCTAATTTCTCATGAACATGGTTCGATTATTGCAGCTCCAACTTTTTCTCTACCAGAGCAAATTGGAGGAAGTAAAAATTGGGATTATAGATTTGCTTGGATTCGAGATGCCGCCTTCACGATATATGCCCTGATGCTGTTAGGCTATAAAGAAGAAGCGGAAGCCTTTAAGGGATGGATTGAAAAGGTATGCGGAAATTTGGATAAACGAAAAAATTTAAATCCCCTATATAATTTTGATGGGAGTCAGCAATTTGATGAAGTTGAATTAACGCATCTTGAAGGATATAAGGGATCATCACCAGTAAGAATCGGAAATGCAGCTGATAGTCAGCTGCAGATTGACATTTATGGAGAGTTTATTGATTCGATCTATCTTTATGATAAATATGTCTCCGCCATTTCACACGACACATGGCTCACCATCTCAAATCAGGTCAATTGGGTTCAAAAAAATTGGAAAAGAAAAGATTCGGGCATATGGGAAACTCGAGGAAAACTTAAGGAATTTTTAAATTCAAGATTTATGTCCTGGGTAGCTCTTGATAGAGCAATCAGAATGGGTATTAGAAACTCTTATCCATTTCCAAACACTTGGATAAAAACAAGAGACCAAATCTATAATTCCGTTTATAAGGACTTTTGGAATGAAAAACTTCAAGCATTTGTTCAAAGCAAAAAAAGCAGCGAAGTCGACGCTTCAACTCTACTGATGCCTTTGATAAGATTTATTGGTCAGAAAGATCCAAAATGGTTATCCACTTTAAAATGCATTGAAGACAAACTCGCGATCGACTGCTTGGTCTATCGTTATAAACCAGAAAGTTCTAAATTTTTTGGTTTAGAAGAAGGCGAAGGAAATTTTTCCGCGTGCTCATTTTGGTTTATAGAATGTCTTTCTCGTTCGGGTCAGTTGCAAAAAGCCCAATTTTATTTTGATAAGATGCTGAGTTATGCCAATCATCTAGGTCTATATTCTGAACAATTAGGACCACAAGGCGAGCATTTAGGGAATTTCCCACAAGCATTCACACATTTGGCATTGATTTCCGCAGCCTATGATTTGAATAAACGCCTAAATAGATAAATTAAGAATATATGATAATCGGTATATTTTGAATTACTCCATTTCAAAGGGCGAAAGCGATAATAACTTCTCTAAAAAGATTTTTTGTTTTCCTAGTTCGACTTCTTCTTGGCCTAGGGCTTGTTGTCTCGAACGGATATAAGATAGCTTTTCTTTGAGTTTCTGCTGTGAGCTAGGCTGGCTAAGATACTCAATTTGTTGCTCACACCGAAAAATGTGTATACCGCTCGTCATTGAAGAATTGTTAAAAAAAAAACTTTTCAAAAAAATTCATTTACGTAATAAGCACGTGATATGAAAAATTTATTGTCTGATGAACAGCGTAGCCAGCTAAGATTGCAACATAAAAAAGAACGCGACAAACGCGTATGCGATCGTATTAAAGCCGTATTGCTAAGTGATGAGGGCTGGTCGACTCAACAAATAGCTCACGTTCTCCTTTTGAGTGATGAAGCCATTCGTCAACATATTCTTGACTATCAAAAAGAGCATAAGCTGAAACCTGAAAATGGCGGCTCAATTGAAAAGCTTTCTGATCAACAATCAAAACTCCTAGAAGCTCACCTCCATGAGCATACCTACCTCTATATCAAAGATATAATCACCTATGTGAAATCTATCTATGGAGTCGACTATACCGTTTCAGGAATGACCCACTGGCTTAAACGCCACTCTTTCTCTTATAAAAAACCGGCACTTGTTCCCGGCAAAGCAAATGAAGAGCAACAAAAACTGTGGATTGCAGAGTATGAAAAACTTAAGCAAGGATTGGCTGATGATGAAACAATTTGTTTCATGGATGGTGTACATCCAACCCACAACACTCAATTAGCTTATGGATGGATTAAAAAGGGATTTCGAAAGGAAATTTGCGCTAACAGTGGACGATCAAGACTAAATTTATCAGGAGCTATTGATCTAATATCTAAAAAACTTCACATTCAAGAGGATGTGACTCTAAATGCGGAGTCCACGTTATCATTTTTGATGAAAATTGAAGCTGCCTACCCGGATAAGAACAGGATTCATATATTTAGTGATAACGCATGGTACTATAAGAACAAGACCGTACAAAAATTCCTTGAACGATCGAAAATTATTTTACATTTTCTTCCACCATATAGTCCAAACCTCAACCCAATAGAACGATTGTGGAAATGGATGAAAGAACGAGTGATGTATAACACTTATTACGAATATTTTGAAGATTTCAAATCAGCCATTATAGGCTTTCTAGAAGGTGTATCAACTCTTGATCCTGACTGTGCGCTTGGACAAGCTTTTGCAAGCCGAATAAGGGACAAATTCAGACCGATTGGGGCTCCTCTTTCTAGTTCTTAAATTCCGTGTGTACAAAAGGCCCAACCTTGATTGAAAAAAATAACAGGATATTAGGATGGACAGGATAAAGCATTAGATTCTTCATCCTGTTCATCCTAATATCCTGTTATTTTTTTCAATCGGGGTTGGTTTTTATGTAGGCTAAGAGCATCTACATTCAGACCCATTGACGCTCCTATTTCCAATTCTTAAATTCATTTGTGTATATATAATACCGTTAAACTAATCCATTTTTGATTTGTTTATGTTAACAAAAAACAGCTTATTTTTATTGCGAAATAAATAATAAGTAATCTATAACTTATTCTAATTCGAACAGAAAAAACCAAGATAAAATCAATGAGTTTTTTTTCTGTATATAATTGTTTTTAATATATGTATAATATTTTTTTCACCTTTTAAAAAATAAATTTACGGAGTATAAGATGATCATTCCATCTAATGCACAAACGCAACAAAATCAATCTCAGTCATCTTTACTAACCTCTTTCCCCTGTGTGCAGGCGAAGACGATTCTGGCAACAACAATTGCGGCTCTCAGGACTATAAAACATCCGGCCAGCCAACACATTCGTACGGTAGACGTCCCAACACCTGTGCAGCGTTACGCAATAAATCCTAAAGACCTGAGAGCAGATTTTCTTATTGATACAGTTCTCGGCAGTTTTGCCAGGATAACCCTTAAAAGCAATAAAATAAGTAATACAGAAGACTTCCAAGTCATGGAAATTATAAAATCGTTCGCAATCTACTTACAAGAAATAAATGGACCACACGAAAATGCAGCAAAATCTTGTCTACAAAAAATTGCAGATCTCATAGATAAGTCATTTAAACCAAAACAAAGCCACCCAGGCAGCTTATTATTTATTCCTGATGGATGGAGTAATGAAGGAACCAACACGATAAATATTATTACCCAATTGAACGTATTATTAAGCCAATCAGAAAACTGGTCTGAAGGTAATGCTCTTCATTTTAAAATGTTCCAAATAAGCTCTCTATGTGTGATAGGGCAATTAATTGAAGATTTCTTATGTAATTCAAACTACAAGTGTTTTCAACAAAAGCTCCAACAAATTCTAAACGATTATGGATTTCCTCATGTAGACGAAGCGATACAGCTTAGACCTACCCTAAGAAGTAATCCAATTATCAACGAAATACCTTTCTACATCCGAAAAGAAGAATTTGAAGACGAACAAGAAAAAACTATAGAAAAACGCCTTACCAATTCCTCGAGTTCAAATATTCAAACTCATGCAAAAGCAATTTCATCTCAATTTACTAACGCATTATTAGAAAGAACGCAAAAACATTATTTAAATGGTAAAGTGACTGGAGCTGATCTATCCCCTAGAGGAATTCGAGGCCGTTCCCCTACTCATCCTGACATAGGCCGAGACCTACATCCTCATCTACCTACTCTAAGAGATAATTTACGCAATCATTGGAACGCTAATCCTGATAAAAGGCTTGGGCTTGTTCTAATGCATATATTAGCAGCAAATAAGCCTCGCGATCAACAATTGAAAGAACGTCGACAAATAAAAGAAGCTTGTGTACATAGAAATCCTCCTACTGTGGAACTTCAAACCGGTTCAATCGATCCATTAAGCCTAACTCGTGGTGGGGCAGGCATACACGACCCACAATTAAAAACAGAATTCAGAAATAGATTACAGAATTTTGTTGATTTGAGATATCTTACTGAAGAGGAAGCTATACAAGCAGTTGAAGAAGGTCTGGAGGCAACTGGAAAAATACTGATCAGCATTTGCAATAATCCAAAACTAAAAATGCCTTTAGAAGATGCAGCTAATTTTCCCTCCGTTGTTGGAATAATACAGAACTATAAATTAGCTACCATGTGTGGACCATCAGGCACTACGGTGGATGTTATTGGTGCGCTAGTTGCGAAACATGGTACAAAATATATGACCTCGCTGCTTCAGCCACTATATGATATGGCCTATGCCACTAAATCAAGCCCAATTATTCCCGGTGAATGGCAAAATCTCTTACAAAGTCTTGGTTTTTTTATGCAGGCAGGTGGTTATCACACTGTAGCCGAAGTTCTTGCTGGTCTATTTATAGGCGCTGAAAGCCTTTGTATTCCTTTGGCAGCAGAGCAATCGAATGCAGCCGATAAACAACATCCTGCGGCTTTAAGAAGTATAATGGCATTTGACAGATTAATGGCGAGACTAGCTGAGAACCCTGAATTAATGATGGGAATCTCTTTTTCACCGGTAAAACGTGCTGTCATACAAACCGTACAACATCAACTTCAGCGGCTTGTTGTATCACGATTATAATAATCGCCTTTGTGTTTGATCAAGCTATTGGTTAAACTCGTCCAGTTAATCTGATTTTTTCGGATCTATCCCAAGTGGAACCCTTGAACAGACGTGCAAGCAATAGCATGAAAGGAATGTTGATGAATTGTTTTGATCATGAAAAGTTGGATGTATACAAAGCAGTAGTTGGGGGGTGAGGCGCAATGGAACCGTAAAAGCACTTAATTCAATATATACACAAATGAATTCAAGAATTGGAAATAGGAGCGTCAATGGGTCTGAATGTAGATGCTCTTAGCGTACATAAAAACCAACCCCGATTGAAAAAAATAACAGGATATTAGGATGAACAGGATGAAGAATCTAATGCTTTATCCTGTCCATCCTAATATCCTGTTATTTTTTTCAATCAAGGTTGGGCCTTTTGTACACACGGAATTTAAGAACTAGAAAGAGGAGCCCCAATCGGTCTGAATTTGTCCCTTATTCGGCTTGCAAAAGCTTGTCCAAGCGCACAGTCAGGATCAAGAGTTGATACACCTTCTAGAAAGCCTATAATGGCTGATTTGAAATCTTCAAAATATTCGTAATAAGTGTTATACATCACTCGTTCTTTCATCCATTTCCACAATCGTTCTATTGGGTTGATGTTTGGACTATATGGTGGAAGAAAATGTAAAATAATTTTCGATCGTTCAAGGAATTTTTGTACGGTCTTGTTCTTATAGTACCTTGCGTTATCACTAAATATATGAATCCTGTTCTTATCCGGGTAGGCAGCTTCATCACTCAAAAGGAAAATAATAACTTGCAAGATAGTTTTAGAAAGATAGATTATTAATGAGCGTATTAAATCACCCACGAAGTGGGTGAGGGCAATTAGCCCAGGGTTAGCGAAGCGCAACCCTGGGTAACCATACACATCAATGCACCCCCGAAGAGGGGTGCGGGCGATCTTCGTGAATATGTGTATATATTTCTTTAAGTTGACGCCATTGCGTGAACATGTACAATTCTAAAGTATGCATGTTTTTAGTCCCAATTCATGAAACTTTTATGGACGTGATTAATGTATTGAAGGCAAACTCGCTATCGATTTCTTTTTTATCTAGCTAAGACTTCGATGATAAAATCAATGAACTTACGTATTTTGATATGCACATGAGAAGTCTGAAGATATGAAATATGAACAGGTATCGTCTTTTTTTTATCACTATAGTCTTGTAAAATCTCTACGAGTCGACCATCCTTTAAATCTTTCGCAATAATGTAATCGTGAAGCTGTGCGATGCCCAGCCCATGCAAGGCACCTCTTCTTATGGCTCGTGTATCGTTAAAATACAAATACGGTTCGAATTGGACGGCTTCACCCGTTTTAAATTCTATCCTGTTATTCGGTTGTCTCTGTGTGCGGGTAATGATGTGGTGTTCAATAAGGTCCGACGGTTTCTTTGGCGTACCGTACTTTTCTAAATATTCTGGCGCAGCGCAAAATATCCACCGTGAATGCATCAATGTCCTTTGAATACAATTGACGGGAACTCCAGTAGAAAGTCCTACAACAACATCTACGTTTTCTTTTTCCAAATCGGGCATCGTCTGCGTAAAGTCGATGTGAAGGCGCAACTTTGGATATCGCTCCAAAAATTCCTTCAAATGAGGAATCACATATAAATTGCCAATTTGTGGACCACACACTAATTTTAGTAAGCCAGAAGGTTCTTCTTTAGAATGGGAAATGGCCGCTTCCGCTTGCTGGTACGCCTCAATAATATGCTTTGCATGTTCATAATATAATTGCCCTTCTGTTGTTAGATCAATGCGACGAGTCGACCTTTTTAACAATTGAATACCGAGGGCGTTTTCCAAAGCAATAATGTGTTTGCTGACCCCTGCAGAGGTTATTTTTAAATGGCGTGCAGCGCATGCCATCGTCGAACGATTCACGACCTCTATGAAAGAGACTAGCCAAATAGGATTGATCATAGTAGAAATTTCTCACTTTAGATTATCAACGATCTGTTCATAACCATCAACGTTTTAGCGTATTGTAAAGTATTCGACGATAAAATACTATATCATTTAATTAAAGCAATTGGTAGTAACGCTAACTGTTTTTTAGTGTAGAAATTTAACAAAAGAGTTTATTATGAAAATTAATTTTAAAAAATCTGCGATCGTATTCTTCACATCATGCTGTCTAGCATCAGCAAGTTTGCCACTAATGGCTAGCCCTGATATTACCCAAATCATGACAGATCAAGCTCCTAAAGCTATCGGTCCTTACTCACAAGCAATACGGGCAGGATCGTATGTCTTTGTTTCCGGACAAATTGCTATTGATCCGGCGACAAGCAAATTAGCGGGAGAGACCATTGAAATACAGACATTGCAAGTATTAAAAAATCTAGAAGCTGTTTTAGCTGCTCAAGGATTGACATTTGAAAATGTCGTGAAAACAGAAGTCTACTTGAAAGATTTGAAAGATTTTCAAGCCATGAATGGCATTTATGGAGAGAAATTTTCATACGCTGTCAAACCTGCCCGCGCCACAGTGCAGATAAGTAAGCTCCCATTGGACGCACTTGTAGAAATTTCATGCGTTGCATACATACCAGGACAATAAGTCATTAAATCACCCACGAAGTGGGTGAGGGCAATTAGCCCAGGGTATGCGAAACGCAACCCTGGGTAACCTTGCACATCAATGCACCCTCGAAGGAGACAATTGCAGAAGTCCTTACTTTTTTTGCTTAATTGTTTCATGAGGGCTAATTTTGACGGTTTTTGCGATGAATCTCACTATACCGATCGTGTTTCAAAATTTGGCATTTCTAGCTGCGCGAAAATCCCCGGGGATCAAAGATCGCAAATGGGTCAATATTAGTAATATGAACCCATTTGCGATCTTTGATCCCCGGGGTTTTGGCACGCTAGGAATGCCAACTTTTGAATCACGACCGGTATAAAGATTAGTTCATTACTATTAATAAAATATGAGATTGTATATATAATGATCTTATGGTTTATAATAATGGTGAATTAAACAAGGAGTGGACTATGACAGTTCAACCTCAACCTCCGGCATCACAACCCAATTACAACCTTCAACCATTTCAGCCTCCGCAAGAAGGTGCCGGACAGAACAATGAACATCAATCTCTTGATGAAGAACATTCTTTATCAACAGTGTTAAGCAATAAAGCTCCGATAAACCAGATTCCGACGGCAAGTAATGAATTGAAAAATACCGCAGCGAATGCATCGACCACTAAACATAAAATCGTCGATTTAGCTAAAACAAGGATGTTTGCGTCGGTTCAGTCGGAGAGTTTAAGTAATACCCCTACGAGTAGTAGCGCTCCGATATCAAGGAAAAGTGCCTTTCATAAAGTTGTTCAAAATAAAATCGAGAATCCGATTAAAATCATTGTTAAAAAATTAAATGAAGCATTTTCAACTATTAATTTTGCCCAAAACGATATTAAACTTGGGGCAGAATTTGGAGCAGGAAAGAATACGTTAGAATGGGTCTCATATCATGTAGAAAAAGCTCACGATAATATTATGATGGCGTTTAATTCAATAGAGGCTCTCACAGCGCTTTGTACAATCACTTTACCGATAGTACGACTTAAGGAGTCAATAGTCAAATTAAGTGATTTACTATTGATTCTGGATTCGGAGCTTATCGATATTAATACAGAAGTAATTGATTTGGGGATGGATCTCAGTAAGCAGCAAAAAATGTCTAATGAACACCGATCATTATCTTATGATATGCAACAGGTATCCATTTATAAAAATAAATTAGCAGAAATTCTCCCAAAGATTGAAGTTTTTAAAAAAAATATAAAAGACTGTTGTCCGGTATGCTACATTTCATTTCTACATTAAAAGATGTTGATTTAATTTTTTATAACTGAAATTTTTCACTCTAAGTTTATGAATGACCGCTCCAAGTTCATACCAAGAAATAAGCCCCTTGCTTGAGCTAGAATCTATTGCAACTTCAACTTTTGCCACCTCTTTAGTTTTATGTGGACCCACGTTTGCCCCTCCAGAGACAATTGCAGAAGTCCAAAATAGAGCATTGAAAATGCGGATTTAATAACCGCGAAGCGGTGGAAGCGTATAGCCCCACGCGTCAGCGTGGGGTTTATTACACAAAGACGCGAAGCCGTGAAACGGCGACAGGTATCGTCGGGCCCTGTCGCCGTTTCACGGCTGCTGCTAATTATATTTGCTGCCCCACGCTGACGCATGGGGCTATATGCTTCCACCGCTTCGCGGTTATAAAAACAGCATTTTCAATGCTCTATTTTAGACTTCTGCAATTGTCTCCTCCAGGGCTACACCATGGCATAAACATAGCGCCGTCTCTCCTAGACTCTAAAACAAAAGTACTCTGTATTAGAGTCTCGGAGAGACGGTGCTATGTTTAGCCCATGGTGTAGGCCTGGAGGGGCAAACCGTGGGTCCACATAAAACTCAAATTTAGTCCCGGAGGCGCGGCGCGAAGCCTAGTACACTGTCAAACATAAAGGTAGTAAAAAACGTTGATTCACAAAAACCCGAACGTTATGCGGTCAAAGATAAGTCCGGCAAGGTAACAAAGCAAAACAAGTATATAAATGACGTGGAGTTTAAATTAAAGGGAACGGCGCAACATATTAGATTTATCAATACTCATGTCGAGTTTGAAGAGTCATCCCAACTAGCCATTTATATTCAAAGTCATCCTCCTGCTGATGGGGTGCCGATTATTTTAATGGGCGATATGAATATCACAAGTAAGAAACTGAAAGGGCATTTTGATAAGACAGCAAAATTATTGGCGATGGATGGAAAAGAGTTAATCTGTCAGCTTCTTACAGGTGAGCAAGCAACTCATATCAATACGCAGAAAATGGCAGTCGATTATGATCAAATTTATTGCATTGCAACCAAAAAATGCGATGCAAGAGGGACGCATGACCCCAAAGAGATCTTTGTCGATGGGTCGGTCAATCAAAAGATGTTAGTGCAACTGCGTCAAAACTTGCTAGATGCATATAAAAATTAGCTATGTTTATACCGGTCGTGATTCAAAAGTTGGCATTCTTTATTAAACCTTAACACATCTTTGTTATAATTTTGTTAGCGAAAAGTAAGATAGGGTCGTATTAACAAAAAGCAACTTTATTTAATCTTTTATAAATGGTCGTTTATGATTGTAAATAAATTTATCCAAAGTTTTGTTTTTATTTTATTGACAATTGTTACTGCACTTTTTAGTGCAGAAACAGAACATATAGTTCATCAGGTGAAAATCTATGATGCTAACTGGACAAATCCTACTGATGGATCATTTCCTGTTTTAACGGATTGGAAGATGAAAATCGTACTCGAAGATCAACTGGAATTTTTGACAACTTTGAATGAGAATTATCGGAATATTGACGCCTATTCGTTGGTCAAAGCAGGCGATAAGATCATCGTTACAAAAGAAACATTTATGTATGAAACACCGGAGCAATCTTGGTTTCATATGGTAAATCTGACAAATGGATATGAAATCGATGTTCAAGGAAAGGCGTTTCAAAGTAAACCTGATATCGATTCTTATCAAGCTGAAGAGATCTTTATAATTCGCGACCTATTTATGAAAAAAATTGGAGATAAATGGACATTGTGTTTTTACGTTAAAAATATTCATACGACCATTGATATTTCTTCCGATAAATACCACGACTACTATGAAGGATTGCCTTTGGTTTTCTTGGGCCAAGAAGAACAAGAACTTGTAGAAAATAATAAATTGCGACTGCATCTGAATTTTTTTCACCCCATTCTTAACCAACCCATTACACTGGTTTCAGATCTCATGGGTGGGCCTATAGAGCTCAAGATAATCAAAAGCGAGACCTCTCTACAAAATTTTGAAGAAGGATACAGACTGGACAGGGGAGGACCTGCTCGTAGGCCGAAGTGGTTAACTCATTGGCAAACTCATTTGGTATTGGAAGATGGTCAGGAACTTGTTCTAAATGGGATTGATGTCGACCATAATTACCTGTATGTAGGCAGGTGGGGAGGGCATTACGTACCAGAAGGGGCTGATGCCACACAATTATACATGGTAGGGCATACGATCCGGATCACGATGGAAACAGAATCCAATGATGTCAGCAACCGAAAAAATCATATTGGGGATTTTACAATCACTAATCTTGACAACAATCAAAGTCACATCATGCAAGGGAAATTGCGATATTCCTCCTTTTATGTTCCGGTTCTTCCATAAAAGACACCATCTTTACCAATAGTATTCGATCCCACCGATGACATTAAAGGTTGTTGCATGTTGCCACCATTCACCGTCTAGTTCAATATATCCTTTCAAGCCCTCGCAAAGACATGTCGTAAAAGTGAGTGCATAGTCAAAGCTGTAGTCGTCTAATCTATCACCACAGATGCGAAATGTATCGCCAAATTCCTTAAATCGGCCTACAGCCGAATTTGTACTGCTCGACCACAGCTGGTTCCAGGCAACATCCAAGGATGCATCGATGCAATCACACAAGTTATTTGTGGAAAGATGGAGTCCAAGACGGGAGCTTGTTGTAGTCCAATCATGCTTATTGATTGTTAAACCCAAATCGTTGGCTTGATTTTCGTTAATGCGCCCGCGCCAATTTTTTCCAATTTGGATGCCTAAAAAAGGTTGGATGAGAACACATTCACTGTCCAAATCGAATCCTGTTTCGCCATAGAAAGTAAATATATTGTAATTGGAGTTACCACGAGCTTTATATTGCAAATTTCCCACGTCGATGGTGCGCTTTAATCGATTGGAGGAATATCCGTAAACAAAATCAAAGAGCCCATAGTACATGCTTGGTCTATAGAGGCCATATGCGCTTGCAAATGCTGAATTGCGATTCGCTTTCCCATCGCGATAATTTACCTTGTCGTATCCATACGAACCTGCAAGTCCAAACGTGAGATCGTTGCAGCATGTTTTTTGGATGCCGCCAGTCAATTGATAACTATCGAAGTTCAATTTATGGGCATTATTCCCATGTAGATTTGTGAATCCGTAACCTGTTTCTAACCATGGGGTCCACTCATCGCAAGGGATATCGCAAGGGGTACAACGATCAGGTGCTGTCACTAGCGATCTTAAAGGATCGTATAAACGTCTGAGAAGTCTTCTCGTAGAGATGTTCGTCATCATAACGTCATTGGTATATTGAAACCCTGATAGACTCTCTAGAGCCTCCTGTGCTTTTGTTAATGGTAAATTAGCAAGTGTACTGATTAGAAGAGTTTGAGCAGCATTCGGGTTGACAATGTTATCAAGGTTTGTTGCAACACCAAATTGATTGCATTTTTCGGCCGCATTTACAAGTGCTGATTTAAGGGTCAGAAAGACGTTGTCGGGATCATATGTCAGTATTGGATCGATGAAGGCTGATGAAGCGGCGCTAGTGAATGTCCCCACCACACCTCCTTCTGCGGTCACAATAGTATACGGTTGTTGGAATCTAAACGTGCCATCCACAGAACTGACGACGACCGTGCCGCCATTAAGTGTGGCTATTCCTGTAGCATCAATGAGATCGCTTTGGCCTAGTCCGTTTACTTCGACAGCATAAGTTCCATTGTTATTGACATAATTGCCTACCACCAACGTGCCGATGCTTTCTCCAGGAGATACAATCCCCGTGTTCGTAAATGTACCACCGATAGTTCCGTTACCTTTTAATATTCCGGACGAATTTGTCAAAACATCTCCTGCGAGCGATCCATTCACAACTAAAATACCTTCTTGAATGATTGTCAGTCCTGTGTAAGTATTGATACCCGAAAGTATTTGTGTTCCAGTCCCGGCTTTCATTAATGTCGAGCTAGTGGCAGGAAAGTTTTGGATAACCCCAGAAAAATCAGCTTGAGTCAAAGCGTCGGTATTGATAATCAACTGTGGTTGAGACTGAACAATACTGGTGCTATCGCCGACGAGTTCAGCAATAGTGAAGGTAGGAAGTGTTGTTCCTATATTAAGCGAACTGTTTCCCAACACAATGTTGGCGTTACCTCCTGCATTACTTCCTTCAATATCAATTCCAAATGAGCCAACAGTGCCTTGATTAACTGCTTGGATGGTCACTTTGCCGGTAGCTACATTGAATCCTTGGCCAAATACGATCTGCGAGTTACCTACGGTACCGGAATTGAAAGCGCTTATAATAGATCCATCATTAAGCGTGCAGCTTTGCGCAAAGGCTAGTTGGGAAGCGCTAACGCGTCCGACAAAATTGTTGGCGTTTCCTGCGTTTATACTTTCATTGCTTGCAGCAAGGTTCAGGGTCGCTCCTGCAGTAAAATTCCCGTTCATCGACAATTGTGAGCCATTGATTACGCCGATATTGTTAAGGGTCCCTGTTGTATCGTTATTTATCCCGCTATTTGAGAGGACAATCGAAGCATTATTGCCAAAAGCGCAAACACCGTCGAACTCGACTTGAGAGCTGCCGACTGTTGCTATACTATTATTGTTTTGGCCGGTTGCAATATCAATGCCTGAATTGGATACTGTTAAACCAAAGTTTTTTCCGGCATGAAAATCTCCCTCTGAATACAATTGTTGTCCTGACAGAACGCCTATTGAATTGCCAGACGTCGTATTGCTGCCATGATAAGTTCCGGTGTTTGATAATGTGATCGATGCGCGGTCTCCTACGGTACCGCCTTCAGTGAGATGAAATTGCGAAGCGGAATTATCAACGGTATTATTGTTTATAAAACCAACAAAATTTCCACCGGATCCTATGCTGTCATCAAATCCGGTATTTGATATTTCTAAAAGAAAATCGTCGCCGATTTGAAATTGATTTTTCGCCAACAATTGCTTGCCATAACCCATGAGGCTGCCTACTTGATTGTTGGAGGTTGTATTAGAGGAGTTGATTCCGCTATTTGAAATTATAATAGATGCATTGTTTCCGATGATAAGGCTATTTTGAAAGTTAACCTGTTGGCTGGCTATGACGAGATCTCCAACAAAAAAGCCACCTACGCCACTGCCAGAGTTTAATCCTGAATTAGTGACATTAAGCGTAAAATTATCGTCAACGGAGAAGCTGCTTATGCAATTTAGTTGGCAACCACCTACAGAACCGACATTCACATATGAAGTTGACGCATTTCCGCTGAAGTTCCCGCTGTTAGTGATAGAAATATTTGCGTGGGTGCCTAAATTGACAGGAGTGTAGAACGTAATCTGGTCTGAAGAAACATCTCCTACAGCATTCCCTCCAATTCCATTGCTGCTATCAATGCCGCTACTGGAGGCGCTTAGGTTAAAATAATTACCAGACGCGAAGGCATACGCACCAGGCGCCGTACTATCGCCGATAACAATCTGTTGAAGGTTCATGCCTGCAACATTAGAACCACCGTTTGTATTGGTACCGCTATAGATCCCGCTGTTTATAGCGCTAATGGTTGCATGATCTCCCAGCGTACCTCCTTGTTGAAAGAGGATTTGATTGCCTGTCGTTCCAGAATTGGAGTTGATTACTGCGACCTGGTAACCCCCAGATCCATTGCTACTATCGGTACCTGTGTTGCTGGTCGTTAAACTGAAATTGTCGCCGGCTTGGAGGGCATTTCCTACAAAAAACTGTTGATCATTGAGATATCCAATAAAATCGGAGAAAGTTGTTGTTTGTGATGAATTGATACCGGAATTAGAAAGAGTAATTGTGCAATTGTTCCCAACAGTTCCAGTAGTTTGTAAGAGCATTTGAGCAGCATTGAGTTGGCCGATCTCGGAGAGTCCAACGCCCAAGCTATTATCAATGCCGATATTTTGCATTTCACAGTTAAAATTGTTTCCAACCTGGAATGCCCCAGAAGATATAAATTGACCGCCATTGATGATCGTAACGGCATCGCCTTGGGAAGTATTGTTGCCGCTAAAAGTCCCGCTGTTCGCTAGTGAAACAGCGACATTGTCTCCTGCGGTAAATGATTGATCAAACCTCAACTGGCTAGCTCCTGTATTGGCAACTCCGTTGTCGCCTGTGCCATTTGTACTATCATTACCCGTATTGCTTGCTGTGATGCTTCCTCCGTTAGCAATGGCAAATGCTCCTTCAGAATGGAGATTGGAATTGATTGATCCTATAGACGCATTAGATTGGTTTCCTGTTAAAATACCGCTATTTGAACTTGTGATGATGGAGCTACCTGAAGTCCCAGTTCCTCCAACGAAAGAAAGGAGGTCTCCAGGAAAAGAACTGTTGTTGGTGTTGGTGACAGTGATGGTGGGATTCGTATTGGAGCCGGTAATGCCAGCCCCGTTAAAAGTCAGGGTTTCATTGTCAAAATTAAAACTAAAGATCGATGCGTTGGAAGGAAAGTTGAAAGTAGATACAGAAAATGGTGTCGAATTTTCGGTGGGGTTGATATCGATACCTGAAATGTTACTATTAAAGATAGCATTGTCGACACTCCCAGGAATCGTATTAGGATTCCAGTTGGCAGAGTCGTTCATGTCATTATTTGGACTTTGAGCCACCCAAGTAATCGTTGTGGCATATGTAGAGCTTGAAAATGCGATTAAACAATGGA
>Ga0207123_1038_pt1 | contig 27524 bp, 25 predicted proteins | sample Alteio_BWMinHeat_39_FD_153503 | JGI IMG/M metagenome (GOLD analysis project Ga0207123, IMG submission 153503) | Enriched cells from forest soil in Barre Woods Harvard Forest LTER site, Petersham, Massachusetts, United States -... | ecosystem: Environmental > Terrestrial > Soil > Temperate forest >... | reverse complement strand
CACAAATTCGTTCCCATTCGTTTTCGGAGGCAGTTGGGCAGACTATGCAAAGATCAATATCTGAATTTTGGCGGTAATTGTTCTGCGCTCGCGATCCAAAAAGATAGATTGCTTTGACAAAAGGCTGGCTTTCCAGTTCTTTAATAAATTGATATTTTGATAAGTTATCGCTCGTAATAATTGAAAGTTTAACTGCTAGGTGGGTGTATGTCAAGCAGTATATACAACTCCAAATGAGTCATTTTTTTCGACCGTCTCTCTTCCTATCTTAATATTGATTTTTAAGATCAAAACTATTATAATAGCCATCTATTTATTTATAACTAATAAAAGGATATAAAAGATGACATCTCCTGCATCTGCATCAAGCTCTTCTTCGGCCAAATTACCAGTCTATCAGGCACTTGAACAATCTGGTCCATTTATATGTGTAGCCAAACTCTCAGACCGCTGGAACGTTATACATGTAAAAACTAAGGGAGAGGGCGTGAACATTGAGGCTGGCGATATTGATTATGATAAAGTTCAGGGATTTGCAGAAAAACTGGCGAAAGAATTAGCTCTTCCATTTTTCAAAGACAAAAAAATTACTCTTCCACCCTTAGTCACTTTAGCCAAATGGTGCGGAAAATGGGCTGTTGTTAAAACCGTAGAAAAAACGACCAGTATTGTAAGCACACACGAAAAAAAAGAAGAAGCCCAAGAGGCCGGCAACAAACTAAAAGAGCAGAATTTCATTGTATCTATGGATTCCGTAATAAAAGTCCCGCAGATAATGACAGTCATGAATATGGCTGTAGCGTTTAACGCTGCTAAGCAAGGCAGTGAAAACTTTTGGTTCTCCATGATCCTTGGCGAAGATACCCCGAAACCAGCCGTAGGTTTTATGCAACCTCTGATAATGGCGGATATGGAAGCATCAACCATGGCTCATCTTATGGGTATTGATTATAATCCCGATATTGGAATAAATCAGTACAACAAATATACCGATCCAACGATGAGTCCTGCGGCCAGTTCTGCATCTCAATAAGCCGAGAAAAAATTGCCTTAAATTTGGAGTGCGGTGACTTGTCCTTGCAGTTGGACACATCTTATTCTTGCATATTTAATAATCGCGAAGAGGTGGAAGCATATAGCCCCGCGCTCGCGCGTAATATCATCTACTTAAAGAAATTTATCCTTCTTGCCCGGAGGGCTTTCACAATGTAGCCCAGGCTGAGGAACGAAGCCTGGGCTACATTGTGAAAGCCCTCCGGGCAAAAAATGTGCTTTATTTAAGTTGATGTCATTTTAACGCAATTTTTTCTGGGCCTTTCTTATAGCAATAAAGCACTATTTACGTTATACAGTTAATCAGACAAAACTCAAATGAAGTATTCTTATGATTCAAAGAAACGATCCTTGCTGGTGTGGAAGCACTAAAAAATGGAAATTTTGCCACTATCCTGTACAAGGGACTGAACAACTCCTTTCCCCTAATAATTCAACTGGCGATGTAGCAGATCTTTATCTGAAGAAATATCACATCATCATCAAAAATGAAAAGCAAATCGAAGGCATTCGCCAAGCGTGCATATTGACCTCAGAAATACTCGATAAAACCTGCGCCATGGCCAAAGAAGGGGTAACAACTCAAGAACTCAACGACTTCGCCCATAAGCTTCATCTTGAAGCCGGAGCTATCCCCGCCCCCCTCAATTATGGTTCTCCACCATTTCCAAGAAGTATTTGTACTTCAATTAATGAAGTCATCTGCCATGGCATTCCCGGCAAAAGAAAACTTTGTAACGGCGATATTGTCAACATCGACTTATCTTGCATCCTTAATGGATATTTTGGCGATTGCAGCCGAATGGTGATGATCGGCAATGTGAGCCCAGAAAGAAAGCTTGTCGTCGATGTAGCCTATGAATGTTTAATGCTATCAATTGAACCCCTCAAACCTGGCGTACCTGTTTCTTTGATTGGAGAAATTATCGAAACGCATGCACGTAAAAGAGGATGTTCTGCTGTGAGACAGTTTGTAGGGCATGGCGTCGGGATAGAATTCCACGAAGGACCACAAGTCCCGCATCATCGCAATACGGTGAATATAGCCTTGGTGCCGGGGATGACATTTACAATAGAGCCCATGATTAATGCAGGCACCTGGGAAGCAAAGATCGACCATGCAGACGGGTGGACGGCCACTACGCGCGATGGCAGGGCCAGCGCCCAGTGGGAACATACGATTCTGATCACAGACACCGGCCACGAGATCTTAACCCCCTGGAAACGAGAAAGCTAATATTTGCCGACGTGGTTAAAAAGCGCTTGCAAAGAAATCTTCTGAGCAAGATACTGCGCAAAAAAATAGAAAAACTACGCGCGGTTTAGGTTATGCAAAAACTAATTCGAATTGAAGCTACAATTAGAACTTTTCTGAAATATTGCTTATGTTTGTCATTTTTTCTAATGACAAGTATGGGTTATGCTGAAAATCAAAAGACAAACAAGCTAAAGCAGTACCAAGAGCATTTTAAAGACACCCTTCTGGTCGTTTATTACGCCAACCCTCATTTCGAGACTATTGATTTTCTAAAACAACTCTATTCACCTGTTTTTAAGAATATCGTTTTCTATGGAGACCGCACGCAACACATAGACATTGGCGAAGCCGACCATCAATATGAAGATGGGTTTTATGGCAAATATAATATAGTCTATACAAGGAACGGATATTATCTTTCCAGATGGATCCAAGATGTAATGATCAGACATCCAGGATATGAGGGATATATATTCATGCAGGATGATGTTTTATTTCAGTTTTGGAATTTTTTAAACCTTGATAAAAATAAGATATGGTTTGGCGCTAATGCCGCATGGCATCCTGGTTATGAGCCGCAACCGCAGGAAAAATGTATCACCATCAATCAAATTACTGATCCTCAGTATATGGGATGGTTTAATACGGGAGCGGGGATGCCTCAACTGAAGAAAATGTTCGCTAAATTATCAGAATACGGTTTAGATGATGAAAGTGCTATGCTCGCTGCAAATTTTGGGGAAAATGGGGCAGCGTGGTATATGGTCGATATGTTCTATTTACCGGGTCGTTTTGCTGGAAAAGTTCTGCGATTATGTGATCTATTTGATCGGGTATTTTGCGAAATGTCTATCCCCACCATGCTAGGGGCTATGGATTATCTACATAATTGGGAAGAATTGCCCCATTGGTGGAGTTGTTTCAATTCAGGTGATAAGCTAAAGGAAGCGCACGATCCTAAGTATTTTTGGATGCATCCTCTTAAATTTAGCTATAAAGAAAACCGTGATTTTGCTCGCCGCGTTTTTAATGAACAATTTTACGATACTTTAGAAAATGATTAAATACGTCATTCACTTGATGCCTCAATTTTTGATTGAGAATCCTGCCCTGGAAGTAACGTGAGCGCCTATTTTTCTTCTTTTAGACTAACATCAACTCACTTAAGTTTTGTAAGTCTTCTTTGTGGAATTATTCTAAACTACTTAGATCTAGCAACCCTACCTGTGGCACTACCTGCTATTAGCGAAGAATTCGGAGCTTCTTCAACCTTAACTCAATGGGTTGTGAATGGTTATACTTTGCTCTTTGCCTGCTTGGTTCTTCTTGGAAGTCGAATAGGCGATGCTATCGGTCCGAAAAATGGATTTCTCATTGGAATGATCCTCTTTGCCTTTTTTTCAGTGATGTGCGGATTTAGTCCAAATATCGGCTGGTTGATCGGAGCACGAGCCTTACAAGCCTTAGGTGCTAGTCTTATGTTTCCTGCACAAGCGGCAATTGTAGCTAAGCTTTTTCCGGTGCATCAACAAGGGAGGGCTATAGGGCTTCTAAGCAGCTTGGGAATAGCGGTTGGGTTTCTCGGTCCATTTATCGGTGGCCTATTGACTCAAACGTTTTCTTGGAGAGCTATTTTTTGGATCAACGTTCCAATTACTTTATTCGGAATCCTCCTTGGGTATTTTTCGCTTCCACAAATTGAATCTGTTAGACGTCCCATCGATTGGAAAGGCTTTGCTTATTTTGTCTTTACAATTTGTCCGATCACAGTATTGCTCATGCAAGTGCGTGATTGGAGCACTTCCACCTTTATAGAAAAAAACCTTCCTCTCCTTTTATGTGGCTTGATTTCTTTTGTTTTATTTGTAAGAAGAAATCTTGCATCCAAGAATTCATTCTTTGATTTCTCTCTATTAAAATATCCCGCGTATACAGCTATCCTATTTTCTGTATGCATAACTAAATTTGTCATGATGATTTCCATATTTCAAACGATATATTGTGAAACAATTTTAAATTACACTCCAATAGAAACGGGATTGCTTTTTTCCTGCAGTTTTGCTCCAGCCCTCGTTTTTTCTTCCGTTGCCGGTTATCTTGCAGACAAAATTTCCCCCAAATTACCGATTTCCATCGGATATTTACTCGTAATATTTTCTCTTTTTTGGTTGGCTTTCCACAGCACTCCTTCACTATTTGACCTTCTATTATCATTGACTATTTATGGAGTCGGGCTTCCCTTCATCCTTACCCCTTCCAATGCGCTCATCCTTTCGTGTATACCTAGTGACAAAATCAGCGTTGGAACAGGGATGATCGTCACCCTGCGCATGACTGCCGCTTCGCTGGGACTTGCTATAATCCATCTTTTTACGACAACAGTGCAACGGATTGATACGCCAATTCTTGGAATCCAAGGGGCTATGGTTAAAAGCTTTTCAGACGTCCATTTGGCCTTGGCACTGCTGTTTACGGGCACTTTTGTCATTATACTCTTTTTACATAGCAAACAAAAAAAAATTAGTGAGATGCATTCATGGAAGCAATCATTCTAGCTGGTGGTTTTGGGACTCGTTTACGTTCAGTTTGTCCTGATAATCCTAAACCCATGGCTCAAATCCAGGAGAAACCATTCCTTGAACATTTATTAGAATATTGGAAAAGCCAAGGCGTTTCACATTTTATTCTATCGGTCGGATATCTGCACCATGTCATCATCAACTACTTTGGGAAGGAGTATCGAGGTATTCCGATTGACTATGCGATTGAATATGAGCCTCTTGGTACAGGAGGCGGCATTTTACAATCGACCCCTTTGTTACATAACCCAGAATCCCCATTTCTTGTTTTAAATGGGGACACTTTTTTTGACGTGCCTCTAGCTACTTTTTCTCATAAAGGCGAACTTACACTTGCCCTTTATAAAATTGAGAAAAATACTCGCTATCTGGGTGTCACTTTAGATGACAGCTCTAAAATCAATAGCTACAATGACCCCAATTCACAGCTAATTAATGGAGGATGTTATTTGCTAAATAAAAAAAGCCTGGATCGATTTAAGCAAAAAAAACCTCTTTCATTAGAAACAGATATTTTTCCCATTTTAATGAGAGAAGGCAGCTGCTATGCTCAGCTTTTTGATGGTCTCTTCATTGATATTGGAATTCCTGAAGATTATGCTAGGAGCCAACACTTAATCTTTTCTTGTGTCTAATCACATTTCAATATATACAATTTATTTTTTTATTATCAGTCTTGGTGTGTCATGAGTAAAATTTTGCAACTTATACTTTTGTTGTTTGTAGCTTGTTTCTGTTCAATTGCTTTTGCTGGAGATGAAATAAACACGCTCGCTTATGAACGAAAAGAGTTCTCTTGTGATTCAACAGAGCCGTTGTTTATAAGTTTAGGCCCTGATTGCTATATTGCAGGGTATCTCGATCAAATCGGTTATAGGAGAGCCTCATTCCCATTTGATTGGTTGTTAATGCTTGACCATAACGGAATGGTAAAAGTATTGGATGATGACTTTAAATATTTTTTGGATCCCACTTATTATTCCATACATCCGAGTAAGTATTTAATTCATACTTATTACCATATTGAATTTCGTCATGAGCATGACAACGACTTGATAGGTAAGTATGGAAGAAGGATTGATAGATTTAGAAGATTGGATAACTATTCGGGGAAGGTCTTTTTTATACGAAAGTCATTTGCAGCAGCTGAAGCTCCTTCTTTTTATTGGCCAAGCAAAGATTTGCTTAACATCAGTTTTGAACATGCTCTAGAACTAAAGCAAGTTTTAAAAAAGAGATTTCCAAATTTAGATTTCAGTTTGGTGATTATGAATTTTTGTGGTGATAGAACCACAATGAAAATCACAGAAGATATTCTAATGGTTAATGCTGCCATAGATGCGCATCCGTTAATTTTAATGCCAAATTTGGTCGAGACGTTATTAGAATACACCAAAGACCCACTATCCTTATAGTGTTTACGGTAAGCTGTTGAAAAGCTCTTGGCTTACGTATACGGCTTTTCCTCTTTCGCCTTGTGTGTACCAGTGAGCCAGCAATACAAAATTGGACTTAAGCAGGAAATCTTTTAGCCAAAAATAATTGGTCATCCCAATTCTGTCCGGATTAAAAAAACTTTGAACACAGATCATCTTCACTTTTTTCAAAATGTTTGGCGAACATTGGAGCGCTTGTAATTCAAATCCTTCAAGCTCCAGCTTCAAGATGTCAATATGGTCGATATTGTTGTGCAGGCACCAGTCATCCAAAATCATACAAGGGACTTCGATCACTGATTCTTGATTGCACGACGCTAAACCTAATGAGGGAGGCAGAAGCGAGCTTGCATGATCGTAGGAAATATCATCGCCATTTGCACCTCTGCACAAATAAAAAGGAACCGTTCCATTGTGATCGCAGATAGCTAAATAATGCGTTGTAATATTATTGAAATTTGTTTCGGCAATATGTTTCAACATTTCTACGTACGCGCGAGGGGCTGCTTCAAGAGCATGAATCTTGGCATCAGGCCAAGTCTGCGCAATATTGCATGTATTGAGTCCGTCGTTCGCTCCCACATCCACTATAACAAGGTTACTAGGAAAGAGTGGCTGTATCCACGACCAGCTGATTTGTCCGTATTTGTCAAATGTGGGAATCCCTTCGAAGTAATTAGTTCCATGAACAGGTAAGCAACTTACAACCATGAAACCAAAAAGGGCCAATAAATTTCTCAATGACTACACTCTTTTCCCAAATTCGTCCCGCTCCGAAAGGATGGGATTTTTAATCGGCCACCAGACATTGAACCGAGGATCGTTCCAAGTATAGGAAAACTGTTTTTCGGGTGCGTAGTTAGTGTTTTGTTTGTAATGGAATATCGCTTCATCAGTGAGAACGAGATGCGCATTCCCGTGTTTAGGTGGGATGAGAACTTGTTGGGCGTTTTCGCGCGAAAGAGTAAAGCCTTGCCATTTTCCGAAGTTTGGGGATTCCGTATCGCAATTTACGACGACGAAATACATTGCCCCTGCTAGGCAGGAAACGAGTTTCCAAGTGTCGCTATCACCATGGAATCCACGCAGAACATGTTTTGAAGAAACGGAAATATCATCTTGGAGGAAAGAGATATCGACACCGTTCTTTTTGTATAACTCTTCGTTGTATATTTCAAGATACATTCCGCGAAAATCGCGAAATGGATCAAGCTTAATGAGGAGTACTCCATCTAATTTCGTTTTTTCTACTTTCATATTTTCGGTCTCCATACAATAACAGAAGAGCTGTCCAGAAAGAAACTACCGAAAGGAGTTCTTAGTTTTTTTAGGATTTCAATTTTACCCTCTTTTTCTAGCTGCTCCAGTCTTGACCAGTATCCCTCAAGATATTTTCGCTTCCTGCAAAATTTTGCAGCAAGGTGATCCATGAGAGAATCCTCATCGTACCATTCAAGTATAGAATCAACGTGTACGAAGAGGGAGGGCTTTTGCTCAAGAACGTACTGCAAAAACGGTTCGAAGTTGGTTCCTATCTGCTCCAGAGAGCCCATAGCAAGAATTGCACTTCCGGGTTTAAGGCGGAAACTTTTGTCCGGTTCAAGCATGTTAAATATGTGGCCGGTAATATTGTAGCCGTGCTGTTCCTTCATATGCTTGATAATCTCTTTGGGCCCCGAGACCCAATCCAAACCATGCAGTTCCTTTTCCGGATAAAGTGAAGCTATTTCGGCAAGATTAAATCCCGTGCCACAACCAAACTCATAGATGGTTTTAAACGCGGGGTCACCTAAATATTCTCGGAATAGCCAGCGACGAAAAATAGTATAAACCATAAGCTCGAAATGTGGATCAACCGGCTTAATATATTCTCCATTAAATCGGATTGGCCGATCGCGTCTTAAAAATATGGGAGCGAGAGATGAAATATCGTAACCGCTGTCTACGAATTCCTGGAGGTTGTTGTCCCAATCTTTTTGCCAACGTGCCTTGCTCTCGTTACCTGCTTTAGTAAGTTCAGAGGACTCAATTTTTTTGAGTATTTCAAGGATAATGTTGTCCCTTTCTTTTCCATTAAGGATTCGGTATTCGGAATTGAATGTTTCGATGAGTTGACGACAATCGGGAAATAGTTCGGAAGTTGTGATACCAAGAAGATTTGCGAAATCGTCGGCGGAAATTTTCTGATCAGCGCTGTTTTGAGAACTTAATTTCATCATATTACTTTTCGTTATAGTAGTCGCCGAATTCTACAAGCAGAGTAGATTTTCCGTCAGTCCGCGTGAGCGCTTTCTCATATGCGGGAAAAATTTGTTCCGGCTCGTCCAGTCGTACGACATCGACATTTTTGAGCATCAATCGCATTCCATCCGTGAAATCACCACTATGTTGATACCCAGGAAAAAGCGGACGTTCCGATCCGATGGCGGTTTTTATAATGACTCTCGGCGACACCGCTCCATTTGTTATTAAAGGGAATTTATCGAGATGGTTCACAATTTGATTCATGGCAAGAAGGAGAAAATTAAATCGAGGATAAATGGTTATCGGTACAAATCCTGCGAGTGCAAGGCCTATGGACAATCCCATTTGCGTTTCCTCGAATACCGGCAACTCTGTCCTTTTTTCCATAGGGACCTTTTCAAGCGTCTTATAAATGCTGTTGCCCTGATACGCTACGCTTTGTCCTAAAAAAAGGGTTCGCGGATCTTCCGCCAAATATTCCATTGCCCGTGTTAATTCATTTTTATAAGAGAGTTGTTGAGTGACCATATCTATCCGAATGTTACCCACTTGCCGCTGCCGTAGTGAGGATATTTTTCTTTTTTATGACTATAAGCCACGATCTTACTTTCTGATCGCTCCTCGCCCCACGCTTTTTGAGTTGGTGTGTAAGTTGAGATGCTGTTGTCTTCAATGACGAATGTGATCGGCAAATCATTTCGTTCTGCATATTTTACGCATTCGAGGAAAATCCCACCTTCGGCTGCCATATCACCAACAAATACCCAGACTTGTTGCGAAGACTGTTTTCGTTTTAGTGCCATGGCAACGCCCAGTGCTATTGGTGTGTTGCCACCGACGATCCCGGAGGAATAAAAAGAATGCTTTGGATTACATATCGAGATGCTATTGCCCCGAATGATCTCTTCCTTGATCCAGTCCGGATCAATACCATGCAAAAGTGCGTGATAATGGCTTCGATGTGTTGAAAATACCCAATCATCGGATTTAATATTTTTGAAGATATCAATCAACGCGTCCTCGTTGCCATCGGAAAGATGCACCGGCGAACGAATTTTTCCGGCGGTAAATATTTCCGCGATTTCATCTTCAAACTGAATCAATGCCGCTTTTGTAGCAGCATCAGAAACTCTATCAAGTATAGGTGTGGTTGTATTAATCATAGAAAACGTTGTAAATCATTGCGCGATTTTAAATCAAGTTTAATGCATAAAAAAAATGGGTCATCACACAAATGAGTGGTTATATCAAACGATCCGATAAGTTGCTGGCCATTTAACGCAGAGACGGGGAGACAGAGAGACGCTGAGAAGGAGTGGTAGGGTAATTAGATCCTTCATTAAGTTCCTCTCTGCGTCTCTCCGTCTCCCTGTCTCTGCGTTAAATTTGGGGTCATCAAGAAAATGAGTGTTTGCTTAACCACTCATTTGTGTGATGACTCAAAAAAATATGAAAGGGGTGTAATTAAAAGTGATGGGCAAGCTGGACCTCCGTCGACCTGTTGTCCTGTTCGTCCAGTCTGTCCATCTCTCTCAACCTACATATTTAATTACACCTGCTTTAACAAATTACCCTCAAAGACATTGATAAAAAAAACTTCCGATTTTATAATATGCAAACAATAAATTTTGAGGTGTTAATTATGTCGTTTTCATCCGTTTCATCTTCGTTTAGTTGGCTTAGCCCTATTATTACATCGTTTAGAGGGCTTACAGGAGGAACATATGACACTTTAGGAAAAGGACTTACCAAAGGAAAAGAACTTACCTCGCTATTCTTCGAAAAAATCAAACAGGTTTCCCTGACGCAACACAAAACGAATGAGCTTGAATGGGTAATTTCTGATGATTTAGGTGAAAGAGCAAATGTAGATCTCAACCTAATCACGACTACCCTTGATACAGCTAACATTCCATATACCATCATTCCAGCAGTTGAGTGGCCTCCCAAAAATCAGATACCTCTCCCGCAAAAACCAGGTCAGCCCATTGACCTCTTTTCCGCTCCCCAAGAAATCGTTTGGGAAAGCGGTCATGTAAAAATTGCGGTCGCAAAAGAACAGGGAAACTTTCACCTCCTAGTAAAACCCGCTAGGGAAACCTCTCTCGCAAAAATTTCTGCAAAGGAATATGTTCTCCTCAAACGAGCGATCGCTAATATTCCCGCTCTCTTCGAAAAAGTTTTCGGTTCCCCCGATTTTTGTGAAGCCTTAGTCGAATCGAAAACAACATTTGGATTTGAAATTTTTCCAGGGTCAACACACAAATTTGGAACGGTAGATCTTCTTGGTAAAGACAAAAGGGCTTTATATCTTCTTTCACGTGGTCGATGGATATCCTACTCGCTTCCTGCTAACCTAATCGAAACATTAAAGAAAGAAATCCCGATCGTTTTTTCTAACCCCCTAGAGCGCCAAGAGCTCCCATTTCAAGCGAAGCGGGAAGAAACGAATCTTGCAGAGTCGCGTGAATTTCGAGTCAATACCCTTTTGAAGATTCTATCGAACGAAGGCTTTCCCGTCATGGCTGTAAAGCCATCTGTTAAAACTCAACCTATAACTAAGCTCGAAAGCAATACAAGGAACTACGAAGTAAAACGATGTTTTCTCTGCTCAGTCAAGAAAGAAGAGGTTATTTTAACAGCGGAAAAAACCCTCCTGGTTACCACTATTTATCCTTTCGTAAAGGATACGGAAGCGAATGAGAGCAAACATGTACTTATCGCACCTGTGAAGCACGTAACTGATTGCATTGGCTTGACAGATGAAGAAGTGCAGGAAGAAAGAAAAATTCTTCTAAAGCTGCGTAAAACATGGGATTCCATCTATCCGAATGAAGAGCATCTCTCATGGAGGCAGCAAGGAATCGCGGCGGGACAAACAGTACCGCATTTGCACATTCAGGCGCTCACAAGCACACCAAAACGACTCCATGAGTATTACGTTATCACAATTAAGGATTTCGTGGGGCCTGTCCCTCCTGTTAACTCTGCGAATGTTAAACTTTCTCAAGGAATGCGCAAATTGGCAGCGAACAAATTCGAATCGTAGTTGTCGCATCCAAGACCGCTTTAAATAACGACATTACCCAACGCGATTAAACAGCAAACTAGTCACATTTCATTTGCATAAAATGTTTTTTTAATCTAGCTTATCCAGCTATTTGAAGACTAAAAGTCGGGCTTAAAATTAGCCTAAAACAAGCTGAGGAGAAGGATGATGAAAATATTGATCCCGGGAGGGGCAGGTTATATCGGATCTGTGTTAACGCCCTATTTGTTGGAGAAAGGATTTGAAGTTACGGTTGTCGACAATTTCATGTATAAACAAAACAGCCTTGCCGCTGTATGTCACCATCCCAGCTTCCGCATTTTTAATGGAGATATGCGTAATCAAGAACTCATGAAGCAGTTAGTAGATTGGGCAGATGTTGTAATCCCATTGGCGGCTCTTGTGGGAGCGCCTCTTTGCACGAAAGACCCTTATACGGCAACCTCGATTAATCATGAGGCTACGGTTGCGTTGATTCACATGGTTCCACCTCAAAAATTGATACTCATGCCAACAACGAATAGTGCGTATGGCACTGGGGATAAAAATCATTTTTGCACAGAACTCTCTCCTTTGAACCCCATTTCCCAATATGCTGAAGATAAAGTTAAAGTCGAACGGGTTCTTATGCAGCATCCAAATGCAATTAGTTTCCGATTGGCTACAGTTTTTGGTATGTCACCGCGGATGCGTACTGATTTGCTAGTGAATGATTTTGTCTATCGAGCAGTTCATGATAAGGCTGTTTTGTTATTTGAAGGTCATTTTAAGCGTAATTACATCCATGTGCGTGATGTCTGCAAAGCGTTTCTGCACGGCATTACCAATTTTCAGAATATGCGGGGCCAAATTTATAATGTGGGCCTATGTTCAGCGAATTTGTCAAAAAGAGAATTGTGTGAACATATTCAAAAACAGATCCCTGCGTTTACCTTTGTCGAAGCTCCTATAGGCAATGATCCCGATCAACGCAACTACATTGTTTCGAACGATAAAATCAAGGCAACAGGATTTAACCCCGACGTTTCAATGGACGATGGAATCAAAGAATTGATCAAGGGATATGCTATGATTAAGAATTCTGTCTACTCGAATGTGTAGAATGATTTTCGATATACACGTAACTAAGAGATCATCATGATTATTTCACGTACACCTTTTCGAATATCATTTTTTGGAGGAGGGACCGACTATCCGACCTGGATTCAAGAGCATGGGGGGGCAGTAATTGGCACAACAATCAATCATTTTTGCTATATAAGTTGTCGCGATCTTCCTCCATTTTTTGAACATAAATACCGTGTTTGTTACTCGAAAATTGAAAATGTGAATATTATTGAACAAATAGAGCATCCCGCTGTTAAAGGTGTTTTGAATTATTTAAAATTCCACGAACGAGGGCTTGAAATCCATCACGATGCAGATCTTCCGGCACGTGCAGGACTTGGCTCCAGTTCAGCATTTGTTGTCGGGTTATGTAATGCCTTGTTAGCTTTGCAGGGACGCGCTATTTCTAAGGGGGAGCTATCACAGCTTGCTATTCACATTGAACAAAACGTTATAAATGAAACTGTTGGTTGTCAAGATCAGACCCTGACTGCTCATGGGGGATTAAATTGTGCTTATTTTTTTCCTAACGGAAATATTTCAGTACATCCGGTGATTGCCTCAGAAAAAAGAATTGATATGTTTCAAAATCATCTCCAACTTTTCTTTACCGGATTTTCTCGATATGCTCACGAGATAGCAAAATCTCAAGTTGCAAATTTCCATATGAGAAAAAATGAACTGCACCGTATGCGTGGAATGGTTAATGAAGCTTTAGATATCCTGCAAGATGAAAATCAAGATTTATTGGGTTTAGGAGAGCTTTTGCACGAAGCTTGGCAGTTAAAGAAAACCCTTTCAGATAAAATCACTTCCCCTCAAATTAATGAAATTTACGAAAAAGCGATCAAGGCTGGTGCTATGGGAGGTAAATTACTGGGAGCAGGTGGCGGAGGGTTCATGCTGTTTTTTGTTCCTCCTGATAAACAAGAGTCTGTAAAGCAAGCGCTTGGTTCCCTTCTTCATATCCCTTTTCGCTTTGAAAATTCCGGAAGCAGCATCATCGTTCATCAACCCACAGGCTTTAGCACACGCAACCTAGAAGCAGCGATTGCAAATGCCCCCCAAGCGCAATCTGTTGTTCCATAAAAATTAAGTTACTGTAGTAACATAGTCAGCAAGCAAAGGAATTATAACTTTGTACTTAAACCTCGAAGAGGTGGCTAGTGTAAAGCCCATGATGTAGCGCCGAAGGTGCAAATCGTGGGTTACGTCAAATTAAACAGTCAGTCTCGAAGAGGCGACTAGCGTTTCTCCGGATGTAGCACCGAAGGTGAAAATCCGAGGGAAGTCGTTAGGGAAATAGTTCTTATAAAAGTATCTTTTGCTAGAGCCTTCCTCTTCTTTTCACCTTCGGTGCTACATCCGGAGAGAAACACTAGCCGCTTCTTCGAGACTTAGCACAAGTTTTTATGAATAAAATATTGCATTTGCGGAGCATTTGTAATTGCCGTTTCTAGGTATAATATAGAGGAGGATTTTGTGTCAAAAAAAGGTTATAATTTTCTGATCATTGGTGGCGGTATCATTGGCCTGAGTATCGCATGCGAATTGAAAAAAAGAAGGCCTGACGCCTCTTGCGCAATCCTTGAAAAAGAAGCGGATTGCGGACTTCATGCAAGCGGGCGCAATAGCGGGGTGCTCCACGCGGGTTTTTACTATACAGCTGACAGTCTTAAAGCCCGTTTTTCTAAAGTGGGCAATCAACTCTTAAAGGAGTACTGCAAAGAGAAAAAAATCCATGTGAATAACTGTGGAAAACTGGTCGTCGCAAAAAATGAGGGCGAGCTAGCAGGGCTTGATGAGCTGCTTAGACGTGCGAAAGCTAATAGCGTAGAATTGCATCTAATCTCTCGTCAGGAAGCCGAAAAGATCGAACCTCGGGTTCTGACATTTGAAAAGGCTTTGTTTTCTCCTACGACGGCTTCCGTCAATCCTGTGCAAGTCATTAGTGCCCTTAAAGAAGATGCCAAGAGAGAGGGAATTGATCTACTGACCAACACTTGTTACAAAGGAAAAACCAGCGAAGGCATTCTCACGACGGCGGGTCCGATTGCTGCAGATTTTGTCATCAATGCGGCAGGGCTTTATGCCGATAAGATCGCATTCGATTTTGGTCATTCCAAAAACTATCGCATTCTCCCCTTCAAGGGACTTTATCTATACTCAGATGAGCCTGTCGGAGCCATCCGTACAAACATCTATCCTGTACCGGACCTGAACTATCCTTTTCTCGGCGTTCACTTCACCCTTACCGACACCGGGCATATCAAAATCGGTCCCACGGCTATTCCAGCTCTATGGCGAGAGCAGTACCAAGGACTCTCTCGATTTAGAAGCGATGAATTTTTGGATATCGCCAAACGGCAGATGAAGCTCTTTTTCTCTTCGACATTCGACTTTAAAACGCTCGCTTTCCAAGAGATGCAAAAGTATATGGGACGAAAGATGGTGTCCCTTGCAGGAGAACTTTTAAAAGGAGTCCAGACCTCACAGTACCGTAATTGGGGGAAGCCTGGGATTCGAGCTCAGTTATTTGACATCTCAAAGAACAAGCTCGAGACCGATTTTGTCCTTGAAGGGGATGGTACTTCTCTTCACGTTCTCAATGTCGTCTCCCCTGGATTTACCTCAGCACTTCCCTTCGCTCAATTTGTGGTCGATCGAGCGGAATCCCTGCTCTTATACTCTGGCCTGTCTCCAAGTTCGATTTTGGACAACGCGAAAGCTCCCGCGGTTGAACGATCGTAAGTCACCTAGTATTAAACAATACAAGGTGACTTGCGATCGTTCAACCCCGGGGCTTTGGCGTCGTCCAAAATCGAACTTGGAGACAGGCCAGAGTATACTATCTTGAAGCTTTAGAATCTTCTCTCATAAGCTTATTGATAAGTTCGTGCAGTTGCGAGGCCTCATTTTTAGGCTCTCGTTCCAGCTCGTTCTCTAATGACCCAAGTACCTGAACTAAATGTTTATCTGACTCATAAGCTTCGTAAAGTTGGAGTTCTTCCATGTCCTTCTTAAGAGCTAACAAATTCTCCTGAGTAACAAACAGCTCCTTTCTTGTTGCATCAAGAGTAGCCGATTTATTCACAAACTGTTCCCGAAGTTGCTTGTAAAGGCCTTCCAACCGTCTAACTTCATGCTGAGAGGCTTCATGGCCGCTTTGCCGATTCTCTGCCAGCTGTTGCTCCAACTCGTGCAAACTAACTTGAGTTTGATTATATTTATTTTGCATGGCCTCTAGACTATTATGAACAGTTGCAAGTTCTTTTGTACGAATAGACATCTCTAATATCTGTTCTTGCAAATCAGCTTCATGAGCCACTGCCGCTTGGTACTTAGATTGAATAGCTTCCAATTCCAGTAGAAGTTCCTCCGACTTTCTCTGAGTCGCCTGCAACTGCAAAACCCATTGTTGAGCAGACTCATCAAGTTGCCGCTTAAGAAAAAGTGTCTTTGCATCAAACTCAGTTTTCAGCTCGGAAGAATTTTGCCTTTCTTTGATTAAATCAGCCTCGTAACGATCAGAAACGTCTTTTAATGAACACAATGTTGCTTGGTGGGATTCGAGAAGTTGATTCTGCTGTTGTTTTTGCGCCGTTAATGATTCCAATTCAACTTGCAAACGAGAAAGAGTGTTTTCAAGAAGATTCTTTTCCATTGTCAGCATATCCAAATTATTTCTAAGCTCCAGTGCAACAGCTTGCTGTCGCAGTTGTTCGCTCTGTGCTATAGATGTTTGGGTTTCTATCAATTGCTGCTGTTCTCTCAATGAACTCAACTCTAAATTTTCTCTTGCAATTTGCTGATGAGCTTGGTCTCTTTCGAGGCATATACGTTCACACAATACCTTCAATGATTGAAATTCCTGGTCTTTTAATGAAATAAGATCCTGAAGTTCATTGAATTTTGCATCATTTTGAACCGTTACATCGCATTCTCGTTTCTTTTGTCTGGCTTCAAATAGTTCCTGCAAAAGCTTTTCATGCTGCTTATGCATTGCAGACAACTCATCGCGCACCAACACAATTAAACGATCTGATGCTTGCAGTTTGGTTTCTCGGATGGCGAGCTCATTTTTAGTTGATTCCAAGCAGGTTTGCAACTCGACACGTTCTTCCAAATAATTAATTTGAGCAATTCTTATATTTTCTTGTAGAATATCGTATTCAGAACGCTGACATTCCGTTTCTTGATAAATTTGCTCTAAATCACTCAAAGCCTGTTCTTGGGAAAGTACAGTCACGACAAATGCTGATAATATTGATAAGGACAATGTGATCATCCATAGCAAGTCGACCGGAGATCCTTTGGTGGAAATCAAAAGCAAAACTATTGCAAGTATAGCTGAAGATGCCAAAACTCCTCGCCAAGCCCATTTATATGTAAGAACAAGCCCTGATAGAGCTACAAGGGATAATTGCCAGTTCATAGAGCCTGGACGGAGAGCAACGATTGCCAATATGCAAGCGATCAGCAAAGGACCAGTCAAGCTCCAAAGCTGTGCAGAGGCATTTATGTTTTGTGATTTACTATTCACTGCAGAACCTAATGATTAAATATAGAATCGAATAGTCACTATAGCAAGGATGAATTACTAACGCAAGTTGCTATACCAAATTTAACCTAGTACACTGTCTTGTAAATCCCTATAAGTAAAAACAGCGTCAAAGCTCCCGCGATTGAACGATCGTAAGTCACCTAGTATTAATGAATACAAGGTGACTTACGATCGTTCAATCCCGGGGCTTTGACGCTGTTTTTACTTATAGGGATTTACAAGACAGTGTACTAGAAACGGCGATTGCAAACGCCCCGCAAACGCAATCTTTTGATCCATAACGAATTGTGCAATTGCTAGCCTTCACCTTTTGGGTATGACAGGCAATTGCACAATTTGTTATGAATCAAAATATTGCATTTGAGGAGCATTTGTAATCGCCGTTTCTAGGTTTAACGAAAGTCCAACATTTTAAATAGTTTTGCATAATCCGCGTGTTTTTTTGTCTTTCGTATTTTATACTCAATCACTTTTTCGATTCCAGAGATTACAGGAGTATATTCTTCCTGATAATTTATGATCACTAATATGAAATTTAAGTTGGGAAAATAGCGATCCAATGCTTCTTTTATCTCTTTCGCTTGGTCTATAGTTATTCGTTCGATTCCTTCTTGTTTCCAAAAAGGGTTCGGTTCGTTGAGATACTCAAAAGCCACTCTTATAAAAAACACTTTGTTGGTAAAATAACGAAGCTGCCTAAATCGCTCAATTCGTCTCTGATACTTTGCCTGCATTTGCTCTACTTGATCAGAATATCTAGCAGAATTTGTTATCAGATCGGAAAAAGGCCAATCATGACGAAATTCAATTTCATAATAATAATTTTCGATTACATGATGATGGTCGGGGTTCTGAAAAAAATACCGTTCATCTAACAAATGTTGAAAGTCGTCATCAAGCAATGAAATAAACTGGTCATGGCTTGAAGAAAGCAACCAATCAAATGGAAAAGCCCTTGTTCTAAGTTGATGCTCATTTAGAAAAACAGCTACTTCACAGTGGGAACCTAAACTAACAAAGATGGAATCCGATTCAATATCCAAAAGATTCTCTTCAAGCTCATTTGAAAAAATTGAAATACAAAAATTAACAAAAAAAATTACGAGCCAATATTTAGAATATTTCATCACATTTCCTATTCTTTTTTGTCATATAGCTGAATGGCATTATCTGTGATAGCATTAAGCAAATTGCTGACAACATCGTATGTTAATGAAAAGCGTTTAATGTCAGGAGGTAGATAATTTTCCAGGTCATAAGGTAGGAATATTTGATGCGCATATGACCAATCCAATAATTTCTTGATTCCTGATCTACGAATGACCATGGAATGTGTGGCAAACCTGGCGGAGATGCGGCGGAAGTCAGGACTAATTTGCTCTTTGACAGTATAACGATCGGAATAGCGGCCTTCAAGACTGCAATCCATATCAGGTCGTTCTGCAGCGCCGGAAGCAATAAGATATTCCCCATCAGCTGTTCGATAATCCTGATCGGTAAACAGGACGTCCCAGTTATCTTTTCCAATCAGCGCATCAAGTTTGTCGATCAAATCAGGAAGAATATTAGGGTCGAGGAGTACTGTGATATCATCTTCCAAGACCCATATAGTTTGATAATTGGAATCCCATGCATCTTGTAGGATAGAAATATGACTCAATGCACAGCCTATAGTGCCTTTTGCCATACCATGAACAAAATAGGCCCTGCCAATTTTGCCCATGTACTCATGAAGGGGCTCCCCTTCCATTTCCATGGGATAGGAAGTGGCTAAAAGCTGCTCCATGCCCAAAGCACATTTTAGGCCGACATCATTGATAGCGTCAACCGACAATTCCCAGCCATTGACTGCTGAAAAGCGATAAGGTAGAATGCCGTATCGATGTAATTCGCCCGATGCCTGCGCAAATTTTTCAGGCCTTTTATCGAGGTTAATCATATAGATGAAGTCGATATTCCGAATGTGGTGAATATCGGATTTGCCTTCAACCTTCTTTAACCTATCAATTAAATCGGCATGCAAAGAGCTGCAAAACAGAAGCATAAATATATAAAAAAAATGTTTCATACTAATCTTTAAATAAAAACCAAAAGTCATTTTTGTAGATGATGTAAGCGCCATTTTGTTCCGAGAAATTATGCAATAACTTTTTCACGTAAGCATCTCTACCCATATTGCCGCAAATAATTGTTCTTACTGGAACGAATTGGTAAAATTGATTCAGTTTATCGCTGAATTTATAGCGATAATAGGTTAAATCCATAAATACGCGTACACTTTGAACATTATCAATCGCAGTGGAGAATATTGCTTCCGATGTAAAAATCTCTGACCTTTTATCCGAATGGTTATTTATAAATAATGAGTCATCATCGGCTAATGAGTTTAAAATTTTGGCGTGGACATTGTTATCGAAGGCATACTCATCGGCAATGAATATTCGTTGAAATTCAGGCATGCAATTTGCCAGTTGAAAAGCCCTTAAGGCTAAGCATTTTCCATAAACCAACAAGATGCTACTAGTACGGTCAAGAGTGTTGTCCAACAAAATTTGTTTAATGGTATTGAGCGACTCTATATCAAATTTTGTTAAATTCAAATCTGATGAACAAGACCCTTGCTTAATTAACTCTTTAACAGAGGTAATTTTCTCGGACCAATAAGGGAAAAAGCCCTTTTCATCACTTAAAATTCCTTGCTCGATTTTAGATAGGGTTTCGGCATATGTTAGATCTAAAAACTCCTCCGTGACATCTTCCCAATCTAAAATCAAAATTGATGGAGTCCCAGCATACAGAGCATCAAGGGGAGAATGCTCTACAATGGGAATTGTTTTTAATCCGACAGCTTCCCAAAAACGGGTTGTATCAATCCCCTGCCCCCTTGGGGCCAAGGCAAATTTAAACCTGGTAAGTTGTTGCCAATACTCCTTTTTCGACAAATTCATATCTTTTAGCAATATCCCGTCGACGACACAAAATGGGGAGTTTAAAAAAAATTCGTATAAATTTTTCCTCAAAGAATGATTCACAAGGTTAAAATTAGCATAAAGCAATGGAAACTCTAGTTTGTCAGAATAAGATTTATTGGCTGATAAATTTAGGTAATATTGTCGATGGTCTTCATCTAAACTCGATTGATAGATACTTTGACCAACAGGGATTGCAATCAGCTTTGGATGGTTACTCAATATCAGATTTTTTGTAAACCAGGCCGCTATCTTAGGGTCGTAGAGGATTATTTTCGCTTCCGGTCCGGGTTGATCAGCAGGAGTATCACCGCTTACTAAAATATATGGATATTTTATAAAAGGGTGGACGGACTTAAGAAACCAGCTGAGAGCCCAGTCCATCACAAACACGGTGTCCCCGAGCTTAACTGCATCCGGATCTATGTAAGTACGGGAACAAATCACTTGATGGTCGCAAAAATCAATAAACGTTCGTTCTGTTGGCAGAGGATAATCGCTTTTATCCTTTGAAAATATCTCTGCACAATCTGAAGAAAAAAGATTAGCAGGAATACGGATGGAGTTCGAGTATAATGATCCCCATGACAATGCGAGAAGTGTTGTGAAGGTGGCTATTAGTTTAAATACATAAGTCATCGAACTGTAGAACCATTTGGTGCTGAAAATTTTCTTCACTTTTTAGTTTTTTTGACATTTTTCATTTCTCCATTTCTATTCCAGTGTTCTACCGCAAATGGAGAACCATCAAAATGGCTAGCTGCAAAGCAACACGTCCACTTGCCTTGTGCAAAGCAAGCAACTGGGTAATCATAATCGCATCATGCTTAAAGTCCGTAAACTACGTGTGCTAAGCCTCGAAGAGGTGGCTAGTGTAAAGCCCATGATGTAGCGCCGAAGGTGCAAATCGTGGGTCAAGTCAAATTAAACAGTCAGTCTCGAAGAGGCGGCTAGTGTATCTCCCCGGATGTAGCACCGAAGGTGAAAATCCGGGGGAATTCGTTTAGAAAATAGCTCTTTGAAAAGTCTCTTTTGCTAGGGCGTGCCCCGGATTTTCACCTTCGGTGCTACATCCGGGGAGATACACTAGCCGCCTCTTCGAGACTGACTGTTTAATTTGACTTAACCCACGATTTGCACCTTCGGCGCTACATCATGGGCTTTACACTAGCCACCTCTTCGAGGTTTACGTACAAAACTATAATTCCTAAGCGTGATGCTTATGTGACAAGTCACCGCACTTCAAATTTTACTTATCCAGGTATGCCGGTGCGCCGTTATCTGAGTCTCCTCCATAGATATTGGTCACGATATCTCTATTGCACTGGTAAAAATTAATACCAGGCACGCAAAAATTGTCGATATCATAAGGGAAGTAAATTTTATAGGTTTTGAAATAATCCAAGAGCTTCTTCATCCCCGATCTGTTAATGATCATTGATGCCGAACCAAAACGCATACCTATCTTGGTAATGTCCGCATTAACGTACGTTCTTTGCAGGAAGTAATCGAGCGACTGTAACTGTACAAGCGGCCTTGGGCGAATCACCATGCATGGCACAGGTGTTCCATCGCCGCCTTTAATTTCCTTATCAGTGAAGAGCACGTCCCACTCAGGCGCTTGGCGATTCAATCCGTTAAGTAAAAAAGATATCTCATGCGGATTGCTAATGACTTTGATGTCATCTTCCATGATCCAGATCGTCTTGTACCCGGAGTCATAAGCGTCTTGAAGGATCGAGAGATGACTCAACATGCATCCAAGAGCCCCACGAGAAAGAGAGTGGCAATAGTAAGCAACCCCTTCTTCCTTCATCACTTCGTAACTAATGTATTCTTTATCATCAACATGGCGATAGACCGTGCAAATAGGACCTGTCGGCATCCAAGGTTCATAGACAATGCCCAATTCATCAATGGCCTGAAATGGTAAATTCCATCCATTGACAGCAGAAAAGCGATAGGGAACAATCCCATACGGCTCCAAGGCTTTCATGGTACGTTGATACCTTTCAGGACGTGGGTCGAGGTTAATGACATAAATGAAATCGATATTTGCGATCCCATTCGATTCTGGCTTGTTTGCTGCAGGTTTGAAGAATTTTTCTATTCCAGCATCCAATGTAAAGCAGCAAGAAGAAAAAACCAGCAATAAAATTAAATTATTAATTTTCGATAACACTAACATCTAAACCCCCAAATATATTCCTAAAGACAATTTAAAATAGGCATCAAATATTTCACGACTCAAAAAAACAGCGTGTCCTGTTATCTCCGGCTGATACCAATGTGATAGCAAGACAAAATTAGCTTTTTCGAGAAACTCTTTCAACGCAGGAAAGTTCGTCATTCCCAACCTGTAAGGGTGGATCTGAGTCTTTATGCAAATAACTTTTACAGTCTTCAATGTATTGCGAGAATGCTTTAGCACATTATATTCCGCTCCTTCAACTTCAAGATGCAGAAGATCTATTGAATCGATCTGATTCTCTTTGCACCATGAATCTAGAGTAACACACGAAACTTCGATTTGAGGTCCTTTGCAAAAAACTTCCATCCCTTTTTTAAGAGGCAGCAAAGAACTCGCATAACCGTAAGCAGGCTCGTTGTTATTTGGTCCTAAGCAGACATTGAATAAGGCTGTGCCATTATAACTATTGAGGGCCAACTTATGTAATTCGACATTAGTCACCTGTGCATAGGCAACGTTAGTTTCCAATAGGGAAAAGGCGTTTGGATATGGCTCGAAAGCTATGATACGGCCATTTGGCCAAATCTTTGCTGCACTTACTGTATCTAGGCCACGAAATGCTCCCGCTTCAAAGATGACCGGATTGTATGGTAAAAATTGACGCAACCAATTCAAATCGCGAACATGGTTATGACTGAACATTTCGATCCCTTCATAATAGTCAGCTCTTAACATGGTAAAATTGAAAAGAAAGCAGTAAAAACAAAAAAGAAGGACCTTTCTACAGTTATTTTTCATAAGTTGGATTTCCATTATCTGATATTTCTCCAGCAATAGTTGTTACGATATCTCTTCGACAGGCGTATAATTTAATGCCCGGCGGAAAGAAGTATTCCATGTCATATGGAAAGAATAGATTATAAGTCTTAAAATAATTCACTAATTTTTCCACTCCTGATCGTCTTATAATCATTGAATAAGACCCGAAGCGAAGTCCCATTTTCACTATATCCTCACTGACAAAGTATCGGTTATAATAGTAGTGCAAATCTTGGTGCTGAAAGTTTGGCCGTGGACGTATCCCTCCGCAATATACAGGATTTCCGTCGGCGCCTTTAGTCTCATTATCTGTAAAAAGCACATCCCAGCCAGGCGCTAAACGGTCTAATTGATCTATAAGATCGGAAATTATATGAGGATTTTCGACAACACGGATATCATCTTCCATCACCCAAATAGTTTCATAACCAGAATTGTAAGCATCATTTAATACTGAAATATGGCTCATGAGGCATCCTATAGCGCCTCGTGATAAGGAATGGCAATAATAGGCAACACCCTCTTCTTTAAGCACTTCAAAACTGGCTATCTCTTTGCCATCGACATGACGGAAGACTGAACATATTCCTCCATGTGGGGTTCCCGGCTGATACTTTACTCCAAGGTCATCCAGTGCTTGAAAACTCAATTCCCACCCGTTGACAGCTGAAAAGCGATATGGGTATATGCCATAGGGCTCAAGCACTTTCATCGTATTGGCATACTTCTCTGGGCGCTTATCCAAGTTAATCGTATAGATGAAATCTATATTCCGCATGCTGTGATTGCCATCTTTATTTCCGGCTGGCTTCAGATATGCTTCTAAATCACTCGACTCCGCATGCGAAAAGCACGCTAATAATGCAATTGCAGAGAATATCTTGGTCGCTAGGTTCATGGATATGACAACCCTCCAGTACCTAGCCCTAAACACTTATAGAAATACGCATCATACATCTCTTGGCTGACATAGACAGCAAGACCTCTCCCCCCTTGTTCATACCAATGCATGAGAGGAACGAATTGAGATCTGGTAAGAAAGTCTTTCAAAAAAAAGTAATTGCACATATCGATGCGGTAAGATTTAAAAAAGCTTTGTAAAATGATAATTTTTGTGTTTTTTAGAATTTTAGAAGAACGTTCCAAAACTTTTAATTCCAGTCCTTCAAGTTCTAAAGTAAGGATATCGATATTATCAATTTGATTTTGATCACACCAATCATCAAATACAACGCAGGGAACTTGTAACTTAGGCCCTTGATAGGATGATTGCATCTCGTCAGTAGGTGCAAGTAAGGAACTTTCCTTTTCATCAGCGCTAGAAACATGAAGCGTCGCATCGCCGTTATAGTTGTTAAGAGCCAAGTTATATACATGGACCTTATTCAACTTTTCTTCAACAACGCGTTGTTGAAGAACTTCAAAGGCGCTAGGATTAGGTTCAAAAGCGATGATTGCTCGGTGATGAGGCCATACCTTTGCTGCATAAATGGTTTGTTTGCCCTGGTATGCGCCGACTTCGACTATGACTGGATTATAGGGGAGAAATTGCACCAATGAACTAAAATCAACACTTCCATACCTATGAAAGGTCGCTGTTCCCTCATAATAAGTAGCAGCATTCAAACGAGCTGATAGTATTAACAGTGCAAGGCAAAAGCAGTATAATTTTAATGGACGCATCTATGACCTCATTTTTCTTCGTAAAACCAAAACCATCCATCATCGTGGACAATCAGATTGTTTTCGACCGCAAACCTATCCACTGCACGTTTTACAGAAGACTCATATCCCCAGTTGTAATCATCTCCGCATAAAACACCATGGCCTTTGACAAATGGGTACCACAATGTTATATCAGCGTACACCCCATTATAATCATGGGTAGCATCGACATAAATTAGATCGGGCTGAATCGACAACGTCGCCGCTGCCTCAGCACTAGACATCCGCAAAGGAATAATCTTATCTGTTAAACCTTCGTAAATGACATTCGAGAGAAATTGGCGATAAAGATTAGCCATATCAAATGGGCTGTTATCCTCATTTGGCGATCCCAGCCAATGGTCAACAGCATAAACAACGCCATCTGCAGGAATTGTCTTGGCTATGTGCCTGGTGGACAAACCGAGCCATGAACCGACTTCAATCACGACTTTAGCATTTGTACTCTTAAGCAAGTATTCCATGGATGGACCATTGGCATACCAGCCTTGTGAGCTAAAGGGAAGTAGTTCCACTGTATCATATGGAGGAGGTAGATCTTCACCTGCATGAGAAATAAAAGGGACTGCTAGACAGATAGAGAACACTATTTTCTTTATCAGATAAAATGTATGCATTATCATTTCCTTATGCTTAAGGTAAATTTGGAGTGCGGTGAATTGTCACCGCTTTTTATAAATAAACTTGTTAATACAAAGCTTTAGGCGGCCTGGTTCAAAAAATGTTAATTTTAGGCTATTCTTTGAATCCTATTTTTTCGTTAAAAACCAAATATCCCCTTGGCTTTGAATCATTACGGCTTGCTGATCGGTAAAATCAAGTAGCAAATCCTGCACATATTGGTCGGAGGCCATGTTACCGCAAATAATTGATCCTGCGGGCACCATTTGATAAAACTCAAGCAGCTTGTCGGTGAATTTAAAGCGATAATGAGTCAGGTCCATGAACATACGTACACTGATAAAACTACCCATAGCACTGAAGAACTGGGATTCTGCGATAAAATCCTCTGATCTTCTTTCCGAATGATTGTTAGCAAATAGAGCTTCATCATTTGTGTATGATTTTAAAATATTGGTGTGCTCATGATTGCCAAAAGCAAATTCATCCGCGATCAAGACTCTCTGAAATTCGGGCATGCAATTGGCTAATTGAAAAGATCTTAATCCCAAGCACTTTCCATAGACGAAAAGGCCACAGCTATCTCGATTAATGGAGCTATCCAAGACGATTTCTTTAATTGAAATCGGTATTAAATAATGAAATTTTGTCAGTTGCAGATCAGATCGATTAGCGTCTTGTGTCTTTAGCTTAAGGGCATATTTTACTTGCTTGATTTTGTTGGCCCAATATCCAAAAAACGCCTTGTCGTTGGAAAGAGTTCCTTCTGCTACTTTAGAGCAAATTTCTTCATATTTTATGTTTAAAAATCTTTCGTTAAGATCACTCCAATTTTTTACCAAAATTGAAGGAGTGCCTTTGTAGAGTTCATCATAGGGAGAATGTTCTGTGACCGGAATTGTATTGAGTCCGACAGCTTCCCAAAAATTGCATGAATCTTGCCCGCTCCTGTTGTGCGCAAGAGCAAATTTGAATTTTGAAAGCTGTTCCCAATAAGCTTTTGCCTTTGAAAACAACTCATTTTTTACAATTCCTTCCAAAAAAAAGAACTTTGTATCGCTTAGAATACTTTGCAACTCATTGTCTGAAGAGGCATCTGGAGAATAATCCACATAAATCAGGGGGAATTCAAGTTTGTTTAGTAAAGTTGTCTTAGCAGATAGTTTCAAATAAGACTGTCGATATTCATCATTGACATGTGATTTATAGACACATTGACCACAAGGTATTGTTACAATTTTTGGATGATTACTCAATATTAAATTGGTCGTAAACCAAGAAGCTACCTTTGGATCGTAAAGAATGGTTTTTATTTCAGATGTTATATGAGTCTGATAAATATCATCGCTTACTAAAATATACTGATTTCGTATTTGAGGATGGATATTTTCGACAAACTCTCTAAAAGCAGAAGTTGTTACAAAAATAGTGTCGCCCAATTCAACAGCATCGGGATCAAAATAGGTCGTAGATGAATCGATTTTGTGATCGCAAAAATCGATAAAAGAGCCCTCTGTAGGAAATGGATAGTCACTTACTTTGACTGAATCTCGACACGGACACTCTTCACCAAAAAGATTAGATGAAATATCTATGTTGGCGCCGCTTAAGGAATAACTTTTCAAAAAAACGAGACTTGTCAAACAAACAAATGCAAATATTTTTTTCATTTTATACCTCCTGTTCTTAATTCAGAATGGAAGGAGATATCAAACTAGTGTGTTTTTTAGCAAGAGAATCCGTTCGCTCTCAAATAATCAACGTTCAACGTTTATCAGAGATATGATCAATCGATGGGGCATATGCATCAGACTAAGGATTCTCAAACTTCTTGTGCTAAGCCGCGAATGCGGCGGAAGCATATAGCCACAGGCGTCAGCCTGTGGTAGATTGAAATGAAAATGGCAGC
>Ga0207123_1036_pt1 | contig 28464 bp, 26 predicted proteins | sample Alteio_BWMinHeat_39_FD_153503 | JGI IMG/M metagenome (GOLD analysis project Ga0207123, IMG submission 153503) | Enriched cells from forest soil in Barre Woods Harvard Forest LTER site, Petersham, Massachusetts, United States -... | ecosystem: Environmental > Terrestrial > Soil > Temperate forest >... | reverse complement strand
AACTCTAATTGAAAGAAAAATTTGAATTTTAAATATGAGTTTTAGATCAAGCAGGTGAAGAACGAAGGCTGGCTTGCCAGTCATATTGCAATTGGATGAGTCCGTCGTCGCCCTGCAGGCTATGCCGGACAGTCTTCGCAACCGCGATCAATGTTCTTTTTATTTTAAACCTTCTGGTTCTGGCAGCGCCAGGCGTAGCCCGAAGGGCGAAGACTGGCGGGGCTGACGAGGCTCGAACTCGCGACCTTCCGCGTGACAGGCGGACGCTCTAACCAAACTGAGCTACAGCCCCCATAGAATGAGGTATATTGAGAATGTCATGTCCCTTTATAAGAATAGGACGACGTCATACATTGTGCCAGATATCGTGTTTTTTGCAAGAAAAAGCTAAAAAACCTCACTAACAAATACCCTTAACCTTCCTAACAATCCCCTCAGCGTCAATCCCTGCCCATTTCATAAGCTCTTCAGGCGAACCAGAACGTGGCAGCTCCGTCACGGCCAGGCTGTGGACACGGATACCCGTTCCATTCAAGGATGCGGCAACCGTTTCGCCTATGCCTCCGGCCAAATAGTGGTCTTCTACAGTTAGGATAGTTTTATTAGAAGCCAAGCCCATAGTTTGCAAAGTTTTGACGTCTAAAGGCTTTATAGAGTACAGGTCAATAACGGCAACGTTTATGCCCTCTTTTTTGAGCAACTCATAGGCTTTGAGACCCTCATGAAGCGTAATGCCAGCAGCGACAATACACACTTGATCGTTATCAGATTTTTTCAGAACTTTACTGCCACCAAAAGGAAATACTTCGTTGGCATCATAAATCATGGGTGTATCGCCACGGGTAGTTTTCATGTATGAAACACCATCATTGTAGAGCGCCATTTGTTCTACCAGTTTGCACGTAGAAACACCATCGCTTGGCCATACAACCACAGATTGTGGAATTGCTCTAAACATACCCACGTCTTCCAGCCCCATTTGTGATGGTCCGTCTTGTCCAATGGAAACACCACTGTGCGAACCACAAAGCCGCAAGGCAACGCGCCCAATGCCAGCCATACGGATTTGATCATAGGCACGGCTAAAAAAACATGCAAAGGTGGCAGCAAAGGGTACTTTGCCACGCAAGGCAAGACCGGTAGAAACACCCACCATATTTTGTTCGGCAATGTAACACTGAATAAAACGTTCTGGGCATTCTTTTTCAAACAGTTCAGTAAACGTAGAATTTTTTACATCACCATCAAGAGCAAACACTTTGTCACACCTTTTGCCCAGGCTTTGTAATGCATAACCAAAGGCTTTGCGGGTTGAAATCGCTTTGTCTTTTGCAAAGGCTGAAGCATTTACATCGTTGGTTAAATCTAGCGAGATGGAATCTGTGTTGCAGGTGGATTTTGATTGGAGGGGTTGGGGGAGGTGAGGACTGCCCCTCGAGACGAAGCCTGCGGCTTCTCCTCGGGGAGACGGGGATACGATATCCGATTCCCCGAGGAGCCCGTCAGGGCGTCTCGAGGGGTTACCCTTAAAATCAGCAGCACCCGCAAACCTTACATTCAACTTCTCAATGATTCCCGCCAGCTCATCTTTTTTAAAGGGCTTGCCATGAAAGCCATTTTTATCTTCAATGCCTTCAAGGCCATAACCTTTTAATGTTTTGGCAACGATCATAAACGGCTGATCTTTGACTTGCTGCGCTTGCTCAAATGCACTGATAATTTGTGTAATATCATGACCATCAATGATCACCGTCTTCCATCCAAAGGCCTCAAATTTACGCGCATCGGTTGCAACATCATGCGCATCCAAAGAAGTTCCTGATTGAGCCCACTTATTGCAATCAACAATGCCCACTAAATTATTAACCTTGTAGTGCGATGCCAATGCGGCCGCTTCCCACACACTGCCTTCGGCAATTTCACCATCGCCCATCATTACATACGTTTTATAAGGTAGCGTTTCATAACGAGCATTCAATGCCATGCCAAGACCCACGGCAAGCCCTTGACCCAGTGACCCGGTAGCCGCTTCATTGAATGGCAAGCGTGGTGTTGGATGACCTTCAAAAGGGGAATCGATGCGGCGATAGCTGAGCAAGTCTTGCTCGCTGATTACGCCCATTTGATGCAAAGCGGCATAAATAACCGGAACTGCATGCCCTTTGGAAAGAATAAAACGATCATTGTTAGGATTGTGGGGATTGCAATAGTCGTATTTTAGTACATGAAAATAGACCACGGCAATAATGTCGGCTGCTGACAGGCACGATGTTGGATGCCCCGAGCCTGCCTGAGTTGATGCACGCAAAGAATCGATACGAATTTGTAATGCTTTATGAGCGAGAAATTGAATCTGTTCTTGAGGGATCATGGGTTCCTTACACTTTTACGTACAATCGAGTTCATTTTGAACGTTTAATTTGGAAGAGTATAGCAAATGAGTATTGATTTTAAATCGATATATCAGATAGATTTAAGATGCACAACAAGGGACGGTTGTGCCATAAAGTGAGTCATAAAAGCCGGGGGGCATTGTGCAAATCACTATAAACTTTATTTGTAGATTATTTTTCTTTGTTTTGTGTATATCTCTTGGATATATCGCTATTTTGAAAGCCCCCGTATTGACCCATGAAAATAATTCGGCTTGCTCATTGTGTTATGGAATACTAAAAACATGCAGTCCAATACTGGGTGAGTGGTTTGTAAAAGAGCAGCAGCTAGACCCTTCTGTGCACATCATGGTAGCCTATCGCAATGCAAAAACACAAAATGCGGCACTTAAATCTGGCGCCAGTAAAGTAGGATGGGGACGGTCTGCGCACAATTACGTACCATGTCTGGCTATTGACTTGTGCTTTATCATTGATGGGAAATCAAAACAGATCCCTGCCAAGTATAAAGCGATGATTCCGCGCTTACCCGAGAATATAGAGAACGGCAGTACATTTACAAAGTTGGTTGATTGGTGCCATTTTCAGGTCAAGAATTGGCAGGTATACGCCCAAAATTATCCCTATGGAAATGCCTCATGATTTTTATCTTGTTGCGCAACCTGCTGCGCCACTAAATAATCAAACACCAACTGAGTCCAGCTCTCCATTTGCTGGTACATGGGCTTCATGTCATCCAAGCTCATTAGCTGGCCTTCTTTCAGTTCACTTTTAATGCTGATGTTGCTGCTGTTGCCTTCTAGCAAATATACAAAGCCAGCATGCACTTGGCCAACAGCGTTGGAATCGTCGTTAATCATCCCAAGAGCTGTAATTTTTAGCAACCCTTGGTATGAAACTTCTTCATGAAATTCACGGTTAGCCCATGAAACTAATGAAGATTCTGCCATATCTTCTTGATTGATATGCCCACCAATGCCTAGCGAACATTTGTTTTTTAACCGTGCTTCACTGGCATCGCTGCGGCGACGCATTAAAAAATATTTATTGTCATGAGTGAAAACGAGATAGGGAATGATTTGTTTGTACGAAGGATCTTGCTCCATGGCCGAACGCCACAAGAATTGTTGATGCTGAGCAATTAATTGTTCTTGGGCTTTAAAATCAGCAAGCGGGATGAAGCCTTGAAAGGCTCCGGTAGGAAACAATGTTTTGGTTGGAATAACGAGAATTTTTTCATCGGGTTTGGACATCGAAACTCCCTTCAAATTAGTTATTTAATTTTGAAGGAAAGTATAACACAGAAACCTTATAACTAAACTAACCTTGAATAACCCAAAAATGGTTTTTAAAAAACCATTATAAAAATTATTCCCGTAGGGCAAGGGTGTTTAGTGCGAACACCCTTGCATCCCCGCACCAGGACTGTGTCCTGGACCTCTCCGACGCGCGAGTATGAACCGACAGCGCTCCTAAGAGTCGCGCTACGGGTTCCATATTCGCGCTAGGCAAGGAAAATATAAGAATTGTTAAATGACAAAAATTTGATGATTTTCCCTATCAGGGCCATGGGAGTCAGGCAGAGCGCGAAGCGCGGTTGCCGCGATTTGGCCCGTCCTAGGGGTCCAGGGGCAAAGCCCATGGTGGTGGGAGTGCAGAGGGTGCGGCCACCCGCGCCCTTTGCCGTGAGAACATAAGAAAGATTAGATTTTTATCTATTAGCTATGTTTTTAGAAATAATTAGAACTAGAGACCACTAAAAAAAATTAATTTAGGAAAGCCTGAATAAGCATCTCACGCGTTTGCGCTTCACTAATGCCACGGCTCTGCAGATAAAACATATGCTCATTGCTTAATTTACTAACCGCCGCACCATGTTTGCACTTCACATCATTGGCTTCTATTTCCAACTGTGGAATGGATACAGCGCGAGCCTTTTTACCCAACAAAATGTTTTTATTTTCTTGAGCAGCATCACTGCGTTGAGCATCTTTGTGAATTAAAATCATACTGTTGCAAACCAGCTTGGAGGCATCATCCAGCACGCTTTTAACCGTCAATCGACTGATCGTATCACCCACTCGGTGGTCTTGAAGCGTGTTAAATTTAAATACACGGCTACCCGCAGCATAACAGGCAGAAGTAACATAGGCTTTAGCATTTTGGCCCATCAGGCGAAAGATTAATTCTTTTTCTACCACGGCATTATCATCCGCCGCACCCGCCACTTGAAATGACATTTGATCGGTGCATTCAGGAATCACTTTCATAGCATAGTTCAGGGTACTATTTTGGTGAACCAAAAATTCCAGCTTGTGCTTAATCAATTTAGTTGTTTTAAGATCGGTAAAAGCGATTAAATCGTCGTTCAGGGTAGCGTGAACATTAGGAGCCAAGGTGATAGCCAAAGACAGATTGATCGGAATTGAGCCAACAAATTGATCTTTGATCAAATCTTTCAGTGAAATATCACTCTCAATATTGGAATCCAAATAAATGGCCAGATCATTGGTTTGAGCTAAGGTTGCCGGTTTCATAGTTACCCTACGCTCCCTTCCATCTCAAGTTCAATCAAGCGGTTCATTTCTACAGCAAATTCCATAGGTAGCTGCTTGACAAACGGTTCAATGAACCCGTTAACAATCAGCGTACGCGCCGTATTGCTATCAAGTCCGCGACTCATTAAATAAAACAATTGATCGTCGCCAATTTTGCTGACGGTCGCTTCGTGACCAATTTCTACATCATCTTCGTTAATATCAATGTACGGATACGTGTCAGAGCGTGATGAATCGTCAAGAATCAACGCATCGCACTGAACGTATGATTTACAATTGTTTGCACCAGGCAGCACCTTGACGGTACCACGATAACTAGCACGTCCGCCTTTAGCACTGATAGATTTGGATATAATGCGCGAGCTGGTGTTAGGAGCCATGTGCGTAACTTTGCCCCCAGAATCTTGTGTTTGGTTGGGCGCACTGGCCATAGCGATAGAAAGAATTTCAGCACGTGCACGCTCACCTTTTAAAATTACAGCCGGATACTTCATGGTCACACCGCTGCCCAAGTTGCCATCAATCCATTCTACAACTGCATCTTCTTCAGCCACGGCACGCTTGGTCACCAAGTTATAGACATTGCGCGACCAGTTTTGAATGGTGTAGTAACGAACACGAGCGCCTTTTTTGGCAATAATTTCAACCACTGCACTGTGTAATGAACTGGCTGCATAGCTTGGAGCGGTGCACCCTTCTACGTAGGTCACCATGCTACCTTCATCGGCAATAATTAACGTTCGTTCAAACTGACCCATCTTTTGAGCATTGATACGAAAATAAGTTTGCAGGGGAACGTCGATATGAACGCCTTTAGGTACATAAATAAAACTGCCACCACTCCACACCGCGGTGTTGAGGGCGGCAAATTTGTTGTCATTGAACGGAATAACGGTACCAAAGTACTGTTGAAAGAGCTCTGGGTATTGCTTGAGGCCAGAGTCGGTATCCAAAAAGATAACGCCCTTTTCTTGCCATTCAGTCTTTAGATTGTGGTAAACCACTTCAGATTCGTATTGAGCTCCAAGACCGGCCAAGTGGCGCTTTTCTGATTCAGGGACGCCTAAACGATCAAAGGTATTTTTAATTTCTTTGGGCACTTCTTCCCAGTTGTGGTGCTGCTGCTTAACCGGTTTGACGTAGTAATAAATGTCATTGGTGTCAAGCTTGTCCAGGTTTGGGCCCCATTTTTGCATAGGGCGCTGGGTAAAGTTTTCTAGACCTTGCAGACGTAATTCAAGCATCCAGAGCGGTTCTTCTTTGCGGGCAGAAATATCGCACACAATCTCTTGGTTAAGCCCAAGTTCAGACTTGTATTCATACCGCTCAGGGTCAGAAAAGCCTTCTGGATAGGATGCTGGTACGATATCCGGATCTTGAATTAGCATACACACTCATTGGTTAAAAATGGCCACCTTTAAACGTTTTTTGATAGTTTACAGTGTACTAGAGTTTGGAGGGTTTGTAAAAAAAGACCAAAGTTACTCTATTCTTGCTTAGAATCATCATCTGACGGCTGATGTCCAACCATTGCAAGATACGTTGCGAATCTGTTTCCTCCTGGCTTGATCTTTGCCTTCCCAGGTGCAACCCCAGCGGCCGCCAATACCTTGAGGAGGTCTCTCGCTCTAGCCAGAGTAGGAGCTTTGCTATCACTTGATCCCGCCTGCTCGCTAGCCAAGCTGTAAGGCGTTTTGCCAAAAGGGTCTTGATTGGCTAGTTCAATTTTTTGGGCCTTTAAATACTCACCCAGCATGGTGCAATCATTATTTAGTCGGCCACCCACACCGTTTTGAACCGGCATTTTTTCAACAATTTCTAACATTTCTAAAATAATGTTTAAACAATATTGTGCCTGATATCTTTCAACACTGTCATAAACTATCTCTTTCAAGCGATCTGTTTGCAATCGTAAGTCATCGATTTGCTTATTTGTCAGTGCTTTGTAGCAAGGAAAGTTCTTTCTAAATTCACCATGTCCCGCATAATCCCAAAGATTTTTTAGCAAAGTAAAAAAGTTTGAGCACTGCTCAGATCGTACTTTGCAGGAATCAACACACTGGCCACAAGCTGCTCGGCAACTTGCCTGGCAGCAACTATCTAAAATTGTTAACTCTATACCAGGGAACGCGTAAAAGGCGTGTGCCGGCTTAACATTAGCGACAAACAAATATACAATCACAATAAGCAATTTTTTCATAAATACCTGTTACTCTTTATTTATCCGCACTTTTTTCATTTGTCTGGTCAGGATCCGCTCCAGCAGCTCTTAAGATTATAAAAACATTTTTAGGTTGATCTATCGCTCCCGCAGAACCGTGGAAATACGTTTGAGTTAGAGACCATGGGGTATGCCCTTCGGCATCTTGTCGCGTCAAATCAACCTTTTGATTCTTTAAGAACTTGCCTAGATTTTGATAATCTTCTGTAGTTAAGTTTTTATACACTCCGGCTGCGTCATCTTTTGGCCCAGGCGTTCCGTTTGCGTCTCTGGCTACTACATCCATCATCTCGCGGATCAGATACGAAACTTTTTTTGCTCTATATGGTTCATTGTTACCGCAAGGTCTTGTTGCCTCCGCTATTATCAACTTCATCTTACGTGCTAAGGCAGATAATTTATCAATTTTGCTATAGCCAGTGTCATCAGCCCATGCATAGGTAGGATTATCATAACCAGGAACAGCTTGTAAGATTGCATTAAGAGAAGCACCTCCTTCAAGGTTAATCTCCAACCACAGCAAAGCCTGTCTACATGTTTTGACAGCTCTCGTCATGCAGCCATACACCGCTGCGCGAGCACCAGAACATCCCATCAGTGCATTTATATCCATCAATCCTACAATTGATAAGACTATTGCTACTTTTTTTAAACTTTTCATTCAAGCTCCTTCATGACTTTGTGTTTTTTGGTCAACAGCAAAACCTAATGCTCTAAAGCTCAATATTGTTTCTACTCCCTCATCATCTGCAGGGGCATACGTCCGCAAATAGCCGGCAACAGTGCTGGTCCATCCAGGTGCCTTGTATTCAACATTCACTGGCATTCCTTCATTTACTAAAAAAAGTGCTGAAGAGTAATCTCCTCTCAAAAAGCCACCCCGTATCGCCGCAGCAAAGAGAGGCGCGCTATACGCATCTTTATTGTCGTCTGTAAACACAGCCACTTGATCCAAGGATGCCCCGCCAAAACATAAAGCTCGTACTATGTTCAGTTTTCCTCCTAAAGCCGCTCTATAAAGAGGAAATGTCCCATCGTTAGAACAAGCATTTAAGTCAATGCCACTTCTTTCCAGGGCCTGTCCCATGCGCCATAAATCAGAAAAAAATTCTTCTGGGCTTAAAAGGGATCCGTCTGAAAGCGCCTGTTTATACACATTTTCTAATATGTTTTTTATTCGATTCGGATCCCTAGGATCTAAATACCGATACAGTTGCATTTGTTGCTCTGCGGTCAGCCGTGCTCTATTTTCTGAGGCTCCAGCCGCTATTAAAATATCTTGCACCTCGTGATTATTTTTCTCAACCGCCACATCCACAGGATACTTACCCTGGGCATCTAGCTGATTTACGTTAAACCCCTGATGCTTTAGCAGGAGGCCTGTAGCTTTAAGAGCTTGAACTGGTAGCGATCCTGATTCTTTCGGTACATTGATCAAAGAGCAAAGAGCTCCTGTGATAATCCAAACAGCGGTATACATAGCGGTTGACGCTTGCCCTTTATATCCTAGAATTTTTGCTCTGCTGGCTTCTTTACTAGGATCAACACTAGGATCAACTGGCTGAGCTGGTAATGTGGCCAACGCTACATGCAATGCCTTAATTCCGGCAACAAATTCTTTAATTTTAGAGGTTCCTATTGTCCTAAACCATGGGATTTTATATCGGATGTATTCAATTTCAACATTGTCCCAGGGGCCAATCATGCCCGCTAGTGCGCCTCGCCCCAAACAGGCTACGCTGGCACAACAATTATCATATTGCCGCTCATTTGAAGAAGAGGCGGGAACCACCACTAAAGCTTGAAGAATAGTTTGAGGAAAAATAGAAATTAGCAAAGATATCCTCAACCACTGTTTCATAGCGTCGCCTCCCCTTCCCTTCACTCTAAGTGTTGCGTACTTTTTATAACTTCTTGCAATTCTGCATCGCTCATTGCTGCTTGTCTCGCTGCTTCACGGCACGGCTCCTTCTCTTTTTCATTTTTCTGGTCAGGATCCGCTCCTGCAACTCTTAAAATTTTCTCTAACTTGGATGTTGACAACCACCGCTCATCAGTTTTCGCTATAGCTTCCAACATAAATTGAACTACAGACCAAGGAGTGCGCCCTTCTCTATCTTTTTTAGTCAAATTAACTTGTTGATTCTTTAAAAATTTTCCTAGATTCTCACAATCTTTATCCGTCAACTGATGAGGCTTTTTAGAGCCATGCACATTCTGAATCACCACATCTATCATTTTTTCTATCAAAGCTACAACCATTGGTGCACGGTAAGAATCACTCTGGCCGCAAGGTCTTGTTGCCTCTGCTATCATTAATTTCATTTGCCAGGCTAAATCAATCAATTGATCAATTTTTCGCTTACTAGGATTGCTTGGATCAAGATAAAAATCAAGCTCAGCCTCATCATAATCGGGAACGGCTTCAAAAATTTTACTTTTATTACAAGAGCTATGTCCAAAATTACTTTGTAACCATAACCACATCTTACTGCACTGCGTAGCAATCCCGGTCATGCAGCCTGCACAAGATCGAGCGCTATTGTTCATCGCCGCACCAGAACCAGCACGTCCCATCGATGCATTCATGCTGGCAAACAATGCCATGGATAGCATTATCATTGCTAATTTTTTTAAGATGTTCATTCAAGCTCCTTCAGCTTTTCCATAATTTTTTTCATATCTTCCCACACCGTGCGTTTTTCCGCAGGATTGCGCAGCAAATAGGCTGGATGATACGTTGGCAATACCAAAGTTCCTCTAAACTGAAAAAACATCCCTCGTGCCTTGGTAATTCTTACATCATCACCCAGCACGGCCTGCGTAGCCGTTGCACCCAATGTGCAAATCATTTTGGGCTTGATGATATCAATTTCTTTAAATAATAAAAGGTTTTTACAGGTATCACTTTCTTCCGGCAAAGGAACTCGATTGCCCGGAGGTCGGCATTTGACCACGTTAGAGATGTAAACATCTTCGCGTTTAATATCCATGGCTTCAATAATTTTGGTCAGCAGTTGTCCTGCTCGACCAACAAACGGGTAGCCTTGTTCATCTTCATCCCGTCCAGGGCCTTCGCCCACAAACATCAATGTGGCAGTGGCGTTTCCGCTACCAAACACCACTTGGCTGCGACCTTGTTTGGAGAGCGGGCATTCTTGACAGTTAATGTACTTACAATTCAGTTGTTCAAGCTGCTTGCGCTTGGGCTCTGGTTCGACTGAACCGTGAGCGGCTGACTGCTTTTTTTTGGCTGAAGCAGCGTCTTTGTAAACAAAACCTTTTGGTTGTTGTTTAAGATACATCAGATAATTTGATAGTTTTTTACGAGCAGATTCTGTTTTCACCACGATAAAATCCAAATTTATATGAATATGATATTTCTGACATGGGACACACATCGTTGAACGTCATCCCGGGCTTGACCCGGGATCCAGGCAATACTTACTTTTATTCCCACGTAAAATAATCATTCATTTGGTAGTATAAACATAAAAATTTCAATAACAGTAGTAAGATTCAGCAAAAAAATTTTAGCCTGGATCCCGGCTCGGTGGCCGGGACGACGTCTTCTACGACAATGTCATTCAACTTAATACAAGCCACTAAATCCTAATCATAATCAGTTAAAAAGCAAACGCCTATCGCACCGGCCGTATTCTTGCTGCGCTTTCTTTCTTTTTGCGTTCCATGCGAGCTTTATGGATTTGTTTACACGATTTACAACCTTTACGTTTGACCGTAGGTTTTGGCTTGGCCTGTTTTTGCTTTTTACCCTTCTTCTTACCATTTTTTGCAGGCTTTTCATCTTCACACTCTTTGCCATCCGCACAACTTTGACAGCAAGGCTTGCCATCTTGCTCTGCATGACCATGTTTGGCCGTTGCTTCAGACGCGCATGGCTTGCCTTCTTCACACTCTTTGCAACAAGCATCCCCGTCATGATGCTCATCAATACTCTTGGTTGATGCTTCCAGCTTTCTACCTTCAAGGAATTTTGCTAAGAATGCTGGCCAATTGGCAACGCAGCTTGCAAACACCGTTTTATAATAAGATGCATGAATGGCGCGCGTTGGAAAGTAGATAGAAAGACCATGAGCATTTGGCAAGTTAACACCAACCGCATTAGCAATAACCGCGGCTTTATGCACGTTCATGGCACTGTGTACAACGACACCAATCTCTCTCCATAGCCGTCCTCGCTCATCGGCAAGTTTTGAAAATTCGTTGCTCTTAAGCTGCAGACTCTCAAAAAAGTGGTACAAGTCGATATAATCGTTGTCTAAAAATTGTGTAGTCAATTCAGAGCTAAACCGAATATCTTTTATAACCTTTACGCCACCATGTCCAATGCTAAGTACTTGCGTAAGCAATCCAGATAGAATGTTTATTTGTTCCATCAATGGGTCAATGTGTGCTAGATCAACGGCTGACTGAGTATAATCACTCATGGAATGACGGTATTGGTTGGCGTAGGTGCTAACAATGTGTTTTGCAAAGTCTACCGCACTGATATGTGAGCCAAACGTCCTTGGGTTGAGCACCGGAGCATAATCATAACCCATACCTGGCTCTACTTCCTGCGAAGCAACCATAATTTGTACTGCATTTTTAATCTGTGCGGCAACCTCTATCATAGCCATGTGACAAGCATCCATAGCCAGCACATCAATTTTTTTGCCACTCAAAAGATTAATGGCTATTTTTTCTAGAGCCATTTTTAAGTCTTGGTTGGTCAGATAGACTTCGGCTGTATCGTTAAAGGCTATTCCTCGTTCCTTGCTCAATCGTTGCAAATGCTCCAGCCATTTTTTGTCATGCACCAACTTACGATTTAATTCTAAAAGCCCATTGTTTTTATTAAAAACATAAAACTCATCGCGGAAACGACCAATTACTCGTCCCCAAATATCAGGGTCTTTTATGCCAGCACCGTGATTCCACAATACCAAACATTGTTTGCCAACAATGTAATTCCCCATAGACCAGGCGGCAAATTCATATAAATTTGCTGGTGTTCCACTGTAACTACTTGCAGTACCTGACAGTGTTTGAACAGGAACGGGATTGTTGTGATCTATGAAAAAACGGACACTGCTGTGTGTTCCATATTCATCCATTTGCAGTAGAACATTCATTGCTGGTGTAGAGCCAACGTGCAACATTTGATAAAAATTTTGAACCCCATACCGATGCAAATTGTTGTTATTGCACATCCAAACCTGAAAATTCCAGTCTTTAATTTGCCGGTTGTCATCGGCCCAAAGAACATGTGTGGCCAAAACTAAACATAATAACGCCCGAATAGATACTTTCCATACCTCTGCAAAGCTATTCATAACCCTCTCTCCTCTTGGTTAAACGAATAAAAATGTATCGCAAAAATAAGGTACAGCGAGCGACGCTACTATGCAAGACATAAAAAATTAACTGTCTAAAATGTGCGCAAAAAAGACTAACGTAAAAGTCAGCGCAAAACTAAGCTGAAAATCTAGAAAAAAAAGCTGCATGGGATTTAAGAGTAAAATGACCAAACAGGTTAGTGTTAGCAAATGCAAAAAATTAACCGCCCGCCCCAACAAATGTCCTGCCTGCATTAATAAAAAAACATAGTATGCGCGGGCAAAAGGGATACTGGACCAACTGAGCAAGTCATAAGCGATGCAAAGCAAGATCAGCAAAAGACGTTTAAAGCGTAGGTGAATGGGAACTAGCCGCAGCAACAAGGTCCACATGATAATAAAAAGTACAATGTGCAGGCCAGAACGGGCAAGATAATGTGCAAGCCCCCAGCGGTTAAAAGCAGTTCGCATAGAATCTATCGATGGCTGCTGTTTGTTACCCAAGAACATCAGTCCACAATATTGCTGTGCAACAGGAGACAGCTTTTCTTCCATTTTTTTGTATACCGTATGCCGCCAATCCCATAGCCAACGATTAATATTCCAATCAGGGCGGGTGAGCACACGGCACTGCCAGCTGCCCATTAAAAATAAGGCCGCAATCAAGTTTTCTTTGAGTAAAAAATCATTGTAGGTAGGATTCCCATGAACGGCAGGAAATGTTGGTGGCCGGATGATAACTTTTTTAATAAACACTGTATCGCCCACGTGAGCGTTGCTGGCTTTTTTGGAATAGGAAAGCACATTAAAATTAACCGGCTTGTAAAAGTCTTCTCCCTCAGGGCGCACCTGATGGACGTGTACGCGCAGCACATCACCCTTGCCCTCATTCCATTCATCTTTGTCCGTCACGCTGCCCACTAAAAAAATATTTTTATTGAGCCAGGGCGCAAGTGTGTGAGCGTGCTGCACTTTTTGCAGGTGCAGGCTCAATGCACCACCGGTAACAAACATCAGGGCCACGGCGCCGTAGACTAGGGTGAGATGTCCCGATCGTACCCTTCGACTACGCTCAGGGCGATCGGATTTACTTGACCCGTTCGTGGTGAGCGAAGTCGAATCCAAACGAACGGCAAACAAAAAACCAATCAAAACCAGCAATAAAGACCCAGCAAACCCACCCACCAATGGCCAGAAGCTTTGGGGCACAATGGATTGCAGATAAATTCCTGAAATTAACGAGAGCAAAGCTAAGAGCACGGGAGTGTAATATCGTTTACTCATGCTCCACCCGCTCAACGGCATCCAAGCTAATCTCTATTTTTCTTCCATCTTCCAACTGAAGAATGATAAGGTTATCCACCATCTGGCATACTCGTCCTCGTTGCCGATCGCGAGTTACAATCAGAGCATCCGGTTTAATTTGCGCAAGTAATTTTTTTTGATGCAGGGCATGCAAATGTTGGGGTAAAAGAATAAGTGCGGCAAGGCCTACTCCCAGCATAACCAGTGAGAGTAAAAGACGTCCGAGTGTGATCAGCAGAATGAAGAGCGTTGAGTCCTGTGTGAAAAGTTCCATGTGCACACTCTATCAAACTTAAAAAATGTTGAAAGTTCTCATGAAAATCAAAGATATTCATAGCCGACAGATCTTAGATTCCCGTGGAAACCCTACGTTGGAATGCACATTAGTAATGAGTGATGACTTTTTAGTCCGCACCAGTGTCCCGGCAGGAGCTTCGGTAGGCACGTGGGAAGCTAAGGAATTGCGCGATAATGATCCGGCCGTTTTTCAAGGCAAGGGCGTGATGAAAGCAATCAAAGCTTTAGACACACAAATTGCTCCCTTGTTGGTTGGTAAAAGTCCAGATCTTTTAGCTATGGACCAAGCCATGATTCAGCTCGATGGAACTGAAGACAAATCGCACCTAGGAGCCAACACTCTGCTGGCCGTAAGCATGGCCATTGCTCACGCTCAAGCACATCAGCAAAATGTAGAACTGTATCAATTTATTAATGAGCTGTATGGGCAGGCAAAACCAGCACTGCCACTCTGCATGTTCAATTTAATTAATGGAGGCGCACATGCCGACAGTGGCCTGGCGTTCCAGGAATTTATGGTCATACCCCAAACTTCTAGTGCTAAAACCAGTGTTCAGTTGGCCAGTAGCATTGACCATGAATTAAAAAAAATATTACAAGCCCAGCATTATGGAACAGGAACGGGAGATGAGGGCGGTTTTGCTCCAATGTTTAAAGAAACAGGGCTAAAAAAAGAATATGCTGCGCTTGATTTGCTATTAAAAGCTGTTGCGTCTTGTCAAACCGCAACCCCTATTGACCTGTGTCTTGATGTCGCCGCCTCTCAATTTTTCGATTTAAACGATTCTCAATATCACCCCCATGGTTTGACACTGACTGCAGGCCAAATGATCAGTCTGTACCAAAATTTAACCCGCGAATACCCCATCGTTTCTATCGAGGATGGACTTGCTCAAGACGACTGGGTGGACTGGCAACTCATGACACAAAAACTTAAAGGAACGGTTGAACTTGTGGGAGATGATTTGTTTGTAACCAATACAAAGCGTATTTTGCAGGGCATTGAAAAACAAGTGGCAACGGCTGTGCTCATTAAGCCCAACCAAATTGGAACCATTTCAGAAACGCTTGAGGCCATTACGCTGTGTAAAAAGAATGGATACAAAATTGTAGTTTCACATCGGTCGGGCGAAACGGATGATAGTTTTATTGCTGATTTGGCCGTTGGAGTGGCTGCGCACTATTTTAAAGCAGGAGCTCCTGTCCATGGTGAACGAGTGGCAAAGTACAATCGATTAATGGAAATTGAGGAGAAATTGAATGCTTAATTTTTTAATCTTTGACCCCTTACTGGATGCCTAATCCTACACTTGTTTTATCAGAGAGTTTTCCAGACACCAACGGAGTTTTTTCACTAGTTTTGCTTTGCTTCTCGTTGGCCTGTACTGGTTGAGGCAATGGCACTGAGGCTTTTTTTTGAGACGCTGTAGCAATAATTCTGCTGCATTCTTCGCATTTACTTTCTGTCAACATATCGTCTATTGTTTTTGTAGTTTTCTTTACAAAATTACCATCTTTATCATACCAGTCTGTTGTTGCTGCTATACCAACCGAGGCTCCGTTGGCGAGAAGAATTTGCATGCATGCATGCCGGTTGCCTATACGGTTACGACAAAAACCGGTTGTATACAACAAGGCTGTATAATGTTCAACATAATCAGTCCCCTCCCTTGTGTGTCTGACAGAACACAATTGATCGATGGCTATCCCGCTGTGGTTACACAAAATGGTAAGAATCTCTGACAGGTCGAGTATCACTGCAAGCTGCACTATAGTTTCTCCTCGTTCATTAAAATAATCGACTCCTTGCAGGTCAAGTGCTGCTTTGAAATCAGCGTATTGCTGTTCGCGTCGATTTTCATCAGGGATAAGTCTTTTAAATTGTTGTTGAGTTTCCCGGTAGGAAGACAATGATGGCAATGGTGCTGCAATGTTTTCGAGGGCCAAAAATAAGAAGTTCTTCTTGTATTGCATATGTGCATCTACATATGGATTTCCCAAATCCTGATACGGAAGCGTTGGCTTGCTACAGGCGCAGAAGCAAAGAGGACAGCCGGGATCAAAAACAGGGCACTGGCAGGCTCCCTGCCGCGCGCTTGCATCGCCGGTACAACAGTTGCATGCACAAAGGTAATCTTGATTTTGATCAGGAGCTTTGCATCCAGCGCCAATGCACCGACAGCAGGTGTTGGTTGCTGTTTTTCCACAGCCCTTGCAACAAAAGAAGCATTTTATCGCATCCCAAAATCGGCGGCCTAGGGACGGCGCGGGCCTGGACAGCATGGCGTTTGCCGAATCATAAGAAAGCATGAGCAAGAGGATAAGTACGAATTTGTGGAGCTTCATGAACATCCTGGCCAAATAATTGGTTTTAAATGAGGGAAGATTACGACAGCATCGCTTTAGGCATACCCAAACTTGCCAATCCGTTGTCGCCATCGCCATCCCTTCTTTGAGGTACTTGCGCAGCTGCTGCTGGTTGCTGTTGTTCAACCTCTATCCCAGAATTTGCTTGAGATTCTTGTTTCAGATTCCTTTGCACCCAATCAATGCGAGGACGCTTTTTACGTGGTAGTGCTTGGCTAATTTCGTCCAAAGTAGTTTTGAGATCTACCAATACATCATTAAGTTCTTTTTTGCGCAGTTCTTCAGTTTTACCTATTCTTTGGATAATTTTTTTTCTGTGAAGACGGGTATACGGTTGGTTTTCTTTGCCTGTTTTTGGCTTTATTATTCCAGGCAAAATTTTCTGTTCAGATTCATAGATATAGAGTTCATTGAGTTGATTGGGTTCATGGAGTTCATAAAATAACTTTATGTTCTTGATGCTTTTATAAATGTTATCTAAGTCATCAACACATTCTTTTAGATATTTATCACCAACTGTGCTGTTAAGCTCACTTAACTGAGCAATTAACAATTTGATACTTTGTATATTATGTGTTTTAGAAACGCTTCTTATGCGTGATTTAATGCTGCCAATCAACGCTTTTGTGGTGAGGGCCATCAGGTTTGAACAACCAATTAAAAGTAAGAGGGCTAGAAAAAATCTATGCTTATTCATGGTTTTGCCTTTCAAAATCGATTAAAACTGATTTGAGGACCAAACCATAGCACACTAAAAAGACGTTGTAAATCAAGCTTTTTTACTCTTTTGTCCGGGCACTGCAGTTCTTTCCAAAATTTAAGTTTTACCTTTCTGCCGCTTTGTTGTCACTTTTTGTGACTGGCCCTTGTTTGCCTGCTTGTGCAGGGCTAGAAGCACGAGCAAGGAATTGAGCGCGAGCTGTGGCTATAACCTTTTCAACCTGTGCTTTGAGGACAGGCTTATCAATTAAATCAATAGGTCGCTGATCGTCGTTATCTCTCATTTCTGGATTAGCACCGGCCAGGATGAAAGCTTTGACAACTGGCAAGCGAGCCTTTATGGTAAAATCGTTTAAAGCATCGCAAAGTTGATGTAGAGCAGATCCACCCAAGCTGTCTTTAGCATCTAAAGAAGCCTTATTGTCGATGAACAGCTGAATAGCCAACTGATGGATATTTTGATTACGAGGTACTAAGGTTTTGCACAAATAGCCAAGAACAGTATAATGTCCATGATGTTCATCTACCAAGGCTCCTTCGAGAAGCAGCGCATGAAGCATGTTTAGGTGATTTTGAGTAAGATTATTGTAGTAAGGAATAAAGCGCTTGGCAAAAGACGCCAACGGCCCCCTAATAAGACGAGTAACCCCAGGAAAATAGTCTGCATTATTATACAAGCCTTTCATGCGATAGCCAGGATTCTTCTGTTGCCATTCTTTGATTTTTTGTCTGCATATTTTCTCACTAGTCCATTCTGCAACAACAAAATGCTTCTCATCTTGAAACATAGTTGCAGCTCTACTAGCCCAGTTATGATTTGGGACAGCCTGCAAGATAGTAACTATTATTTTTTCACTGGCGGTAACCATATCGGGTCGCTTACTATGCTCAAAATTTTCAACAAATCTCCCTAAGACGTGGAGAAGAGTATTGCCTAAATCACCGTGTACTGTTAAAGCAGTTTTATTTTCAGGATTAGAAATAATACTCTGCATAAGTAAAATTTTTGCAGCATCGGGAAGGCGCATCAACACGGGCCATAGAACTTCAATATCGATGGAGCCTTGCTGGCACAGAGCAGTTAACAATGGATTTTTAACTTCCAACAGGGGATTTTTTGTGTCAGATTTTTTTGTATCTGGTGTAGGAAGCTTGAAAAGAGACAAGGAAAGCGTAATGCATTTTTTGAGTTGAGATAAAATATAATGTGCACGAGCTGTAGCAGGATCAACAGGAGCAGGAGCCGATTGTTTCGATTGTTGTGCTAATTCATTCATGCCTGGATCTTGCCACTTTTTACAAACGGCTTGAATCTGAGGATATACAACCTCTTGATTTCTAGGGCTTACATAGGTAACCAAAAAACCGTTTTCATCTATTGGGCTCAGAAGGTAAGAAAAAATATCTTGTAACATATCGAGAGGAAGTTTATCTATTGCAGGAGATGTGAGTTGAGATGGTTGCGATACCAGAGAGCCAGTAGCCAAGGCCACAGCACTAGCCTGTGCTTGGGGAGGCTGAGCTGATACAGCAGGTGCAGCTACGGGTGCTGATGCTGGAACTAAAGGTTCCGGAGCCTTACATTTTTGAGACGCAAAAGCTACATCGCCTATACAAAGGCTTGTAACAATGATAACTAAGAATTTATTAAACCATTTCATGATAACCTCCAAATTTTAAGTTTTATTTTTCTGCAGCTTTGTCATTTTTTGTGACTGGCCCTTGTTTGCCTGCCTGTGCAGAGCTAGAAGCACGAGCAAGGAATTGAGCGCGAGCTGTGGCCATGGTCTGTGCAACCTCTGGTTTGAGTGCAGAATCCTTAACTAAATCAATCGGTCGACAATTTGTGTTATCTCTATTGTCTGGATTAGCACCGGCCAGAATGAGCGCTTGGATAGCAAGTAATGTGGCGGCTTTATTCTCGCTGTTTGCATGCTTACAAAGTACATGCAGAGCAGAGGAGCCCCAGTAGTCTTTAGCATTTAAAGAAGCCTTATTGTCGATAAACAACTGAATGGCCAACAACAGATGGGTCTTTTGATTATCTTCTTTTAATTTTGAACAAAACTGGCCAAGAACAGTAAAAAACCCATAACGTTCACTTGCAAGGGCTCCTTCCAGAAAAAGAGCGTGAAGCATGTTTAGGTGATTTTGAGCGAAATTATCATTATTAAAAAAACGGCGGACAAAAGAATCCAACGGTCCCGCATACCCACAGGGACAAGGCGCATAACCTGCATTATTATACAAGCCTCTCATGCGGTAATCAGGATTCTTCTGTTGGTATTTTTTTATTTTTTGTCTACATATATCAACGCTAGTCCAGTCTGCAAGAACAAAATGTTTTTCATCTTGAAACATAGTTCCCGCTCCACCCGTCCAAAGACGCGTTTGGACAGCCCGCTCGATAGTATCCACCATTTGCGCTATGCACACGGCTTCCGTATTCTTGTCTCGTCTCTGAAAATCATCGATCAATCTCTGTGAGACATGGAGAATAGTATTGCCTAAAGTACCACGCACCGTTATCGCAGTTTTATTTTCAGGAGCCTTATTTTCAGGATTAGAAATAATACTCTGCATAAGTAAAATTTTTGCAGCATCGGGAAGACGCATCAACACGGGCCATAGAACTTCAATGTCTATGGATCCATGCTGGCACAGAGCCGTCAACAATGGGCTTTTAAACTCCAACAGGGGATTCTTGGCATCAGCTTTAGGTTCAGGAAGTTTGAAAAGAGGCAAGGAAGGCGGAATGCTTTTGTTGAGTTCAAACAGAACAGGATGAATACGACCTCTCGCATCATTACTGGCACTAGCACTAGAGATGTGTGCTGAATTGTCTAAGGTTATGTCTATGTCTCGCCATTTTTTACAAACAGCTTGAACTTTAGGATTTACAACCTCTTGATTTCTAGGGCTTACATAGGTAACCAAAAAACCGTTTTCATCTATTGGGCTCAGAAGGTAAGAAAAAATATTTTGTAACATATCGAGAGGGAGTTTATCTATTGCGGCTGTTGCAGGTGCTGAAGGGGCACTTGTAGCAGCAGCTTTTGGATTAGAATCAACTCCAGCAGGATGATTTTTTTCGCGTTTGGCTGCCACAATGACACTACTCATTAAGGTCCCTAAAACAACAAAAAATAGCGTTTTTTTAAGAAAATTCATGAATAACCCCACTTTTTAAGTTAAAACCTAAAACCTACTTTTAATATTTTCTATTATTAAATTTAATTTTAAGTTAATTAACAAAAAAGTCAAGGGCGGTGCTATTTTCCTAAATCTTCAACTTTTTAGCCTTTTACCACCGCACACGGCCTAAGACGAGCAACTTTACCAGCAATCCCGGCTTGGGCAACAACGCCAACGACCTCATCAACATCCTTATAAGCATTAGGAGCCTCTTCCGCCAAGCCGACCATAGAATCCGTTTGAATATAAATGCCCTGTTCTTTTAAAAGTTGTTCTCTCAGGGTGCGGCCGTGAATTAACTTTTTGGCCGCCGCACGCGACATAACCCGCCCCGCTCCATGGCAGCAAGACCCAAAAGAAGTGCTCATGCCCTGTTCCGTCCCTACAAGAACATAGGACGCTGTTCCCATGCTACCGGGAATGAGAACTGGCTGCCCAATGGCACGATATTCCTGGGCCAGTTCTGGGTGACCAGGACCAAAGGCACGCGTAGCACCCTTGCGATGCATAATAACCTTTTGTTTTTTATTTAGGGCGCTGCCCTCCAGCCCCTCTGTAGCAATATCGTGAGTTTCGATTTTTGCCATATTGTGGGCAACATCATACACCAGTGACAAATCTCCTCCCGCTTCTCCCAGTTCTTTTTTCCATGCCTGACGAATGTTGTGCATAATAAATTGGCGGTTGGACCAAGCAAAGTTGGCAGCTGCTGCCATGGCATTAAAATAGTCGGTCCCTTCGGGACTGGAGAAAGGAACGCAGGCCAGTTCTCGATCTGGTAACGTAATGCCATAGCCCTCCATAACTTTCATCATTATGCGAATGTAATCGGTCGCCACTTGATGACCCAAGCCACGCGAACCACAATGTACCATGATTACAATTTGGTCTTTGTAAAGGCCAAAGGCACCGGCTGCTTGTTCATCATAAATTTGGTCAACTACATCAATTTCTGCAAAGTGGTTACCAGAACCCAACGTGCCCAGCTGATCTTGTCCTCGCTCTTTGGCTTGATCAGAAACTTTAGATGGATCAGCATTTTCAAGCCGACCAAACGATTCAATGTGACGTGCATCATTTTCTGTTGCAAAGCCCTGCTTAACCATCCATTCAATGCCCAAGCGCAGCACACCATCCATGTCTGGCTTTGAGAGCCTGAAAGGCCCGCCTTCACCAACACCGGATGGAACTACGTGATAGATTCTTTTGGACAGGTTTTCTAAGTGGTCTTTAACATCAGCATATTTTAGGTGAGAGCGCATCAAGCGTATACCACAGTTCACGTCATAACCGATTCCTCCAGGAGAAATTACTCCATCCGGATAACTCATGGCCGCCACACCGCCGATGGGAAAGCCGTACCCTTCATGCATGTCAGGCATTGCCAGCGCTTGTCCCTGAATGCCTCGAAGCGTTGCCACATTAACAAGTTGATCAAGACTTTTATCTTTTAGCGCCTCATCTATCATGCGCTCTGTAGCAAAAAAGCGCGCCGGGACTTGCATATCAGAGCGGTAACTTTTTGGAATTTCCCAAATAACATCAGAAATTTTTATCAGGACTTCTTTTGGAATCATTATTTTAACCTCAAATATCAAAAATTATCATCGTTTCCCAGTTGCCCAACTTATTTTTACACACATCCGCTTCGTGGTAGGTCACCGCCTTGATATCCTCATCAAAGTGCTTCACGTTAACGCCATAAACCCGCGCGCAAAGTTCTTTTTCATGCAGTATTTTAAATTCGACACGACAAAAAACCACCTTTTTTACATGACTCTGAGTCAAAATATCGGACAAAAAATCAATCAGAAGGCTGGTAGCATCATTGGAACTTAGTGAAACATCAATCTGAACATCATTTTTTAGCTCGCATGTACCGGAAGCAATGATCTGGGACATGCCCTGCAAAGCAGCATTGAATAACTCTTCCAGGGTAGTCCCCTCCACTCTAAGGCCAACATCGGCTGTATGTGGAACAATTTCGTAGTGTTTCATTGACTCATCCTCATCAGTTTCAGTAAACTTTTAATAATAGATTTTGTGTTTGTCAAATTATACACATCGGGGTTAATCAAAAAAAGGAGGAAGGGGTCTCTGACATGAAGGTGTATTTACACGCTACGCATTTGTTTTTAATTGCTCTGCTGGTCGCACTATTTGCAAGTTATTCATATGGTGCAAGCTCTGCAATGATCAAAACTGAAATTGGTGAAAAAAAGGTTGTGCGCATCAAGCAAAAGCTTAAAGAGCCTTTGCTTACGCTGCTAGCTTCCAGCGAATTTGCTTCATTTAAAGAGTTAGAGCGCCGTATTGATGATGCTCTTACAGCTCTTAACAGTTTTAAAAATGAAATTAATGAAGATATGGAAGCGCCTGCTGTGCATCCAGAAATATCAATTACTCCCGCTCCAATGCCGGAAGCACCCATCACAGCCCCACCTATGCCTGAAGCTCCCGCCACACCACCAACTCAAGAGCCTACTGTTGCAGCTCCCACTATGACTGTAGCACCAGAACAACCAGTAGCTCCAACACCCATGCCTGAAATGCCCGGTATGCCGTCAGCACCAGAAGCACCTGCTGTTCCAGAAGTTCCTGCAGCTGCTATGCAAGCGCCTGTAACACCACCTCCTCCTGCAGCACCAACCCCATTACCTCCATTGCAACCACTGCCTCCTCTGCCACCCGCCTCCGCATAAAGCTACGGCGGGGCAAGCCCGCACCTCATTAATCTGATAAAAATGTTAAAAGCCTCGTTTGAAACGGGGCTTTTTTATTGTTGCAATCGACCTTTTCTGTTATCATGGTCTGATCTAACACGACTTGTACTATGCACGTTTTTTTTAATTTAAGGACATAACAATGGTTAAGGCTAATCGATACAACCTTCTGATCGCTCTCTTTTTTGGGTTACTGGTTAATGTATGTTTTTCAGCAACACCAACCGCTCAAGCATCTGCAAAAGAACAAGCCTTCATGGCTTCTGTAAATAAATTAATTGCTGATAAACAGTATCTTTGGGCAAGTGAAGCCTTACAATGCGCTCTAACGTGGTATATAACTGACCCTGAGCAGGCTAAAAATGTACCCGACGGTTTTACATATAGAGAGGTAAGCCCAGAAGTGGCTGCCCAAGGGTTGTGGGGCACCCACCGTCCAACTCCCTCCAATGAGCTCATTGATTACATTCAATCTATGGCACTATTTCTTATAGACAAAAAAATAGATAAAGAAAAAGAAAAGTATCTGCTCAAAAAAATGGATCCCAACATTGAAAACTCTGCCTTATATAAGGATGAACTATTAAGCTCTGAGGTATGTAAAAAGATGCTAGTGCAGGGCATTGAGAATATTACCGTTCTTATTTTACAGTACAAACACAATGCGGCACAAGATTTAGCCTTTGCTCATCATATGCTAATTAAGATTTTAGAAAGCGGCACATCTTATAGTGGTACCTGTTTGCCAAGCACTATTTTTACTTACGCGGACAACAACAATGTCATTGATCAAGCTCTTTTGCATGGTTTTTCCATGTTAAGTGAAGTGGATCAAAAACTTACGTTGATGACCAATTCAAGCCATTCTGAGGGCTCAACATATATCACATTTTCTCAGAATTTTTCAGGTTTCTTAACTAGAGTAAGACAGTTAATCGTTTTCTATCAGGCTCAGCTGGACCTCCCCAAAGCAGCCAGCTTTGGAGAGCAAGTAATTAGAGAGTACATCAACACAGACATTGCAAGAATCAGGCTCTATGCTAAAAATAATACCGCTGCTATTAAAAATCTTGTACAACTCAAGATAAAATTTTTACAAGCTGCCAATTCTGGAGTAGATCTAGACGAAGAAGACTTGCAAGACAATGAACGCGATATAGTAGAACAGCAGAACCTTTTAATCAATCCAGAATTAGACACAGAACAATGCATAGAAGATTATTGCAGCAATACGCTGCCTCTTGTTCACGGAGTCATTGCTCTATTTCAGAACTTAGATCAACATACCAAAGCACAAGAACTGGCTCAGTTGTTTTACACAACTCTGATTGCTAATAATTGCACCAAATTTGCTGAGGAGTTTAAACAAAAAATGCAAAAATCTCCCGCAGCTATCCATGAGTGGGCTAGGCCAAAGTCTCCCCTTTTGTATAGCATTTTACAGAGCATGTCTTGTGGTCGTGTACCCTTGCATAAATATTCTAATACTAATACGCACCTTTTTGACCTGAAAACCCCTATCGTTTTATGACAAACATCTGTTCTTATTATCAAGCCCATGTTCTAGTAGAAAAAACGTGGTTTATTGTGGGTGTTTTTCGCAATGAAGACCACATTGCTTTTGAACGCACATCCGATGACCGGCATGATATTCTTGAATTCTTTGTTCCCAAAGATCAGGAAGCTGATTTTTTGACACTCATTGGCATGCTACAAAAGCGCGGCTACATTCTGAGCCTTGAAAAGCTCCCAAATCGCTTGGAAGCAAATTAAATAGTTTTATGCAACAACGGCGGGGGCTGCCGGTGCACTTGGAACTATTTGCGCTGTTTCACCCGTTGTTTTCTTCAGCGTATTTTGCGCCTGTGCTATAGCATTGTCTACTGACTGTGTTGTGCTTTTTATGGTACTGACAACTTGCGCAGCCTGTAGCTTATCATTGGCTGTTGGAGCCACTTTTTGAAATTTTTCCAAGTCGGCCGCCGCCTGAAGCGTATCTTTATTTTTTTGTTGCGCTTTGGTGATTATATCTTTAAGCACAGCACTTTTTGCCACAAGGGCTTTTGCGCGTGTCGCCATTAAGGCATCTAATTCTTTTTTAGCATTTTGCGCAGTAGCAAGATCTCCTGCTGCTTTTGCAACATCATCAAGAGCACGACCAATATCACCTCGCATTTTTAATACATCTTGCATTTTGGCCAAAGCTGGGTCGGCAAAATCTTTTAGTGTTGGAGGTTTACCAGTCCCCAAATTCCCCACCTTGAATTCTTTGTATAAATTTATTGGGTATGGTTCAGGAGAGACTGGCTTTGTAGCTCCAAGTTCTGAATCTGAGGCAGCGATGGGTGCAGCCCCTTGTGGTACAGGGCGATTTGGAACAATGAGCCCTTTGGGCACAGGTTGATTGGGAACAACAACCCCCAGCGCTAGATTATTCAGGCTCAAAAAAATTGCAAGCAAACCAACCAAAATCTTCATACCCTATCCCTTCCCCAAAAAATCTTTTTTAAATTATCTTTAGGATACTAGGTTGGCCCGATAAACATCAATGGTATGCGACAAAAAATGGGCTAGTAGCTCAGCCTTTTGCATATCTAGACCCTCTCTCTGACCAGCTCGAATTTTATTTATGGTGTGTGTTAGATGCTGTGAAACCACCGATTGAGCGTGGGTAAGTAACTCTTGGGTCAGACATTTGGGCCATTTTTTGAGCAGCACAAGCAACATGTCTACGCGTACCTGGACATAATAATCAATCTCAAAAAAGCTCTCAATAATCCATGTAAAAACATCCCTAACTTCACTCAAAAAAAGCATCTCGGGCTCAAGATACTCAAGAATAAAAAGGGCTAAATCTAGGGACTTTTTCTGAAGACTATCAACAATGATATGAATGAAAAAGGCAGCTGATTTTGTCTTTAATTTATTAGCAAATCTGACAGAAAATAACGGTTTAGTTTGGGGATGCAGTAACAAAAGAAGCATTACATTCTCTTGTTTATGTTCCGTTGCCCATTCATAAGCCCAAAATATTACTTGTTTGTTTAGCTCCTTTTTTTTATTCAGCAAAGCCTTGCCTGAACCAGAAAGGTCATTTAACAACGAACTTAGATATGCACAGTACCCAAGGCCAGCTGCACGGATAAAAACTTGCCGTAATTGTTTGGTTTGAGAATTAATTGGCTCAAAGAGAAAAGTGTTAATTTTTTGAATTGTTTTTGTATGTTTTTCCTCAGACGTTTGTTTAGGGGGTCCGGCATATTTTTTGGACATAGCCGCATGTAGTAACGTCATGCTGCCAACAAAAAAAAGAATTAATCCATGCTTGATCACTCTCATAGCACCTTCCATGATTAAAATGTGACCATGACGCTGAAACTCAAGATAGTATCAAATTAATCAGTTTTACAACGTAACCACGAAAAACGCTTTGGCTTGCTGAGGTATGGGTAAAGCTGCCCACAAAAAATTTTCTACCATCATTGCCGCTCCTAACTCTCCCGCATATGCACTATCTTTATTCTTTACGATTTTGTTTATTTCTTTACAGTGCTCGCATGCATGTTGATAGGCCTTAACCATGGTATTTACATCCAACGGCCATCTGCTAACAATCAACTTAAGAATTTTAAATCGCATCTCAGCCAACTCATCAAAATAAAAAAATTTCTCGGCCAACAGCAAGAAAAATCCACGAATTTTATCTTGATTTAGTCGCTCATCTTGAAGATCTTCCAGCAAATAATAGACCAAGTCTAAATGGTTTTGATGTATGGCATTTTCAATGATCGTGTACAAACAATGTGGTGTGAGCACTCGATCATCATCCGCAAGGTATTCTTCTGTTTCTGGGTGCAGAAATAAAAGGTAAACTACATTAAGGTGATTTGCTGCTTTTGCTGAGGAATAAGCATCCATTAAAATCTGGTCATTTATACGCCCATCTCTATCACAAAGAGCTTTTCCTTCCTCTCTGCACAAATTATTTAATATTCTAGTCACATATGCGCAATCGCCCTTTGCAGCACGCTCAACAAATTTTTGTTGCAAAAAGAGAGGTGTCGGCGCTTCACAATCTAAGTGCTTAGGGATTGGATTAGCCCGACCAGTCAACCTTTCTTTATCGTTAGCTGCCTGGGCAGAATGTTTAAAATCTAATCGATTTAGCTTTCGTTTTTTCGTTGGGCTTGGAGCATCTGCTTGCTTTGATTCTGTGGGGGACACTACTAACCCAATCCCGCTTTCCTTATGATTTTTTTCATCCGCCATAGTCGATTGTGTAGATCCAGCCTGCATTATTTGATCTACAACCTGTCTTGCTCTTTTTTTTGCCATTGAACCTAATTTTTTTCTCGATATTGTTTTCGCTCTTACGTTTAATCTTGATATTGGGCTTGATCTTCCATGGGCTCCAGCCGCAGGTAGATCATTAATACTTAAACAAATAACTATGCACCATAACTTTACAAATATTTTCATAAAAAATTCCCATCTTTTTAATACATCACTCATTTTGTTAATAACTCAGCTTCATAAAACTATCTTGTTTTCGCATAGATTTTAGACAGTTTTTCTATTGAAAATTTTTTTCTAAAAATAGTCAAAAAGACCACGATGTGTAAGTGCTAAGCCTCCGAATTTATAATTCTAGCTGGGTCTTTTTGTGTTTTAGTAAAAGCGTCAAAACCGCAACTATATGCTGACGTTTCTGTTCCAGCAATTGCCATCTAGGATTACGATGCCCTATATCAACAGCCACCAGGCCTTGTTCCATAGCAATTTTTGCTCTATTTGCTTGGGTAGTTTTTATTGCCTGAGTACGCTTGGCTAATGAAATACAAAATGGCCATTCTTTAAATATTGCTTCTAAGCACAGCACAATGTATTTGCTTCTATATTGAGAACTAGTCACACCCCAAACTAAAGCATCAAATATTTGCGCTATTATCTGTTCCTGTAAAAATCTGGCATCAAGCTTGGTAAGGATTAAAAAAATTAAATAGAAGTACCCATTCTTAAAAGCATCAGCAATACCCTGTTTAAAGTGCTCTTGTAACCGTTGCCATCTCGTTAACATTGCATAGGTTGAATTATACTCACCATCCCCATATTGAGCATCTCCTTCGCAAACAAAAAATTTGTGAGTTTTAGGATGAAGATGCACCAACAACCCTGTATGCACAGGCAGCAACTCAAGTAAGGTTAGAACTTTATAAAAAGCCTCTTTATCATCCTTCAATGCTTCCAAATAAGCCGCAATTTTTTCTTCGTCATTGGTCTTTAATACAGCATTAAAGGCCTCTGCCTGTTTCTTGTTCTCCATAGCTGCAGCTTTTGCTGCCG
>Ga0207123_1035_pt1 | contig 29126 bp, 22 predicted proteins | sample Alteio_BWMinHeat_39_FD_153503 | JGI IMG/M metagenome (GOLD analysis project Ga0207123, IMG submission 153503) | Enriched cells from forest soil in Barre Woods Harvard Forest LTER site, Petersham, Massachusetts, United States -... | ecosystem: Environmental > Terrestrial > Soil > Temperate forest >... | reverse complement strand
CCAAGCCAATGTTGTAGAAATCAAATTAGTCACGCGCAACATCTTCATGCATCTAATTGATTGCTGCTTTCACCAAGACTGGTGCACGGACATCATTTATTCAAACAAAATCATCACCAAAGTAAATCCTGCCAATCCTTCAGGCCTGCTAAAACAAATCAAAGACAACATATTTTCTGATTTAAAAGATGATAATGAAGAAAAAGCAGAAAATTTGTTCTTTAACATCATTTCCAAAATCAGTATTCTCTTTTCACACTATCTTCAGGAAGAAATTCCTTTACTTCCACTTTCTATATCGCCTTTACATCTCAATCAAAACATCATTCCATCTAAAAAATTATCAACAGAAAATCCTGCAATATTAAAATCCGAAAATACTCTCTCCACTACACCCCCGCATGAACTTCATGAAGATCAAAACAATGTAGCCCCCCCTCAAGAGAATATTGAAGATATCCATGGATTTATTTCTAGTGATGTTTCTGATGATATTTCCAGTCTTCAGAATGGGCTTACCCCACCCTCCAGCCATCCAAGTTATCCTCTTTCTCAAGACTGTCCTTCAGTCATCATCGACGAGATAACGCAACCAGCAACCTTTTCAAATCCTTTGTCACCACAGCAAGAAATGGTAAAAACCTTCGAAAAAATTTGGACAATGGATCATAAAGATGCTCATGGAATATCCGAAAACTTTCTGATATCTCTTATCTGGAGCAAAATAATGAAATTTGCTGAAGTTGAAAAATGGACAAAACTCTCTGAAAATGGGATGCAGGCAACATTTGCATTAAAATTAAAAAATGAAGTTAAAGGAATTGATCCAGAAGAAAAAATCCCGGGAACAGTTGTCTTTAAAGATCATATGAAAGTGATTTTTTTGGAGAGTGGAGGGGAAAAAAGCATCACCATAGATAATGGTGGGATTGTACAAAGAACCCATGTTCACCGAGATCTTTTATGGAGAAACAGCATAAATTTCTACGTCGATATCCCTCTAGTACAAATTACCATCACAGATGGTTTTGTCGATGATAAGCCCGAACGTATAGCTAAAGTGCAATTCAAAAAATTTGGACTATCAATGGAGGAAAAACTAACCTTCGATGATGCCATAATATTTTGGAGCAGGGTGCAACAAGTAAACACATAAACTCTTGACTCTCTCCCAATAAATGACTATAATCAATCCTAGAACACTAATAATCAAAGCTTTTCGCTAATATGTCAGATACTCCTACAGCACAACCTCCATGGACAGGCCTGGGAAAACGCCTAGAAAGCATGACCCGAAAAGCTCTTTTTGAATTTAAAATGCTTGAAGGTGTCACCAAGATCGGCGTTGCCCTAAGCGGCGGTAAAGATAGTTTAACTCTTTTGTTTTTACTTAAAGCTATCTCTGGAAGAGGTTTTCCTCCCCTTGATATTTATGCTGTTCATGTCACTGGAGCCTTCTCCTGCGGGGCGGGCATTTCAACAAATTATCTGCAGTCCATATGTGATAAAATTGGGGTGCATTTCATCATTCGTGAAGCCAAGCAAACCTTGGAAGATCTCGAGTGTTACAGCTGTTCGCGCGAAAGACGTCGCTTACTTTTCGACGCTGCAAAAAGTGTAGGGGTAGAAACAATTGCCTTCGGGCATCATCGTGATGACAACGCCCAAACTTTGCTGATGAATTTGCTGCATAAAGGAGAGTTTGCAGGGAATTTACCCAAAATTCATATGCATGATTATGGTATTACGATCATTCGTCCTTTGATTTACATAGCAGAAAACGATATCAAAACTTTTGCCGATCAACATAACTTTAGACGTATCATGTGCCGCTGCCCTGTTGGTCAACAATCTATGCGGCGGAAAGTGGATCAACTGCTCGATGAAATCGAAACTCTTTACCCAAACGCTCGCTCAAATATTTCTCAGGCCAGCTTAGTTTACGGCTCTCAAAAAGCGTCTATCAAATAAGATTGGAGTCAGGCATGCGATTTGCAATTTGAGAGAGATCTTTCTGAAAAGTACATTTACGATCTCAAATCACAAGCCAGACACCAATCTTAAAGCGTCTATCAAATAAGCCGAAATTTCAAATATTTCTAGTCATGAAAGTTTTATTTAGGTTAAGGTCTAAATATCTAAACTTGCAGGTAACTAAATATGTCAGCAACTACAACAAGCTTTCCAACGATTCTTGAAACCATTGGCAACACACCACTAGTCAAATTGCAATCCCTTAATCCTAATCCCCTTGTAACAATCCTCCTAAAATTGGAATTTTTAAACCCCAGCGGAAGCATCAAAGACCGCATCGTACGCTATATTATCGATGATGCTGAAAAAAAGGGTTTGCTTAAACCCGGCGGGACGATCATTGAAAACACTTCAGGTAATACAGGGGCTGCAGTCGCCATGATAGCTGCTATTCGAGGCTATCGCGCCATTCTGACAATGCCGGATAAGGTCAGTAAAGAAAAACAAAATGCGTTGAGAGCTTACGGAGCTGAAATTGTAGTCACACCAACTTCAGCTTCTCCCGATTCACCTGAACACTACGTCAATACAGCAAAACGCCTAGCACAGACTATTCCCAATAGCTTTCGCGTCAACCAGTACGACAACTTAAAGAATCCGGAAGCGCATTATCTGACAACCGGACCAGAAATTTGGGAACAATCTCATGGGAAAATTGATTATTTTATTGCAGCAACCAGCACAGGCGGGACAATCTCCGGTATAGGCCGCTTCCTTAAGGAAAAGAATCCTCAAATCAAAATTATTATGCCCGATCCAATTGGCTCAATCTACTATCCCTATTTTAAAACAAAAAAAATTCCTAAGGATTCCAATTGCAATTACTTTCTTGAAGGTATTGGGGAAGATCATCTTGTGCAAGCCTTAGATTTCTCTCTGGTTGATGATGTTGTGCCGGTAAAAGATAGAGATGCATTCTATGTTACTAGGCAACTGGCTCGCAAAGAAGGCATCCTTGCCGGGGGGTCCAGTGGAGCCAATGTTTGGGCGGCTATAGAACTAGCAAAAACTCTGACGACCCCAGCAACAATTGTGACAATCATTCCTGATGGAGGTGTCAAATATTTAAGCAAAATTTTCGACGATGAATGGCTAAAATCTAATCAACTATCATAAGGGGCTAAATGAAGTTCGCTACCAAAGCTATCCATGTCGGACAAGAACCTGAATCAGCACATGGGGCTGTCATACCTCCTATCTACATGACTTCAACCTATCGGCAAGAAGCGCCTGGAGATGACTCAGAATTTTCTTATACTCGTGCCAACAACCCAAATTTTGTTGCTCTTGAGAAGCAGCTAGCTTCACTGGAAGATGCTAAACATGCTACCGTATTTTCTTCCGGACTTGGCACCTTAACCGGACTCATCAGCATGCTATCTCAGGGTGATCATGTGGTCGCTCTCGACGGCGTTTATGGAGGCACTTACCGCCTGTTTAACTCTGTATTCAGTCGTTTTGGCATCGAATTCATCACTATTCCAAATGCTTCGAAAGAAAATATAGAAAAAGCACTTTCAACTAATCCTAAATGGCTATTTTTTGAAACACCAACCAATCCTCTTCTTGAAGTTTTTGACATCGAAGAACTTGCCAAAGCGGCCAAACGTCATGGGGTATTAACCATCGTCGACAATACATTTAGCAGTCCATATTTTCAAAACCCGCTTAAGCTGGGTGTCGACATCGTATGGCATAGCACAACCAAATATATAGGGGGCCATTCAGATATCATCGGCGGTGTGGCGATGTGTAATGAGGATCATTTTAAAAAAGAATTGGATTTTGCCAGAAAAGCTATAGGATTAAATCCTAGCCCATTTGATACATGGCTGATCACACGAGGTGTAAAAACATTAGCCCTCAGGATGCAGCAGCATGAACACAATGCAATTGCTGTTGCCGACTTTTTAGAAAAACACCCTCTAGTAAAACGAGTATACTATCCTGGCTTGACAAGCCACCCAAGCCATGCCATCGCCAAGAAGCAGATGTCGGGGTTTGGAGGAATGGTCTCGGCTGAATTTAATCTATCGTTAGAAGAAACGAAAAAGCTAATCTCATCATTCAAACTATTCACCCTAGCCGAAAGCCTCGGTGGTGTAGAATCCCTTGTTTCCCACCCTGCTACAATGACCCATGCAGCCATACCGGCCATCGAAAGAAAACGAATTGGCATCACAGAAGGACTTGTCCGCTTTTCAGTTGGCATTGAAGACGCTGAAGATCTAATTCATGATCTGTCAGAAGCTCTAAAAAACATCAGACGTTAAATGCCCGCTCAATGGATCTTTAATTACCTACAACATACTGGAAGCCATCTAGAGCTAAAATCTTTTGAGTACCTATCGACTGAGATCTTCTACAAAAAGCCTGAATTGCATGAAGTCTTTTTCCAGGACTTCAAAGTGGGATTTAAATTGATTTTGAATTGTTGTTAACTCTTTTTCTAATAATTCACAGTCGTAGGCATGACGTATAAAATGACGAAATGCGCGGACTTTATCTAAGAAAAGAAAACTATTCGTAGAAAGTACTTGAGGTCTAATTTGAGGAACTTCAGTATTCAATCTTATTAAAAGCTCTTTATGAAATGCAGAAAGATCTTGGATGTGATTTTCGAATCCTTTGGCAATCTGTTTCATGAGATCTTCAGTTGCCGTATAAAACTGTTGCACCTTCAGTGCAAAAACATACCGCAATTCATAGGAAGACAAATCAACGCTAATAATTTGAATATTCAGCTTTTTCAGCAACAGCCATTGTTTATCAAAATAGCCTAATAAAATGGCATATTTTTCCATTTATAATACTTTGTATCCCGTTTTTAAAACGTGTTCTTGAAAGTGACAGTTCTCAAAAATAATAATTTCTACATTTCTTCTAATCATCGTTTCCAGCTGTGTCCAGAGATCGAATCTGTCCCCTGCAAATTTTTTCACTACAACATCGACATCTGAATGAGGGTAAAACATATATGGCTGTGTAATAGAACCCACCAAAAAGACCTCTACATCAGTGTTCAAAAAAAGCTTTTTCAAACTTTCCACGACTATTGAAAGAGTTGCAATTCGTTGATTTTCTCTCTCATCTTTCTCAAACGCTTCATTTCGTTCTTGAAATTTCTTGGCTTCGTTGGTATCAAACTGCTTATCCATAAATTAAATTTATCATAATAGATCATTTAAGAGGAAGCCTCTCTTTCTGTACGTTATAGTTTAATATGGAATAACAGTTATGCTTGTGGGAAGAGAAGTGTTATTTTCTGCATCAACAGAAACGATAAAGGTACCGGGGTTTCCGTAAAAACTATCGGTGCTTGTGACGAGAATCGTGGCAGAGAACAATGGATTTCGCTATTATACCGAAAAGCATTACTAATTTTCAGGAAACAATGTCATCACAAGATAACTATGCTCATGCCAAATTTGGTATCGATGAAATTTATATTCACGAAGGGCTCTCACCCAGCTTGTTAGAAAAGTTGCATCGGCGTGCTATGTTCAGTCTCGATGCAGATGATCCTATCATTCAAAAATATGTTTCTAACGATATGATTTTAATTTTTCACAACCAAACCCCCACCCATAGTCTTATCTATCGCTTTCTTAAGTTCCTCGATCAAGATAAAAACAGAGAACATTTTATCAAATCTAATACCTTAATCAATGAAGAAGAGCTTTTTTCAGCTATCAAGTCTAAAGATTATGTTTTAGTTACTCATAGAACTCTTGTAAAAGAAACCTATACTCCTGATTAAATCTAAATTGACCGTTGTCAGACGTAGGGTGTATAGAAGGGGATACCGAAGTAGGTTATCAATACTATTTCAATCCAAATTACCTCATAAACATCAGCTACACATACTTGCAGTCGGCTAAAAACCACTTTAATAACTCTATCAACGCGGCGATTTTAAATGGGGCGAACAATCCAGGGCCTACTACTCTATATCTAAAACGCAACATACAGTTTTCGTCTCAAGAATTCATGCTTTCAATTAACCTTCTGTATTAACGCAAGATCCGGTTTATTATCATTTTTTTTCGGGTCCTGAGTATTCAAAGAGGGATAGGAAATCCTAGCAATGCTAATGGGCTTTCCTCCGGGAAAGTCCATTAGCATTGCTAGGATTTCCTATTCTTTCACTTATATAACAGGCACTCAATTGTCGCGTGCCTTGAGTATCTGATGCGTATGAACCATGGGTAACCTTGCACATCAATGCACCCCCGAAGGAGCCAATTGCAGAAGTCTTAATATACTAGATCTAAGCGTTAATTACATTAGCAAAACCATCCCATAAGCTACGGGGAGCGTTTGGAGTGCGCAGCCCCTGCTGCGCTTTTCCTGGAAGGCTTATTGAGTAGAATTCTCGGAAGCATGAATTAATGTATCAACGACTTCGACTTGCTATCTCTTTTAGAAAAGCGCAGCAGGGGCTGCGCACTCCAAACGCTCCGCGTAGCTTATGGGGTATTTTTGCTAATGTAATTAACGCTTAGATATAATATGTAAGGACTTCTGCAATTGTCTCGAAGAGGGGTGTGGGCGATATTCGTGAATATGTATATATATTTATTTAAGTTGACACCATTGCGTGAACATTTACTGCGTATAGGCTTGTCACCGCACTCCAAATTGATCTGTCTTACTGCTGTTACTCCACGACGATGTTGAGCAGCTTGTTTGGCACAAAAATGACTTTGTTAATCTTCTGACCATCCAGGAGCTTAATGATTGCAGGGTGTCTCTGTGCCGCGGCCATTACTTCATCTTTAGATTGATCCTTCGGCAGCTCAAAGCGACCGCGCAGCTTGCCATTCACTTGCACCACATAGGTCATTGTTGCATCAATAAGATTGGCCTCATCATATTTTGGAAATGGATGATAGGATAGAACTTCGCTGCAACCCAAAATCTGCCACACCTCTTCCGCTATATGAGGGGCTAAAGGCATCAACAGCTGCGTTGCCATCTTAACTACAGAACGTGGATAAACAGGTAAACGTGTAAAATCGTTCATGAATTCCATCATCTTGGCGATAGCTGTGTTGAATTGCAGTATTTCAAAATCCTTTTCAACGCCAGCAACAAGGCGATGACCAAGCTTAGTAGCTTCCGGAGACTCTTCATCGCTTAATTTTTCAGAGACGGCTAAATCGTAAAAACGGGAAAGGAATCGAGCACAGCCTGTAACAGCATCGGTATTCCATATTTTTTCCTTTTCCAATGGTCCCATGAACATCTCATATAAGCGCAATGCATCTGCCCCAAATTCTTCTATGATATCATCAGGAGTTATTCCATTTAATTTAGATTTGGACATTTTTTCAATCTGACTTTTCAGCTCTTCGCCCGTCTTACGATCGAAATAGACCCCATTTTTTTCCTGTATGTCTTCCGGATCGACGTAACCGCCACCTTTTCTCTGATAAGATCTAGCTACAATCAATCCCTGGTTGCGAAGTGATTGAAAAGGCTCTGTGGTGGAAACCAAACCGCAATCATATAAAACCTTATGCCAAAAGCGCGCATAGAGAAGGTGAAGAACGGCGTGCTCAACGCCGCCAACATAAAGATCCACCGGAAGCCAGTATTTTTCAGATTCCGGACTCCATGCTGCTTCCTTATTATGAGGATCGCAAAAGCGCAGGTAATACCAGCACGATCCTGCCCACTGAGGCATCGTATTGGATTCACGCAATGCCTTTTTGCCAGTTTTAGGATCGGTAATTTCAATCCAATCTCTCACGCGTGCCAAAGGACTTTGTCCATCACCCGTCGGTTTAAAATCAGTCATCTGAGGAGGCGTCAAAGGCAATTCATCTAATCCCAGAACACGTTTAGATCCATCTTCATAATGAAGAATTGGGAAAGGCTCCCCCCAATAGCGTTGACGAGAAAAAAGCCAATCTCTTAGTTTATAGCAGATTGTACGTTTGCCTAGTCCTTTTTTCTCTAACCACGAACTTACACACTCTTTAGCTTGCTTAAGAGTCATCCCCTCGAAAGATATTTCCTGGTTTTGGCTATTGATATACTCGCCTTCGCCTGTCAAGCATGCATCAGCATCTACTGAAGTTCCTTCCTGACGCAGTATAGGAGATATTTTCAATCCAAACTTTTTCGCAAAAGCGAAATCGCGTTCGTCATGAGCAGGTACTGCCATGATAGCCCCTGTGCCATAACTCATCAGAACATAGTCGGCAATCCATATAGGAACAGACTGACCGTTCACTGGATTGATGGCATAAGTCCCTAAAAATTCTCCTGTCTTCTCTTGGTTAAGCTCTGTACGGAACAGATCGCTTTCAGCCGAAGCCATTTTCTGATAGTCTTCAACATTTTGGCGATGCTCTGGAGTAGTAAGCTGCTGAACTAATGGGTGTTCCGGAGATAAAACAAGAAATGTCGCACCAAAAAGAGTATCGGCACGGGTTGTGAAGACTGTAATCTCTTCATTTTTTCCTTGAATCTTGAAATTGACTTGAGCTCCTTCACTTTTGCCTATCCAATTGATTTGCAATCTTTTTAAGCTATCAGGCCAATCGACTAAAGCCAGATCATCCAAAAGACGATCGGCATAAGCGGTAATTTTTAAAATCCATTGGCGAAGTGGGCGGCGTTCAACGGGATGCCCTCCTTCAGTGGATTTGCCATCTTCAACTTCTTCATTGGCCAATACGGTTCCCAAAGCTGGGCAATAATTCACCATGGCTTCAGCTTCATAGGCCAGGCCTTTTTTATACAGCTCTGTAAAAATCCATTGAGTCCATTTGTAATAGGAAGCATCGCTCGTGGCTACTTCCCTATCCCAATCGTAACTGAACCCTAATGATTGAAGCTGGCGACGGAAATTCTGAATATTTTTTTGTGTTGTTTCCGCAGGATGAGTACCTGTACGAATTGCGTACTGTTCAGCGGGCAAACCAAAACTATCCCATCCCATTGGATGAAGCACATTAAAGCCTTTTTGGCGTTTATAACGGGCAACGATGTCGGTGGCAGTATAGCCTTCAACATGACCGACATGTAATCCTGAACCCGAAGGATAGGGAAACATATCCAATACGTAATATTTGGGTTTTGAGAGATCGAGCGTTGCTTTGAACGTCTTATTTTGCAGCCAGTGTTTTTGCCATTTAGCTTCGATAGCTTTGTGATTATATTTCATATTAAAACTTCCGTTAGAATCATTAGTATGTTAAGATCTCAAACAATATAGCATAAGGAAATGATATAACTCCATGGCAAAGAAACGAACCAAATCAAAAAACGATGAGACAACATCTATTCCAGAAAGAAGTGGAAAACAACAGAAGCTCTACGACAACCTACTAAAAATTCTTCTTCAATTTATTCAAGGCAGAGGTTATGTCGCAATGACCCAGGGTGAACTCTTTGAAAGACTGTGTCTTCCAGAGCTGCATAAGCAACTTTTCTCCGAAATTCTCGATGCTCTCGTCAAAGAAAGATTAATTAAAGCTACAGCCGGACGATACTCCCCTTTTGAAGCCGCAAAAAATATCGTGACCGGTACCATGCGTCTTCATCCTCGAGGCTTTGGCTTCGTGAAACAGGAAAATCCTGAACTTGAAGATGTCTTTATTCCCAAGCATCTTACCCTTAATGCTGTCGATGGCGACACAGTCGAAATTGCCATTAGCGAAGTTGTCACTGAAAAAGGACCGGAAGGTCGTGTCGTTGCAATCGTCTCTCGTGGCCGCACGCACATTGCCGGAATTGTTACCGAAATTACCCGCCGTGGCGCTTTTGCTTACGCTCCGATGCTCGGCTTTGGTCAAAAACTGCTTGTCGAATCCGAATCTGGCGAGGAACTTAAAGTCGGCGATCGAATTGTGATGAAAGTGGTGGAATGGGGCACTAAAGACTCTCCAACAATCAGCACATTCTCTCATCATCTTGGCCATATTTCAGATGCATCTCGTGATAATGCTGCCGCCATTGAAGAATATGAATTGCGCAACGATTTTCCTACGAAAGTCGTCAATGAAGCCAAAACATTTGGCACAAGAGTTCTTTTAAGCGAAATCAATCAGCGGGAAGACTTGCGTTCTCTAACATGCTTTACAATCGATCCTGATACTGCCAAAGACTATGATGATGCTGTAAATGTAACCAAAGACAAAAATGGCCATTATCATCTGGGTGTTCATATCGCTGATGTCTCCCATTATGTAACTCCAGGAAGTGCCCTTGATGAAGAAGCTGGCAAGCGTTGCAATTCAACCTATTTTCCTGGTTTTTGCCTTCCAATGTTGCCTCGTGAGCTTTCTGACAATTTATGCAGCTTAAAACCCGATGTCAATCGTCTTACGGTTTCTGTGTTAATGGAATTTGATGCAACAGGAGAACTTTGCCACTATCGCATTACGCGCAGCGTCATCCGCAGCTGCAAGCGCTTTACCTATCGTGAAGCTAAAGCTGTTCTCGATGGCACAAAAGCTAGTCCTCATACTGACACCCTGCATTTAATGGTTGAACTCTGCGGCGTTTTGAAACGCAAACGCTATGAACGCGGCAGCATTGAATTCGGCTTACCTGAGCTTGTAGTCCTTGTCGACGAAAAAGGGATGCCAAGTGGTACTGATTACGTGGTTTATGACATCACTCACCAGTTGGTCGAAGAATTTATGCTTAAAGCCAACGAAACCGTTGCAACGCATCTAAGCAAAGAGGGCAAAAATCTTAGCTATCGAGTCCATGATGAACCCGCCGAAGAGAACATGAAAGATTTTTCAATTCTTGCCAGCGCTTTTGGATTCAAATTATCCCCCATTCCTACACCTAAAGAAATTCAAACACTTTTTGATGAGGCCATGCATACGCCTTATGGAGAGTATTTGGCCACGAGCTATATACGCAAAATGCGGTTGGCGGTCTATTCTTCAGATAATATCGGGCATTATGGACTTAGCTTATCTCATTATTGTCATTTTACAAGTCCGATCAGGCGATACATTGACTTAGTGATCCATCGCATCCTATTCCATGAAAATGAGGATAAGGATGTCTTGGAACGGATTTCGACAGTGTGCTCCGACCAGGAAAGGATCAGTGCAAAAGCTGAGAACAGCGTCACGATGCTAAAAAAACTGCGATTGCTTGATCTTTACCGTCAGAAGGATCGCCATCGTCAATATGACGCTGTCGTCACAAAAGTGAAAAACTTTGGTATCTATTTCGAAGTCATTGAACTTATGTTTGAAAGCTACCTGCATGTTTCCGATCTAGATAACGACTACTTTATTTATGATGACGCGACGATGTCTTTACGCGGTAGACATCACGGCATTACATATAAAGCCGGTGATAAGCTGACCGTCATGTTGAAAGACATAGATCTAATCAAGCTAGAAAGCAAATGGGATCTTGTACCGGAAGATATCCGGCCTGCAAAACGAAACATCGCGCCCTCTGTAAGAAAAGATGTTCGCGACAAAGAACCCCGCGAAAAAGAAACTAGACACAAAGAAAGCAAAGAGAAGAAAAGCAAAAAGAACTCTTCTAAAAAAGTTGATAAAAATTTTGATGCAAAAGCTGACAAAAAAATTGATGGAAAAACTTCAAAGAAGAAATTTACCTCAAGCGAATTTAAAGCTAAAAAAAACGCTTCAAAAAAGATCAAAGAGCCAAACAGCAAAATAACGCCGGATCAATTTGCTTCTTCTAAATTTCAAGAAGCTAAAGGCGGCTCTGGCAATTTGGCACCCGCCAAAGAATCCTTAAGAGATCTTGCTACAAAACCTTCCAAGTTTAAACTGACTAGCAGGATGGATAAATTTATCAAAAAGTAATGAATGTTCTGCGAGGCTGTGAATAAATCGTCAATGCATCGGCTTTTGCGTCTTTTTTGCCATATCGCAAAATTTGCAAATCATTAACCGATCTAAGGTTAGCTGATTTGCAAATTTCACGATATGACAAAAAATCCATCAAAATCCGAGCGATTGCCAATTTATTCACGGCCTCTGCCCCTCTCTTACTATCGTCATCATGATGTTCTTTTTCTCAGCCGCGATTTAATTGGCAAATTTCTGATGACATTCATTGATGGAGTTCTCACAGGGGGAATGATTGTCGAAACTGAAGCCTATCGTGCGCCTGAAGATCGTGCCTCGCACGCCTTCGGCGGAAGACGCACACACCGCAATGCAGTTATGTACGCGGAAGGCGGTTTTTGTTATGTCTATCGTTGTTATGGTATTCACAATCTTTTCAATATTGTTACAAACGAAGCGAATATCCCCCACGCCATATTAATCAGAGCAATCGAACCCATTGTTGGCATCGAAGCGATGCTGCAGCGCCGAGGAAAAGACACGCTTCATAGAACACTTACGGCAGGCCCGGGTTCCCTTACGAAAGCATTGGGAATACAGCTAATCCACAATGCACAGCCATTAACCGGTCCATTAATATGGCTGGAAGACCGAGGGATTAAATTCAAAGATGATCAAATCATAGCCAAACCCCGAATCGGCATCGATTATGCCGGCGAAGATGCTAAACTGCTCTGGAGATTTTATCTGAAGGATTCGCCCTGGGTTTCTAAACACTAGCCAAAACATAGTGTTCAGGGAGCCTGCAAAAGCATCAAGTTAAAAAAAATGGACTGACTGGACTGACTACCCCGTAGGGTCGCATGGAACATTTGCAGATGAAAATTCATTTTCAAACTTGTTTCATGCGGCCCTACGGGTCGCAATATCTTTGTTGTCATACCCCGGGTTAAAACCCGGAGCTACCCTCACAAACCCCTATGGGGTAAGCAAAACATTTACTTTTTCAACTTTAGTCCAGTCTGTCCATGCTTGTCCATATTTGTCCATATTTGTCCATGTTTGTCCATTTTCTAACTTAAATCATGAATATATTGTTTTTTATATTAATTTATGATATGATTCTTTTTTAAACTAATTTAAAAAAACAAGCATTATATGAATAATAATACACTTTACGCAATTAGTGACTTACATACTAAACCATTTTGCGCCCACATTTATGAAAAATTGGTCGATAGCAAAACAGCCATCCTCCGAGAAGAAGCCGCGAATCCAGCAAATTTCCATGGTATAAACGTCATAAAAAAAGCCGTGTTATTCATCGGTGGTACGCTTAATTTGATCGCAGCTACAGTGAGCTGGGTAGCGGCCCTAACTTTAGTCCTTCTGAATGCAACAGTTCATTGCCTAACTGGAGGTTACTCCAAACTTATCCAAAATAGTCTCGTGCACCATATTGCAAATGCAATCCATAACCATCGACTCATTAAATTCCAAGCAAAATTCCTCTTCGAAAATGAACTCCTGCCATCGCATGTGATAAACTTTTATAATAATTATGGAATGCATCGCCAATCGATATTAAGAAGTCAAGGATATGGTCAGTGGTTTAATCAATATGCCGGAAGACCCGATGAGCCGCTTCACCAAGTAATCTCCCGCCATGACTGGAGTACGGATATCAAAGATTATATCACAGCCATCATGATTGATATTTACCCGCAAAACAGGACTAGGTTGACTTCCGCAGTAGATTTAGCTTTTATATTGACTAGACTATCGCCTCCAAGGTTTGAGGATATGCCCCAAGCCGAAGAACATTTAGCCACACTGCAAGAATACTCCATTGCCCGGCTCAATGATCCTACTTACATGGCCAAAATTAATGAAATGTGGCTAAAATGGCTTACATTTATCTTAACAACTGCAATTGCCCGATGCCGTGAATCCCGAGGTGTACAAGATCCTGATGATGCCAACACGCTTATTCTCCATAGTCTAGCTAACCTAGATGATAAATATCAAAAAGAGCTGCAAACCCTTGTACAAGAGGCTTGCAATGAAGTTTATCACAACCCACAACTCGTGGCCTGCCTCGCGCCTGAAAAGGATAAAAAAGACCCTCAGATCCTTATCAATGATGTTTGCAAAGAATTATATCAAAATTCACAGTTAATGGCATGCCTGGCACAAGAAGAGAGCACGGAAACAGGCAATGACCTTGCAGCCAATGGTAGAAATGCCTTGAAAAAACAATTTTCGAAACTTTCAATTCAGATCGCAAATTTCACACAATTGAAAGAACTCGAACAAAACACCATTGCTTTTCCGGTCAACTTCAAAACAGACTCCCCTGAAAATATCCCAAAGCGTAAAGAACAAGTTGAAGCCGCTCGTTTATCGCTGAAAGCATTGCCTAAAGATGAAAGAGAGAAATTAGCTCTTCAGCTCCTCAAGAATTCAGATGTATCGGCTGAAGAAAATACGTATAAACTCTATCATGAAATCAGGGATTTGGCATCTTCACTTCATGAGGGAAGCCTAAAAATATTAGTCAACCTGACTTGTCATGAATTGGACCACCCACCAGAACCTACAGAGCAATCTATCGATGATCCTGTTGAATTGGGTAGGAATGCCCTTAAAGAACTGGATTCCAACGTCTATGTCCCTTTAGCAAATTTTACACAGTTGAAGGAACTCGAACAAAAAACTATTGTTTGTCCGAACACCTTTGGAGCAATAGAGCTTCAAAATATCAACAAACGCAAAGAAAAAATTGATGAAGCTAGTCTTTTGCTTGATGCTCTAACCACCGAAGAAAAAGAAATGCTAGCGATCAGACTTTTAAAAGGTTCAGATTTTGTAGTCGAAGAGAAGATCCATAAGCTTTATCTTGCCGTCGCAGAACTGGCGGGCTCCTTGCACCAAGGAAAACTCATGTGCCAATTGGTCGTATTTAGAAATAATAATGACTCATCGGGACAAAACTTATTTCATCTTGCTTTTCAAAAGGCACTCGAAGAGATCAGGAATTTTAATTGACCGATCTCTAAGAGGCCGAAGATTAGATTCTTCCGAGTAGCAGCAAAATAAGAACAATGATTAAAACTGTTCCCAATACACCGCTTGGAGCGTATCCCCAGCCAGCACTATGCGGCCAAGTTGGTATAGCGCCAATAAGCAATAGAATCAAAATAATGATCAGTACTGTACCTAACATAATTTTTCCTTGTCGTTTTTTTTCTGGGCGTATTAAACGTCTGTTCAAAACTTCATATACGTTCTCCACGAAGATATTTAAAAAAAATATTATTGTCGAATTATTTTTTTTCCCCTATTACAAATATGAATTTTTGTAAGTTCTCAAAGAGTCATGACATTTCAAGTTTATTAAAAAGCCACTACCAAGACAATTGCAGAAGTCTAATAAGATCGCGTGTTAGTCCATATTCACTTATTCAATCATGTATGTCGTCCCTCCGGGACTTCAATTTGTGTTTGGGTTACCCAGGCTTCGTTCCTCAGCCTGGGCTACATTGTGACAGCCCTCCGGGCTTAAGAAGCTGATCATCATTTGCTTAAGCCCGGAGGGCTGTCATAATGTAGCCCAGGCTGAGGAACGAAGCCTGGGTAACCCAAACACAAATTGGAGTCCCGGAGGGACGACATACATGATCGAATAAGTGAACAAAGCCAAGATTGTTTGGACTTCTGCAATTGCCTCTACCATGGCTTTTTAATATACTTGAATTGTCAGCCATGACAATTTGAGAACTTACGAATTTTTCCACGACCTCTAGCAATTTATCTTATAACAAGTTAAGATTGGGGTTATCCTAAAGGAAACCCATGAAAAAGTATTTTATTACAGGACTCGTCATCCTAACGCCTTTGGCGCTTACGCTTGCCATCGTTTTCTTTATCCTGAATGTTTTAACCGATCCATTTGTTGGAATTGTAAAAAGTATCTTGGGTCATTACAACTTACTCGATACCGGATTCCTATTTTTAAGCGGCAGCCAGATACAGCAATATTTCAGCCAATTGATCGTCATCGTTCTTCTTTTCCTACTCACAGTAGGGCTTGGATGGCTAGCGCGCTGGTTCTTCATCAACTATATTTTCAATTTTTGGGGATCGATATTTAGCCGCATCCCAGTCATCAACAGCTTATATAGAGCTTGTCAAGATGTCATCCAGACGCTTTTTACATCTAAAAGTTCATCATTTAAGCAGGTGGTATTAGTTCCCTTCCCCTCAACCTCTTGTCTCTCAATCGGCTTTGTAACAAGGGACTTGCTTTCCCTCGATGACAATGCCATAGCTAACAACTGGTTTGTAACTGTCTTTATCCCTACCACACCAAATCCAACTTCAGGGTACTTATCTATTTTTAACAAATCAGATTTGATTTATGTCGACATGAAGGTTGAAGATGCCCTGAAGTACATCATCTCATGTGGAGTAATCCCTTCCCCACTCTCATCTTCCTGCATGAATGAAATCGCAAAGAAATTAAACCAACATAAATAGACCATCTACGTTATTTTTATGACCAAAAATCAAAGCCCTACAGTCTATTTTCTATCAGTGACAGACAACACAACCAAACTAAATAGCATCTGCAACGTAATTCAAGACCACTTTTATAAAAAAGAAACCATTTTGATATCAGTAGCGTCCGATGAAGCTGCAGTTTATATAGATACCCTTTTGTGGAAAATGCCGGAAGAAAGTTTTATTCCCCATCTAATCGCAAAAAACACTGTCAATGAACGGGTTGTGATTACCACGTCCCAGACAAATCTCAATCAGGCAGGAGTTCTTGTCAACTTGTGCAGCACAATGCCAACCAATATCAATGACTTTAACGTTATCTATGAATTAATGGATCGAACTCACCCCGAAAAAGAAATTTTAGCAAATAAGCGCAAAGCAGCCTACGAAGCAGCCGGATTGAACATCTTAGATACATAGGAAAATTCATGAAGAAGTATTTCATCACAGGCATCATCATTTTACTCCCTTTAGCGCTTACCCTCGCCATCATTTCCTTTATCATGAATGTTTTGACAGATCCATTTATCGGAATGATGAAAGGCATCCTAGGTCATTATAACATGTTCGCTACAGGATTTTTATTCTTCAGTGCGGACCAGATGATACAGTTTTTTAGCCAACTTATCATTCTTGTACTGATTTTCGTCTCGGCAGTAGGTCTAGGATGGGTGGCACATAGTTTTTTCACCAAATATGTCATCAAGTTTTGGGAAAAGTTATTTAGTCGCATCCCCTTCTTCAGCAGCATTTACAAAGCTTGCCGCGATGTCATCCATGCTCTATTTAAGTCCAACACCTCTTCATTTAAGCAAGTTGTATTGGTTCCATTTCCGTCATCGGCCTCACTTGTCATTGGCTTTGTAACTAATGATTTGCCGCTCCACGATGACAAAACGGACCCAGATGATATATTCGTAGCAGTCTTTATCCCTACCACCCCCAATCCGACAGGGGGTTATTTGACTATTTTCCACAACTCTGATGTCATAAATATCGACATAAAGGTAGAAGACGCCTTTAAGTATATCGTTTCATGCGGTGTTCTTCCCTCTCCTTTTACATCATCAACAATGAATGAAGTAGCAAAGAAACTCATTCGGCATAAAAAGAAACTCATTTTACATAAGCAGAAACTCATCCGGCGCAAAAAAATTAGCAGACCTACCCCCACTAAAGATGCGTAGAGAGCTATAAAACACCATCTTTTTTGCTCTTTTTTCGGCATGGTTCTTATGTTGTATACAACATAATGGTTCAAAAACAGGCTGATTCAGGTAACACGTCCCTTGCCACGGTAGTGGCTTAAGAAATTAGCCCCGCGTGGAGGAGCCGCTAGGCGAACGGAACGTGGGGTTGGAATCATGAACAAAAAAAACAACCGCGGCAGCGGTGTAAGAGCTTGTAATTAAAGATTCTTGCACCGCTGCCGCGGCTATATTTTCTTATCTATACAAACCCCACGTTCCGGTGCAGGAAGCACCTACACGCGGGGCTAATTTCTTAAACCACTACCGTGGCAAAAAGGAACTTTCTTCAATTCAAAAGTGTTCCCCTCAATTGAACCATGCCCTTTTTTCTCTCATTCTGTAGCCCCAGAGATCTTGATCTCGTAAAATTTATTTATTCATGTAATTGTCAAATGAATAAATAAATTTTACGAGATCAAGATCTCTGGGGCTACAGAATGAGAGAAAAATGGCAAAAAAGATTTAGCTTCTAGCGTATATGAAATAGGGACACAATTTTACTCTATTTATAGCCTCGAAGCTATTACCTCATTGAAAACCAACCGGATATTTCATCGACCAATTCACGCATGAGAATTCGGCTTTGACGACATAGAACCCAAGTCCAGGCGATGACAACGCGCACACCTAATATAATCTTACGGATAACTAGCTTCACGTTTTGCCATAAACTTATAATCACTTTTAAAACGTTACCTGGTAATGCTAGGAGCTGTTTTCTTAGCCAACGCACTGCCGAAACCACCCAATTCACCAGCCAGCTCCCAAACTTATGATAGAGACCTTTTAAAACTATTGAAAAGCCTTTTATGGCTTGATTCATTAAACTACTAACACTGCCGCCAAAACGCTTCATCGAACGTCCCCAGCTACGGCATCTTTCTTGAGCCCTTTTGAAACGATTTTTTATCGATTCGGGAACACACCCCCACATCCAGATTGCTGTTTGCATGGCGTAGTAAGGGATCATTGACAGCCATTTCTGAATAAATTCAACTTTTGGACCTATCATTTCATGGAATTTATTTTTGAAAGCATTACCGGCATCGGAAATCAACTCCTTGAGTTTACTCGCAATTCGTTTTAAACGATCTCCTATAACTTCAATCTTTTCTTTGATCCAGTCGTTGACCGGCTGAGCCATTTTCTGCAATGTTCTTTGAATAAACTTGAATGCTCCAGCAGCGATATGCTGTATACCATCCCATACAGGAACAACAACCACCTCATGTACACCCTGAAAACCTTTAACCATCTGCTTCGCAATATAACTTCCTAAGGCCTTCCCAGCATGAAATGTTTGCGCCAGTGGCTCTTTTAGCCATCCATATATGGGTGCCATGATTCCGGAAACGATCGTCTGTTGCAAACTAACGAGTGTACGTTTTACAAATGTGAAAACTTTATCGCTCTTACGCTGAATCCACTCTGCAGCCTCAGCAATAGTATTCATAACTTTAACAGCTTTGTCTCTTATGAAATGAAAGGGATATAAAATTGTATTTTTTATGGCTATCATTCTAGCCTGCAATCGATTCAAGGTGTTTGATATCTTTGCCGTGATATTCTGAATCTTTGAAGCAAATTGCTCCCACAAATTCTTTAATCCTCGCTGCATCATCTTTAATGAGTCGCCGATCATTTGGTCGATCAATCCTTTCATCAGATCGCCTAGCGTTTTTGAAATTTCCAGGACAAAACGTCCTACCTGAACAGATAAATTTTTAACGAAGAGAGATACTTCAGGAATTGCGACAATCAACAACCAGCGTGGAATGCCATAAATACACAGATACGGTGGAAGCATTATAGCTAAAAACATATATTTGCCCACTTGGACTACAGCAACATAAGATTCATGAGGAAGGCGTCGACCGACACCCTCAAACTTTTCCTGCACCTCGCGATTAAGGCGCTGCTGTGTCGATTCAATCGTATCTTTTCCAATGACGATTTCTTGTCTGGGGGGAGTCTTCGGCGCATTCGGATTGCGAATAGTGTCATAAAGCATCGAAGGCGGATCGCATCGTGACGTGCTGTCTTTATAAACCGGACCTGGCATATGTTTTTACCTTATTAAACGCAAGTTTTGGATAAGCAATGGACTCATTTGCCTTAAATTCTACACTAAAATTGTTAAGATATAATAAATTTTTTTTAAAAAATTGACATTTATAAGAAAACCTTCTTAAATCAAAAATCATATCAAAAATTTTTTAACTTAAGAGAGCCTTCTATGAATATTCTAATTCCATCCACACTCAAAAAAACATACCGCTTTAATTTTAAACAAAGCCTTTATACTCTTTTCTTTTTAAGCATCATCGCGCTGCCGTTGTCAGTAATAAGCAGCGAATGGACAACCGAACAATTTCATGTTCTTATCCAACACGACACCAACCTTCAAGGCGGCGACTTACCCCCTCTTTCTGCAGAACAAATCGATCACATTCATCAAAACTGGCATCAAGTCGTGGATATTCAGCCTAACAAACTGGGAGCCCTTAGACTTCAACAAGATCTTGAAAGCAACGGCGACACTCTCACAACTTTGGAATATGCCCAAACTCCTGCCGAAGAATTTACTACGACTGTTGGGTCCGCGCCTTCCGCAACATCTTTAACTCCTCCTCCATCAACCTCCACGCTTCCAAGACATGTTGATAACAGCCACTGGCCCTCATTTCCACCTATCGGCAATCAAGGACAGCTCGGATCTTGCGTAGCTTGGGCTTCTACTTATTACCAGGCTAGCCATGAAAAAGGCATGCTTGTCGGCACCAATAACAAAACCAGCTTGGCAGGCGTATTTTCTCCGAAATGGACTTATGACATATTAAATGGAGGGCAAAATAATGGCTTGAATATTTTAAACGCTTACCAGCTTTTAGCCCAAAATGGGATCGTCAGCCTCGTTAATTTCCCCTATGACACCAATTACTTAGCTTGGGATTTAAATCCACAAGACTGGGTTTTAGCTCTCTCAAACCGCACCGCTCAACCTCAATTTCTCGCCGGACTTGGAGGCAGCCAGCCACAAAATCTGCAAGCGATTAAACAATCCTTGGCAAATGGACATGTGCTCACATTTGGAACCTATATCGAATCATGGATCTTCACTGTAGCCAAAGTAGATCCGGCTTCGACTACCAACCCATACGCCGGTCAATATGCCGCCTCCTGGGCCAATGGTCGAACAGGTGGACATATGATGACAATTATCGGCTATGATGATGATATTTGGATTGATATCAACAGCAATGGAAAAGTCGATCCCGGTGAAAAAGGAGCCTTCCTGATTGCCAATTCATGGAGCACTCAATGGGGTAACCAGGGTTTTATTTGGATTGCCTATGATGCCTTCTTGGCAACATCTGCAGTACAAAATGGACCAGCCAATGGCCGTGTGGCAATTGCCGAAGTAACGAATTCATATGCCATTTCGGCCATCCCACTAGCTGCCAACTATTCCCCAAAATTAGTTGCCCAGTTTTCATTGACAGAAAGTCTGCGAGATCAAGTGGATGTGTCGGCAGGAATCTCTTCTACAGCAGTGTCTAAACCAGCTCAAACATTTAATGCCATTGCATTTACCAACCAGGGTGGCAATTACGAATTTAATGGCTCTACAGCCTCTGCCCCTGAAACGGCAACTTTTGCATTGGATCTCACTGACCTTTTTACGAATGCCGGCACAGCCAACCAACGCTTTTATCTGCTTGTCAGTGATGATAAAGCAGGAAATCCGACAATTTTAAATTCATTTACGTTGATCGATCGCGTGCATAACACCCAAGTGAGCTACGGACAGACTCCGATCACTATAGACAACTCAAGCACGGCACCTTTCATTGATTACGATTTTGCCAATGCAAAGGCGATTGATGATGTCCCTCCTACCGTAGCAATCACATCCCCTGTGAATGGAACGACTGTCTCAGGAATTATCAATTATATTGCCAAAGCCACTGACAATATCGCCATCGCGCGGGTTGATTTCTATGTTGATTCCACACTAGTGGTCTCCGACAAAACACTACCCTACATGGCAACAGTGAATACAAAAACACTATCGAATGGCAGTCATGTGCTCACAGCCATAGCTTATGATGCTGGCAACAATTCAGCTCAAAGCAAAATTACGGTTATCGTGAAAAATTAATCCGAATGGACGACATGAGACAATTGCAAAAGTCAACCTATTGCTTACCCGGTAGGAGTCTATAATTTATAGGTTATTCTTTGTTTACCCCGTAGGGGTTTTTGAGGGTAGCCTCGGGTTTTAACCCGGGGTAATGATAATGATGACAATGCGCCCCGTAGGGTCGCCTGAAACACGCTAAATGGATGTTTTTAGCTACCAATTAATCAGGCGACCCTACGGGGCGCATTATCATTATCATCATTACCCCGGGTTAAAACCCGGGGCTACCCTCAAAAACCCCTACGGGGTAAACAAAGAATAAACTATAGACCCCTCGGGGTAATCAATAGGTTGACTTCTGCAATTGTCTCATTTCGTTCATTTTACAGCTACTTCATTGCTCTTTTTTGCCCGCTTATGGTTTAATCCATTCTCAACTTGGATTTATCATGAAAATACACCTTCGACATATTCTATCTGCAACTTTCACACTTCTTCATCTATGGCAGCCTCATGCTATAGCTGAAATGACTCTTGAAGATAAAGTTGGACAACTTCTTATGGTCCATTTCCATGGAGAAGAAGCCAACGCAGAAGCCAAAGCCCTCATCCAAGACCTCGGCATCGGCAGCATTATCTACTATAACTGGTCCAATGGCCTCACATCGCCCATACAAGTATACAAACTCAGCCAAGGACTACAGCGGCTTGCAAAAGAAACACCTAACCACATTCCCTTGCTTATTGCTATCGATCAGGAAGGAGGCGTTGTTTCACGCCTAACTCAAGGCTTCACCATTTTTCCAGGCAATAAAGCCCTTGCGATGACAAATACACCTGATTTAGCTGAAAAGTGTGCCTTTGCCATGGGACAAGAGCTCAAAGCTGTCGGAATCAATTTAAATCTTGCCCCTGTCGTCGATATCAACAACAATCCTAAAAATCCAATCATTGGCGCTAGATCTTTCGGAGAAACCCCTGAAGTTGTCTGTCTTTACTCCTCCAAGGCCGTAAAAGGGTTTCAACGCGCCAATATTGCCACCTCGATTAAACATTTTCCCGGACATGGAGATGTGGAAACTGATTCCCATCAAGATCTACCCATTATCAATAAAACAAAAAAAGATTTGGCAAAAGTGGAGCTGGTCCCATTTACCTTCTTAGCCCCTCAAGCGGATACCATCATGACCGCCCATATTCTGCTGCCTTTGATCGATCCGAAAAACTGCGCAACGCTATCTCCTGCTATCATGAATATTCTACGGAAAGATATCGGATATAACGGCGTTGTAATCACTGATTCTCTTGTCATGGAAGGCATTTTAAAAAATAGTAGCTCTCTTGAAGAAGCTGCCATCAGAGCCTTGAATGCTGGATGCGACATTCTCATGCTCGGCGGCAAATGCTTAATCGGAACAAGCAAAGGCTATGAAATCGAATTCAAGGACGTCAAAAGAGTCCATCAAGCCCTAATCGATGCCATCAAAACAGGCCGCATTTCCCAACAACGTTTGGATCAAGCTGTGCAAAGAATTATGGATTTGAAGGCTCGTTATGCTTCAAATACCTCGGAAGAAAAAAACATCAAAGCGCTCGTCAAAACACAAGAACATCAATTGTTAGCGTATCAAATAGCAGAAAAGGCTACGCCAAATATTCTCAACATATCGCCTTCCGTTGCTGAAGAAATAGGCAATCGCATTTGGAAAAACGAATGTGGAGAAAAATTTGAATGCCTCACTAGTTGGAATCAGGGAGAAGATTTCGCTTCGCTCGGCATCGGCCATTTCATCTGGTATCCCACTAAACAATCCGGACCCTTTCAAGAAACCTTCCCCGAACTCTTGGTTTTTTTGAAAAAAGAGGGGGCCACTCCCCCCTCATGGCTCAATATTAACGAGCCCTGCCCCTGGAAATCGAGAGAAGTCTTTTATCAACAGTTGAAAAGCCCGGAAATGGTTAGCCTCAGGCAATTCCTCTTTGATTCCAAGAACTTGCAGGCCGTTTTTATCGCAAAAAAAATCGATAAAGCTCTACCCCAGATGCTAGAAGGACTCTCCATTGAAGATAAGACAAAAATCACCACTGTTTTTAATCGAATGGCAAGCGACTCCCGCGGATTATACGCTTTAATCGACTATCTAAACTTCAAAGGCTTAGGTGTTTCATCGAAAGAAACCTATCAAGGGCAAGGATGGGGACTGAAACAAGTATTACTCAAAACATCCCCAACAACCAAAAATGTTGTTAATGAGTTTGCAGAAGCAGCCAAAGCAATTTTAACTCAACGAGTTAAAAACTCCCCGCCGGAGAGGAATGAAGAGCGCTGGCTGAAGGGCTGGCTTAATAGAATTAACACATATTATACCGAAAATCATTCAAGATTTTCGGTATAGATCATAAAACACTTGCAAGAATAAGAGGCCTCAAGGTATAGTATTTTTCAAAGTATTTTAGGAGCTATAAAGCAATGGTACGCATCAGTAAACAACAAGAAAGAAGAAGTCGCTCTCCACGCAAAAATCGCGCCCCTTCGCCAAAAACAGGACCGCTAAGCGATAATTTGCCAAAGGGCTTTAAAGCACATGATAATGCAATCGAAGGCGATTTTGCCGGTTTAGCATTTATTCCAAAAATTAAATAATTGATACTCAGGGTTAAGACATATGTCACAACATACTAGCTACGGCAAAGCCAATAAAGGTGCAAAAAAACGCAACGTTCTCAAACGCTTTGAACGCGTTGACGTGCTTAAGAAATTAGGCCGTTGGGATCCAAATAACACACGCGTTACTAGTTTGCCAAAAACACCTATTATTGCGTAGTCAATTTGGAGCGCGGTGAAAAGTCACCGCGCTCCAAATTTAGCGACAATTTGGAAGCCACATGTCAATAGAAGTTCAGATCATCCAAGAGCAAACTGATCTGACCATTTCAGACGACTCCGTAAAAAAACTAGTCGAAGGCTTTCTCGAATTTGCCGCTGTCGATTTCGATGAAGTGTCAATTCATTTTGTCGATACGAACAAAATTTGCGCCCTCCACTCCCATTATTTTGACGATCCCTCCACAACAGACTGCATTTCTTTTCCAATGGACGATCCTGACCAAGAAGGCTATCGTGTCATGGGAGATATTTTTGTTTGCCCCTCCACAGCAATAAGCTATGTGTCCAACCATGGCTCGGGCGATGTCTACAAAGAAACAACTCTTTATGTTATCCATGGATTGCTGCATTTGCTCGGTTATGACGACATCGAAGACAAAGACATTGTAGAAATGCGGGAATCCGAAGCTCAACTGCTCAGTCTCATTGATGAAAATGATCTGTGGTTGCAGGCTTAATATATTCTCTCATTTTAATTCGATCTTATGATATAACACCTACAACGCACACTAACCTACGTCAATGGAGGACCCCTTGTTTTTGGTCATTAGTTTTCTTCTGATGATTTTTTTCCTACTCGGAACATTTTTTCTGACAGCGGTTGCAAGCGCGTTTCGACGCATTAACAAGCGGGAATCAAAAAAACAAATCATTAATGACTGCCCCTATTTCTTTTATCAACCCCTCCACCATCGCTTTTTTCCAGATCATGAATATGAAGGCTTGTTTTTTTCAACAATCTGCGCTCAAAATTTAGCCCGCAGCGGATATGCTGCGTCAGCAGTCATTTTTTTGTTGGCCACCCCCCTTTTTCAACAATATCCTGCGACCTTATCTATACAAACCCAACATTCTGAATTCGCCACTTTTTGGATTGTTTTAAGCGCTATAGCCTTATTCCTTATCGCCTTTATCGTGGGTGAATACATCCCCCGCATTCTAGGCACTCAACTGCCTGAAAAAGTCATCCGATTTGCCACTCCGTTTTCTTCCATCTTCATGATTGCTATTTTTCCTGTGACTTTTTTGTTCTTAAAAATCTCCCAATCTCTTGCTCGCACAATCTATTTCGACCATCTTCATGAACCCGAAGCCCAAGCCAAACAAGAAATCATCGATATCATTCACGACTCAACGTTTAGTCCAGGCATCAATCGACATGACAAAAAAATTATCGAATCCGTACTATCGTTTAGCGAAAGGATCGCCCGTGAAGTCATGGTTCCTCGAGTGAATGTCTTTAGCCTATCCTCCGAAACAACCATCAAAGAAGCCGCTCGTGTCATTGCTGCCGAAGGCTATAGCCGTGTTCCTATCTACCATCATACCATTGACGAAATCACCGGCGTGCTCATGTATAAAGATATCTTACGCAAATATCGCGAATATGCCGAAAAAGATAATGACCCTAAAATCTTAGACGCTCCAATTGAATCAATTAAAAAAAATGTGATCTATACCCCTGAAACCAAGAAAATATCAAACCTGCTGCAGGAATTCAGAAAGAAACAAGTCCACCTTGCCATCGTCGTCGATGAATATGGAGGGACAGAAGGGATCGTCACAATTGAAGATATTTTAGAAGAAATCGTTGGCGATATTGCCGATGAATACGACGAACAGCAAGTCCTTCAAGTAATACAACCCGATGGAAGCTGGATAATAGACGCGAGCATGAATATTTTTGATGCTGAAGAATTGCTTGATATCGATATCCCCCAGGAAGGAGACTACGACACCATCGGCGGCTATGTCTTTCACTGCACCGGGACTATTCCATCAAAAGGGTTTATTATCCATCAAGATCAATTCGAGTTGGAAATTTTAGATTCTAATGAACGCGTGGTGGAAAAAGTACGCATCAAACCGGTTAAAAATAAACATACACTATGACGCAACCCGAAACTTTATTCCCTTTCCTCATCACCTTCATTATTAGCGCCTCTATAGGAGCTTCAATACTTTGGTTAACTCAAAAGATTAAACTTAAGCATTTTAAACAACTTGCGACAGCTCTTATCCAAAAAGCCGAAGAAGAATGCAAACATAAAAAAAACAATGCCGATCTTTCAATCCGTCAATTGCAAATCGAACAGCAGCGCGAACTTGAACAACGCTGGCATAATGAACGACGAAAAATTCAACATGAAGAAGATCGCCTAAAACAGCGTGAAGATAAAATAGAAAACCGCATGTCGTTAGTAGAAAAAAAATTGTCCGATATCGAAAAACGAGAAGCAGTCTTGGTCGTTCACAAAACAGACCTCGATCAAGAAAAAAAACTGCTCACAGAACATCAAACAAAGCTTTTGCACCAACTTGAACAAACTGCCGGACTCAGTGCAACGGAAGCAAAGTTACAGCTTTTAGCCCAAATTAATCATGAAGTTAAACAAGACGCCGCCAATCTGATCAGACGAACCATGAAAGAAGCAAAGGAAGAATCTGAACACGAAGCCAGTCGCATTATCGCTCTTACCATCAACAGACTAGCTGTCCCATGTGTCTCAGAGGTAACCATCAATACGGTTTCTATTCCAAATGAAGAAATGAAAGGTCGGATCATTGGCCGTGAAGGCCGCAATATTCGCGCCTTGGAAAGTGCCACAGGTATAACCTTTATCATCGATGAAACACCAGGGGCAATCGTCCTATCCGGATTCGACCCCATCAGAATGCAAATTGCCAAAATGACAATTGCTGATTTGGTTCAAGATGGTCGCATCCATCCGACACGCATTGAAGAGGCCGTAGACAAAGCAAAACAAAACATATTAAAACTCATCAAAAAACACGGCGAAGATGCCGCCCTGCGTTCGGGGTGCGTTAATCTTCATCCCGACCTCATTAATCTCTTAGGAAAACTTAAATTCCGTTATAGTTATGGTCAAAACATCCTCGATCACTCCCTGGAAGTGGCTCACCTGATGGGAATGATGGCGGCAGAGCTTGGGCTCGACAGCCGCCTGGCAAAACGGATAGGGTTATTGCATGATGTCGGCAAAGCCGTTTCGCATGAGGTTGAAGGGACACATGCCCTCATTGGACAAGATTTAGCGTTGAAATGTGGGGAAAGCAAAGAAGTAGCAAATGGAATTGGCTGTCATCACGGAGAAATTGAAGCCACAACGGTCGAAGGCTCGTTATGCAGCGCAGCTGATGCTATCTCCGCTACCCGTCAAGGAGCGCGCTGTGAGCATGTTGAAGAATATGTTAAAAGACTTAAGAAGCTTGAGGATTTGGCCTGTGAATTTCCTGGCGTCGAAAAAGCTTATGCCATGCAGGCAGGAAGAGAAGTTAGAGTTGTCGTATTGCCCGATCAAATTAACGATGATGGGGTGATTACCTTGGCAAGAGATTTAACAAAGAGGATTGAGAGCGATCTAAACTATCCGGGCAAGATCAAAGTGACAGTGATAAGAGAGAAGCGCATCGTCGAATACGCCATGTAAAAAGAGAAAGCAGTAACTAAAAAACTCAAATCGACACGTGTATTATTTATTCAACGCAAAGGCGCAAAGTCGCAGAGACGCAGAGACGCAAAGAGAACATTTTTACCACAGAGATCACAGAGAACACAGAGAGGAAAAAATAACAGGATATAAGGATGGGAGGATAATAAAACAATATTCCTTTGGCCAAAAGAGTATAGTTCTCCCCATCCTTATATCCTGTTATTTTTTCCTCTCTGTGTTCTCTGTGATCTCTGTGGTAAAAATGCTCTCTGTGGTAAAAATGCTCTCTTTGCGTCTTTGCGCCTTTGCGTTTAATAATAAATAGAACACCTATCAATTTACATTTTTTTGGTATTCCTTCCTTTACGTTTTTTCCTTTATCCTTTATCCTTCATCCATTATCCTTTCCCTTATTATTCTACATCTAAATGGAGTGCCAGTTCATGCGTCGATCTATATGTTATTGCGAACCAAATGTAGCCTATGCAGGAGAGATCAACACCTGGAAATTTGTATACACGCCTAGCCTAGATTTGCCTAAAGGGGCTAAAATCAAATTCGACTTACTCAGCAAAGGCCGAGACATCGACTGGGAGATTCCTAATACAAATCTAAAAAAAGCAAATAACATCATCTTTGCTATCATGGAAGGCGGCAAGCCCTTACAGGCAAAAGAAGTCGAATCATCGGATAGTTTTACTCCAGCCTTCGAATTCACCTTGCCAAGCAAGCTGGAAGCCGGTACAACCTTTACAATAGTTTTAGGAGCCCCTAAAAACCACAAACAACAAGGCTCTAAAGCACAGACCCATGCCCAAAGACGCCGAACTTTTAATCTCTATGTAGATCCAAAAGGCAAGAACAATTACGAAGAAGCCGAAATTTTTTCTCTCGATATTCGTGGAACAATACTTGCTGCAATCCGTGTTTTAGCACCATCCTTCGTCACTCGCAACAAACGCTTCGATGTCATTTTGCGCTTTGAAG
>Ga0207123_1032_pt2 | contig 29138 bp, 24 predicted proteins | sample Alteio_BWMinHeat_39_FD_153503 | JGI IMG/M metagenome (GOLD analysis project Ga0207123, IMG submission 153503) | Enriched cells from forest soil in Barre Woods Harvard Forest LTER site, Petersham, Massachusetts, United States -... | ecosystem: Environmental > Terrestrial > Soil > Temperate forest >... | reverse complement strand
TAACGTGGTGTGGTGTTCAGGTCGTGTAGACTTGCCGCGCAGAACGTACACAACCGTGGAGGCGGGCGCGTAAGAGACAATCTTGTTCTGCAGCACGAGTGTGTTCGCTGCGTCTTCGAGAGTTTCAAAGGGCAAGAGATGCAAAATGCCATCGGGCACAACGATGAGGCGATTCGCACCACTGTGTCTTTCAAATGAGGACAAGAGAATGGCATAAAGCTGCTTTGCCAAGGGAACGTCAACGCGCTTTTCTCGAAGCGCGGCGAGATAGCTGCGTGTCAAGTCCTCGATTTGCTTTCTACTGCCGTTCAGGTGCTCCAGACCTATTGCGCGGGGTGAAATCCAAATGCAATAAGACTGAGGCTCAGCGAGGACGTATTCTAGGATCAGTTCGTCGCCACGAATACGGGATTGAACGTTCTTGAGGGATGCAGGTTTCTCAAACCACTCCTTCGTGTCTGTTTCTTGCCCTGTACGCGCCAGTCCTAACCTGCGTTCATATTCGACCAGTTGATCAAGCAATGCTGTCCGTTCAGCAGCGTCTTCAGATCGCATCAGACGAAGTTGCAGAGTTGCCACGTCAGTTTCCAACTGTTGTACCTGCTCGGATGCGTTTTGAGTTGGTGGCGTTCCGTTTTCAAGAAGTGCTGCCGGCGTCCGGCCACGTACACGCTCCAGCACGCTGAAGGCGCGAGCAACATTTCCCAGACGGGCCTCCATTTCAAAATGACGAAGATAGGTGTCGCTCATTGCGTCAGCGAGTGAACTGTTCCAGTACGCCTCGTTTGTATTCACCAGCATGCCGTCGATTACGTCTTCGGCCTGGTTGTATAGCCTTTCCGCACCGATTGAGTCTCCCTGGCGCGCTTTTAGATCGGCGAGTACGGTCAGATCGCGGGGCAAGTAGTAGCGGTCGCCCACCTTCCTGCTTACATCGACGCCGATGGCCGCACGATCCTCGGCAGATCGAAGGTTGCCATCGTCGCGATAGATTCTTGCCAGATCAAGCATCGCTTGTGCCGCCATCCGATAGAACGTGTGTTGCCGCCCTAGATCTCCTCCTCTCTCCAGAAGTTTGACAGCATCCTCGCGGTGTCCTAATCGCAATGCGAGTTCGCCTTTGTTGATGAGAATCTGAGATTGGTGGCCGTACTTTTCGTTTTGAATGGCGGTAGAGAGCGCATAGTCCAAAACGCGTTCGGCTTCTTCTGACTTCCCCTCTCCCGCCAAAGCCCAGCCCTTGCCTTCGTAAGCCATGTAGGGAAAGCCGCAGTCGGGATTGTCCCGACTCCTCTTGATCGCTCGCTCGAAAAAAGCGAGTGCCTCGCCGTATCGCCGAACTTCGTTGAAACCGTTCCCAAGCATTTCGAGAGTGCGAACCTGACCGCCCAAATCGCCGCTCGCCATTGTGGACAGAAGCGCATCGCCCACCATTGTTGAGGCTCGTTTACTGTCGCCTTCGAGGAAGGCGATGATTCCCAACTCTCCTTCCGCCCGCGCCTCCCACTGTTTTTCGCCGAGAGAATCTGCAAGCGTCTGCGCCTCTAGCCAGGCCCGTTTCGCTGATGCGGCGTTGATTTCGAGGTCCGTGTATCCCTTTTGAACCAAGCACCACAGCCGCAGCTCCGGGTCTGCCTTCGTTGCCGGCTGGTCCAATTCCTTTTGGATCATCTGAGAGACATCGACGTATGACATTGTCTCTGACCGTGCGCGAATTCGTCCGATGCGAGCGTAGATTTCGTTCCTGGTGTCGCCCTTTTGTTTGAAGAGTTCCTCTGCCCGAGCGTAGAGTGGCTCTGCCTTGGGCCAATTGAAAAGCCAAGCGAGGCGGTTTGCTTCTGTGAGCAGCAGGTTGGGGTCAGTTGAAGCTGCCGGGTTCGGCAGGAATTGGGCTGGGAAGGGACTACGCTTCAGCTTCCGAGACGCATACAGCCAAATGTATTTATGAGATATTGCGCCAAGCAGGGCAATAGCGAGGGATGTGAGAAGGAGCGCTACTCGAAGAGGGCTCGATACACGCATTGTAGACGCAGGTCCGGTTGCTTGATGTCATTTGGCTGTTAAATCGCTAGATGCCGCGTGTGGGCTTTGGGTTTCCTCCCGTGACGCCTAGCGGCTACGCCCCCTGTTGTCGGGGGGCTATTGCCTTCCAACCCAGTTCCAGGCTTTTAGTTGCGTGTTCAGCCACGATGCGCCCTGTTGGTCGCACTTCCGACCTCGCGGACTAGGTACCCTATTTGGTGATTGGCAGAGGGATGAATGTTGAGGCGGGACGCCCGCTCTCGCGGACGTCCCACATTTCGAGTCACTCGGTGGATGTTACCGCCGCCAAAATTTCGGCGCTCGTGCGCTGAATCCGTTCGAGCGATGCCGCCAGCGTTTCCTTGTTGCCGTCGTATAGGTGAATGTAATCGACTGAGCTGGTCGCTGCCAGGCCGATGCCTTCACAAACAACAAAAGCAACCGCTTCCGCTTCCGTTTCGCGGACGCTCTTGCTGGTTTTGGTGCGCTGCTCTCCTTGATGCAGAAGCGCGTGGGCCACTTCATGTACGAGAGTCGCAAACTCCTCCGGGGCGGTCTGTCCGGGTAGGATCGCAATCTTTCCTGGTGAACATTGCCCTTGCGCGGGATAGATCGCATCCGAATACTCAAGTTGAATTCCACGGCTCGAAAGGACTTCCTTCAGCCGCTGTATGCGGTCGGACGGATCGCCTTCTGTACTCCCGAATTGCGGAAGGGGCTTGCCGTCCGTATCCGCCATATCGAACACATAAGCAGCCCGAAAACGGATGGCCACGCGTTCGTTCCTTTCGTCTTGCTGTTTCGGTTCGGCATCTTCACGAAGCACGACAGGAGCAAGAATTAAGATTCCCTTTGCGCCTTTCTTCACAAATCGACCCAGCCGCTTCCATGCGTGGAATCCAGCGACATGACTTGCATTTGGCCTTTGTGATGCGATTAGCATGATGTTGTGCAACGAATAGCGATGGAATCGCGCCATTGCTCCTAAATATTCCCTCAGCTTCTCACTGTGGCCCGCTTCCAGGGCATGACTGAGTTCCTCGATTGCCTTGCCTGCGATCTGCGTTGCTTGCTCGATTTTCATTTTTGTTCCTCCTGTTTCGGGAGTCGTTGCTCCCTTCACCGCGCACCGAGGGAGCAATGACGCGAAACAAAGGACCGAGCGAAGAGACTGGCGCGTTCAGGACGCAACGGGCGGCACAGTTGAGTGACACAGCTTTTCCGTGGCGCGAAATGTGCTAGTGGAGGCCGGAGCCGTACTCTTCAGGCGGAACGTGGCACTCTCGCAGCGACAAATTCGAGCAAGTTGAGAGCGTAAGGGCTAAGGCGTAAGGCACCCTCGGTAGGCGAACAACAGGCGAATATGATAAGCTTCGAGCCATGATCGGTTTCAAAGAGCGGACTTGGCGCATTACGCTCTACAAACGTGAACTGCAGCCAGACGGCCGTGTGGCTGACGTTGAAATGGAGACGTTCGATCAAGCGCGGGCCAAAGGCACGTCGGGAGACATCCGAGAAGCAAACGGGCGGCTTGCGTTTCTGACAGCGAACGGAAAAGAAGTAGTAACCGGTGGGGTTGCCTTTGTTGCTCGGGAATTGTGAACTCCGAAGACTGAGGGTCGAGCGCAATCGCGTAGGGCTTCCGTGTCCGAATGATAGTGACGCTCCGCGCGTCTATCTGGGCCTTTGAATTAAGTATTTCTGTTTCAGCTTGCACGCGTACGCCCGCAATGTGCCGGGGCATCGCTCATCGGTCGAAAGCGTCGCGATCACGTCTTCAATGGCTACTGCTGAAATGCGTTCGCGCGTGCCGGCCACTACTCCCGAGAGCAACTCCTTTAGCGAGGCCCACAGACCGGCATTTGCGCGCGGCAACAGAAATATCAACCGGCTTCGGTCATCGTGCACCATGTGCCAGACGTTGCGATTGAACTGGTAAGCATCAAGAAAAGCCCGCATCTCAAGCCGATTCGCTTGCAAATGCGGGGCAAGCTTCTGGTGATAGAAGTTACTAAACTTTGTCCGATGCCGAAGGTCATCGGCGGCCTTACCAAATTCTGCCTCAGAAAGTTTTACCTCGCAGAACGTCTGAGCGCCGTCTGTGGTCCTCCAAACTACATCTATGTTGCTTTCCTCCAAGGGATCGGGCACCTGCTCTAGCTCCCAAATCGCGAGAGTCCCTGGACAGCCGAGAGCTCGAAGTAGGGCCGAAGCCGCCTCTGCCGTGCCATCGAAATACGGGAAGAACAGATTGAAAGCGAAGGCTTGCGATGAATTCAGATGATGGAAGTACTTGTGAAGCGCTAGCTTGGTTCCATACTTCTTTAGAATCGGTTGAGCTTCTTCGAGCAGGTTCCGGGAGGCTTCAGCAAGAGGAAGGATGTGATCCTGCGGCACATCGCGTCCGCGATATTGAAATACTCCCGGCTCGTCTATGAAGAGGCACAGCCGCTTGTAGTCCGCCAGATGTTTCTTGAGGTCATCCTGATATCCCATTCTCTACGCCGCTATCCGGTCTTTTCGAGTCAACCGCTCGATGGCGACAGTCTAATCGCAAAAAAACGAAAGATCTTTTCTATAAATCCTCGCCAATTGTTGAAGCTCGACGAAATCGACCCTGCGTTCGCCAAGTTCGCACTTCGATACGAAAGAGTGCGGCTTGCGAAGCCGTCTGGCAACCTCCACCTGGGTGAGGTCGGCCTCGCGTCGTGCTTGAACCAACCGGGCGAGGAATCTCTTATACGCCTTGTGATAACCCTTATCGTTGGCATTCACCTCCGCATGTATAGTCAATCTTGACAGATTCCCCAAAATAGGGAATCCTATAATTCCCCATTATAGGGAATAGATTATGCTCTCTACACCCCGAAGGGAGGACCACAGCTATGCAATTCCCGGAAGTGAAAGGTAAGGTCGTAGAGTTCGTCCAAGCCTCAGCACAGACGGAAGGCGCGTTCGTTAACATCCGTTTTACCGATAAAACCGATCTTGGCTTTACATTCAACGCCAAAATGAAATTGGATTACGTCACTCTGAACGACGTGAGCGACGGCAACTACGAGCTAATCAAGGAATACATCAAGGTGCCGTCATGAAGAATCGGCCGGCCCTCTCTAAGAAACGCAAACGAGATCGCGGCAGTGCTTTTCCGGGGCTGAAGGGAAAAGTCGTCCACTGGGTGGAAACAGCCTTCGAAGAAGACAGGCTGTATATCCATGTTCGCTTCATGGACCGCACCGAACTCACTTTTTGGCTGTCGTCGCGCATTGTAATTGAGGAAGCCACTTTGAGTGATTGGAAGACTGGCGATGACGTTATCAAGCGCACGTACATCCAAAGCCCCGAAGTCAAGGCAATCGCGGCGCAGGAACCCGAATTCCAAAGAATTTGTCATCAGATCGAACGTGAAAAGAATCGCAAAGGCAAATAGCAATGGCACGTAAAGAATCCACAGAAAAGGCGACCGAATGGGTCTCGAAGTACCTCAAAATAATCATCAGCGATAGGGAGGCGCGTGAATTTGTCGCCCAATTGCCTGGGGCGATAAAGGACCTCGAACGACTCGAAGAGATCGTTGCTGATGAGAAATAGAAACCTATGGAGACCCGCAAGCGTTCTGCGCTGACTTGCAACAGTGAGCGTGTGGGGAGAGGCTACTTTGATGTTGATGATTCGGCGGCTCCGGATGGTACGAGAGGCAAAGGGTATTTCTCGTGAAGTAGTCGAGCGTCGGGCTGGCCTTCCTGGCTCCTATTTGCGCGAAATGGAAGATGCGCACATAGTTCCTCCGCTGGAGACCTGGGAGAGGATTGCGGGAGCGTTGGCAATTTCGCTCGCGCAATTGTTCTATGACGGCGAGAGTCCGCCCAATCTGCCCAACTTGCCTGGGCGGAAAACCGCCGAAGATATTGCAGGCGCAATTGATTTCAGGCAATTGAAAAAAAGCCGCGCGCAACCATTCTGAAAGAGTGATAATCAGAGCAGGTAGCGGCGGCTCCGCAAGGAGGTAAAAGATGGACTTGCGATGCCCAAATTGCAGCGGCACAGACTTGAAGAGCCTCTCTGTCGCGTTTCAACAAGGCCGTTTCTCGGTCAATACCAGTTCGCGTTTGCGCGGTGTGGTCGTCGGAGCAAGCGGGCCGGACGTTGTGATCGGCAGAGCGACGACGCGCGGACTGCAACAGAGCGACCTTTCCAAGAAGCTTAGTCCTCCGACAAAATGGTCATACGGCAAGCCGGTCATGTGGTCCCTGGGAATCTCGTTCGTGGCACTCATTGTGTACGTGCGTTCGGTCATGTCACACCCTGGGCCGACGTCGTCTTTCCCGGTGACTCTATACGCCGTGATTTTCCCCGTAGTCTTAGCAGCCCTGGTGGCCGCAGTTTGGCGGCATAATCACTCAACCTACTCTCGGGAATATGCCGAGTGGAGTCGCTCGTTCGTTTGCGAACGATGCGGAACCGTGAGCAAGCACGATCTCGGCAGCGCTGCGGCTGCCTAACGACCTGTAAATCCCCCGTCGCACAACAAGGACCTAGCGGAGCCGTTGCTCCGCTAGGTCGAAATACTGTTTGGACAGTTCGATGCCGAGGAAGCGGCGATTCAGATTTCGTGCGGCGAGAAGCGTTGAACCTGAACCACAGAACGGGTCGAGAACCATGTCCCCCGGATTTGAGAAAGATTCAACCAATGGCCTCAAGACACTGACCGGCTTCTGAGTCGGATGAAGGTGGTTGCCCGTGTACTTCCATTCCAGAACGTCAGGGATAGTGCGAGCCGGCTTCTGCGGGTTGCCCTTCGCCAGCAGGTAGGCGTTCTCGTGTTGATAGCGAAGGAAACGCTCGGTGGAAGCGTAGCGCTTGATGAACGTCAGATGGCCGATTACTCGGAAACCCACTTCACGCCAGGCGGCGAGGAATGTGTCAGCCTTGTGCCAGCCGTAGAAGCTGACGCAAAAGCGATTCCAGCGGAGCACGCGGTAGATTTCCTGGAAAGCGGGCTTTACCCAATCGCTGTTGTTGTCATTGGGAACGCTGCGCCCGTCGCGTGATGAATAGTGCGCTAAGTAAGGCGGGTCCGTGAGAACAAAATCGACACTGTTGGATGCCATGCGGGAAAGAAACTCAATGCAATCGCCGTGCAGCAAACTATTTGAGAATCCATTGTTAATCTGAGGATTGACTTGTTCTGATTTCATTTTCCGTTCTCCTGTAGGTGATTTGGTTCCTTCACCCGAGCACAGGAACCAGAGCACCGGGCCACAGGAGGAGGAAAAGATTCAGGGAGAGGCTGGAGCGGGAGGCAACGGGTGTGACAGGAGAGTACTGTGCGACTGGCGCAGCCGTGTGCTAGCGGAAGCTGAACTGAAGGAATTGAGATTCAACCGACGGAGGTTTCGAGAGACTGGTCAGTGAAGACGGGTTTTCTGAGCGATTGGCCTTCAGTCTGAAGCGGCTGATTTTCCTTTTTCTGTCATTCTCCATTGACCATCCTTATGACGTTCGATCCAGTTTTGATTTTGAAAATGTTTGTACGTCTTACGAGCGATCTTCGGCCACATGGGAGAAGACGAATTACTTGCAAGTTCGCTGTCTGGGAAGGCATTAAGGACGAATCTTTGAAGATCGCTGACCATTTCGTCGGACGAAGCTACGCCGCCACGCTTTGCCAAGGCGCTGAGAGCGGGAACGTACAGCTGGGTCGCCAGAACCCGGGCTTGGCGAGGCTTGTTTCGGCTCTCCGTTGCGGCTCCTTCGGCTTTTTCGAGGGTTTGCTGTGATGAAGCAACCAGTTCCTGCCATTCGCCGCGAAGAGCAAGAATCTTCTTGGAAAACGCATCAAACGTTCGGCCCACTTCCATCCACTCCGTGGCCGCCTCGTAGTCACCTGACTTCATTCTCTTCGCAGCCGATGAATTGATCTTTTTCTGGGCAGTCTCAAACCGGTTGAGCAACTGCTTGAATGCTCCCTCGACCTGGTTTGCATATCGAATTGAAGTCGCCATCTCGCCATCCTATTGTGTGATGATGTACAGATCTATAATTTCCGCTCTGTCCCAAGTAGGGACAAGTATATTAGATTTCAATAGGTTCTAAAGGAATACGTCACGGGAGCGGCCTATGAGTTCCGAGGTTTCGCCCCAGCTCGCGCGCTGGAGCGGCATAGACTCGGTGGTGGCAAAACGTGTGACCGAGGTGTCTCAGCAATGCATCGAGGCATACCGCGCAAATCCGCTATTGATTCGAGAGCACGCGAACATCGAACGTGGCACTGCGGAAGGCGGTTATGGACGCCGGCAGCTCTACGAACTGGTGCAAAACGGAGCCGATCAACTGCTGGGGGCCTCTGGTCGGATTGAGGTCATACTGACTCATGACGCGCTCTACTGCGCGAATGAAGGCAGCTCTATCGATTTATCCGGCATTGAAGCCGTGTTGTGCTCACATCTGTCAAGCAAGCGAGGCTGGGAAATCGGTAGATTTGGATTGGGATTCAAGAGTGTTCTTGGTATTACCGATTCCCCGGAATTTTATAGTCGATCTGGTTCATTCGTCTTTAGCAAAGCCATGAGCCGAGAGCGAATTTCCAAGGTCGCGGCATCTGATCGCTACCCGATCTTACGCCTCGGCTATCCGATCAATCCGGCGGAAGCGGCAACCCGAGACCCGCTGTTAGAAGAACTGATGTCCTGGGCAGCGACGGTAGTAAAGCTGCCGATCTTGCCCGAGACAGGGGGATGGTTATCTGACGATTTAGGGAATTTCCCTGCAGAGTTCGTGTTATTTGCAGGGCACGTCTCCAGGCTAACTCTCGACAATCGTATGGCGGGAAAGAGACGGGACATACAATGTGAACGCGACGAAGAAATCGTCATATTAGATGAAGGAGGCAATACCTCAGTTTGGAAGGTGTTTTCCACAACTCACCGGCCAACGGCGGAGGCGCGAAAGGAGGCGGGCGAGCTCGCTGACCGCGATGAACTGCCGCTACATTGGGCTGTGCCCGTCGAAGGCAGAATGGGGCGCGGACAGTTCTGGGCGTTTTTCCCAACGCAGTATGAAACAACTCTCTCCGGCATTCTCAACGCACCGTGGAAAACGAACGAAGACCGGCAAAACCTCCTGCCTAGTCGGGTAAATCAGGAACTCATTGATGTGGCCGCACGTCTGGCGGTTGACAGCATCCCGAAGCTCGTGAAATCTAACGATCCCGGATGGATATTAGACGTTTTTCCTGGCCGCCTCGAAGAATCGCCACAGTGGGCAGACAGAATCCTCAACACAAAAATCTATCAGATAGCTAAAACAAAGCACTGCATACCAGACCAGTTTGGTGAGGCTCGACTTCCGACGGAGCTAAATTGCACACCGGGACATCTGCCGGCTAGTGCATATGAACAATGGGCTGCAGTGAATCCGCGGCCTTGGAACTGGCCACATCCTACGGCGGAGACCCGCAGTCGTCGCGCTCGCATGGAGCGACTGTTTGAACCTGAAGTCCAGCCGGCCTCAATCGGCGATTGGCTTGAAGCGTTGACGGTAGGGGGCTCTGCGATTCATTCCATAGCCGCTCTCCGTGTCGCCTCGGCAATTTGGGGTGCAGATGGACCTCGCCTCCATCGGGATGAAGTCATCGAAGCCAAGATAGCTTTGACCGAGTCTGGGGAGTTAGTGGCACTGGATGCCTCAAATCTGTTTCTCGTCAATCCGGTTCTCATTGACAAGCCAGTGGTTCCGTATATCCATTCTGAAGTTGCATCGGACCCCGTTGTCCTTGAGTTCTTGCGCAAAATCGGTATCCGCGACGCTGACATCAGCGGCGAGCTCAGCAGCTGCATCGCTCATGGAATTCAGAAGTTTACCGAGAGGGACTGGCAGCGCTTCTGGTCGCTCGCGGCGGCTGCGGGCACTTCAGCTATAGAGTTGCTTCGTAGCAGAACTGACGTTTCTTCCTTGCGAGTGCGGACAGTTTCTGGAGAATTTCAGCCCCTACGTTCTGTGCTTGCCCCAGGAACAATTGCTGACCCAAAGAGGGACCCGCGCGTCGCGGTAGACATGGAATATCACTCGAATACGATGGACTTACTTCGGGCTCTCGGAGTCTCAGAAAAACCTGTAGCTGGCCGAGGCAGTTTGGACGAGAGCTGGGGCTACAAGTACAGAGCCGTCGCACTGGAGACCTACTATAAGACGCTCACTACTCGTCAGCGACCGATGGAAAGCTATTTGAACTTTTTTCATAGTCAATGCGCTGGCCCCTTGGAGCCGTTCATCAAATTGAGTGAAGAAGGGAAAGCATACTTTACAGAGGAATTGTTGGGGCTGAATGAACCGGACTGGACATTCGGACACGTCAGTCGGTCGTCGTCCTATCCAACAATCAAATTTCCCGCCCCCAGTGTTTGGCTTGTTCGCAACGTGGGATATCTACGCACGTCTCTGGGCGTTCGAAACATTTTGCAATCTGTGGGAAGGCCACTGAATCGGTGGTCCCAATTCATCCCAGTCGTGGAGCCCGACATTGATGCGTCACGTCTAAATTTGCCCGCAAAACTGGACCAGCTTTCCGAGGCACAGTGGAAGGGGGCATTTGCGGAAGCGAGCATGATGAAAGACGAAGCCGCCCTCGGGGATTTCTACGCGGAAGCCAGCGCTTATCAGGCCCAGCCCGAGGCGATTCGTTGTCGTTCGGGCGGAGAATTCACAAGCCTGCCCCCAAACGAAGTTACAGTGGCAACGCATGGTTCGGAACGAGAAGCGCTTGCCGGTGCCGGCCAGCCATTTGTTTTTGTTCGGCAAGCAGCCGGTGCAGCTTCGCTGATCGAGCGTTGGAGGCTTCGATCTGCGGACCTTAGTGTCAAGACAGAGGTTGTTTCGATTCCATCGGGTCCAGAGAATTTGTTGGTCAAAGAGTTTCCTCCCCTACGGGGCTGTGCGCCGCACATTGACGAATATTTATTGGTGCCATGCGCGTCCCTACGAGAAGAGACCCTCACGCCCGTTGGGAAGGTTGGCGAGTACGTCGATTGGCATATCGAGGCAAGACGAATCTACTTTGTGGACTCGCTGTCCGATAGCGAATTATTGGATCGCCTAAGCTTACATTTCTCTCTCGATCTGTCAGACGATGAGAAGCGCGACATCCTAGAGCACCGAATCCAAGAGGATGTGCAGAAGTCGCTGGCTGAGATTCGCCTAACCGAGGGCGCACCGGCGAAACTAGCGAAAATAGTCAAGAATAACGAAACCATCCTGAGACATCTCCCCCGTGGTCTCGTTGAGGCAGTTTCACTAGACGGCAAGGGAACGGACGTACTGCGACTAGCCGAACTCGCCTATGCCGTGTATGGAGTCGATCTATTCAGGGAGTTTGCAGGCGACATGGTTGCGTACGGCATCGACCCACCTGCCCGTTGGTCAGGAAGTCCTCAAGCGATCAGTTTTGTTGCTTCGCTTGGACTGGGCAAGGAATTCGCCGGTTTCGAAAGCTCGCGGCGAGACCCGCTCCTCGAAGTGCAGGGACCTCCTCAACTGCCGAGCCTGCATGAGTTTCAAGAAAAAATCCTGGACCGGATCAAAGACATGGTGCTCCGCAAGGGCCCGGGACGAGGCATTCTCGTCCTGCCCACTGGCGCTGGCAAAACGCGAGTGGCAGTTCAAGCCTTGGTTGATTGCCTCGTTTCAAATTCCCTAGAAGGGCCACTGGTTTGGATAGCGCAGTCGGACGAATTGTGTGAACAAGCGGTGCAATCGTGGAGCGAGTGTTGGCGCACGTTTGGCGACCGCCGGACACTTAACATCAGCCGGCTTTGGGGGCCTAATCAGGCACAGGGCCTCGACACGGGGCCGCAGGTAGTCGTTGCGACCATCGACAAAATGAGCAATCGCGTCGACGATGATCTATATCAATGGCTGGCCCGTTGTTCGTGCATCGTCGTCGATGAAGCACACGGCTCAATCAATCCTGAGTATACGTCGGTCCTACGTTGGCTGGGCTTGGACATCAGTCAGCGCGAAATTAAACAGGATCGCTGCCCGCTTATCGGTCTTACGGCGACGCCTTTTCGTGGGCATTCAGAAGAGGAGACGCGCCGACTAGTAGGTCGGTACGGCGGATATCGAATCGACAAAGAAGTGCTCGGCGAAGATCCATACAGCACGCTGCAGGACAAGGGGGTTCTGGCTCTGGTGGATCATCGCGTTGTCGATGGAGCCGACATTGAACTTACAGAGGGCGAGCAATCAGATTTAAAAAGATTTGTCCGTCTACCAGCGGCGGTTGAAGAACGACTCGGAACTGATCGCCATCGGAATCAGGCACTCCTGGATTCGGTTCAATCGCTTGACGGCGAATTGGGCGGCGACTGGACTGCGATATTATTTGCGACATCAGTTGACCACGCACGGGTAATGGCTGCGCTATTAAACCTGGGAGGAATTCCCTCAGCAGCGATTACGGCGGAGACCGATGTCGGCGCTCGTCGATATTACGTTGAGGCCTTTCGCAAGGGAAAAATTCGTGTCCTGACGAACTACGGCGTTTTGGCACAAGGGTTCGACGCGCCGTCAGTACGCGTGATTTTTGTTGCCCGACCAACCTTCAGTCCAAATCTCTACCAGCAAATGATTGGGCGCGGCCTGCGAGGCCCTAAAAACGGTGGCAAGGAGCGATGCTTAATCATAAACGTTCGCGACAATCTGGATCGATATGGCGTCCAGCTGGCATTTCACCATTTCGACCACTTGTGGCGCGGCAGGCAATAGTGAACGAATTCCATCCCACGGACGAACAGAATTGCGTTATTAAATCCCCTCCTTCGGCCAAGACCCTTGTTTTAGCAGGTGCAGGCACAGGAAAAACTGAGACCTTGGTTCATCGCCTTGAGTGCCTTCTGGAAGATCCGATGATGCAACACGGAAATATTCTTGTGCTCGCGTTTTCGCGTGCCGCCGTCAGAGAACTGCGAAAACGTCTCCGCCAACGCGAAAATGAAGCGAGATTTGTGAAGGCGAGAACATTCGATTCGTTCGGCACGCTTCTTTTGATGAATTGCCCGGAGGCGGGTGACTTGGCGGGGAAAAACTATGACCAGCGGATCGCGCTGGCTTCGGACTTCATCCTAAATGACCTCGATGCTAGACAGCGCCTCAGCGAAGTTAAGTACCTGATCGTCGACGAGATGCAAGACTTGGTCGGTGTACGCCAGGAGATGGTGCGCAGTCTTATTCAGACTCTGCGCCACTCGATAGGGTTCACTTTGTTCTCTGATCCCGCGCAGAGCATTTACGAATATCAGGCAAAAACGAAGCCCTCCAGCATGGGCGCACAGCAAATGTTGGACTGGTTGCGGAACGAATTCAAGAATGATTTAACGGAGCAACGATTCACAAAGGATTTTCGATTCGAAACCGAGGAAGCTCGCACTGCTCTGTGGGCTCGCGAACACTTACTCGCCGCCCACCCCGCGTATGAACAGATCAGGGATCGGCTGAGGACTGATTTGCGGAGGTTGAACAGCTTCACTCTCGACCAACGCGCACCTGGCCTACGAAGGAACGATTCACCCGTGGCGATTTTGTGCCGGTCGAACGCTCATGCCTTGTTGCTCTCTCGCGAAATGTTTGAGCTGAAGCTTCCGCACGTCGTGCAACGCGATCAAACAGAACGTTGCATGCCTGCCTGGCTTGCCAATCTCTTTCGTGGCCTTGAAAGTCCCGAACTGACGCGACCCGAATTCCTAGATTTGTTCGCAAGAATTCAACCACACACGCACGTGGGAGATCCTGGTGATGCGTGGTCCATCTTAAAGCGCATTGATCGCAGCAAGGGAAAGGAAATTCATTTGGTGCGCTTAAATGAGGGCATTCGCTCGGGAAACATTCCAGATGAGTTAGTACAAGCAACGGTCTCCAAAATAGTGCTAAGCACGATCCACCGAAGTAAGGGACTGGAATTCCCAAATGTAATGATCTCCGATCCCGTTGACGCGGGTGACGGTCCTGATGACAGCGACATTGCCGAGGAAGCAAGAATTCTGTATGTCGCTATGACTAGAGCGAAGCGTTCGCTCGAGCGGCTGAACGGTCCCAATGGGTGCAGAGCGGGAAAAGATAAGAACGACCGTTGCCGGCTTTATACGTATCGGAACGGGTTTGCACTCGTTAACAGTATCGAGATCCGAGGTGGTGATTGTCAGGCGCTTGACCCTGCTGGAGCCTTCGGTTTCGATGGTGATGTTGCGGCCATTCAAGCGTACCTTCAAAATTCAGTCAGGGCGGGAGATCCGGTGGAACTAACTTCGGTGGATGTCATGGATGCCGAACATGTGCAACGAAAACACTACGTGGTTCAACACGCTGGGAACTATATTGGAATAACTTCGATTGATGCATTCCATCAAATGCAAGTTGCGTTATGGCCTCCGAAAGCCTTTGGCAAGTTCGAACTTCGTTGGCCGTCACGGATAGGCGGGTTGCACGTCGAAACCGTGGATACAGTTGCTGGTTCGCCTGCTACGTCCCGAAAACATGGGCTAGGAATTAGCGGCCTGTGGCTGCGGGTTCGGGTTTCCGGCTTGGGCACTCTTCACTTCGAATCCGAGTACCAGCAGAAAAAAAGGGGTTAACAAATGCCTGACCCAGTTAAAGTCGGATCAACGCTTGATCCGTATTACGAATTCCGAGAGGCGCTGGTCGACGCTGTCTCGCGTGACCTCATTGGTCCATACGAACAGTCGGAGGTCATAGAAGATGCCCCTTTGACTAAATACATCGCCGGCATCATTTATCCCAGGTCGGAAGATAATATTGACGCGGAACAAGACAACGACCTCGCTGACGATGACGGTGATGACTTCGCACCTGACCCTCCGGTCGCACTCGCCAATCTCAGATATCCGTCTTCATTCGGTGTGACCTTCGCGGTGGACGTGCGGTCAACCAAGGAATTGACTGTCCAAGTGGAAGCTGCTCGGTATGAAGTGCTTCCGCCTGGCGACGATCAATCAAAGGGCACTGCCAGGTCACAGTGGAAAAGAGTACCTCTTCAGCTTAATCCTACCTTCGTGCCTGTCGATAGGGTCACGGCGGGCGAGAGAATCCCGATTGCTCCTGGGTTAGGACTGTTCTATCGAGTTCGAAAACCTGAAAGCGACATCGCATCTGTGACCATCGTCGTGGTGAATGACAACAAAGTTAGTTCTAAAGACAAGATGGGAACTCGTGACGCGCTTTCCTTTTTTCAGGTATCCCTCACACTGGCTGGCCATCAGTCAACTGGTGCCCCTTTCGTAGAAAGGAGAACTTCAACGCTCTCTGTCGAAGATGCCGATCTGGATGCTTATAGACTGCTGTACCGGGAGGCAAGGAGCTTCTCTGTAGGTCATGGATGCGGGGTTCAATGGACTCTCAGCGAAGATGAGAGGCGTGCCGTCGAGATTCGTTCTGCGACGATGCCTCGATATGATTTGAAGCTTGCGGAGAGTAACCCCAACATCCCAGTCGGCGGACTGGGCATGAAATCCCTCGCTGGCCCAGATTGGGAAAGCGCTCAATCGGCACTTAGCTCACTTTGTGATGGATATGAGCAATGGATTACGTCGCAAGAGGAACGGATGGGTGAGCTTTCGTCGGAACTCAAGAAGACCGCTGAGTTGCATTTGAGAGGCTGCAGGGAAGCCGTTCGGCGCATGCGGGCAGGCATCACCCGCCTGATTACGGATGAGAACTGCCGAAAGGCATTTCAGCTTGCCAACTCTGCCATGCTCATTCAACGAGCTCGAACAGATTGGCTGAAGTTAGGAAAGCAGACTCCGGCACCGATTGCCTCGGATGTCGTAAAGTGGAGGCCATTTCAGATCGCATTCATCCTTTTATGTTTGGAAGGGATGGCAGACTCTCATAGTGACGATCGTCAGATCGCGGATTTGCTCTGGTTTCCAACGGGCGGCGGCAAGACCGAGGCTTATCTCGGCATGATTGCCTTTGCAATTTTTCTACGCCGTTTGCGCAGCAACGGCAAAGCTTCGGGCGTTACCGTACTGATGCGATATACACTTCGACTGCTTACCATCCAACAGTTTGAACGCGCCGCCCTACTCATTACGGCGTGCGAACATCTCCGAAGGCAAAATGAGATGGACCTCGGGCGTGATCGAATTACGATTGGACTGTGGGTAGGACAGAGCGCCACACCGAACACGAGGAAAGATTGCGGGGAAGCTCTAAAGAAACTTCACAAAGGAGAATCTCTCACAACTGAAAACCCGGTTCAGTTACAGCAGTGCGTTTGGTGCGGTACTCCACTAGACTATCGAAATTACTGGCAGACCTCAGATGATCGCCGGCTCATGATTAGCTGCCGACAAGAAGATTGCGAATTCTCGAAAGGGCTGCCCGCATTTCTTGTCGACGAGGATATCTATGACTATCGCCCGTCGCTGATCATCGGAACAGTCGACAAGTTTGCTGCCTTACCCTGGAAGGGCGACACTGCCGCTCTATTCAACATCGATAGTCCCGGCACACCCCGCCCTGAGTTGATCATTCAGGACGAATTACATCTCATTTCAGGGCCGCTCGGAACCCTTACAGGACTCTACGAAACCGCCGTCGACGCCCTGTGTACCTATAATGGAACGCCCCCGAAAATCATAGCTTCGACAGCTACGATCCGAAGAGCTGGGTCGCAAACAAAGGCTTTGTTTAACCGTGAGTTCCGTCAGTTCCCGCCTCCGGCGATTGATGCCGGTGATTCGTACTTTGCGCGCGAAGCATTGCCGGTGGAAAAAGGAACTCGACTGTACTGCGGTCTCGTAGCTCCAGGTACATCCCATTCAACCCTCATGATTAGGACATATGCTGCTCTCTTGCAGGCAGCGAAAGATCTTCCAGGAAGTGACGCCGTTCGCGACACGTTTTGGACACTTTTGGGCTACTTCAATAGTTTGCGTGTACTTGGAGGCGCAAAACTTCAGGTGCAAGACGACGTTACGGATCGGCTCAACTATCTTGCGCTTCTACACAAGACGGAAGGTCGCGAAATTGATGAGATTGAACTGACGAGTCGGGTTCCTTCGGCTGAGATCCCCATGAATCTCAAGAGAATTGAGCGTCGCTACCCCGACAAAAAGGTCGTTTCCGTCTTGCTAGCCACCAATATGATTTCAGTGGGAGTAGACGTAGACCGCTTGGGACTGATGGTTATGATGGGTCAACCCCAGGCAACATCGGAATACATACAGGCCACAAGTCGCGTCGGGCGAAAATTCCCTGGCCTCGTGTTTGCACTTTATAACGCTGGCCGCTCGCGCGACCGATCACACTACGAAAACTTTGTGGCGTACCATTCTGCCTTATATCGACAGGTCGAATCGAGTAGCGTGACACCCTTCTCCCCAAGAGCCCGTGATCGAGGCTTGCACGCGGTTCTTGTGGCTCTCGTGAGATTGATGGGAACCAAATTCAGGCCGAATGCCTCGGCTTCTGACGTGGAACTACTGTCCCAAGATCTCGCTGCGGCGAAGCAGATTATTCTCCAACGCGCCGGTCATGTCTTGGGAGGCGACCTCGAAGAGTTGAAGCAAGTCGAGGCAGAACTCGATGCGCTGACGCACCGTTGGAAGCAGGAAGGCAAGGAGAACAAGTATTTGGTCTTCTCCAAGTTTAAGCATCCTAGAGAATCTCTTCTGGTCGAAGCATACGAGCAACATCCGGATTGCGCCGGGCGATTTAAGACGCTCAGAAGTCTTCGTGACGTCGACAAAAACTCTGATCTGTACTTGGTGAGGCCGCGATGAAGATAAAAGCCAGCATTCGCCGGGCACAACTGGTGACCACTTACGGAATCGGTGCACTGGTAGCGTTCGGTGACGATTCATACATGGTCGCTGGCTTGGATTCGTGGACGGTCGGGGAGCCGGACTTGCACGAGCAACGTCTGGAAAAGCGCCTTCGCGTTACTGGGTTTGTCCTCCCGCCGTCAGATGAAAACGGCAAAGACATTCCGGTGATCCGATTTCCCGAATGGCACGTCTGTGGGACGTGCGGTCACCTGCAGCCATTGGATAAGTTGCTGGGTGAGGCTCGATGCGTCTCCTGCGAGGAGCGTCTCGTACCTTCCCGTTTCGTCGTGTGCTGTCGACGTGGCCATATCGATGATTTTCCGTATTTTAGGTGGGTACATGCGGGTCGCGAGCGAAGTGACGGTAAGCACATGATGTCGATGGACACTAAGGGTGCATCAGCCTCTCTGCAGAGCATCATTATCAAGTGTTCTTGTGGTGCTGCTCGCTCCATGAATGGAGCTTTCGCAAAAAATGCCATAGGAAAATGTTCTGGTCGACGACCTTGGATCGGCGGGGAGCGCGAGGACTGTAAAGAGATCGCACGCACTCTGCAACGCGGCGCGTCAAACGTCTGGTTTTCAGAAGTGGCATCCAGTCTGTCGATCCCGCCGTGGTCAGATGCCGTCTTTGGAGTCTTGGATCGCTATTGGACAGTTCTTAAAACTCTGCGAAGTCGAGAGATCCTCCGCAACTCTCTATCCCAGATACCGTCAGTTACGCAATCTGGTTTTTCGCTCGACGACATTGTGGAAGTGGCACTTCAACGGCAGGAGGGTGAGGAAAACCCAGACGCTTCGGATTTAAAGCTTGAAGAATATCGTGCTCTCTGTAATGGATACCCTCAGAGGCATCTAGGCGACGAATTTGTGTGCGTGCCAGTTCGAGAGATCGATGATTTTGTGAGGCATTTCTTTAGCAGAGTGATGCTTGTTACGAAGTTGCGAGAGGTTCGGGCGCTTCGCTCATTTACGCGACTTTTGCCTTACGCACCCGGTGCCAACATTCAAGAACGCGCACCGTTGGCACTGGAACAGCCGGACTGGTTGCCTGCAATCGAGGTCAATGGGGAGGGCGTGTTCCTAGAATTTGACCCAAGGATGCTTGCCGATTGGGAACGTCGACCCGAAGTCCAGCTCAGAGCAACGGGAATACGAAAGCACTACATGGAGATGCTTGAGCAGCTCAAAGTCGATTCAGACTTGCACGTCACGCCGCGCCTTTTGTTGATCCATACCTTTGCTCATGCTCTCATCAACCAATGGTCTCTGGATTCTGGATACCCGGCGGCGTCTCTCAGGGAGCGCCTGTATGTCTCGCCCGAGATGTCTGGCGTGCTGATTTATACGGCAAGTGGGGATTCCGCTGGCAGCCTCGGGGGCGTCATCGGTCAGGCCGCTCCCAAACGATTGGGTCCCAGCATAGAGGAAGCGTTGGCTCGGATCGAGTGGTGCTCAGGTGATCCGCTATGCGTTGAGGCGGATGCCCAAGGCGTAAATTCGTTGAATCTGGCTGCGTGTCACGCATGTGTTTTGCTGCCGGAAGTTAGCTGCGAAATAAATAACGTATTCCTCGATCGAGGTATGTTGGTCGGTTGGCCAGAGCAACCCGACTCGGGTTTTTTTCGCGAAGGATGATGCAAATGGCACGAATGGTCCCCCCAACTCTCGCGGAAGAGGTTCGAAGCAATGCGGAACGGAAGATGTTTCCTCGTTTGCGCGATGGACTTGGGGACGATTGGTTTGTGCTCCATTCGGTGGGTCTCGCGCGCCACGCGCAAAAACCCTGGTCCGAGATTGACTTTGTCCTGATCGGCCCGCTGGGAGTCTTATGTCTAGAGGTCAAAGGCGGTCGTGTCGCGCGCGCAGGTGGTATATGGTCTTTCGTCGACCGGTACGGACGTCAGAATAACAAACATGAAGGCCCCTTCGAGCAAGTAGGTAAGGGAGCCGCAGCGCTGTACACCTATCTTAAAGAGCGAATTCCAGAGATTTCCTTCGCTCCACTTGGATACGGAGTGATGTTTCCAGATATCTCTTTCGATCTTGAAGGGCCTGACATCATCACAGATGTTGTTTACGACGAAAAGGATTACGGAGGGAAGTTTGAAGAGTATTTGAAACGCGTGATGCGATATTGGCAGAAGCGGCTTCAACGGTCTGGGAACCTGGGAGCGTTAACCTGCACACGCGTTGTCAAGGAACTTCGGGGAGACTTCGACTTTCGTCCTTCGCTGAGATCCAGCGCACGTGATATCAACGAAAAGCTTCTTAGTCTAACTGAAGAACAGTATGACAACCTCGATTTCCTCGCCGAGAATGAGCGTGTCCTGGTGCGAGGAGGAGCTGGCACTGGAAAGACTCTGTTAGCAGTTGAGGAAACGAAACGCGCGGCTAAATTGGGTCTTTCCACGCTGTACTGCTGCTTCAATCGACTTCTCGCACGCGAGATACGGGATACGCTGGGAAAATTGCCGAACGCGCACGTGAGAACGCTCCACGCTCTCTCCCACGAAATGATCCGCAATGCTGGCTTAGAGGATCAACTGCCGAACGCGTGCGAAGCCGATCTGCTTAGCAAGTTCTATCCCGAGTTCGGTGCGGAAGCACTTCTCAAGTTGCACCCTGATGGTCTATACGACGAGCTCGTGCTTGACGAAGCACAAGATCTGCTGGCTCCTGGTTATGTGGATTTTCTCGATTTGTTACTAAAAGGCGGCCTTAAGCATGGACGATGGCGCGCATTTTATGACCCAAAACAAGATATTTTTGATGGCGGCGTAGGACGCATCAGGTGTTTGAACAACTTCGGCCCGGCCCGTGGGACGTTAAGCGTTAATTGCAGGAATACTCAGCCGATTGCGGTGCATACTGCGCTTCTCTCAGGCTATTCGCTGCAGGAAACTCTTCGTGTCCAAGGTCCAGACGTCGAAATGCATTATTTTAGCGACCTTAACGATCTCGATAGGATTGCGAGCAGAAGCTTGGAGCGCGTGCTGTCCCAGGAAGTGCCTTTAGAGGACATCGTTCTTCTTTCTCCGCGCCGAATTGATGCAGCGGCGCTGCGAAAACGTCTGGCGATTAAGCGCCCCGTTGTTGATTTGGCCGCTGATGGTCAAAAGTTAGGTAGTATTGGTCTGTGTACGATTAGCGCATTCAAGGGCCTGGAGCGCGACGTCGTCATCCTCTTTGGACTTGATGACGTGCATTCCCCAGAGGGTTCGCAGCTCCTGTATGTTGGCGCTAGTCGCGCTAAAGTCCTTCTCATCGTATTGATGAATTCGGCTGAAAAGGACTTCGTGGCCGAACGAGCGAAGGACTTTGGTCGGACGCTAGCACAGTCCGTTGGTTAGGGAGGACAGATATCCCTTTAAGGAAGCTCATGCGCAGAAACGGACGGGGTGCACACAGACTGACGGCTATCGATCTCTTCGCCGGCGCGGGAGGCCTTTCGCTTGCCGCTCTGAAATTGGACCTTGATATTCGGGCAGCGGTCGACAACGACGTTCACGCTTGCAAGACGTATCGCAAGAACATAATTGAGAGACTCGGAAATCCTGTTGAATTGGCCGTCTGTGACATCAGCGAAACCAGGTGGCCCGAATTGCTTCAGAAAGCGGGCCTGCAAAAGGGTGAATGCGACATTTTGCTGGGAGGGCCACCGTGTCAAGGGTTCTCCACACACAGAATTAATGGCGCTGGCGTCAACGACCCAAGGAACGATCTCCTACTTCATTATTTTGCCGGGATGAAGGTGATAAAACCAAAGGCGTTTCTCGTTGAAAATGTCACAGGCATTCTGTGGCCGCGACACTCACGCTATCTCAATCGCTTCCTTCGCAGCGCGAGGGATGCTGGATATCGGGTGTTTGAACCTGTGGTACTCAATGCTCGCGACTTCGGAGTGCCGCAAAACAGAAAGCGTGTATTTATCCTCGGAATTCGTGAGGATGCACAATGGCGGGGTGAGTGGCCTCCGAAAGAGACCCATCACAGTCCGGAATCACAACTTCTCGAAGGTGCGAAGGCACGTCGTTGGGTGACGGCGGCTGAGGTGTTTGCGTTACCTCTCAGACCCGGTGATCCGAACGCGATCCACATGCAGCACACGTCGGAGCTCCGAGATGTGTTCCGCAGTACTCCGAAAAATGGTGGCAGTCGCTACCAGTCAAACAGAGTTTTGCCCTGCCACAAGCAGCATGATGGACACAAGGACGTTTACGGTCGGATCGATCCAAGCCGGCCTGGACCGACTATGACGACGGGCTGCGTCAACCCATCAAAAGGTAGGTTCGTACACCCTACAGCAAATCACGCTATTACTGCGCGACATGCGGCAAGATTCCAGACCTTCCCAGACGATTTTGTGTTTGAAGGAGGGCTGATGGCTGCGGCCCGACAAATCGGAAACGCAGTTCCGATTCTGTTGGGAGAGATCGTCGTCGAGACCGTCGTTCGAGGCTTGGACCTAGCTAACGAAAAAGCGATGGCCGCCGCGTCATAGCGAGCGTTTTAGCGAGAGGTGAATAGAATGACGGACAGTGAGATCAGAACCTCAAGGTTCTTGCGACCCAGCGAGATATATAGCCGCGACGAACTCCGCAGGGCATTTCGCATAGGTGATGCAGCGCTTAACAATGGGATATTCCGCCCTAAAGGGCATTCATCAGTCTGGCTTTTTGTCACTGAGCGGAAGACGCCAGACCGGACTCCCTACAAGGACAGACTCGACGACGGCAAGCTTTACATGGATGGGCAAACCCAAGGGCGAACGGACTATTTCGTTATTGAACATGGTGAACGTGGATTGGAATTATTGTTGTTTTACCGCGAAGAGAAAAATCAATATCCGCGCGCTGCATTCCGGTTTGAAGGAATATTTCGCTACATCTCCCACTCAGGCGCGAAGCCGGCTCACTTTTGTCTCACTCGTGTTTAGCCGTCAGAATCGATGAGTGGACTATTATGAGCAAGCAGCCGACTGATCTTTGCAATACAGCGTGCGGGATATCCGGAGAGCTGACACTCCCAAAGGCGAAGGACTTTCCATCCCCGTTTGCGTAAACATCGCGTTGACAGTCGGTCTCTCGTCTTATTTCGGGCAATCTTTTCCCGCCAGGCGTCGGCGTTCGTTTTTGGAGTTAGATTTTTTCCGCAATTGTGGCCGTGCCAGAAACAGCCATCCACGAAAACAGCGACCTTACATTCGGGCCACACGAAGTCTGGATGTCCAGAAATTGGCAGATGCCTTCGCCATCCCCTGAGGCCCGCCCTTCGAAGCAGCAGCACGAGACGTTGCTCGGTGGTGGAGTTTCCTGTGCTCCGTATCCGCGACATAAGTTTTCCGCGAGACAAACCACCAAACGTCGTGCGTTCGTTTGCGGAGTTGCCCGGCCAAAGACTCATCGCTTCATACTCGTGTCGCGTTCAGCGAGCCTGTGCAGAATTGCGCTTCCCGCCAGTCGCGCATATCCGGGAGGAACAGCATTACCAATCAGGTCACAGACGGCTTCGATTTGGTCTGTTCTGAACTGATAGCCCTCAGGAAAGGTTTGAAGGAGAGCCGCCTCCCGAACCGAGATGGTATACCGACGTTTATCGGGATGCCCGAACCGTCCTTTGCAGGGGGTCGTACAGCCACCTGTAATTGTCGGAGAGACTTGGTCCCAGGCCATTCTTCCGTAGACATTCGTGAATCCGCTATATCCATTCTGATGACAGACCGGCCTCACCGATTCATCCAGTGTCAACCAGGTTTTTCCGGGCTGTGCCAATTTAAGACGCTCCTTCGTCTGGGGTTGGAGAGTCCGCACCACATGCCAGTTCTCCATTTGCGGGTCACCGTTGGCGAGTGCTGATGCAAGAGTCACGGGAGCAGCCAGATGTCCTATAGCCGCGCGAACAGTCGTCCAAGGCTTCAGTTTTGAGTCGGATTTCGGTGATCGTGCGTAGCCCGGCGCCGGAAAACTGATATTAAATCCTAGCCCCGCCAATAGCACCAGCCGGCGTCTCGACTGAGGAATGCCAAAATCGGCCATCTGCTCAATCTGCCACGCGTATTTGTAACCCAGTCTTTCGAGTGTTTGAAGGAACTTGTGAAAGATTCCCTTTCCTCGAGTTACAAGGCCAGGGACATTTTCCATCATTATCGCCTTAGGACGGATTTCTGCAATAAGTTCTCCCATCACAAGAAGGAGCTCGTTCCGGCGGTCTCTCTTCCTACACTTCAGTGTAAGCGAACAGAATCCTTGGCAAGGAGCGCATCCCGCGAGCAAGGAAATCTTCTTCGTGCCAGCAGCACGGAGCAACTGCTGGGCACTAACATCCCGGATGTCGCTCTCTATAAGGGTAGTACGGCGGTTGTTCCACCTATATGTTTGGGATGCGATGGGATCGATCTCCACTGCCGCCGCGACATGGAAGCCCGCCTCGCGGAGGCCCCGAGTCAGTCCTCCACAGCCAGCGAAGAGGTCGATGGCAACTGGCTTTGTGCTCACGCGCCACCTATCCTTTTCTTTTTTCTCCGCGTTTTTTTCTTTGCGCCCTTTCTCTTTTTCGCACTCCGCAAGCGCGACGAGTCATCCCGTGCGTCGTCAGCCAAGTCCTTCATTCTTGGATCGTCGGCTGGTGCACGCTTCTTTACGACGTCAAGGAATTCCTGGTGCAGCGCTTCAGTCGTTGTCAGGAGATTTGTCCAGGTTCGGATGTCGAACACGCCTGCATCCTGCCCGGTCTTAGCGTGCCCTTCGTCTCCCGGACGTACGCGGTCCGCGATTAGCAAACCTTTCACGACCGACCTTTTGTGAGCGTCGTCCGTGGCTTCTTCCTGCAGCTTTCGGCGCAGGAACAGTACGTAGTCACGCACTTGATCGAATTCCGTTCGTCCTACCAGGTCGCCCGGTCGCTTCGCTTCGACGACGTGGGCTGTTTGGTACCGATCTCCGAGACAAAAAAAGTCCACGCGGCGAGATCCCTCGTCGTCTTCGCCAGGCTGGATTTTGAACTCTTGCAAAATGAGCTTGTCGAGGGATTGCTCGTGAACAAGCACCGTCCATTTGGGATCGATCAGCCAAGCGTGATCCTTTATGTAGTCCTGCATGTCGGGTTTTTCGGGGACTTTGTCGTTGATCATTTGCTCGAATTTCCGAATGATCTCGACCCTCCCCTTAACGAGATGGGCGGTATTTACTGCTTCGATGATGTCCCACTCAGAGAGAACCTCGGTGAGTTGCGTTAGGTCATCGGGGGACGCGGCGTTCAACCTCCGTATAGCTTCAAGGAAACTTCTATTTGTGAGGGCGTTGTACGCGAACTCGACGAGCTCGTCAGCGATGTCCCTACCTTCCTTATCCTTGTCGAGTTGCGGAATCGCCGTGATTCGCTCAACAACTGCCTTGAATATCTTCCGCTCATTCTCCGGCAGGTTTTCTGCCTGCTGCAGGTAACGTAGGATCTTGGGACTTTTGGACTTCGCCTCGCGTCGTTTGTCGGTCCATGCCTCAAGCAGTTCACGAATCTTTTTGCGCCCCCAATCCTTCAAGGGAACGGCTACTGGGTCCTCCCAACGGATAGTCCCTCGGTCAGTGGCGATTAGGTCGACCGCTTCATCAAGGAAATCCGCCTTTACTTCACCAGTGAGGTATTGCATCCCATGCTGACCCCACACGCCACCGCTAAGATCAAAGAACCAAGGCGATTGCCCCAACTTGCCACGGACATAGACCACAAATCCCCGTTGTTCCTCATCTGGGATGGTTTCCTTGCAAAACCCGGCCCACCATTGAATCTGTTGGCCGTTCCCGATGTCAGCCGTCTCCCATGTTCCAGGCTTCGTCGGGAATCGAAACTGAAACGGTATTTCCTGGCGTGAAACTGCCTTTCCATTTACGTGAACGGTAAAGTTCTTATCAAGGATGAGCAATCTTCGAGCGAGACCCCTCTTGAATTCGTCTTCATCAATTGTGCGGGTGATCTTAAGCTGTGACAGAGTCACGCTCGTGCCTGATTTCTCTTTGGTACTGCTCCCGTCATCGGCCAAGATCTCCGGCGCGTACCCTTGCGTGTCGGCAAAGTTCGGACTCTTGGTCAGAGCGTTGAAATCCAGGGCGAAATGGGAAACCTCTTTGGCCTTCACTGTTCGGATATCAATGCGGTCAGCAATCCCGAATCCTGCTAGCTTGCCAATTCCTTTTCGTCCTTGGACTTTTCGGGCAGATAGCCCATTGTAGGGTTGGGTCCACTCACTGGCGTTTGATCGCCGATTCCTTCCCACTGACAGATAGAGAGCGTTGCATTCGTCGAAGCTCATCCCCTGGCCATCGTCCCTCACGATGATTTGGTCTTGCTGCTGAATCGCTCTCCCAGTTGGAATCGTTATCCAAACGTTTTTGGCCATCGCGTCATAGGAATTGGAAATGAGTTCGGAAATTGCGGGAACTGCACCGGAATACATCTGCAAACCGAGATGCTTAAACAGCTGCCCGGCAACCGTCATCTTATATTCGCGCTTTGCCGGCGATTTGCTCACTTTGTTACCGGAAGTCATTTATTTGTTTCTCGCGGTTTAGGAATGTGAGGGCGGCAAAGAGCGGAAAACGAAATTGCACGATCATCTGCCGCCAGGGAAATTGCCCGACGGGGTAGAATACGGCGGAGGCAGAATTGATTAGGATTCGGCCCGTGCTCCGCTTTGCTTTTTTCCCAAGGAATCAAGTTCCTCCTTCATTTCCTGAAGCCGTCGAAGAAGAAACGGCTGAGGGACCCTCTTTCCGTTCTCCCAATGGTTTACCGTGCTGTAGGTGACGCCGATCTTCTGTGCAAATTGCTCTTGCGTCAGATGGAGGCGTTTCCGTAATTCCTTGACCAGCGCAGGTGCACTTCGTTTGCTCAAAGGCATCCTCTTGGATGGCAGGATGGCCTGCCGTAAGGCCGCCATGTAAGATGCCATGTTATTGTGCATGGATCAGCCTGTCAATAAATTGAGAGCGCGAAATGTGGGGCGCGAGCGGAGCCAGCTATTCCGACCCGGACCACCAATCATTAAATGTCGCCGAATTAAACGGAGATCGTTATAAGCGAATTGTTTCGAAGGATCGGTCGCGATACGGGCTGGCGCGTGAGCGCTGGCTGGCGGAGGCTAAATCCGACTTCAAGACCATTGCGGCCCCTCGCTGCGTCATTGCAATCCTACCTCTCAGGTTGCTTTTGCTGTCAGCTAAGTCCAAGTCAATGCGTCAGTTACGCTGCGCAGCGGATTAACTCCGCTCGGAACGGTATGACTAGCAAATTCGGATGGTTGCAGGCCCCCGCAACCAATTAAAGCATTAAGCACTAAGGGCTTCCGAAGCCAGATCGGAAGCCCTTTTTATTTCAGTGCGCGAATTGTCCGTGTTTTATCGTTGACCGGCAATCGCCCCAACCGCGTTCTGACCTGCTCACGCTCGCTGTTTCGCAGCCATGGCTTCGGCGAACTCCTGCGTCTCTTCGAGCGCGGTTCGCTTCCGCTTCACATGACATCCCCCGTACCGAGAGAGTCTACTATTTACCTGTATCCGAGCCGGGGGAGCCTACGATTTCGATACGGCTTTACCGCTACCGAGAGACCAGTCTTCCAAACCAGAGGTCATGGAGAGACGGACCATGACATCGTCACGCGCAATTCCCGGCGAGGCAGCAAGTTTGTCCGAAAGACGCGACAGTAAGGCCTCCTTTTCGGCCCGACGCCGCGCATCTGACTCGATGTTAATGATCACGAAATTTTCCGAGCGAGACCCTTGGATCCCGAAGCGACGAGCGTAGATCAGATCGCTCGGCTCAAGTTGCTCTATGATCTGGAACGTTTCCTCCTTCTGCTGTACATAAGCCTCGACGAGCGCCTCGTAAATGCTGTCTGACATCTTCTTGATATAGTCGGGCGACTTCCCCTTAATCATCGTCACACGAACCAGTGGCATGAGAATCCTCCTTATTGCTGCCCCTTGCGGTTAGCCCTTTGCGCCGGCGGTTCAGCCCACGCTGTATCCAGAGTCGGGCATTCGTAGAGACTGCAACAACCGTGCCATATGAAATTGCTTGAGAAGAAGCGACTTAGAGGCGCCGGCGATGCTCGGTTTTGAGAAAATGTTGTTCAGTGAGCAAACGTGATGGGATTGCCGGGTAGACAGGGATCAGTTCGACTGATGAACTTTGAACCGATGTTTGTTGATTCCCAATCGCCTGATTTTTGCATCAAGAGTCGCCCGTGGAATTCCGAGCTTGCCAGCCGCACCACCTGGACCGGAGACACGGCCCGCACTTTCTGCCAGGGCGGCCTCAATCATTTCCTTTTCCTGCCGATGTAGGGCTTTATTTAGCGCGACGGTCGGACCGGCAGATTGTGGCGTCTGCCGTTTGAGCCATGTTTCGTCCACGGAAAAAATGTCACCTTCGCTCAGGATCACGGCTCTCTCAATTACATTTTGCAGTTCACGAACATTGCCCGGCCAGCCGTAGGCTTGCAACCGCGTGAGAGTTCTTCTGTCAATTGTTCTGAACTTCTTTCCGGCCTTCTTTCCGAAGCGATCAATGAAGTACTCGACAAGCAAGGGGATGTCTGGTGCGCGATCGCGCAACGAAGGCATCTCAATAGGCACGACATTCAGTCTGTATAAGAGATCTTGGCGAAACTTGCCTTCGGCCACGAGCGCGTTCAAATCACGATGCGTGGCCGCCAGCACTCTTACGTCAAGAGGAATTGGCCTGCTACTGCCGACGCGCTCGATCTCGCGTTCTTGCAACACTCGTAACAGTGCGATTTGGACTTCCGTCGGCAAATCGCCTACTTCGTCCAGGAAGATCGTTCCGCCATTCGCCGATTCAAAACGTCCCAGGCGCCGTTGCGTTGCTCCAGTGAATGCGCCCTTTTCGTGACCAAACAGCTCGGAAGCAATCAACGATGCGGGGATTGCCGCACAATTCACACCAATAAATGCCCGCTCCCCGCGGTTGGATCGCCTGTGGATGGCGCGCGCAATCAACTCCTTTCCCGTGCCGGTTTCGCCCAGAATCAGGACGGTGGAATCCGAATGTGCTACCTTGTCGACTTGGCGGAGCACCTCACGCAGCGCTTCCGAGGAGCCAACTATGTCCTCAAACATCGAGTCACGATCGATTTGCTCTCGCAACGCGACGGTTTCGTTTCGCAGGCGGTCTTCGGCGCGTTTACGGTCGTCGATGTCCGTCCCTGTTGCATACCAACGAATGACATTTCCGCTCTCGTCCAGTAACGGGTTGTACC